>Ga0255347_1002179_pt1 | contig 28651 bp, 26 predicted proteins | sample wastewater_treat_2_FD_192479 | JGI IMG/M metagenome (GOLD analysis project Ga0255347, IMG submission 192479) | Wastewater microbial communities from Lulu Island WWTP, Vancouver, Canada - plant24 | ecosystem: Engineered > WWTP > Wastewater > Unclassified | place: Canada: Vancouver, British... | reverse complement strand
TTCAAGGCTTCCTCTTTGAACTCTTTGCTGTACTTCATTTTTCATTTCCCTTTCTGGTTTTTATTGCTTTTATTCTACCAGATTTTTGGGTGTTTGTCGACTGCTCTTTCAGTATAACATATCAGGTGGCCATAATTGTTATTTACAATTATTATCAGAAACTGGAATAATAGGATTTGTTCTTTTTGCGTATTTAGTACTTCCGCATATGCATGATACGGCAAAACAGTTATTGAAGTGTTGGAATGATCCAATTATTATTCTAAAAAGTAATGATAAAGTTGAAAACTTATTATCTGCAACCATAGCCATAATATTAATTATTTTCTATGCGTTTTTTGGAAATCCGTTTTACGATTATACTTTTTGTTTAACTTTTTTCTTATTGCTTACAGTTTCAACACAATTGTTAGATGTGAATGAAGAAATGGAAATATTTAGAAAAAATTCGGAAATAAAATAGTTTAAAGATATTTAGTACTCGATCAGGAGGAGTAAAAATATGGAAGTAATAAAGAATAGCGTTTATAATAACATAGCACAGTGCTATGGCTGTTCTATGTGCACCTATTTATGCCCCAAAGATGCTATTAATATGAAGAAGGATGAGAAAGGATTTTTTTATCCCGAAATTGATACAAAGCATTGTATTGATTGTGGAATGTGTATATCTGTATGTCCTGTTGGAAGAGAAGAACAGTTCTTGAATAATAGATCAGATAAATGCATGGCTATTAAGAATAATGACGAAATTAGATTATCATCGTCCTCTGGTGGGATTTATACAGCAATTACTGACACTATATTTGAAAAAATGGTTTATGTGTGGGAGTAAAATATGATGAAAACTTTCAACCAATTTTTTCTATTGCAGAAACATCATTAGAGAGAGATGAACATAGAGGTTCTAAGTATATTCAACCAGTTATAAGTACAAATACACTCAGCGAAATTGAGAAACTCGTAAAACTTGGCAAATATATATTGATATCGGGTTCGCCTTGTATGATTGCTGGTATAAAATCGTTATTCAAATTAAGGCGATTAGATGTTGAAAGAGTTGTATTTGTCGATATTGTATGCCATGGAGTGCCATCGCCTCAAATGTGGCGTGACTATCTCGACGTTTTAGAGAAGAAATATGATTCAAAAGTTATATCTTATTCTTTTAGAGATAAGACAAAAGGTTGGCGCGGATATCATATAAGAGTACAATTTGAGAATGGTTTAGTCGTTGAAGATACAGATGAGGTTAATTCATTTGTGAGTCTTTTTAAAGAGAATCTTAGTTTACGTGATTCATGTCATAAGTGTCCATATACATCATTTAGTCGATGTGGAGATATAACAATAGGTGATTTTTGGGGGATTGAGAGGATTGATCCAGAGTTTTCTGATAACACAGGAATATCTATGGTTTTTACTAATAGTACAAAAGGTATTGACATAATTAATACTATAAAATCCAAATTGGTATATAAATGTTATTCAAGTAGAGTTGTAATACAACCCAATCTTCATAAACCATCTGAATATGGATTAGATAATAAGAAATTTTGGCGAATCTATAAAAAGAAAGGTTATTTAGCGGTAATAAATAGGTTTTCAAAGGGGGGATCATATTACTTTTTATATTATTATAAGAAGGCTATAAAGATAAGATTGAACAGAATGAAAAATAGAACAAATTAAAATATTTGTGAATTATACCATAAAAGCGGTGAAAAAATGGGAGATAAAATCAGTATTATTATGCCAGCATATAATGCGGCTGATAGAATTGAAAAGGCAATACATAAAATCGAGCAACAAAGCTATAAAAATTTTGAGTTGATAATAGTTAATGATGGATCAGAAGATTCCACTGAAGATGTGTGTCATGCGTTGTCTGAAGAATACGATAATATAAAGCTTATTTCTAAGAAAAATGCGGGACCTGGAAAGGCACGTGAAGCAGGAATAGCGATTGCTTCTGGTGATTATATCGGATTTGTTGACTCAGATGATTATATTTCTCAAACTGCAATTGATCAAGTGTTGCAAGTGTTTAATAACACTAATGCTGATATTATTCAATTTGGATTTACTAAAGTAAGTGATAACGATGAGGTGTTGTCAAATAATCCTATGAAGGAAGAAAGTTTTAACAATTCAAAAGCTGCCTTCGGTTCCTTTATTTCACAGAAGAATTGTACAAATTTTCTCTGGAATAAATTCTACAAACGTAATTTATTTAAAGGAGTAGAGTGGCCAGGAGTATATTATAGTGAAGACTATGCTGTTCTTGCTCAACTATACGGCAATTCTGGAAATGTTATTACAATAAAAGACGAACTATATTATTATGTAAAACATTCAGAAAGTGCGGTTAATAAGCCTTTCACTCGAAGAAAATTAGATCAGATAGAAGCTGCTAAATATGTAATCAATTATACAAAAAAGAATTTTCCAGAATATTTACCTGAAGCTTTTTATTATTTAACTACTAGATCCGCGCGACTGGCTGAAGAGGTTTTGTGCTCTGATTTAGCAGATAGAAATCAAATATATAACGATTTAGTTATTACTTTTAAAGATGCGTATTCAGAGATGAAATTATGTTTAAAAAAACAAGGACGTAAAATTGATATTGATAAAACTACACGAGTATTTGCTATATCACCAAGCTTGGCTCGAATACTAAAAAGGATGAGGTAGAGGTTTGAGTATATGAAAATTGGAATTGTAACTTTCCAAAGGGCGTACAATTATGGAGCTGTTTTACAGGCATATGCATTATGCCACAAGATTAGGAACTTAGGCTTTTTGTGCGAAGTTGTTGACTATCATTGTGAGCGATTTGAGCATGATTATAAAAAGATATCAGTTTTTAATGTTAGAAGTTTTAGAGAGTTAATTTCTGCAATTGTAAATGGTAAAACCAGAAATAAGAAGAGAGCCAAGTTTATAGACTTTGTTGAACATGAAATCCCATTGAGCAGTAATAAGTATTATAGTGATAATATTACCGATTCAAATAAAGAATATGATGTGTTTATAACTGGTAGTGATCAAGTTTGGAATTTGAAATTAACGGATGGAGATTGGCATTTCTTTCTTGATTTTGTAAATCCGGAAAGGAAAAAGATATCATATGCAGCCTCGATTGTTGCGATAAATAATGATAATGATGTCGAAATAAAAAGAATTCTTGACAGCTTTTCTCATATATCACTGAGAGAAATTAGTGGAATGAAATATTTATCATCACTTGGCTTTAATAATACTAAATTAGTTTTAGATCCAACGCTTCTATTGACAAAAGAGGAGTGGACAGAGCTTGCTAGCAAATATTTACTAGAAGGATTATTACCCAAACAATATTTATTGGCTTATTTTGTATCACCAACACAAAGCAATTATGAACAGATGAAAAATCTAAGCAAAGAAGTCAATCTTCCAATTGTTTTAATAAACTATACTCATAGAAAAGTTGATGAAGTAATTAATCTAACCACGATTTCACCTGGACAATTTGTGAAACTTTTTATGAATGCTACTTTTATTATTACAAATTCATTTCACGGAACCGCTTTTTCAATTAATCTGAACAAGGAGTTTGTATATGTGTTGAATACGGAGAAACCAGAAAAAAATGAGAGGATTAATACACTTGTAGATTTGTTAGAATTAACTGACAGAGATTTTAGATTTGCAGATATCAATAATAGAATTGATTGGATGAGTGTTAACCAAAAACTGGAAGAACTTAGGAGAAAATCGATTGATATTTTACAAGACGAGATTGTCAATTGATTAAAGCGAGGGTAAAATGGCAAATTATCGTAAATTAGGAATAAATATGTTATCACTTACAATAGGAAACTTTGCATCTAAATTGCTAAGTTTTCTTTTTGTACCGTTTTATACAGCCGTATTATCAACCTCTGAATATGGTACTGCAGATATTGTTACGACTACGGTTACACTTCTTTTTCCATTTTTCTCTTTGATAATTTGTGAATCAATGATGCGATTTGCTTTAGATAAGAGTGAGAATAATGAAGATGTTTATCGTGTTGGTATCGTTGTATGGAGCGCTGGTTTAATCGTTTTGCTAATAATGTCTCCTTTGCTTCTCCTTTTTAAATCTCTTAAAGATTACTGGATATTAGTTTTGTTATATTACGTAGCATATAGCTTAAGTCAAAATGTAGGATATTATTCACGAGGTGTAGAAAAGGTAGTTTTATACACTATAAGTGGAATAGTAGCTACAGCGGTAACAATCGGCTTAAATTTGTTATTTCTTTTGTGCTTTAAAATAGGGGTAGTAGGTTATCTTCTATCCTCAATAATTGCAAACTTTTTATCTGCTTTGGTTATGGTTTTAGGTGGAGGTTTTTTTAAATACAAGATATCACCTGGTAGAATTGACAAAAATCTTGCGAAACGAATGCTGAGGTATTCAATACCAATGATACCGAATTCTGCGAGTTGGTGGGTTAGTAATTCTTCTGATAAATATATTCTTTTGGCGTTTGCTGGAGTAGCTGCAAATGGAATATATTCTGTAGCATATAAGATTCCAACCATAATTACTATTGTGACAAGTATTTTTGCTACTGCATGGAGAATTTCAGCTGTTGATAATTTTGGATCAAAGGAATCTAAAAAATTTTATAGTGACGTTTATGGTATGTATGTTTCGTTAACAGTTATAATTGCTTCTGCACTTATGGTTGTTAACAAACCCTTATCATCTTTTATGTATCAAAAAGAATTTTTTCAAGCTTGGCAATTTGTGCCGATTTTGCTTATTGCATCAGTTATTCACGCTTATTGTGAATTCTTCGGAACGCTATATACATCTTCAATGCAGACTAAAATGCTGTTCTATTCTACAATTATTGGAGCGATGACAAATGTTATTTTGAATTTTGCTTTAATTCCTTCTTTTGCAGCCTTTGGAGCGGCTATAGCCACTTTGATTAGCTATATGGTAGTGTGGCTTGTAAGGATGATACATTCATCAAAAATTATGAAGTTGGAGTATAACTTTTTTGATGATATACTTGCATTTACTATGATAGCTATACAGGTGGTAATTTCATCAATAAACTTAAAGAATGAGATTATAATATCTGCTATTATTTTTTTGAGCATTGTTTTTATCAGGAGAAAAAATTTGCTAAAACTATCAAATATAATTTTAAGAAGGAAATAAGAAAAGAACATAAAAAACTTATCTTGTTATTGTTATAAATCAAAATATTAAAGCTAATCATTTATATTACATTATTCGGGCGATTTGAATATATTTGAGAATAACTGAATTAAAGGAGAAATAATAGTTATGAGTTTGTTTAATAGCAAAACCCTTATGATTACAGGTGGAACAGGCAGTTTCGGCAACGCTGTTCTCAACCGCTTTTTGAAAACTGATATCGGCGAAATCAGAATTTTCAGCCGTGATGAGAAGAAGCAGGATGATATGCGTCATCACTTTCAGGCAACAATGCCTGAGGTAGCTGACAAGATCAAGTTCTACATAGGCGATGTAAGATCACTTGAGTCCGTTAGAGGAGCCATGTATGGTGTTGACTATATCTTCCATGCAGCGGCTCTCAAGCAGGTTCCTTCATGTGAATTCTTCCCGATGGAAGCCGTTAGAACTAATGTTATTGGCACTGATAATGTCTTGACAACTGCTATTGAAGCTGGAGTAAAGTCTGTTATTTGTCTTTCTACTGATAAAGCCGCCTATCCTATTAATGCAATGGGTATTTCCAAGGCGCTTGAAGAGAAGGTCGCTATCGCTAAGTCCAGAACATCTGGAAACACTAAAATCTGCTGTACTCGCTACGGTAACGTTATGTGCAGCCGCGGCTCGGTCATCCCTCTGTGGATCGACCAGATTCAGAACGGACAGCCCATCACACTTACAGAGCCGACTATGACTCGCTTCATCATGTCTCTTGAAGAAGCAGTTGATCTCGTTCTCTTTGCATTTGAACATGGTGAGAACGGCGATCTTCTTATTCAGAAAGCACCTGCCTGCACTATCCAGACACAGGCTGAGGCTGTTTGTGAACTCTTTGGAGGTAAGAAGGAAGATATCAAGGTTATCGGCATTCGTCATGGCGAGAAGATGTACGAAACGCTGCTTACAAATGAGGAGTGTGCCAAGGCAATCGATATGGGCAACTTCTATCGCGTGCCTGCTGATAATCGTGGACTTAACTATGATAAGTACTTTAAAGAAGGCGATGAGCAGCGTAACGTATTAACTGAATTTAATTCCAATAATACAAAACTGCTGAATGTTGAAGAAACCAAAGCTAAGATTGCATCACTTGCATACATACAGGATAGATTAACAGAGATGGAGAAATGATATGAAAATAATTATTGAATGTGAATGTGGTAATAAAATTGAAATGGAAGCTCCTCCGAAAAAGTACTTGCAAATGCGAGACAACCTTGAAACAAAATACTTCCGTTATGCAGATGCTGAATATGATGAAGAAGGTAAAATTAAAGAGATTCTGATAACCTGTGATAAATGTCACAATCATATTGCATTAGGTTTAGACTGAGTTATAGTGAAGGGAGATAATTGCATGATAACATGGAAAGAAAACGGAAAACTTAAACTGATGATCATCGTAGGCACTCGCCCGGAGATTATTCGTCTTGCTGCGGTAATCAAGAAGTGCCGTAAGTATTTTGATACAATCCTCGTTCACACAGGTCAGAACTACGACTACAACCTGAACGGAGTATTCTTCAAGGATCTCGGACTTGCTGATCCTGAGCTTTATCTGGATGCAGTCGGCAACGATCTTGGCGAGACTATGGGCAACATCATTTCTGCTTCATACAAGGCAATGGCTGAACTGAAACCTGATGCAGTCCTTGTGCTCGGTGATACAAACTCCTGCCTGTCAGTTATCGGTGCAAAGCGTCTGCATATACCTATATTCCATATGGAAGCCGGTAACCGCTGTAAGGACGAGTGTCTGCCTGAGGAAACTAACCGACGTATCGTTGACATTATTTCCGATGTCAATATGGCTTATTCCGAGCACGCAAGAAGGTATCTTGCTGACTGCGGACTGCCTAAGGAGCGCACCTATGTGACTGGTTCTCCTATGGCTGAAGTCCTTACTGAAAATCTCGAAGCGATAAAAGCTTCTGATGTTCACTCTCGTCTCGGACTTGAAAAGGGAAAATACATCCTACTCTCTGCTCACCGTGAGGAGAATATCGACACCGAGAAGAACTTCACTAGCCTGTTTACTGCTATCAATCAGATGGCTGAGAAATACAATATGCCCATACTCTACAGCTGCCATCCTCGCTCCAAAAAGCGTCTTGAAGCATCAGGCTTCAAGCTTGACAGCCGTGTTATTCAGCATGAGCCCCTCGGATTCCATGACTATAACTGCTTGCAGATGAACGCCTTTGCTGTTGTATCAGACAGTGGTACACTTCCTGAGGAGAGCAGCTTTTTTACATCCATCGGACATCCTATCCCTGCAATTTGTATAAGAACATCCACAGAACGCCCTGAGGCGCTGGACAAGGCCTGCTTTATTCTTTCCGGTATCGATACCAATGGTCTGCTCCAAGCTGTGGATACAGCTGTAGAAATGGTCAAGGAAGAAAAGAACGGCGGAGCAATTCCTGTTCCCGATTACACGGACATCAATGTTTCCGATAAGGTAGTAAAGATCATTCAGTCCTATGTCGGTGTTGTCAATAAAATGGTTTGGAGAAAAGACGTATGAATATACTTGTAACAGGAGCAAAAGGCTTCGCAGGCAGAAATCTGGTCGAAAACCTGAAAAATATCCGTGATGGAAAGAACAAGACCAGACCTAATATTACAATTGAAGAGATCTTTGAATACGATATAGATTCCACACTTGAGCAGCTCCACGAGTATTGCTCTAAGGCTGACTTTGTGTTCAATCTGGCAGGTGTGAATCGTCCTACAGATCCTGCTGACTTCAAAAAGGGCAATCGTGATTTTGCAGAGACGCTTCTTGAAACTCTGAAAAAGCACAATAGTAAAGCACCTGTTATGGTGTCATCATCAATTCAGGCTACGCTTGCAGGGCGTTTTGGAACTTCCGAGTACGGCCTGAGCAAGAAGGCAGGCGAAGAGCTTTTCTTTGCCTATGGTGAAGAAACAGGCAACAGAGTTATGGTTTACCGTTTCCCTAATCTTGTGGGTAAGTGGGTTAGACCAAACTACAACAGCGCTGTCGGCACATTCTGCAATAACATCGCTAACGATCTTCCCATAACAGTTAATGATCCGAGTGTTGAGCTTGAGATGCTTTTCATCGATGATCTGGTAGAGGAAATGTTTGATGCTATCGAAGGCAAAGAACATCACTGCGAGTTTGACGGAGTTAATGCAGTGATGCAGGATAACGGCAGATACTGCTATGCACCTGTGACACACAAGGCTACTCTTGGAAGAATAGTTGAGCTGCTCAAAATATTCCATGATCAGCCGAAAACTCTGGTTATGCCTGAGATCCCGAACGGCAGCTTTGAGAAGAAGCTGTATTCGATGTATTTGTCATATCTTCCTAAGGAGAAGACTATCTTTGATCTGAAGATGAACTGCGATGACAGAGGCAGCTTCACTGAGCTTCTGAAAACTGCTAACTGCGGTCAGTTCTCTGTGAATATCAGCAAGCCCGGAATCACTAAGGGACAGCACTGGCATAACAGTAAATGGGAATTCTTTATTGTTGTTTCCGGACATGGTCTTATTCAGGAACGTAAGATCGGTACTGATGAGGTTATCGAGTTTGAAGTAAGCGGAGATAAGATTCAGGCTGTTCATATGCTTCCCGGTTATACTCACAATATCATAAATCTGTCTGATACAGAGAACTTGGTAACTGTTATGTGGGCAAATGAGCAGTTTGATCCTAATCATCCGGATACTTTCTTCGAAAAGGTGTAAATAGTAATGCTAAGAGAAATCCAAAATCAATAAGCCCCTCTTCCCTATCCAATGTGCATTCAACAGTAATATGCAACTGGGAAACAGAGGCAGAAGCGAAGCTGTTCAAAAGGAAAGCAAAATAAACAGTATGTAAGTCTGTCAATAAGTACATCCGAATAAGATGTATTGATGGTATTGAAACTGTGGATAATAACGCTAAATGATAAAAGTGATAGGAGGATAACATGGAGTCGTTACGTTTATTTAATGTAAAGTCTTTTGAGGATTCAGGAGAGATTGAACTAAAGCCCATCACAATTTTGGTAGGAAAGAATAGTTGCGGCAAAAGTTCATTGCTAAGGTTTCCAGCTGTATTAAAACAAACCGCAATATATGGTGGACTTAATCCTCCGGTTTCTTTTTTTGGTGATACTATTGACTATGGAAATTATGAGGATATCGTCTACCGAAAAGATACATCTCAAAAAATAAGTTTTTCACTGGCGTACTCATTTGATATTAGTGGGAATACAAGAATATTCACTGATGATGCAACTATGGTCATTGGACATAGAGATAAGAAGACTGACGTTAGAAAAGTTACATTAACAGTCACATTAAGCAGAAATGATAAGCAAGTAGAAGTCGATAGAGTTGAACTTTGTATTGATAATACCCCCATATCTTGTTTAACTAGGAATGACAATGAAGAAGGCTACTCTTTATTACTTGAAGGGTATTACGAAAAATACAATTTAGTAGGTATTAATGTCAACCTACATTTTAACTATGATGAAGTAATGTTTGATAAATTTTTTCCTATATATGAAGGATCAGAAGAAGTAGTTCAAAGCATTGCCAAAACTATTGGATTAGTGATAAAGAATGAACAAGAATTAGAGGAAATCGTTCATCTTTGTTTACGACGCAAACTATACAATCCTCGAGAACAATTATTTCCCAAAAAAGATTATAGTGAGATTATAACTATTTACTACGCCTTTGTATATTCGCATAGCATCATGACTCTTTTCCATCGTCTATTTGTTTCTGAATTCAGCAATCGAGTTGCGTATATAGGACCATTTCGAATAGTACCTGAACGCATATATCGTGATTCAGAGTCTTCAAAAAAAGATGTTGGTGTGCGTGGTGAAAATGTTAGTGATATTCTTATTTATAATAGTCACTCTCATGGAATGTCAATAGTATCAAAGGTATCCGATTTATTGAAAAAGTATTTCGGTTATACATTAAGTGTTGAAGAATTAGAAAATCAGTATTATCAAATAATCTTGACTGATGCACATTCTGTTAAATCAAATATTACTGATGTAGGTTTTGGCATATCACAGGTTTTACCTATTATTATGCAAATATGTCTTTCTGCAGAAAAAGCTAAGAGTGGGAAAACACCCATGATTAATGATATTCTGTTAATTGAGCAACCAGAATTACACCTTCATCCCGCTGCACAAGCGTGTCTTGCGGATCTATTTGAGATGTGTGTTTCATACAATCCTCAAGCGAAACTAATTATTGAAACTCACAGTGAACACCTTATTAGCAAACTACAAGTATTGATTGCCGATCCAGATTGTCACTTAGATAACAGTATGGTTCAGATACTTTATGTAGATAAGGACGAAGATGGTAGTTCGTATATAAACAATATTGGCATAAAGGAAAACGGAAAGTTTGAAAAAGAATGGCCTGAGGATTTTTTTGATCAAGGATATAAGCTTTCATTGCAATTGATGAGAAAATCGGCTGCTCGAAAAAAGGTAGTAATAATGGATAAGGTAACTATAGTTTTGTCATGTGAAGCTCTTTATTCTGCTGTTACAGATCCTATTAACTCATCAACAGCTATAGAAAGAATAAAGCAACATAATATTTTGTTTACAGAGAAAATATTAAAACAATATGAATTGTATTTCAAAAAACATGATTTAATAGATGTTTTTCAAGAATGGTATAAGAACATTCAAAAACTTGATATTATTCAATTAGTTGATGAATTAGATGAAGACGTATACACTGACATTAAATTTCAATTTCAAAAATATCGATTTCCAATATATATAAAAACTAATTCAGAAACATCTGTGCCATGTGTAAAATATATTGAAAAATATGAAAACGTTAACACCCGTGATGTCGATTGTCGTTTTAATCGATACTGTATTCCTGCAACATTTACTATCAAAGAAAATGAGAATTTTGCAGACTTTAGAAACTGGCTATCTTTTATGTCTAATGGTGAAAACATCATAGTAATTATAGATCCATATATTTTTGAAGGTCTTCACCCAGAATTATTTGAAATCTTATATCTTCCAATTTTTATAGAATGCCCTCAGTTAGAAATAATTTATTCTGAAAAAAATAAACCTGAAAAATCAACAATTTCATCTCTAAAAAAACAATGTCCAAGTATAAAAGTGACATCAAAACCCAAAAATAAACTTCATGATAGACATTTATGTAGCAAATCTTGGAATATCTCAATTGGTTATGGTTTACGAGTATTTGATGAATCAACAAAGAAGTCCATTGCTGAAACACAGGTGACTCTCTCTCCACCAACTTCAAATCCCACCATAAGTGGCCTAATTCCTCACAAATAAACATTCTCCTGTACTCATACACAAAAACCGTGAAAACTCCTCTATGTTAATGTGTAATGATACATATATCTGTCATTATGCTATATGGAGAAAAACAAATGTTACATAAGAAAAACTATACTGAATATGAAAGATTGATTTACTTAAAGAGTAATAGTACCACTCCCTGAACGATAAAAAAGTAACCATCCCGCGTCCGCCAATCAAATCCTGATTTCACATCAGAACGTGATTGGCGGGCATTTTTATTTATGTTGCTAACAACAACATTGAGAACACAATATATAAATCGAATAAGCTGAATATGTTTATATTTTGCAACATCGGTGTTGACATCTTTAGTAACATCTGTTATAATAATACTATCATATTTTGAAATACTAGCGTTGCTGATAGCAACACTTGCTATAGGAGGTAATTATGAAGCACTTATCATTGAAGCTGCTTGCCGAAACTGTTATAAGCAGAAGAAAGGCAATCAAGATGTCACAAGTCGTACTGTCTGAAAAAAACAGGCATAAACCGTTCGATTATTTCCAGACTGGAAAGCGAGGACTACACACCGTCTGTGGATCAGCTCATTGCACTCAGCACTGTCCTTGGTTTTAACAATGCTGATGTTCTTGAAGATGATGTAGTTGATGCTGCTCTTGTTGAACGCAAGAAGATAGCTGTCGCAGGAACAGGCTATGTGGGACTGTCCCTCGCAGTTCTCCTTTCACAGCACAACGATGTCACCGCTGTAGATATCGTACCGGAGAAGGTCGAGAAACTGAATAACTGGCAGTCCCCTATTCAGGATGACTTCATCGAGCATTACCTTGCAGAGCATGAAGAGCGCCAGCTTTCCCTCAAAGCTACAACCGACGGCGAATCTGTCTACAAGGATGCGGATTTCATCATCGTTGCTGCACCTACGAACTATGATCCTAAGACTAACTTCTTTGACTGTTCTGCTGTTGAAGCAGTTCTCTCTCTCATAAAGACTGTAACAGGCAAAAAGAAGAATAAGCCCACCATTGTCATCAAATCCACGATTCCTGTCGGCTACACAGCACAGGTTCGTGAAAAGCTGGGCATGGACAATATCATTTTCAGCCCTGAGTTTCTTCGTGAATCCAAGGCACTTTATGACAACCTCTATCCGAGCCGTATTATCGTTGGCTCCGATGAAGCGAACATGAAGGCAGCTGAGGAGTTTGCTGCACTTTTACAGCAAGGCGCTATTAAGCCAAACATTGATACCCTCTTCATGGCAACTACAGAGGCAGAAGCAGTTAAACTGTTCGCCAATACATATCTTGCACTTCGTGTCAGCTACTTCAATGAACTGGATACCTACGCAGAGGTCAAGGGACTGAAAACCGCAAATATCATCCGCGGAATCTGTCTTGATCCCCGTATCGGCGACTATTACAACAACCCGTCCTTCGGCTACGGCGGCTACTGCCTGCCAAAGGACACAAAGCAGCTGCTTGCCAACTATCAGAATGTTCCTCAGAACATGATGTCTGCTATTGTTGAGTCCAACAGAACCAGAAAGGATTTCGTGGCTGACAGGATACTCAGTATCGCAGGCGCTTACAGTTATTCTGAAGGTGCATATGACCAAAATAAGGAAAAGGAAGTTGTCATAGGAGTATACCGACTCACAATGAAATCCAACTCAGACAACTTCCGTCAGTCCTCTATTCAGGGCGTCATGAAGCGTATCAAGGCAAAGGGCGCTACAGTTATCATCTACGAGCCGACACTTGAAAACGGCAGCACCTTCTTCGGTTCTCTCGTTGTGAATGATCTGAAGAAGTTCAAGAAGAAGTGCGGCTGCATCGTGGCTAACAGATATGACTCTGTGCTTGATGATGTTGCAGAAAAGGTATATACAAGAGACCTTTTCCGCAGAGACTGATATTTTACTGCTGTATTGTGAGGAAATACAATGATAAGGATGCAAAGAATCGGTCGGTGTTCAATCAACTTGAAATGCGATCAAAATGGACTTGACCAACTGCTCGCTGCTTTGGAGTTCATTGCGGAAAAGCGAGAAGTTGAAGTTGAATTTGACCGTCGGATCATCAATAGGAAAACTACGAAATTCGAATCCAGAAAGATGATCTTTATGCTTGACAGCAATCCGAACAGATTCGGTGAGATCTGTGATGTTGACGGTCAATTGGTCTGGATATTCAGTACGGAAGATTATGAGTATGCCGTGGATGCTTTGGCCCGATGTAAAGAAGAAGGGTATTTCAATCCTGCCGAGTTTTTAGACATCAAGTAGAAGAATATCCAGGACTGTATTTACTGTGAACTGATCGACGAGATAGACCGTGAGATATGAAACAGGAGTGTTTCACAGAAAGGAATTAAGATATGAGCAAAGAAAGAATAGACTTAAACGGCAAGACTATACTTGTGACAGGTTCTCCCGGATTTATTGGTGCAAATCTTGTCATGAGACTGCTGAAAGAAATGTCTTCCGGCACAGTCGTTTCTCTTGATAGCATGAACGACTATTATGATCCGAAACTGAAATAGTATCGCCTTTCGCTGATTTAAAAAGCAGCAGAGGTCTCCCCTGTCAGACACATCTTCGTTCAAGGCTCAATTGGAGAAAAGGCACTGATTGACAAGCTGTTTGCCGAGTATCACTTCGATATAGTGGTAAATTTAGCAGCACAGGCAGGTGTTCGCTACTCTATCGACCACCCCGATGTGTACATTGAGTCAAACATCATAGGCTTTTACAATATCCTTGAAGCCTGCCGCCATAATCCGGTGGAGCATCTGGTGTATGCGTCCAGCTCTTCTGTCTACGGTGGCAACAAGAAGGTTCCGTTTTCAGTAGATGATAAGGTTGACAATCCTGTGAGCCTTTATGCTGCGACCAAGAAAAGCAATGAGCTGCTTGCACATTCTTACTCCAAGCTCTACAACATCCCGTCCACAGGCCTGCGTTTCTTCACAGTATACGGTCCGGCAGGCAGACCTGATATGTTCTACTTCTCAGCTACGAACACTTTAGCGCAAGACGGAACAATCAAGATCTTCAACTACGGTAACTGCAAGCGCGACTTCACATACGTTGACGATATCGTTGAGGGCGTTTTCAGAGTTATGCAGGGAGCGCCGGAGAAGCAGAACGGCGAGGACGGTCTTCCCCTTCCGCCTTATACAGTGTATAACATCGGCGACGGTACTCCCGAGAACCTGCTTGACTACATAAGCACATTGCAGGAAGAGCTTGTGAACGCATGTGTTCTTCCAGCTGACTATGATTTTGAGGCACACAGAGAGCTTGTTGGAATGCAGCCCAGAGATGTACCCGTGACCTATGCAGACTCTTCCGCTTTGGAAGCTGACTACGGCTTCCGTCCGACAATCGGTATTCGTGAAGGTCTGAGAAAGTTCGCGCAGTGGTACGCTGAATATTATAAATAATCGTAATGTTAGCAGATAGATTTTCGTGACAAAAAGTCAGTTTTGGCATACAATAATTTGAAGATAATTGTGTCAATTCGGATTCGTTTTTTCAGAAAAAAACGCATTCCAACCACTTGTTTACCACTTATTTGTACCAAAAGCTGCCAAAAATCACTTGAAGCTGCTAAAAGCAAAATCGTAAAATACCGCGTAATACAGCCATTTTCGCAATTCAGCAAAAATCACTAAAAGTGCTTCTACTTTTTCAATTCCCCTCGCCTCAAAATCAGAGCTCACAAATGGCTTAAAATAGGCATTTGTGAGCTCGCTTTTTTGACAAAAATCTGTCAACCACTTATTTTTTTATTTAACAATTAAATTGCTCCGCAGAGTTTGTTTCTCTGCGGTGAATTTTTTGCCATTTTTAGCTCTGCACTTTCTTCTTTCGTCACCTCTTTATCTTGTCAAAGAGCTATATTAATTGCATGCCCCACACCAGACCAGTGCGCTCTCCCCCGCCGAAGAATTACATTTCACGCAAAAAAATGTCATTTCACGCAAATACGTTGATTTCAGCCTGTGAGATGTGATATAATATATATGCTGCAATGCAGCGTATACGCAATACCTCTACTCAGTTACAGAAACATCTTCACTTTATTCTTTCTACTGTTTTTTATCATTCATTCCGCTCTTTCGACTTCACGGTATTGTCTATTTTTTTATCCGAAAGGAGGCAGGCTTAAACTACCATCCTTTGCTGCAAAAACTATAATAAAAATGATATCTGTATTTTACGCAGCATAAAACAGCATGATATCGGGAAATCGGAGGAAAAATGTTTAAGAAATTATTATCAGCAGTACTTTCAGCAGCTACCGCAGTAAGCTTTATCCCGCAGATACCTGCAAGGGCAGAGGAGGCAGTCCGCTATCCTTATGTTATGTTTGCAGGCTCAGCTGAGGAGGGAGCTATCACTATCAATTCAAATAATGTCTGCATTAATGGCAGTATTGCAACAAACGGAACTATATCCACAACGGCTCAGAACTTTAACGTAAACGGTTCAAGAACCGAAAATGCTCAGGAAACTATGAAGTTCTTCTTCGATAAGATCGAAAGCAGATACTTTACTTCTCATGTTGACACCTACTTTGAGGACTATTTTCTTGAGGACACAAATATCAATGTAAACATACCTATAGAGGCAGAAGGCGATATAGGTCTTACAGGAAATATCAATATCACCAGCGGCATTAAGGCACTTAATGATGTTGTTCTCAGCGGAAACGTAGAGAACTCTCAGGACTCTGTTATATGTGCCGAAACAGGTGATATTATAATAGATACAGACAACGTCAATCTTAACGGACTTGTCTATGCACCAAACGGCTGTGTAAATATCACTGCTCAGAACCTGAATATCAACAGTGTTATCATCATTGCCGATACTATAACTATAACCTGCCCCAATCTCAATGCAAATTATAACTCTCAGATGGCAGAGTTCATCGGAAATGGATCCGAGCCGATAAATACCGATGATATTGAGATAGTGGCTTATGGTGAGTACGACGCAGAAACAGAAGCTTTCAGTGTATACTGGAACACAACGGTGCCAGACGGAAGCTTTGATATACAGGCGTCAGACGACGGTGAGAACTACACCTCAATAGGAACTGTAAATGACACTGACTCCTTTGAGTTTTCATTCACTGAGCCCTTTGAAAAGAAGTACATAAAGGTCATTGAAACTGCAAACAGCGGCAAGGTCGGAGAGTCTGTTCCATTTGTAGTCATAAGCACTGAAGACGGCTATGATACGGAGGTTCTTGACAGTGATGAAGACGGACTTCCCGACATATATGAACTGAAGATAGGCACCGATCCCTACGATCAGGATACGGACGATGACGGACTGACAGATTATCAGGAATATGTCTACACTCAGACTGATCCTCTTGTTTATGATTCAGTAACAGAGGGAGTTTCCGATGCTGACATTGATACCGACGAGGACGGTCTCAGCAATATAGACGAGTTCACAAGAGAAACCTATCCGTGGACTCCCGATACAGATCAGGACGGTCTCAGCGACTATGACGAGATCTATGTATACGGAACAGATCCGCTTGTAGCTGATAGTGACGAGGACGGTGTTGATGACGGTTCAGAGATAAAGCTGGGACTTGACCCCAATGATCCTGCAACAAACGGTGTGCCCGACGGAGAATACATTATCCCTCAGACCATAGCTGCCGATAGCAGTATCCTTTCAACTGTCAATACAGCTGAAAGTCCTTATGAACTCTCAATCGACATAAAGACCAACGGAGACGCAGAAAAAGAACTCACTGTTGACGAAAGCGGCTATTCCGCTGCTATAGACAACGACGCTATGATAGGAGCAAGTTTCGATGTGGAGATAACAGATACTTGCAATCCTGAGGAAATAGTGTTAAAATATGACATAAAGGAAGGCTATACCGAAAACACTCTGGATAAATTCTCAAGCCTTGAGGAGTTTCAGGGCATAAAGCGTCTCAACGTGTTCAGATTTGATGAAGATGAGAGAATGCTTCTTCCCGTTGAGACCGAATTCGATGTTGAGAACAGCAAGCTCTGTGCAGCAGTAAACGAAACAGGCACATACTGCCTCATGGATATGGAGATATGGCTCGATAACCTTGATGTGGAAATGCCTGCCGAGAATAATGTTCCTGCACCTAAGGCGGCACCCAAAGCTGCTCCCAAGGCACCTTCAGTTCCAACATCTAAATGGGAACCGGAATATGTAAATGCGCCTATTGATTTGGTATTTCTTTTACAAGCAACAGGAAATGATGAATTAACATTTAAAAGAGATAAAGAATTCATAATAAGTTTGGCAGAGTATGCTTTAGAAAATAATATAAATGTAAATGTATATATAATTACATTTGATAAGACGGATAGTACTACAAGATATTCACATATTAATGGCAAAAGAATGACAACTTTATTTGAAGTAATTCAAACATTAGCTCAAATATCTTTTAACAAAGATGAGGATTGCTTTTGTGATAGAACCTCAGCATTTTATTGTTTAGCTAATAATACTGCTCTTAGAGAGAATTCGGATGTTTTTATATATTATTTTAATAATGGAACAACAACAGTTAGCTCCAACAATTATAGTAATATGGATGCAATCGGCAAAGTAAAAGCCGGAATTTATAAAGCTTACTCAGAATTAATACGTGATGGATCAGATTATGATCATGAGTCTTATGGTACAATAATAAAAAATGGAATTATAAGTAATAAAGACTTATACTTGTCATTGGGACAATTAACAACAGATATATTAAAAAAACACTTTGATAGCAAAAAATCTGCTAAGCGTCCTGTATATGATATTATCGTTCCGACAAAATGGAAGAAAATATCGCTTACAGGTGAGCTTATTCCCAATGGAACAACAAACTCCGATACAGATTCTCTTACAGACTGGCAGGAGATCGATGAAGAAAAAATAAAAGTAAATTCTGATAATAGTATAGAGCTTCCTGTTTTCAGCATAGCTGATTTAGTGGGACATCTTACAAAATTCAATCAGAACGGCGATTATAACTTCCTTGTAAACGATTTTGCTCCGAGATACTATTTGCCTATACTCTCCGATCCTACCGATGAGGACACGGATAATGATAAAATACCTGATGGTTATGATTCTGATATGAAAATGCCTGACGATTGGTATGCCTTTAGTGATCCGAACCCACTAAAATCAGATATAAATGAAACGCTGCTTGAGCATGATTTCTTTTCAGTGGACTATGTATTTAAAGAAGGCGCACAAGAAGACTGGAGCCTGGCAAATAATAATAATCATGCATCATATGGAGGATATCAAGGTTGGTTTGGAACCTATGGAATATATGAGAATCAAAAGATTTTTGGCTCAGGATTTCCGTTTGGTCATATCACAGGACACGACGTTCGTAGTGAAGGTTGTGGTCTGATAGCAGTTGCAGATATGTTTTATTACTTGTTGCTACAGCGTAATATTATAGATGGTTCCGTCAATCAGAATAATCGATACTCTCATTTATCATTTGATCAATATACTGATTATGTAAAAAATCTTTCACAAGGAGTTGTTTTTTTCCCTATAATTGGCGGTACTGTATCAGCATATATATCAGGTAATCTTTCTCAATCAATTGATAAAATACAAAAAGCTTTCGAACTCAACTTGGATTCAAATTGGTGTATAAGTACTGATAAGAATACTTATTTGAAGAGGATCAAAGGAATGCTCAATAATGATATTCCTGTTATATATTCTTGTTGTGTTTCTGAAGATAATGCATTACAATTGTATTGTTTCCACAACAATTATAGCAAAGTATTTAATAATATGGAATATCCAGGAAAAACGGCATCCAAGATTGATAATCACTACATGGTTGCAACAGGTGTAATTGAATACAGTGCTGACGTTGAAAAAATAATAGGTAGAAAAACAATGATAAAAACAGCAACATACGGAAAAATGTACTATGTTGATTTTGATGAATACAGTGAAAAGCTTTCAGTTGTAACTAATATATTCAATATTGAAAGGAGTAAATAAATGAAAAAAGCTCTAAATATAGTTGCCCCCTTACTGACAGTAATTGTTCTTATTTTAGGATGCTCCTGTGCCTATAAAAATGCTGTAAAACTAGATTATTGCAGCGATATATACAAAAAAGTCAATAGTATTTCGGGGCAATTCAGATGTTCAGAAGTAAACTATTCTGAAAATCTCGACTCAGTTGCATTTATTTTTAATTTAAAAGACAGGAGCGATTACGATGCGGATAAAGGTACAACTCAAGTTATTGCTATTAGAAAAACGATGATAGATTATTTAAACAATAATCCGCAGAATGAATTAAGTACGAAGCGCATTTACTTATCATTTCAAACATTACCAGGTGATAGTTTTAGTTTATTTAATTTCGATCAGAATAAAGAAGGATTATATAATGACTTTCCATTCTGCTATGATGTAACTGTCAATGCTTCAAATTATGAGAGCTTTATTAATGCTTTTTCACTGAGTATTAAGATAGAATCTTCTGAGGAACTAAAAATACTTGAAAAGTTTGAACGACTGGAATATTTAAAGCTTAAAGGACCTGAAATATCCGATGATGAAAGGGAATATCTCAGGACCACTCTTCCCGATTGTGAAATATATTATAATGGCAAGCTAATTAATAAAAGATCAGAATCATAAAATGATATCATCATAAAAAAAGATATGGATTCAGTTATAAAAATAAGAGAAAGCAAAGATATTAATGACTTTTATGGAATTAATGAATGTTGGAATGAAATAATAGAGTTGCTTTCTGATAATATAAACGAAACCATAGCCTATTTAAACAATTGCTCTGAAAAAGAGGTATATTACATCAGTGAAGTTTTTGAGGATATTGCTGAAAGAACTAATAGTAAGGAGTATATTAAATGTTTAAGAGCAATTGATAGTAAATATCCAAGATTAAATTTAAAACAAGATATAGATGTTGCTGAAGAATATATCATTGATTAAATTTATAGCATTAACTAAGTATCATTAATAAGGGCAGCCTCAAAACTGCCCTTATAATGCAGATAGTGCTGGAGTACGGCACAGTTGACGAAAAACTACACTATTTCAGGCTAAAGCTCAATCATGCTCCCGAAACTTTAGAAGAAATGATAAAGCTTATAAATTCTACATCAAACATTGACGATAATAAAGTATAATTATTCTGATAAATGTTATTAATGAGGTAAAATATGAAGAAAAATATAAAAACGCTCATGCTTAATGTAAGTATAATTATTTTTACAATCATCTATGTTATTGGAAATATTGAAACAATTCTGATATACTCATATTGGAACAATAAAGACAATGCTAATCATCTGTGGTTGAAATATCGAGAATTACTATCTTCAATGTTCGGCAGAGAAAAAGGGATAGATGTTTTTTACGCTATAAACGGTGTATCATGGTGGTTTGTTGAAAATCATAAAAATGTTATATTCTTTATAATTATCACTATTATGATGACCATTTCAATCATCATAGAAAAGAAAGAAAAAAGGTTGAGCAAAATCCTTTTAGTTTATTTTATTATAAGCTTTTTTATAATGGCTTTTATCGCTTTTCTTGCATCGCCAAGGTTCGCCGATTACTATTATTAAAAAATCTTGATAGGGGCAGTCTCAAAACTGCCCTTATATTGTAGCTAAGGACTATCAAAATATAATTCAGAACGGCGATTATAACTTCCTTGTAAACGATTTTGCTCCGAGATACTATTTGCCTATCCTCTCCGATCCTACAGATGAGGATACGGATGATGATGGACTGAATGATGATGTTGACCCTGAGCCGTTAATCAAAGCACGTATCAAGCCATTTGGTACAGATGAATACAAATCAGAAGTCATGCAAAAGGCAAAGCTTAAATATCAGGGTTCATATAACCACACATGGTATAATGATTTAGATGGTGTTTTGCCTTATTATTTTAACCTCAAAAAGGAAAATGATTATATTGCAAAAGCTGAATTGGACATAATGATGAAAGATGTCAATAATTGCGAATTATATCTTAAATCCGTATCTGATGAAAACTGGCTCAGGTTCTGCGAATTTTTCAATGAATGCGTGATGGAATATGGCACAGTAGACGAAGAATTGCATTATTTCAGGCTGAAACTCAATCGCACGCCTTCAAGTTTTGCAGAGCTTGTTAAAAATAAAGATAATTGGTATTTATATGATAAAAAACATACTCGATATCATATGAACAACAGCAATAATGATATAAATAATGTTTCTATATACATTAGTAAAAATGATTATTATCCGAGTTATTCCACATATTGGAATGAATATAATATGAAATTTGTTGACAAGTATGGAATGAACGAAGTTGTGGTTACACCAAACAAAGATCTCAGCGGAATGATCAATGATGAAATTTATGATTATCTAACAGATGCAACTCATTGGCAAATATTAACAGATGATTATAAAAAAGCACAAAACGATCAAAATTTTAAGTATGATCCAGTTAACGTAGGAACATATAATTACTCTGCATATGATTTTGATTATATAAACCTTGATGGAACTCCAAAGAAAACATCATCTTTAAGTCACGACAAATATGATGTACAGCCTTATTTAAAGGATGGAGAAAACTATGGTAATGTACCAGGTTTGATTTATGGAAATTCTAAAAAGCAACGCGATAAAAACGAAGACTATTACTATGATAACGCTAATACAGCAGTTTTCTCGGATTATTGGAATATAGGAGATAAATTCAGATGAAAAAAATTAATAAAAAGCTTATATTTGTGGTTATATCAGTTCTTTACTTTATTTTTATATTACTGTGCTTCCCTACATATTCGCAAACTAAATTCATGTCGTTGGATGGGAATAAAAATGATTTTTGGATAAATATGCGAGAAAGAGTAATATCTCATGACTTGCTTTTTAATCTGCATAAAGCTTTAAGACATATAATACCGGAATGGACAATGCCGATAGCAGTAATAGTAAACGGAATCAATATGTTTTTCGGATTTAAACAGTTCAAAAAGAAATGGTGGTATTACGTAATACTTCTTATTAGTATTTTGATGTCATTAATGCTTATTGATTGCTGGTGGATGTTGTATACTGCGGAATAAGCTATTATTATATTGAGTTTTCTTTTAATGCAAAATATACAAAGTGAACTCCGTCGGGATCTGACCACTTATTTTGAGTAGCTATATTCAGCTTTTAACGTAGAATAGAGCCATTCCAACCACTTGTTTACCACTTATTTGTACCAAAAGCTGCCAAAAAACACTTGAAGCTGCTAAAAGCGAAATCGTAAAATACCGCGAAATACAGCCATTTTCGCAATTTAGCAAAAACCACTGAAAGTGCTTCTACTTTTTCAATTCCCCTCGCCTAAAAATCAGGGCTCACAAATGGCTTAAAATAGGCATTTGTGGGCTTGCTTTTTTGACAAAAAACTGTCAACCACTTATTTTTATATTTAACAATAAATAATGTTCCGCAGAATGTATTGCTCTGCGGAGACTTTTTACTATTTTTAGCTCTGCACTTTCTTCTTTCACCCCTTATCTTTGTCAAGTAGCTATATATATTACATGGCACACATCAAATTAAGCAGCTCTCCCCTACCGCAAAATTACATTTCACGCAGATACGTTGATTTCAGCCCGTGAGATATGATAAAATATACATACTGCAATGCAGCGTATGCTGATTGGAAAAGAGCTTAACAAGTGCAAGGTCTACGGACACAGAGGTCTAGAAGGATTCTTATACAGTTTGATAAGAATAATTGTAAGCGTCAACTAAACCCAGCCCTTACGAAAAAAGATTACCTCCCGGGTATCTGGGAGGTAAAACAAATTTCCATGCTTATTTCTGAACAGAATATGATAATTGAGTACTTATCTATAATTTAATCAAGGAAATCAAGATCAGATTCATTAACCGCTTCGATTGAACTTTTCTGTTCGTTTTCGTCACATACAAGTTTAACACAGTCATTAAGTGCATACTGTTTAAATTCTTCCTTTGACATAGGCAGTGATTTTGCATCATCTTCGAGAGCTAAATCAGTAATTGTGAATGTATAATGTGCTAAATCAAAATTCGTATGTTTTATGTCACTTTTCATCCATATACCTGTTTCATAATCGATCATAATTGTAAATTCACACGTGCATATATCAAAGTTTTCTTCTTGTTCAGAAAAGCTCTCATATTTGATCTTAATATCTGATGTTCCGCTTATAACTGCACATTTTCTGCCAAGATATTCTTCAAAACCTGTAATATCCCAGTTATCAAGATTTTCAAAAAGCTCCTTTCCTTCAACTGTAGCATCCTTGATTGTAAAATTCAAATCATCATTTTCGAAGGAGTAGAATACTTTTTTGCCGTTGCCTATATCATTGCTATCAGATTCACTAATTCCCGCTGCAGTGTCATGATAGAAATATTCGGTATAATTATTATTGTACACTATACTTCCATCGTCACTATAATATCCGCCATTTATTTTTTGTATTGCTGTATCTTGAATATTATCGACATAAACTTCGACGTTTTTTTCATCATGATAACCGGTATCATAGTCAGATCGGCTTTCATAAGAATATGATATTTTGTCGAAATTTTTTGTATTGCCGTTTTCACATATTGATAATATCTGATCCTTAGTGACATCAGACTGGTCAATTATCTGTTCAGCATTGGTTCCATCGATTACACTATTCATCGTAGTTTCGATATCATTCATGGTAGTTGTTTCTTCAGTTATTTCAGTAGACGTTTCTTCAGCTATTTCAGCTGAGGGCATAGTATTTCTGTTGTTTTTAAGCATAATTGCGCCACCGCCGATAGCTCCGCCTACAAGAGCGATACTCATCATAGCTGCAGAAACCATCTTCCACAGATGACGCCGCGTGTATTTTTCAACGCCTCTGACTTCATCTGTGAATACATTATCTCTGCTGCTCATACGTTCTTTAACTTTTTTGTACATTTTATCCTTATGGTTTTGTTCTGCCTGAGGATATTCTGAAGACAGTCTTTCCAGAGTCTTTTCATCAGGATTTCTTAGCATATTTATTATTCTCCTTTTTACTTTCATACTTATTCACTCCTATCAACAAAAGTCTGCGAGGACCTTTTTAAGTTTTTTCATTGCGCGGCTTGTTCTGGCACGTACCGCAGTTGGCGAAAGCCCCACTATCTTTCCTATCTCTGACGACTTTCTGTCGTAGAAGTATTTTTGTATTATGATTATGGAGTCAGGTTCGCCGAGTGCCTTTATTGCGTTGAGTAATGCTTCGGAAACATCCATGTTTTCAGCAGTCTGCTCTACATCCGTGGCGGAAACTATCTCACCGAAATCATCGCTGTCAATGGAAATAGTATTGTAGGATTTCTTGTTTGATTTTCTCAGCATATTTATGGAATTTCTTTTGGCAACCGTTCCTATGTAAGCTTTCAGTGAGCCGCCCTTGTCAGGATCATAGTTAAGCATAATATCTGCAAATGTATCGATGACACATTCTTCTATATCACTTATGGATACAATTCCGCGAAGAATACGCAATGTTATTGCATATACATAGTTGTAGTAATGATCAAATAAAGCACGATGGCCATCATCAGGCGAATGCTTAAGCTTGTCATTTACTTCGCTTTCGCTCATTCCTTAACTCCTTTCATAATAATTTGAGATTATGCAGTATAATAGTTTTTATACTGACATTCTCCAAACAGATCTGCTTTCACTTAATACATACAATTCAAGTACTGATATTGTGACACGGTTTTAAAAATATTTTTATCAGCGAGAACTTCACGTCCAGAATCACGGATACTATGCTGACTTACACATAATATTTCCTTGAAGGAAGAAGCCCTGGAAGCAAAGAGAATACCTCTCAGTTTCCAATACTGCTCCTGACGGTAAAGCGGTTCTCCAAGCTGATATTTCCTCTGCATAATATCTGCAACAAGGCTTGCGTCGGGAAGCCTCTTTTTGATAATACAGACAGGAGTTTTGTTTTCAGCTGCGATGATATTAGCCTTGGTTACTTCTAGTTTAGTCTATTTGGACTTCGTTGGGTAGGGGGGTCTTTTTAGGCGGTTACGATACCCAAAAAGGTGTCACAGCACAGAGCCTATTATATTTATACGGCCTTCTCGAAACATCTTGCAAATTCAGGCGTTTTATGATATAATGCATTCGTATATTCATTTTAAATTATATATTGCTCCTTGCAGAAATGCAGAACAGAGTCCTGCACCCCGCATATCCGGCTATTGCAGAACTCTGCTCCGCTTATGATCTGTAATGTAAAAGTATGCTATTTCAGCGGCAGGGTGAACATAAAAGCTGTACCCTTTCCGACCTCGCTTTCTGCCCATATCCTTCCGCCGTGGGATTCGATAATGAACTTGCAGATGAACAGACCAAGGCCGGTGCCTGTTTCGGAGTGCTTTCCCTTGTAGTACCGCTCCCAGATATGCGGCATATCCTCTTCTGAGATACCGCTGCCTGTATCCCTGACGGTGACCTTTACATGATCCTCGTCTTCCTCTGCCTTTACAAGTATCGTGCCTTTTTTGGTATGTTTCAGGGCGTTTGAGATAAGGTTTACGAATACTCTCTGCAATCGTGAACTGTCGGCCTCGACCTCCGGCAGCTCAAGGGGTATGCGGAGTAAAAGGCGGTTGTTGTTTTTGTTCAGGACGCCAAAATAGGTCTCCACGGTCTCACGCACAAGGCTCTCGATATCGCAGGGGGCAAGCTCCAGCACCATCCTGCCTTCCTCGATACGTGTAGCATCAAGGATCTGCGTTACCATAAGAGCCATACGGTTGGATTCAGAGCTTATACGCCTGAGCTTTTCCTGTATAAGTGTCGTATTTCCTCCGTTTGCAAGCTCCATTTCCGCATTCTGTGCATAACCCGACATTGCTGCAAGAGGAGTTTTCAGCTCATGTGAAGCATCGGAAAGGAAGGCTGTCTTCATACGGTTGGCCTCCTCAAGTGCCTCCTTCTCCTGCTGTGCACGGAGCTGTTCAAGCTCGATGGGATCGGCGATAAATCCAGCCATCTTGCGTGTATAGAACAGACAGAGCAGGATAATGAGGAGCAGTATCGCAGCCATTGTCAGGAGCGCTCTCCGCAGAGCACGGTGATTGTCAGCGCTTGCGTTATCCTCATATCTGCTGATGAATTTCTCGGAGAAATTTTCTATAAGGCCGTCATCGGTGTATGTTCTGATGATACACAGATTCACAGGCGTATTATCATCTATATCGTATACGGTGTTGATGCCTATAGATATAAGAGAATCATCTGTTTTTATGTAGGAGTATTCAACGCGGCATTCTTTCAGCCATGTCACACCGTCAGGATAGTCATTGTTTACCTCGCTCTGACGTCTCTCGTCGAAGTACAGATCGTTCAGCAGCCATTCCACGTATTCCCTTGTATATCCGTTGGCGCAGAAGAAGTAATCTCCGTGATATATGATGATGACTTCATCATCTGAGAATTCGTATGTCCTTCCGTAAACGGAACAGTACTGATCCAGCAGGTTGACACACTGTATATCAAAGCCGTTCTGATTATCAGTATAGCAGAATCGGTATTCTCCGAGATATTTCAGCCAGTTTACGGAATAAACGGTCTCCTTGGACAGGATGAACTTCTGATCCTCGTAGTACACATCCTTCATATCGTCGGAGAACTTCGTGAGGGTTTCTTTTTCCTTCGTCATGATCTGCCTTGTAAATAATGCGAATACACCTCCCATACACAGGAGAAGCAGAAGCATTGAAACAAGTATCAGTATAAACAATCTCCGGCGAAGACCGGAACTCTTTTTATTCATAGTTATCGCCCCCTTTATCGGCTGAATACATTATATCATATTATTATTAAAAAGTGAACTGAATTACGAAATTGTAATCGGGAGGATTATTTATGTCGCACATACTATTAGTAGAAGACGATTCAGACATCATGCGGATCAACCGCTCATTCCTTGAAAATGAAGGATATACCGTGCATTGTGCGGATTCGGTACAGACCGCCGCTTTCAAGCTGGAGGAGTGTATACCTGATCTTGTCCTCCTTGACGTTATGCTGCCAGACGGTGACGGCATGGATTTCTGCAGGATACTTCGCCAGAAAACGCAGGCTCCGGTTATATTCCTTACCGCCCGCGATGAGAATGATGATGTAATAATGGGTTTCCGCAGCGGCGGCGACGATTACATAACCAAGCCCTATGACCTTAATGTGCTGAAGGCACGAATAGAAGCTCAGCTTCGCCGGAATGCAAAACAGGCGCCTCAGCACCCGAAAATAGAACTCCCATATCTTACGGTAGACCTTTTTGCAGGCTCCGCAACTCTTGACGGCAATGAATGCCCGCTGCCCCAGCGTGAGCTTCAGATACTGTATATGCTCGCCTCGCAGCTCGGCACACGTATAAGTTACAGTGACATATACAGGAATATCTACGGATGCGACACCGACGACTGCAAGAACACTATTAGAGTGAATATCTCCCGTCTGAAAAAGCATCTGAATATGGACGATATGAGTACATACGAGATAGCCTCCACCTCCGGAGGAGAGTATGTTCTGAGAAGAGTGGTATTCTGATAATTATTCTCCGATTACAGTTCTGTAATTATGCAACACGGTATCTGTCGATATGCTATAATGGATACAACAGGTAAGGACAGACCTTACAAATGATCTAAAAGGAGAGATTATCATGAAAAAAATGATTACTTGTCTTGCAATACTCACAATGCTTTCCACAATGGTATCATGCGGGATCGATGATGTCGGAGAGACATCAGGAAGTACACCGGACATCATCACTTCAACATCTTCACCGGAGACTGCCGGAACAAAGTGCCTTTGTCAATAAAAAACTGAGCCACAGCGCTAATAAAAAAGTGAGCCAGTTTTGATAAAAAAATAATGAGCCACTAATCATTATTCATGGTCGAGTCGATACGGTAGGACGAGTTGCAGTT
>Ga0255347_1002174_pt1 | contig 28687 bp, 26 predicted proteins | sample wastewater_treat_2_FD_192479 | JGI IMG/M metagenome (GOLD analysis project Ga0255347, IMG submission 192479) | Wastewater microbial communities from Lulu Island WWTP, Vancouver, Canada - plant24 | ecosystem: Engineered > WWTP > Wastewater > Unclassified | place: Canada: Vancouver, British... | reverse complement strand
ACCGATTATTGTAACCTTATCCATCTCTGTTCTCCTTGTGTTGGCACCATCGGGTGCGTGTTGTTAATTTCTGGTATTATGCCAGAAAACCTTTCACGAGGAGAACAGCCTTCTCATCTTACCTATTAACTGTTCGCTATTAACTGGTTCCGCAGACGGCTCGCCGAGCCGTCCGCGGCGGTTTCGGCGAAATCGCCCTACCGGTTGTAACACGGCTTTGGTATGATAGAATGGCCTTTGCGTGAGTTTGCGGATTGGGGGACGGTTTGTTTTTATGGGATAAATGGAAAAGGAGGGATGACGGGGGCGTCATGCGGATTGTTTTTCTTATAGCGGTGTTTGTTGTCCAGAGCGCTGTGGCTGCGATCAAATTCAGTAACAGTTATTACAGTCCGCGCAACCGGGAGCGGCCAATCCGCAGGTCGACATCGCTGATAATCCTGCACACGACGGAAGCGCCTTCAAGTAGCGCTTTGCGTAAATTGCGCGACTTGGGCGAATGCCACTACTGCATTGACGAGCGCGGGATTGTCTACCGCATCATCGACCACCGGCGCGAGGCTTATCATGCGGGGCGGAGCATGTGGAACGGGCGCAGCAATGTCGATTCCTTTTCGGTGGGGGTCGAGGTGTGCGGATATCACAACAAGCCCTTGAACGCGGCCCAGTATTCAGCCTTGCTGGCTTTGGTGGGGGAGCTGAAGTACATTTACAAGATAGCGGATCACAATGTGCTGGCGCACTCGCATGTGGCGTACGGCGCGCCCAACAAATGGCACAAGCGCAGCCACCGCGGACGCAAGCGGTGCGGCATGATGTTCGCGCTGCCGTCGGTGCGGGCGCGTCTGAACCTCAAGACGCGGCCGTCATCAGATCCTGATGTGCGGGCGCGGCGGCTGGTTGTGGGCGACCCGTATCTGGCCAAAGTCCTGTATGGCACAGTGCCGCAACAGCAGGCGGTGGCCGCACTCAGCGCGCGGGATGTCAATGTGATCGGCAAGGGACGCAGCGCTTGGGACATCGCGCGCGAGGCGTATAACAAAAGGGATACCGTTTACATTTTCCCTGACGGTTCGCAGAAGCGCGGGCACCAGATTCCTGATTTCCGTAAGGTTCCGGCCGGCACCAAGGTGGTGGTCAACTCTACGGATGACAATCTGCCCGAGACCTATCAGACCATCGGCATCAATGGCAAAGCGCAGGATATCGCCGGTGATGAGACGCTCGCAGCTTCCACGGTGTATGTGTATCCTAACGGAAGCTATAAACGCGGCAGTCAATTGAGCGCCGCCGCAGTGCTCAAGCTGCCGTACGGAACCAAGGTGCTGACAGGTTACGCGGTCGGGGGGCCGGTCACCGCGAGCCGTCCGGCCGCAGCCATATGCGGAAACCGCTGGCGTTCGCCTGACACCTTCTTCCTGATCAACGGGGTGCTGGTGCCGGGCAACAAGGTGGACGACAGCAAAATTCCGGCGGGCACAATGTTGTTCTTCAAGAGCTGAGCAGAGCTTGGGCCGCCTCCAGTATCACCGCAGGCTCGGCCATGCGGCCTTTGCCGGAGGTGCCGCAGGCCAGAGAGCCGCTGTCGGCATCGACGAATTTCACTTGCCTGCTGTCCAGAATTGCGACGTTGGCTTGGGTCGCAGGGTGTTCCCACATGGCGGTGTTCATGGCAGGCGCTATCAGCAGCGGCGCCTTGGCGGCCAGCGCGGTGGCGGTCAGAAGATCGTCCGCCAAGCCGTGAGCCAGCTTGGCGATGACGTTGGCCGTGCATGGCGCGATCACCAAGAGGTCGGCCTTGGTAGCCAGCGAGATGTGTTCCGGCATCCACTCTGCGGGTTCATCAAACATGCCGGTATAGGCCGGATTGCGCGACAAGGTGCGGAAGGTCAGCGGCGTGACGAAATGTGTCGCCGCTTCGGTCATCACCACATGCACTTGATGTCCGGCTTGGATGAAGAGGCGCGTCAGCTCGCAAGCTTTATAAGCGGCGATCGAACCTGTCACGCCGAGCACGATGTTTGCCATAGCGGGATACTCCTTTGTCAGACCATTTCGGCTTTCACGTTAATGATGTCACAGATGCGGCGGAAGGCTGTTTCCAAATCATCGTTTGTCACTTGGAACATGTATTCGGCGACATGCGAAAGTTCGTCCTTCGCATTCCTTACGCGCTTTTCGATAACCTCTGGCGCGTCTGTCGCGCGCCGCTTGAGCCTTGCCGCGAGTTCTTGCAGCGAAGGCGGGCTGATGAAGATATCGACAAAACCCTCCCGCAGGGGGTCGCCCGGAGGCAGGGCTTGGACATGTTTGCGTATCTTGGCGGCACCGACCACATCGATGTCCAGCAATACGCATTGGTTCTCGGCGATAGCCTGATACACGGGTTCTTTGAGTGTGCCGTAATAGTTGTCATGCACCTGCGCGTATTCCAGAAAGCAATCCTCTTTAATCAGTTGCTCGAATCTGGCTTGGCTTAAAAAGTAATAATCGACGCCGTCCTCCTCGTTCAGGCGCGGTTCGCGGGTTGTGCACGAGACGGAGTAGCAAATCTCGGGGTAATGCTGCAGCAACAGGTCGCACAAGGTGGTTTTGCCGGCACCGGAGGGGGCTGAGAGAACGATGAAAAGGGGTTTCATTCAGGGATTCCTAACTAATCAAATTGACAGCTCATTAGTTTAGCGGGTCAGCGCGAATTGGCAAAGCGAAAACACCAATTCTACTGAAAGCAGCCATGCTTTCTATGCTTGCAGATCGTTGAAGAATAAAAGGGGTGATAGGCACTAATATGAATGAACCACCTAAAGATCTGCCACAAAACATGCAGATACCAGCAGTGTTACTTAACACCGTCTTTCTTTGTTGTTCTTATGGTAAAACAAGGAACAGACCCCAAAATACGGCATAGAAAAAATTTTCTAGAATCGACAGGGACTGCAACAAAGCCTATACTCTGTATCGTTTTGATTAAAAGAAATGAAGGTGTCATTTCTAAAAAATGATATCGGAGATTAAACTAGAAAACGAGAATTTTCCCCAGTGCAAGGTGATCGGTTTGTGAGGTCTACCAATAATCGGTTGTATGATACGCTTCGCGCCTCTGCGCCGTGCGTTGGCAATAAGGAGAACAGGTAATGAGATTGTGTTTGGCGTTTTTTAGTTTGGCGCTTGGTTGTGCGATGGTTGTCACGGCTGATGAACATGTGATGATAACTGAACATCGTGACGCAAACGGAAAGTCAACTTATTGGCATATTACACGAGAAAGACTTGCGCAGATCCCCGAATGGAAACCTGACGTTTCTTTGCCTCTGCCAATTGAGAAAGCGGCGGAAAAAGCAACTGGATGGATAAAGAGTCGCAACACAAAATTCACCGAATTGGATATTGTCTCTATCAGTCTCGGAAAGATATGGGACTCGGAAATGAAGAACAAATGGTATTACTCTGTTTCAGTGAATGGAGCCGTTAATGTGGATGGCATCAGAGCAAATGCGTTCTTCAGCGTTATCGTCCTGATGGATGGTACCATTGTTGAGCCAACAAGCAAAGAATAAGACCGCCAACGTTCGGCCCGCGTTGGAGGGCGAGTGTCCTCACGAGCCGCGGGTGCCTCGGGAACTCCACGTCCCTACCAGCGGGCGCTCCACTCACGTTTCCGGACACCGCAGGCCGCCAGTCGCCGGTCAACGGTCGACATAAGTTCCGACAGGTCTGACTGATCGTCTGTAGCGGGCGGGGGTGTCCGCGCTCCAGACTTTTCGCTTTTTTCTTCTCTTAGTTTTTGAATCCGGCCATGATTATGATATTATTTGTCACTCATAGAGCGATGCGGGTTTTTATACGGAAAGGATTTCAGGATGAAGCGTGCTTATGTCGTGATTTTGGCCGGAGGTAGCGGGGAGCGGTTCTGGCCGTTGAGCACCAAGGCCCGGCCCAAGCAGTTCATTTCGCTTTTTGGCGGACGGCCGCTGTTGTCACTGGCGGTCGAGCGTTTGCAGGGGCTGGTGTCGCCCGAGCAGATTTTCATAATAACCGCCGAAAGATTGATCGAGGATACAGCTTTGGCCGCTTGGAACGTCCCCCGGTCGAACATCATCGGCGAGCCGTGCAAGCGTGACACGGCGCCTGCGATCGCAACAGCCTGCGGGCTCGTGCGGCAGCGCGACAAGGACGGGGTCGTCTGCATACTTACAGCCGACCAACTGATGACCGATGTGGAGACGTTCCGCCAGACGCTGGCGGACGCGATCAAGGTGGCGGAGCAGCGGGACGCGGTTGTGACCATCGGCATTCCGCCGACGTATGCGGCCACCGGTTTCGGGTATATCGAGGCGGGCGAAGTGCTGGATACAGGCACCGTGACGATTTTCCAAGAGGCCAAGCGGTTTGTGGAGAAGCCGGACGAGTACACTGCCGCGCGGTATCTCGAAAGCGAGCGCTATTATTGGAATTCCGGCATGTTCATCTGGCGTACGGATGTGATGCTGAAGGCGTTGAATGAGTGCGCGCCGGATATGGGCAGCCTTTGCGAGGCGGTGTCGGAGGCGTCGACAGAAGAGGAGACGCAGGCGGTCTTGCAACGTGTTTACCCCTCGTTGCGCGCGATATCCATAGACTACGCGGTGATGGAGCATCTCGGCAATATCGTGATGGCGCGCGGGCAGTTCGGCTGGGATGACGTGGGCTCGTGGCCGTCGGTGGCCGGTCATTTCTCGGCTGATCTCGACGGTAACGTCATCATCGGTTCCTGCGAGCAGCGGGAGTCGCAGAACAATATCGTGGTTTCGGAGAACCGGCTGACAGCGCTGATCGGTGTGCAGGGCATGGTCGTGGTGCACTCTGACAATGCCACGCTGATATGTCCGAAAGACCGGGCCGAGGAAGTCAAGAAGCTGATCAGGCGCATAGCGGAGCGTCCGGACGGGGAGAAGTACATTTAGTCCATGCCGAGGAAGCCTCAAGTTGCGTCGCGGCGTTTCAAGCTGACCGTGGCATATGACGGCACGGCTTATGCGGGGTGGCAGGTGCAGCCGCATAACGTCAGCGTCCAGCAGAAGATAGAGGAGGCGCTGCAGACGATCTGCGGGCAGAAGGCCAAGGTTCATGGCAGCGGGCGTACCGACCGCGGGGTGCATGCGCGGGCGCAGGTGGCGCACGTGGATCTGGCCACGCGGCTGAGTCCGGAGTCTTTGGGGCGGGCTTTGAACGCGCGCCTGCCAGTGGACATACGTGTGCTGCGGGTGGCAGCGGCGCGGCCTGATTTTCACGCGCGGCGTTCGGCTGTGCGCAAAGAGTACCGGTATTTTGTTTGGAACGCGCGGACGATGCTGCCGGACAAGCGGCTGTACGCCGCGCACGTTCGCCGCCCGCTCGACGTGGCGGCGATGCGTGAGGCAGCGGCGTTTTTTGTGGGGCGGCACGATTTCGCCGCATTCACGGCGAACCCGAATCGAGAGGTCGAGAGCACCGTGCGTGAGGTCTATGGCTGCACGGTCAGCCAGAAGGGGGCGGAGATCGTTTTCCGTGTCAGCGGCGAAGGCTTTCTGTATAAGCAGGTCCGCAGCATGGTGGGTTTTTTGTTGCGGGTCGGCGAAGGGGCCGAGCGGCCGGAGGCGGTGGCGGAGCTGCTGGAATCCGCAGCTCCGCGTAAAGCGCGGGTGCCGTCGGCAATGGCTCATGGACTTTTCCTGTGGCGGGTTTTTTACCGCCTTGCAATTAGCAAGAACAGCGGTTAAACTTTAAGGCCAGTTAGGTAAACTGAAAACTCTGGAAAACAGGTAATGGCGGTACCGGTAGTCATCGACAAAGTGTTTAAGGCTTTCGGTTCCTTCGCTGCCCTGAAGGGGGTCAGCGCGGAGATCGGGGCTGGTGAGATGTTCTTTTTGCTGGGGCCCAGCGGCTGCGGCAAGACCACTTTGTTGCGTTGCGTGGCCGGTTTTAATGCGCCGGATTCGGGGCGTGTACTGATCGGCGGGCGAGACGTGACCGAGCTGCCGCCCCACAAGCGCGACACGGGCATGATGTTCCAGAGCTATGCCTTGTGGCCGCATATGACGCTGGCGGAAAACGTGGCTTTTGGTTTGGAGATGCGCAAGGTGCCACGTGCGGAGATCCGCCGCCGGGTGCGTGAGGCGCTGGAGCGGGTGCATCTGGCTGACAGCGCCAAGAAACGTCCGAACCAGCTTTCCGGCGGGCAGCAGCAGCGGGTGGCTTTGGCGCGGGCGCTGGTGGTGGAGCCGCAGTGCCTGTTGCTGGATGAGCCGCTTTCCAATCTGGACGCTAAATTGCGGACAGAGATGCGTGGCGAGATCAGGCGCATCTGCAAGCAGGAGGGCCTTACCGCTATTTATGTGACGCATGACCAGAAGGAGGCCTTGTCGATAGCCGACCGCTTGGCCATTATGCGGGATGGCGTGATCGAGCAGGTCGGCGTGCCGCAAGAGGTTTACCGTGCGCCGGTGAATCGTTTTGTGGCGGGGTTCATCGGCGAGGGCAATTTCATCGAGGGGCGGGTGGATGGCGCGGGCCGTGATGGGGCGCGCATCGGAACGCCCTATGGCGTGATAGATGCTGCGCGCGTTCCCACGGGGATCGCGGCTGGCGACAAGGTTGTGCTGTGTGTGCGTCCGGAAGCGGTGAGTTTCGGCCAGCCGCCCGCTGGCGGCGGCAATGTGATCAGAGGGGCTTTTCAAGAGAGCGTTTATCTGGGTGAGATGGCGCAGCACACCATCGCATTGGAGGCGGATGGGGCGGCGATGCGCTTCAAGGCCTTTGAGATGAATCCGGCAGCGGGGCGCGAGCGCGCTGGCGAGCGGGTTGAGGTGTGGGTGGATCCAGAGCAGGTGATTGTGACAAGATGATTGCAGGGAAGTTCGTTAGTGCATTAGTTCGTTAGTTCATTAGTGCATTAGTGAAGAAGAGAATAGAGAAAAAAGTGAAAGAGTGAAGGTGAAAATATGAGTGAGAAAATGGTGGCCCTGGCGATCGGGGCGCATCCGGATGATATTGAGTTTATGATGTCTGGGACCTTGGTGCTTTTGAAGCGCGCGGGGGTTGAGACGCATTTGTGTAACCTGGCCAACGGCTGTTATGGTTCGCAGGTTCATTCCAAAGATGAGGCCGCGCGTGTGCGCTCTGTGGAGGCGCAGAACGCGGCGCGGGTGGCGGGCGCGGTTTGGCACCCGCCGCTGTTCGATGATCTCGGGCTTTTTTATGACGCGCCGTCGCTGGCCAAGGTGACGGCTGTGGTGCGGCGGGTCAAGCCGGACATCGTGCTGACGCTTTCGCGTTATGACTATATGGAGGATCACGAGTACGCATCGCGTCTGGCCTGCTCGGCGACATTCAACCGTTGCATGCCCAGCTATGAGAGTGATCCGCCGGTGCCGGCCTATAACAAGCCGGTGGCGGTTTATCACTCGCTGCCGCACTCGCTGATGGACATGCAGCGCACCCTGATCGAGCCGGAATTTGTGGTGGACATAACTGAAGTCATGGGCCAGAAACGCGAGATGCTGGCGCAGCATGTCAGCCAGAAGGAGTGGCTGGACGCGACTCAGGGAATGGACTCGTATAGCGAGGACATGGTAGAAGTGTCGCGGCTGGTGGGTACGCGTTATGGCGGCTGCGCTTATGCCGAGGGCTGGCGGCGGCACAACCACATGGGGTTTTGCGAGCCTGATTTCGCGCCTCTGCAGACAATCCTGGCGGATGTTTTGAAAACGGTCGGCAAAGGAAAGTAGCAAAAGAAGGGATACAATTTTTTAGTAGGATTTTTGGTGTGGGCGTTAGCCCCGATTGTTAACCATAAAAAAGAAAGAGAGGCTTATAAATGGCAAGGGCTATGAGCAAGCTGGCACCGGGATGGTGGGACTACACGACACTGGATGCCGATATTCTTAATGATGCGGCGAAACTGACCGCCGATGACTTGGAACAACTGTCGCGTCCGGGCTTCAAGGTCACCATCTACGATACGGTCGAGGAGTTTTACACGGCCGAGGCATTGGAGTATATCGCTGCGTGGCAGCAGGCGACGCCGGACAATCCTGTGGGGGTGTGCGGTCCGATCGGGCCAACGGAGCATCTGCCGCTGGTGGCGCGGATCGTGAATGCGATCGGGCTTAACCTGAAAGATGCGCATTTCTGGAGCATGGACGAGTGGGTGGAGAACGGCGTCGCGGTGTCGTCGGATCATCCGTTGTCATTCTCCAAGTGCAACAACGAGCAGTGCTTTGATCGCATCCGTGATGAACTCAAGATGCCGAAAGAGAACTTGCACTTCCCGGGTGATGACGTGGCCAAATATGCCAATTCCTATGACCAGGTCAAGTGTCTGCTGATGCAGGGCGGGCAGGGCGAGATCAAGCATTGGGCTTTCAATGATCCGCCTAAACGCGAAGGGGCGTATAAGGACGCGCCGCCGTCGCCGGAAGAGTATCGCAAGCTGTCGACACGGGTGGTGGATCTGCATCCGGTGACGATCATACAGAACGCGCGCACCTCGGGTAGCGGCAACGTGTCGCTGGTGCCTACTTGCGCCCTGACGGTCGGTCCGGTCGAGACATGGAAGGCGGAGACGGTGTCCATCTGGCATCCCGGCCACCATGACAATCCTTTCGGCATCCGGCTTTCGGCGCTGATGATCTCTAAGCGTATTCCGGACAGCAGTGTGCCGATGTCGCTGTTGGCGGATCATCCCAATGTCCGATTCAACTATCTGCGTCAGGGCATTGGCGATCTCGCGGTCGAGATGCACTGATGCAAGGGGCGCGTTTCAGTTTGTTTCAAACTGAAACGCGCCGCCTAAGGCGCTCGGCATTGACAAGCGCGTGTTGAAGTGTAAGAATCACATTGCATTTTGTTTAGAGGTTATACAAAGGAAGTGTTGATATGGCTAAGAAAAAGAGTTCGGTGAAACGGGTGGCGATAGTCGGGTTCGGTTTCATGGGGCGCATGCACTACGGCAACTGGAAAAAGATGAAAGGTGCTAAAGTGGTCGCCCTTTGTGACCGTGACGAAAAGCAGTTTACTGCGCCGGTGACGGCCGGCAACATCGCTGGGGCGGATGTGGCGACGGATTTCGGTGACGCTAAGCTTTATGGTGATTTCGACCAGATGTTGCGTGAGGCCAAGCCGGATGTCATATCGCTGACTCTGCCCACACCTCTGCACTTGCCGTTGACGGTCAAGGCGTTGGAGGCGGGCGTGAATGTGCTTTGCGAGAAGCCTATGGCTCTTAACGCGGCTGAGTGCAACAAGATGGTCGAAGCAGCCAAGAAGGCGGCGCGCAAAAAATCTAAGCCTAAGCTGATGGTGGCGCACTGCTTGCGGTTCTGGCCGTCGTACGTGTATCTGAAAAAGCTGGTGGAGAGCAAAAAATACGGCAAGGTTCTGGCAGCTTCTTTCCGTCGTTTCAGCGCGCCTCCGGGGTGGCAGAAGGGAACCGACTGGTTTGCCGACCAGTCCAAGAGCGGCGGGATGGAGCTGGATCTGCACATCCACGACACGGACATGGTGAACTATCTGTTCGGCATGCCGAAAGCAGTCACAAGTTCGGCCGCTTTCGGTGAACGCGGCGAGATGAAGTACATCTCCACGCTGTATGATGTCGGCGGCGCGGCTGTGACAGCCGAGGGCAGTTGGGACATGACGGCTTCGCTGGGCTTTGAGGCCAGTTACTTCGTGACCTTTGAGAAGGCGGTCGTGGTCCTTGACGGCAAGCGCGAGAAACCGCTTTGCGTTTATCCGTCGAGAGGCGCGGCGTTCGAGCCCAAGCTGCCGGCTGGCGAGGGTTATGAGTACCAGATCAAGTGGTTCTTGGATGTTCTCAATGGCAAAAAGGTCGAGAGTGTCATCACGCCGGAGCAATCGCGTGATTCCGTCAAGATTGTCGATGCCGAGCGGCGTTCTGCCAAGAGCGGCAAAAAAGTTGTAATTCGTTAAATCAAGGTTAATGCTTGCGGTGTCCGCCGAACACGGCGGGCACCGCGTTCAAAGGAGGGTGGATTATGCAGATGTGCGGCAGCAAGTGGCCGATCGGCGTGTGTAGCTGGTCTTTTCAAAAAAGCATCGACGAGATCGGGATCGCGATGACGGCGATGGGGATCAATCATATCAACCTGGCTATTGCGCCGGCGCTGGGCCCCGATGGCGAGGCCTATCTGGAAGCTGTGAAGCGGCAGGGCTGGGTGATTACGGCCGGCATGATGAACTACGACTACGAGGACTACTCCACGCTGGATACGATTAGGGTCACCGGCGGTATCGCGCCCGACGAGCATTGGCCTGCGAGCGGCGAGGCATTCGCCAAGGCCGCCAAAATCACGGCTCAACTCGGCTCATCCGCTATCCAGATGCACGTGGGCTTCTTGGATCACTCGGAGGAGGCTTATGCCAAGAAGTTTTATGACCGCGTGCGTTACCTCGGCGATGCCGCAGGTGAAGCCGGTGTGACGCTCCTCATGGAGACTGGTCAGGAGTCGGCCGAGGATCTCCAGCGGTTCGTCGAGACGCTCAACCATCCGAACGTCATGCTGAATTTCGATCCGGCCAACCTCATCCTCTATGACAAGGATGAGCCGCTGTCCGCCTTCCGTCGCCTAGCGCCGTGGGTGCGTCATGTCCACATCAAGGACGCGATCCGCACGACGAAGCCCGGGACTTGGGGCAGCGAAGTGGTGTGGGGCTCGGGCCAGGTCAACAGCTTTGCTTTCCTCGACACGCTTACAGAGTGCGGGTTTGAAGGCGCAGTCGCGATCGAGCGCGAGGCTGGTAACCAGCGCGTCAAGGATATCGCAACGGCGGTGCGCCGTCTGCTGGCGTATTGAGCGGGTTATATTATTGAAGGGCGTCTGCGTTGTGGAGGTCTCATGTGTGATCGAGTTGACGCGACAACTTTTTTGTCTTTCTTGTGTAAGGCCTGTCATCAAGAGATCGAAGCCCCCGTCGGGATGGCCCGGCGGGAGGCCGAGTGTCCGGCCTGCGGTGCCATAATCGAGATTCCTGACGCCTCCGAGCCGGGCACGATCTGGGCGGCGGCGGGCGCGGAATCGGATTTGCAGGCCAGCAGGCAGGCCGATGCCATGAAAAGCCGGACGATACGCATTGAATTGGATGACCAATGGTGACAGTGGCTCCCCAGCCCCGGCGCCCCGCATTCTATTGATTGCCTCGGCCCCTTACCATCCGTGGAAAGGGACCTGCCACCGTATCCGCCATAATCTTGAGGCCATCGCTGCCTTGGGCTATGAGGCTGACTTTCTGACCCTTGACGCGGGGGAGCTGTCGGCTATGGAGCGTGTGCGGGTTTTTAGGGTGCCAAGGGCAGGCTGTTTTTCACGGTTGCTGCTGTTCCTCAAGGCTTTTGCGCTCGCTGACCGCCAGCGTTACGAGCTGATTCACGGCATGGGCGACTGTGGCGTGGTGGCGTACTGGGCCGGAAGGTTTTCTGGAACGCCGTTTGTGTTTGAACTGCACAGTGACGACGTGCCGCAGCCGATGCGTTCTGGCCGGGACGCAGGGGACGGGATACGGCGTTATTCGGCTAGACGCGCGCTGGCCCGAGCAAATGCCGTGATTGGCAATGACATGTGCGTCGTGTCGTATCTGTCCGGCCTGAACCTGCATAGCCGCGCCTGCCTGATACCCGACATCCCGGCGGTTGAGGGAGATGTCGCGGAGCCTGCGCGGAATCTGGCGCGGATCCGTTTCCGCACCAGTCCCGAACAGAAAATCATCACATGCGTGGGCTCCTACAGCCGGTTTCAAGGGTTAGACATCTTTTTCAACGCCATGCCGCAGGTTATGTCGGCTGTGCCTGCCGCTAAGTTTGTGGTTGTGGGCGGCGATGCTGACGAGATCAAGCGTATGCGCGGCAAGCTGGAGGCGGCGGGTATCGAAGAGGCGGTCATGTTCCCCGGACGTATGCATACGGACGAGATGGCGGCATTGCTGGCGATATCGGACGTGCTGGTTTCGCCGCGACGCGGCGGCTGTGCCGTGCCGATCAAGGTCTTGGACTATCTTTGCTCCGGCTCCCCGATAGTGGCGGTGGACACGCCGGCTAACCGTGCCATACTGACGCCAGCCAACGCGCTCATAACGCGGCCTGCGCCCGACTCGTTGGCTGACGGCATCATAAGGCTGTGCATGGAGCCCGCGCTAGGTTCAGGTCTGGCGCGCGAGGGCCGAGCGACCCTGCGGCGTGAGAAGCGCTGCGCTGGCGAGTTCAAGGATGCTTTGCGGGTTTGCTACGACTATGCTGCCGGAAACGCGAAACTTTAGGTTATTAGTCAGCCGCCCGGGATTCCGGGCGAAAACGGGAGGGTAACAGGAGCGCTCAGGTTATCGGTAGGGACGGCTCGCCGAGCCGTCCGCGGCGGTTTCGGCGAAACCGCCCTACCGGTTGTAACACGGCTTTAGTGTGACAAAAGGCTAAATTATGGACGAGTCAGCCGCCCGGGGTTTCGGGCTAAAACGGGAGGTTAACAGGAGCGCTCAGGTTATCGGTAGGGACGGCTCGCCGAGCCGTCCGCGGCGGTTTCGGCGAAACCGCCCTACCGGTTGCAACACGGCTTTAGTGTGACAAAAGGCTAAATTATGGACGAGTCAGCCGCCCGGGGTTCCGGGCGAAAACGGGAGGTTAACAGGAACGCTCAGGTTATCGGTAGGGACGGCTCGCCGAGCCGTCCGCGGCGGTTTCGGCGAAACCGCCCTACCGGTTGTAACACGGTTTTGGTGTGAGAAAATGTCCAAATTATAGGTAAGTAAGGAGAAAGATGATGATGGAAAAGGGAATCAGAAGAAGGGAATTCATTTCTATGGCGGCTGCCGCCTCTGTTGCACCCGGAGTGCTGAAAGCGGCGGACGGAGAGAGTCAGATCAAGGCTTTCCTCATGCACTTGGGCGGTAACATGTGGTGCGAGTGGCTGCCCGAGAACATAGCGTACGACCCAGAATCCAAATATAAGCCAAACCTTAAGCTGCGGACCAAAGACGAGCTTTGGCGTAAGGTCATCGACCATGTGATTAAAAGAGGTATGAATATGGTCGTGATCGATCTCGGCGAGGGGGTCCAGTATCCGAGTCATCCCGAGCTGGCGATCGAGGGAACGTGGCCTGTCCAGAAGCTCAAAGATGAGATTAAGCGCTTGCGCGATCATGGTGTCGAGGCTATTCCGAAGCTCAACTTTTCCGCCACGCATGACGGATGGCTCAAGGATTACCACCGGATGCTGACGTTGCCCAAGTACTACGAGGTGGTGAAGGACTTAATACGTGATGTCGTCGATATCTTTGACGGGCCGCGGTTCTTCCATCTCGGATACGATGAGGAAACTACGGACTACGCGAAGGGGCGCAATTATTTCGTGATGCGTTCCGGAGAGATGTGGTGGCACGACTTCCTGTTTACCGTGGATTGTGTCCAAAAAGCGGGCACCAGGCCATGGGTGTGGAGCGATTATGGCTGGCACCACAAAGAATATTTCACACGGTGCCCCAAAAGCGTGGTGCAGAGCGATTGGTATTATGACGAGGCCAACGCTGATTTTTCGCTTGATCCGAAAAAGAATTCGCATTGGTTCCGCCTGAACGAGATACTTGAGCTTGAGGCGGCTGGATTTGACCAAATCCCGTGCGGGACGAATTGGGTCGGCTGGAAACGTAAGGCTGATGGTGTCGGCGCTGACGACGTGATCGGTAAGCTGGTGAAGTTCTCCCGTAAGCACGTTGCAAAAGAAAGATTGCTCGGGTTTATGATGGCGCCGTGGTCGCACTGTTCTGACCAGGAGGGCGCTGATTTCGCATTGCGGGCCGCAGACCTCTTCGCAGAGGCCCTCAAGCAAGAGTCGTAAGGGCTCGCGGGGACGCTCTAGCCGGGCAATAGGCAGCAGGCAAGAGGCATGATCGGACTGATCAGGCTGATCAGACGGATCTGGAGTGCGGCGGCAAGCGGTATCCCGCGCGACGCCGCTTTGGCGCGGGCGGGCTCCGGAAAGCGGTGCCGCGACCCGCGCACAGCGCGGCTCTTGTCACCGCACTCCAAGTTGCGTTTCGCCCAAACAGGTGCGTCTGCGGCGGTTTCGGCGGTCCGCAGATTACGCAGAGGGACGCAGATTTTTTTGGGGAGGGCGTGGCTCGGGTTTCGGAACCGCCAAACCGCCAAGATCGCCAAGTTTTTTTGGGGCGTTGCTCCAGCCGCAGGTCGCGGGTCGATTTCGCTTATTGCGACCACGCAGTGGCTCGCAATGATGAGTGTAAAAACGGGCGGGACGCGGTTGCGTGGTGCAAGGTTTTAACCTCATCTTTGTGACCGCTGCGTGGTCACAAAAAGTGGCTTGGGTTGCGGGCATCGCCCGCATTAGTAGGCAAGCCTGCCTCACTGGAACATGTCTTCATAAAGGAAGCACTCGATCTTGGCTTTGGCCTTGAGCTCGTTAAAGAAGACTTTCACGCCTGCATCGTACTTGGCCTTGAGGATGGCATCGGTGATGCGTTTGCGGTTGATGTCCACGTGCTTCATTTGGATCTGTGACACCCGGATGGTTTCGGGCACGGCGGGAGAAGAGCCCGACTCTTCTGTGCTTTTTGTCCGCGAGGTGACTTTGAGCAGGTGAAAGCCGTGGCGTGTTTGTATCACAGGGCTGATTTCGTCGACCCTCAGCGCAAAAGCGGCGTCTTCGAGCGGTTTCATAAGCTGGCCCTTCTTGACCTCGCCGAGGTCGCCGTTTTTGGCGGCATAAGGGCATTCTGACACAGTGCGGGCGATGTCGCCGAAATCAGCTCCCGCCAGCACTTGTTTGCGTATTTCTTCCATTTTGGCGCGCTTCATTTCGTTGGTCGCCTGCAGCATGGCCACAGCGTCGGCGATCTCTTTGTCACTGATCTTCAGCTTGTTGCGGACGTTCAGCTTGAGCAGCTTGTCGATAACCATGCCGTCTTCGAATTCGCGGCGCATCGTGGCCTCGTCCATGGGGCCTTTTAAAAAGAAGTCGTTGGTTGTCCAGTTACGCGTCTGCAAAGTTTTGGCAAGATTCCGCAAACCTTCGTTACGATCCGCCCCGCTCAAGGTTATATTCTGTTTTGTGGCTTCGTCCAGCATCAGGGTCTTGAACACAAAAGCGTTGATGGATTTGCGGCGGAAGTATTCTTTGGCCTCTTCCATGCGGTTTGTGGGCACAATCAGGTGATTGGTTTCGATGTCGTCCTTGAGGAAGCCCATAGCCCTCGGCTCCATTTCGGCCCATGTCAGCGGGGTGCCGTTTACCATGGCCACCACATACTCTGGGGCGGGTGTCTGATCGGACGCGGCTGCCGCCGGAGGCGCAGGCGCGTCCTCAAGTTTCTTGTTGCAGCCGCAACATAAAAAAACGCCGATTAAAGTTATTGAAACAAAGAAGGTTGTGATGCGCATGTTATCCTCTCCTAAGCAAAAAAATTAACAACAGCCATATCATACGGCAAGCGGCAACGGTTTTCTAGTGCGATTTTATCCAACGCGGACACAGCCCGCAACCCAATTCAATCTCACACAAAGGCACGAAGGGCACAAAGAAGAAAAAATAATTAAAAACTCTGCGCCTCCGCGCCTCTGTGGTTCCCCTTGATCCCTGCCGAGCAACGCCCCCTAAAAAATCCTCTGTTTCATTTGTGCCCTCTGTGGTTTCATTCCCCGGTTCATTCCCCGGTTTCCGCCCTCGGCCCCGTCTCCCCACCACTCACCACTTACCACTCACCCTGCCCTCGGTACCTGCCAACTAAAATCCTTCGTGCCCTTTGTGTCTTCGTGTGAGAAACAACTTGTTTTTTATTGGCCGGTAAGGCACTAAAATGGCACGCAGATGTGGAAGTCCCGCTGTACTGGCATGGATCGTCCGCGGCTTGTGAGGACACTCGCCCTCCAGCGCGAGGTGTCGGTATCCACTGGAGGGCGAGAGTCCCCGCGAGCCGAATAAAGTACGGGCGGACGTCTCGGACGCCCGAAGGTGAAACAAAACGGCCAAGTTACAGGTATGCGGGCGGCGGGTTCAAAAAATATTAAAATAACCTGACCTTCTGCTTGACCTTGCGGCCAAGTACTGGCAAAATAATTACATACGAATGAGAAAAGGCAGTTCGATAACACGGGCTGCATAAAGGAGAACTTATGGTCAACGCAAACACAAAAGGTTTTACACTGGTTGAGTTGCTAGTCGTGATCGGCATTTTGGGCATCCTTTCCGCAGCGCTGTTCCCGGCCATTTCGAACGCCGTTATGCAGGCGAACATGACCGCTGTAGGCACACGCGGACGCGATATCTTCGTGGCGATCACCGGTGCCAACACCGAGCGCGAGCCGCTCGGCCTCGGTAATGTCTGGCCCAAGACCAAGGCGCCGCCTGGTGCCGACACCGGCAGCGGGGAGCCGGACATCGCCGACAAAGCCTTCGGCGCCGCTGAAGAATACTTCGAGTTTCTTTATGACGGCAAGAATGTGGGCAAAGCGAACTGGAGCCCTTACGTGGCTGGTTTCGACTACGGCAAGCTGGCCGGCGCGGGCGTTTCTTCGCAACCCGGCGGCACGACCACCTTGGACAAACAATATGTCATGTGGTGTATCGGCGCTAATATCCGTGACGAGATGGAGGATATCATACCGATTTTAGTCACCCGCAACGTGAACTGCGCCCAATTGTCGAGCAAATACGAAGGCAAGTCTGCCACGAAAGTCGAGTTGGGTACCGAGTTCACTTCGCCCTTCTCGAACAAGGCTTTCGTGATGGTGCGCAAAGGCGGTGCGATCTTCAAGGCCCGTGACAAGTATAGCAACCTCAAGGTCATCTATCAGGGGCAGCAGTTTGATCTCAACCCCGCCGGCAGCGGCGGCAACACCGATCTGGATCCTTTCCAGTACCTGAAGCCGGGCGGCAAGGAGACACCCTCGGGATCGTAAGCCCGGGTTGAGCAAAGAGTGTGCAGACAAAGGGGAGCGGCTAGCCGCTCCCTTTTTTTTGGGAGAACATCGGTAATGATAGTGCGCGTGGCTACAGACATTTCGGCGGACCGGCTTTTCGACTATGCCGTGCCTGCGGAGTTTGCGCCACGCCTCCGCATCGGACAGCGTGTGCGTGTGCCGTTCGGTCGGCGCACCGCCTCGGCTTATGTGGTGGAGATCACAGAGGAGAAGTCGGTGCCTGCGGTGCCCGTTGTTCCCGATCTCTTCAATCGGACCGATCAGACCGATCAGTCTGATCAGACCAGCCTTCTCGCTGCCCGCCGTCTGCGGCAACTCCTCGCGATCGAGGACGAGACACCCTTTCTTTCGCCGGAGCTTATCCGGCTTGCGCGCTGGATCGCCGATTATACCTGCACCCCGCTGGAGGCGTGTCTGCGCTGCGCTCTGCCCGCGCCGGTGCGCAACCGCGACATCCGCGCCAAAAAGCGCCTGTATGTTGCGCCAGTGGCGGAGGCTGCGGGTTTGACCGGGCGGCAGGCCGAGCTTCACGCCAATCTCGTTAGAGTCGGCGGCGGCTGGCTGCATAGCCTGACCCGCGAATTCTCGTGCTCGCCCCAGACTTTGAAAAATCTTGCCGCCAAAGGTGCGGCTGTGATTGAGGCGCGCCAGATACGCCGTGATCCGCTGGCCCGTCGCAAGATACTGCCGACGCAGCCGTTGCCGCTGATGCCGGAGCAGCAAGCCGCACTTGAGCAGATATTGGCTGCCGTGGAGTCGGTCCATGAGTCGGGAGCGCGGGCGTCCCCGCCAGCAACGGACGGCTCGGCGAGCCGTCCCTACCGGGTAGGGCGGTTTCCCCGAAACAGCCGCGGACACCTCGGGGAGGTGTCCCTACCAGCGGGCGGGGAACCCTCTCGCGCTCCAGATTGTGCGCCCAAACCGATCTTGCTGTTCGGGGTGACTGGTTCCGGCAAGACCGAGGTTTACCTGCAGGCCATCAGCCGCGTGCTGGAACAGGGCCGCGGCGCGATTGTGATGGTTCCGGAGATTGCCCTCACCCCGCAGACCGTCCAGCGCTTCGCGGCGCGTTTCGGTCCGCGTGTGGCAGTGTTGCACAGCGCGCTTAGCGACGGTGAGCGTTTCGACGAGTGGCACCGCATACGTAGCGGTGCCGCCGCAGTGGCGGTCGGGCCGCGCTCAGCCGTGTTCGCGCCGGTGCGTAATCTGGGGCTGATCGTGGTCGACGAGGAACATGAGCCCTCTTATAAACAAGATGAGGCGCCGCGCTACAATGCGCGCGATGTGGCCGTGATGCGTGGACATCTGGAAAAATGCGCCGTGGTGCTCGGCAGCGCCACCCCTGCCATGGAGACATGGCTGAATGTCAAGCGCGGCAAATACGCCGTAGCCAAGCTCCAGAAGCGCGTGGCGGGACGTGCCATGCCGCATGTGCGGCTGGTTGATATGCGGATGGAACGCGCCAAGGCCGGACATGCCCGCATCTTCTCGGAAGACCTGCTCGATGCCATCAAACTGCGTCTGGAGCGGGGCGAGCAGTCTATCCTCTTCTTGAACCGGCGCGGTTATGCCAACTCCCTGCTCTGCCCTGTCTGCGGCCACACCGAAACCTGTGAAGCCTGCGACATCGCCTACACCTACCATCAAGCCGACAGTTGCCTGCGCTGCCACATCTGCGGCGGGTGGCGTCATGTTCCCGCCAACTGCCCGGAGTGTGGCGATCCTGCCTTCAAATACGCAGGAATCGGCACACAGAGAGCCGAGTCGGCATTGCGCAAATGTTTCCCGCAAGCGCGTGTGTTGCGCATGGATGCTGATGTCACCTCGCGCAAACACAGCCATGACGAACTGCTGACCGTGTTCAAGAGCGGTCGTGCCGACATATTGCTCGGCACGCAGATGATCGCCAAAGGGCTTGATTTCCCGAACGTGACACTGGTGGGTGTTCTGATGGCGGATCTAAGTTTGAACATGCCGGATTTCCGCGCTGCGGAACGCACTTACCAACTGTTGGCCCAAGTGTCGGGACGGGCCGGGCGGGCCGAGCTGCCGGGTGAGGTGTTTATACAGACCTACTCGCCAGACCATCCGACTGTGCGCGCCGCCGCCTCTGATGATGGCTTCGAGCCTTTCGCGGATCGCGAGCTAGCCGGTCGCGAAGAGGGCGGTTATCCGCCTTACAGCCGCTTGGTATGCCTGACCTTCAAAAGCGTTTCAGAAGACAAAGCCCAGTTTTGCGCCGAGACCTTGGCCAAAGCGTTGGTGGAGCAGTCCGGCAAGAATGCGCGTTTGCGGGTGTCTCCGGTCTGCCCGGCGCCGCTGGCCAAGGCCAAGGGGTTTTTCCGCTATCAGCTTCTGCTGATGGCGCCGTCCGCGCGCGCCATGACCGCGCCGTTGCGGGCGGTTCTCGAACGCAACCCGCTGCCGCCGGACGTGACGCTGGCCATTGATGTCGATGCCCTTAATGTGATGTAGCGGCCTCAATCGCTGGCTGTTAAACCTAAAAAGTAGAGTTCGATACCGATGCTCCGCGAGTCTGGCGGACAGATCTGGAGTGCGGCGGCAAGCGGTATTCCGCGCGACGCCGCTTTGGCGCGGGCGGGTCGGAAAGCGGTGCCGCGACCCGCGCACAGCGCGGCTCTTGTCACCGCACTCCAAATTGCATTTTGCACCGAACAGGTGCGTCTGCGGGCGGATGCCCGCTGGTGGGTGTTAAGACTGTGAGGCTGTAAGGGAGGGACGAGCGTCCGCTCGTCCGGGCAAGCAGACGCTTGCCCCTCCCGTTCTGAGGCATCGCTATCGGGATCGATAGAGAGTGAATAACGAATAATGAATAGCGAATAGTTATGATCCGCAGACGGTTCGGGGAACCGTCCCTACCAACTAACGCACTAATGCACTTCTTTCCCTATTCGCTATTAACTGTTTTCTGGGGACGGCTCGTGAGGACACTCGCCCTCCAGCGCGAGGTGTCGGTATCCACTGGAGGGCGAGAGTCCCCGCGAGCCGAACAAAGTACGGGCGGATGTCTCGGACGCCCGAAAGGTGTGACAAAACGTTCAAGGTATAGACAAAGATACGGATGCGGCTTGTTCGCGTTGCAGGCGTTCGAGTTCGGTGGCGTCACGCTCCCACTCTTCCGAGAAGACCTCCAACTGGTCTTGCACGTACTTCAAACGCTTGTTGGTTGCGGCGAAATCTGTTTCCGGGGTGGGGTTGAAAAGCACTGCTGAAAGGCTCTCCAGTTCGGCCTCTAACTCGGAGATGCGCGTTTCAGCTTTGGCGACTTTGGACTTGAGCGCGTTGATAGCTGGTTGCAGGCGGGCGCGGGCCATGGCGCGGGCGCGTCGCAGGTCTTTGGCGCTGACCGGCGCCGCTTCCGGGTCGTCAGTGGTCGCCTGGCGTCCGCCGGCGTTGTCAGCAGGGGCGTTATTCTCTGCTGCGGTCTTCTCGCGATAATAGTCGTAGCCGCCGGGAAAGCGCCGCACCCCCGCAGGCGATATTTCGATGATTGCGCCGACTGTGTTGCGCACGAACTCGATATCGTGGCTGACTAGGCAGACCGTGCCGTCATATTTACGAATGGCCTGCTCCAGTGTGGCGCGGCCTTCCATATCTAGGTGCGTGGTAGGCTCGTCCAACAGCATCAGGTTGGGCGGGGAGAGGAAAAGGCGCAGGAAGGCCAAGCGGATCTTCTCGCCGCCGCTCAGTACCCCTGAGGGCTTGCCGATGTCGTCAGCCGAAAAGCCGAACGCGCCCAGCCGCGCGCGCAGGTCTTTTTCGGTCAGTCCCGACGCGCAGCGTTTGGCGCATTCGAAGACCGAGACCTCGGGCGGGATGGTTTCGGAAAAATCCTGCGAAAGATAACCCGGTGTCACCTTGTGGCCTAGGACCACTGTGCCGCTGCTCGGCGTGAGTGTGCCAGCCATGACGCGTAACAAAGTGGTTTTACCCATACCGTTGAAGCCCACGATGGCGATTTTCTCGCCGCGCGTTATATTAAGGTTCACGTCATGCAACACCTTGTGCTGACCGTCGTATGAGAAGTCGACATTCTCAAGCCGGATGATCTCCGAACCCGCGTGCGGGGCAGGCGCCAGACGCAGAAAGCCGGCCGAAAGGCTGCGCTTGGGCACAACCACCGCCTCGGATTGGATCTTCTCGATCATTTTCATGCGGCTCTGCGCCTGTGTGGCTTTGGAGGCCGTGGCTTTGAAGCGGTTCACAAAGCGCTCCAACTGTTCAATGCGGCGATCTTGGTTGGCTTTCGCTGCCAGCAGGTTAGCGTGGCGCACGTCGCGCTCGCGCAGGTAGAAGTCGAGGTCGCCGTTATAGCGCGTGGCGGTGCGGGCGTCAACCTCGACGGTGATGGAGGTGAGGGTGCGCAACAGGTAGCGGTCGTGCGAAATCAGGATCAGGGTGCCATCGTAAGCGCGCAGGAAACGTTGCAGCCACTCGACTGCTGGCAGGTCGAGGTAGTTGGAGGGTTCGTCCAGCAGCAACAGGTCGGGCTTAGCGGCCAACACGCGCGCGAGTTCCGCGCGCATCTGCCAGCCGCCGCTGAAGCTTTTGAAAGGCTTGCCGAAAGTCTCGTCGGCGAAGCCCAGCCCGCCCAGTGAGATTTTGACACGCGACTCGATCTCGTAGCCGCCTATATGCTCAAACTCAGTCTGCACTTCGCCGATACGGCGCAGGAGGCGGGCGCGTTCATTTTCATCGTCAGCGGTGGCTAACTGCTGCTCCAAGGCGTGGATCTCGTGTTCCAATTCGGCCAGATTGGGGATGCCGCGCAAAGCGTACTCCAGCAGGGTCTCCTCCGGCGAGTCGGGTTCGAGATGCTGGCGGATGTGTCCGATGCTCGGCGACTCTTCTATGATAACCTCGCCCGCATCGGCTAAGGCCTCGCCCAAGATCAGGCGGAAGAGCGTGGACTTGCCGGAGCCGTTGGGGCCGACAATGCCGACGCGCTCGCCCTTGTTGACGCGGAAAGTGACATCAGACAGAACCTCCTGCGTGCCGTAGCGCACACCGATATTGCGGAATTCAATCACTGCGGCGCCTTAGATATTGTGTACGCCCCGCCAAGCGAGGCCAAAATAGTTTTCATATGCAGATGTAACATAGCAATCCGCCGTTCCGCTGTCAAACGGGCTTCAACATACCAGAACGCTCAGCTTTCAAGTTTCGGTAGGGACGGCTCGCCGAGCCGTCCGCGGCGGTTTCGGCGAAACCGCCCTACCGGTGGCGGGCGTCCCCGCCCGCTGGGAGGAACGAGCGTCTGCTCGTCCGGGCAAGCAGACGCTTGCCCCTCCCGTTCTGAGGCATCGCTATCGGGATCGATAGAGAGTGAATAACGAATAATGAATAACGAATAGTTATGGAGGGGCAACTCTGGAAAACAATTATTCACTATTAACTGTTCGCTATTAACTGTTTTCCGGGGACGCTCGCCGGGCAATAGGCCGAGTGGCAATGATCGGACGGATCAGACGGATCGGACTGATCGTCTGTTGCGGGCGTTCCCGCCCGCACTCGATCTTATGTCGCCGGTCGCCAGTCGTCAGTCAGACATGCCAGCGTCCTGCAGCAGGCGCAGCAGGGCGCTGGCGGCGGCGGCCTCGGCATCGCGCTTGGTCTTGCCGGTGCCTTCGGCTGAGTGTCCGCCGTGGACACTGGCGCGCACGGTATATTCCGGCGCGTGATCCGGACCTTGGCAGCCGATCAGCGTATAGGTCGGCGAGTCCGGCCAGGCGTGTTTTTGCGCCAACTCCTGCAAGCTGCCTTTGGGGTTGGCGACCCAAGACGCCTGCGGTTCTTGCGGCACAAGCCCGACCAGCCGTTCGAAAAAACTTTGCGCGGCAACCAGTCCGCCATCACGCCAGACCGCGCCGAAAAGCGCCTCCATGGCCTCGGCCAGGAAACGGTCATTATCGCGCCCGCCGTGCGCCTCGTCTTGTGTGCGCATGCGCAGATAACTGCCCAGCCCAATGCTGCGCGCCATGTTGGCGAGCGCTTTGCCACTGGCCATGTTGCTGCGCCGCACCGTCATGGCGCCCTCGTGTTCATCCGGGTAACGCGTGAACAAATATTCTGCGGACAGCATGCCGAAAACCGCGTCACCCAAAAACTCCAAACGCTGGTTGTCCGCAATCTCTTCGTTACCTGGCATAGCCCGGAAAGAGGGACAGGTCAGAGCCATTTCCAACAACTGGCGGTCGGCGAAAGTGTATCCGATCAGCGTTTCCAGCGCCAGCAGCTCATTTGCGCGTTTCTGTGTGGTCATGATCTTTCCTGTTGCCTGCAACTCTTTTTTCGCTGTTTCGCTTTGCCGTCCTTGACTTTCCGCCGTGTCCGGTGATATAAATAGACCGTTTTCGAGGTGCGGGCGCTTAGCTCAGTTGGTTAGAGCGCTACTTTCACACGGTAGAAGTCACAGGTTCGAATCCTGTAGCGCCCACCATTCCCCATCCGGTCTTACGCCATCAACCCTTTGGCTGTGTCTAAGCCTTGCTGTCGGCGCCAAGCTGGTTTTCGTCCATCCAAGACTGGGCTGCGTGGAAAAGCTTCCGGTTGGTCTCTACCAATTCAGGCTTGCGGCGGAAGCTGGAGTCAAGGGCCGTCTGCATACATTCCTGCCGCAGTCCGGTGACCCCCAGTTGCGCGAGAGCCGCCAGCATGACGGTGTTGGCCGACTTGGGGCTGCCCATCTTGGCTGACAGGTCGATCGCCGGTATCTGGAAAACATTAACCCCTTCCGGCGCCTTGACCTCGAGCGGCACGGATGAATCTACTAAAATGGTGCCGCCGGGGCGCACCGTGCTGGCGAAGCGCTCGTATGAGGGCTGGTTCATGCATACCAGCACATGCGGGTGATCGACTACCGGCGAACCGATCGGGGTGCCGGAGGCAATCACTGAACATGCCGCTGACCCGCCGCGCTGCTCAGGGCCGTAGGTGGGGAACCATGTCGTGAAGCGGCTTTCCAGCCGCGCGGCCTCCGCCACGCAGATGCCGAGACTAAGGACGCCCTGTCCGCCGAAGCCGGCAAATTTGATGTGGCGTTCCGCGAAACTGCGGTCAAGCTCTGCCGCCGGTGCCCGGTCGCTGTCAGAGCGCTTGAAAAATTCATCCGCCGACACGGCCTTTGCCCGCGGCGCACGGGACACTGCGGTGGCGCTGTTGTCACGCAGACAACCGAGCGGAAACTCCTGCTCCATGCTTTCGATGCAGAAGCGCGCAGCCTGTATGGCATCGCCGCGCAAAGTCGTGGGGCAGGGCGACAAGAATTCGATGAAGGCGTAACCCTTGCCGTCGCGCTGGATCTCGAACGCCTTGCGCACCGCGCGCTTGGCCTGCATGATCCGCTTGGTGTCGGCGACAGAGACCCGCGCAATGTAGACCGGCGCCGTGAGTTGGTTGAGCACCTCGCAAACGTGCAGCGGATAACCGTCGGTCAGTGGATCACGCCCGTACGGCGTGGTCGTGGTCCGAGCACCTATCAGGGTTGTGGGCGCCATCTGTCCGCCGGTCATGCCATAGGTCGCGTTGTTGATGAAGAAGACCGCCATATGCTCGCCGCGGCTGGCAGCCTGGAAAGTGTTGTTGAAGCCGATTGCGCCGAGATCGCCGTCGCCTTGGTACACTGCCAGCACCGCCTCGCGCCGCAGGCGGTTGATGGCTGTGCCCGCGGCGGAGGCGCGTCCGTGTGCGGCGCTGAGATTGGCGCAATCCCAATAGTAATAGCCGAAAACCGAACAGCCGATCGGGCTGACAATGATCGTGCGGTCCTGCAGTCCGAGTTCGCTCATCGCCTCGGCGATCAGTTTGTGGATGATGCCGTGGCCGCAACCCGCGCAATAGTGGGTCGCGCGCGTCGCCCGCCCGCTGCGGACGAAGGACTCATACATGCCGACTGTTTTCTTTATTGCCATTTTTTCTTTCCGCTAACGCCGCAGCAAGGCGCGAGCCTGTTCTAAAACCTCATTGACTGTGACGATGACCCCGCCCATACGGTTGCAGAGAGCCGGAGCCATGCAGTGTCCGCCTGCATTGGCCATGTGAAAAACGACATCGTCGCGGAACTGTCCGGCGCTGAGTTCTGTCACCAGCGTTTTGCGTCCGTCCAGCGTTTTGCATAAAGCTTTTTCGGGGAAAGGGCTCAGCGTGAGCGGGCGGAAAACGCCGACCTTGGCGCCCTCGGCACGTAAGATGTCTGCGGCTGATCTGGCGATGCGGCTGGAGATGCCGTAGGCCACCAGCACCAAGTCGGCATCATCGCAAAGATACGCCTCGTGGCGCGCGTCCGCCTGCATGGCGGCGTATTTTTTCTGCAGGTTCCGGTTATGCTCTTCTTGGGTGGCGGCATCAAGATAGATGGATGTGATCAGGTTTTGGCGTGTTGCGGCGGTTCCCTGCACGGCCCAGGCGCTCGCGTCGGGTTTCGGCTGCTCGCGTTCCGGCAGGGTCAGCGTCTCCATCATCTGCCCCAGCAGCCCGTCGGCCAGTACGATCGCGGGGGTCATGTGCTTGAAAGACAGCTCGAAAGCACGCATGGTCATGTCGCACATCTCTTGCACGCTGGCGGGCGCCAGCACCACGCATCTGTAGTTGCCGTGGCCGCCGCCTTTGACCGACTGGTTGTAGTCGCCCTGTTCCGGATAGACGTTGCCCAGCCCCGGCCCGGCACGCATGATGTTGACGACCACGCCCGGCAGTTCAGCGCCAGCCATATATGAGAGGCCTTCCTGCATCAGGCTCATTCCGGGGCCGGATGTGGCGGTCATGGCCAGCCCGCCTGCGGCGGCGGCCCCGTATACCATGTTGATCGAGGCGGTCTCGCACTCAGCCTGCAGGAAATCTCTGCCAAGAGCGGGGAACCACTTGGCCGCTGCATGCGCGATCTCGCTGGCAGGGGTGATGGGGTAGCCGAAATACACATCGCAGCCGGCATACAGCGCTCCGATAATTACAGCTTCGTTTCCCTTGACGAATTTTGTCATTTTCAGCCGGTCTCTCTCTATAGTTTTCCGCTTCGAGTGTATGTTCAGGGTTTCTCGACCATGATCGCATATGGCTCAGGGCAGTTGTAGAAACAGATCGCACAGCCGGTGCAACCCTCGCCCGTGTATTCGACCGGCTTCAAGCCGCGCCGGTTGAGCCTGTCCGCGAGGCGCAGGCACTTGCTGGGGCAAGCTTGGATGCAACGCCCGCAACTTTTGCACTCGTCAGCGTCAATCAGCGGTCTAGGCTTTTTCAGCCCTATATCCCGGTCAGCCATACGTCTCCTAAAAAATTAAAGCCTAGCGCTCATAAGATCAAGGCAAGGATGCCATTTTCAGGCGGGTTTTTCAAGATATGCTTCATGAAGTTTTTGTAATTAATAAAATTCTAACACGGGCGGAGCCCGCAATCCAATTTAATTAGTTAATTAGTGCATTAGTGCGTTAGTGCATTAGTTTTTCCATGACAGCCCATTCCCCTTCGTGCCCTTCGTGTGAGAAACAACTTGTTTTTTATCATGCTTGTTGAATCGTAAGGCACTAAAATGCGACGCTTAGCAATTCTTGGAAGGCTGTTCAGCGGCCTTGACATCATCCCACAAGGCGTCCATGGCGGCCAGATCCATTTCGGTCAAGCGCTTGCCGAGTTGGGCCGCGCGCGCCTCGACCGCCCGGAAGCGGCGCGCGAACTTCTTGTTGGCCGCCTCCAGCGCGCTCTCGGCATCAACGCCCAAGAAGCGGCAATAGTTCACCACCGAGAACAGTAGGTCGCCGACCTCCTCGCCGACACGTTGCGCGTCACCGGCAGCGGCGGCTTCGCGCACCTCGTCGAGTTCCTCGGCCAGCTTGGCCGTGGCGCCGGAGGCGTCTTGCCAGTCGAAACCCACACGCGAGGCCTTCTCCTGTGTGCGTTGGGCTTTCAGCAGGGCCGGCAGGGTCGCCGGGATGCCGTCCAGCGCGGATTTACCGGGTTTTCCGACACGTTCCCGGCTCTTGATGGCCTCCCAGTTGCGCAAGACCGTGCGGGATGAATCGGCTGTGGTGTCGCCGAACACGTGGGGGTGCCGCCGGATCAGTTTCTCGGTCAGGGCGGCAGCCACTTCATTAAGTCCGAAAAGGCCGTCCTCCTCGCGGATGGCGCATTGGAAGACCACCTGCAACAGCACATCGCCGAGTTCTTCCAGATGCGAAGCCAGATCCGGCCCGTCCATGGCATCCAACAGCTCGTAGGTTTCCTCCAGCAGGCAGGGCTTGAGCGTCTGCAGGGTCTGCTCCCGATCCCAAGGGCAACCCTCCGGCCCGCGCAGGCGTTTCATAACCGCATACAGCCTCGCCACTTCCGGCAATTCCGTCTCACTCTTCATCAACGATCTCCAGCTAATGCGGGCGAAGCCCGCAACAAAATTTAATTAGTTAATTAGTGCATTAGTGCATTAGTTTGTCTGGGAGCGCACGGCCGCGCTTCGCAGCGCCCCTAAAAAAAACCTTAGTGCCCTTCGTGTCTTCGTGTGAAAAACAACTTGTTTTTATTGCGCTTGTTGAGCCGTAAGGCACTAAAACAAACCCTGTTTCACTGCTGAAACAGGGCTGCACTGCTAAACACGGCAAAAAATCGCCCGACCGCCTCAGAGATGCAGGATGCGGAACACCTCATCGGCGACGCTGGCCGAGAGTTTATCGATCACCGCGTCACAGCCGCCGAAATCTTGGTGTTCCGTCAGCGGGTTGGGTTTGGCGATGATGCCCATGCCTGAAATCATGGCGGCCTTGACGGAGTAGCCGCTGCCTACCACTGCCACGCAAAGGCGCTCAATCAAGTCATGATCGCGCGCCGCGCGACTCCAAGCGTCCCAACTGTAGAAGCCGAAGCCGCTGGCCGTGTCGCGCGAAACAACCAGATTGTCCCCTTTCAGATCGGCCAAAGCCTCTTGAACCACCTCGGGATCGGCGCGCGTGAGTATGACAGTCTTCAAGTTTTTAGCATGCAGCGCCTTGATGAAGGCGGTGAAGCCGGACGGGGGTTTGGCTGTTTCTTTCTTGAGCACCTCTTCGAAGAGCGGGTAACACTCGGAGGTTATCTCAGAGGTCTCGATGGGCTTTTTGACGATCTTGCTCAAGACATTCAGGGCGGACGAGAATGATTTCCCGTTCATCATACGGGCCATCAACTGCTCGTCGAGCGTGATACCGTCCTGCGCCAGACGCGTCTGGCAGATGTCCAGCATAAGCTTATGTCCCGGCAGAACTGCAAAGTCAAACTCCACAATCACACCACGTTGCAACGATGCGGCAGTTGAATCACTCATCAAAATACTCCTAATTATTTAACCTTCTTCCGATACGTAAGTTACTTACTTTACCGTTTGGGCTTCCCTCCGGTCAAGTGCGGGGTTTATGGTGCCCTCAAAATGGGTGCGATTTTACTTCGTTGCACCGCACCTAGGATTCAGGAGCCAGGGTTCTGGGTTCAGGCTTGTTTTGCAACGACTTACGTAGTAACGCCCTTCCTATTGTGGTGCCCTCAAAACTGGAGACACACAACGGCTTGTCATAATCGTCATAAAAGGTTGCCGCGCAACACCTGAACCCTGAACCCTTTGACCTTTTGAGATGGCAGAGCAAGTGTTTTGTCTGTAAATTCGTCAGGCGGGTCATACCGGCATGCCCTCCATGCTGAGATAGATTTTCCCTGTCTCCCATTCCTCGCTGATCTCCGACAGCACCGCCGACA
>Ga0255347_1002171_pt1 | contig 28756 bp, 21 predicted proteins | sample wastewater_treat_2_FD_192479 | JGI IMG/M metagenome (GOLD analysis project Ga0255347, IMG submission 192479) | Wastewater microbial communities from Lulu Island WWTP, Vancouver, Canada - plant24 | ecosystem: Engineered > WWTP > Wastewater > Unclassified | place: Canada: Vancouver, British... | reverse complement strand
TTCGCTAATAAATCTTACAGGAACGAATGTTCTGCCATTAACTATCTCTGGGGCAGCTAACAATGTATATGGTTTTTTGTTTATAAATGCAGTTGTTTTTCCAATGTCAAGAATTATTTCTTTGTCCTTAAGTCTTATAATAACTCTTCCCTTATCAATATTTTGCCATTCAACTTTTGCCCCAAAAGCTTCAGATATAAATCTTATAGGAACAAAGGTAGTACCTTTTTTAATGTAGGGAGGAGCATCAAGAAGTACAATCTTCCCTCCCATATATGCTTCACTACTCCCTATTTTTAGAGTTATAACAATTGGTGGTTTGGGATTTACTTTTATTAATATGGGAATTTCAACTTTACCACCATTTGAATCAAGAATGAGGGTATTTTTTATAGTTCCTGGTGTTAAATCGAAAGAATTTAAATAAATTGATAATACGCTTTCTTGAGAACTTCTTATTATAAAGTTGATACCACTTAATTTAATTGGAGAAAAATCATCTAAAAAAAATGCTTTACCTTTTAATATGCCTCCACCAATATTTTTTATAATAATTTTCTTCTCGTATTTCTCACCAACTGTTATCTCTCCCTCAATTATTTTAACGTTTCCTTCAATTGTTACAAATATTTTTGGTTGAGCTTCCAATAATTCTATTTGAACCTTAAGTTCTGCATTAAATTCTAAATCTATAGGTATAAAAGTAATTTTTCCGCTATAAGTTTCATAATTTTTAAGTTGTGAAAAATCAACAGAGATTTCAATTTTCTGCTCTTCGTTAGATGTAAGTTCAAAATTATTTTCACTAACTTTAATCCAGGATGCACTAATATTAATATTCATGGGGATATTTTTATCTATATTATTCTTTATTACTATGTTTATAGGTTCAATTGATAAATTATCAGAATAAACTTTTCCAAAATCTACTACTTCTCTATCCAGAGTAAAAGGAATAATAGTACTTATTATTAATGGTATCTCAACATTACCACCATTAGAGAGAATTCTCAGTTGACCAGTATGTTCACCTTGAGTTAAGTTTTTAGTAATAGCAGTTAACCTTATCTCTTCAAAATTGCTTTCAAAACTATCTTTACTTATCACAATCCAATCTACTGTTGGTATAAGCCTTACTTTGATTGGACCCTTGTTTTTATTTCCAATTTTTATTGTCGAAATTATCTTATCTCCTATTGAAGCAATTCCAAAGTCAATTACTTCAGGCTCTAAATAAAGTTCTGGATCTTTTAGAACTTCAAAAGTAATCTTTATTACTTGTGTCCCACCGTTAGAATTTACTGTAATTTTCTCTTCGTACAAATTTGGTTCTAATCCAGTTGTATCTAAATTAAATCGTATTGTATCAAACTTGAATTCATCCAAATTCAGTTTAATAGGATCTATTGTTATATATTTTTTAGAATTTTCGAACATTACATTTAATGTTTTAGTTCCACAATTAAAAATTTGAAATTTTCCATCCAATAAAGAATTTTTTTTGATGCTTCCAAAATCGAATAAAGATTTAGTTACAACAAGTATAGGTTTATCTGGACAAAATTTACTTTGATATTTCATCATTGATCCACTATCAGGGCAAAGATCAAAAGATGCAAAGTCTCCATAATATGAATGACCTAAAACGCATAGAAACGAAAATTTATAAAATTTATTTAATAATGCGTCTCTTGGTATTTTTACTGTACCAACTTCTGAAAAATGTTTAAAATCATTCTCGCATTGAGTAACTTTATTGGTCATCATATCGAGAAAACCAACAGCATACTTATTCATCTCGTATTCAGTTATAGTTAATATAGCTGTACTCATTCTTACATTATAATTACAATATATATCAAAGTAGATAAAAATAGAACCTTTTTGATTATAAAGATTCCAATTTGTATGACTCTCAAATTTTATGTAAAAGAATTGCTCATCTTCTTTAAATGAAATCGATGCTATATCTGACTCCATTTTTGAATCCTTTGGATCAGTTGCTATAACTTTCCATGAATCTGCATAAATTCTTGGTATGTATAATAATATTAAAAAGATAGAAATTAAAAAGGACACGATAAATTTCTTCATTACTTATCCCCCTTAAAGTTATGCTATACTATATATTCATTGAAACAATTGATTCTTCAATCAATATATCTCCTTTACCTACCTTTATATTTATTGTTGAAGTAGGATTTGTTCCAACTTTCCCTTCCACTTTTTTATCTGTTTTTTCAGTGATTTCGCACTTAATTTTAAAATCTATTTTACCAAGGCCTGTTACACAAGAAAAAGAAAACATAGACTTCGGGGAAAGCTTTAGTTCAACATTCCCCAATCCGATATCTAAAATCCATTTTTTGCCTTCATTAATTTTGGAATTTACAGTAATATCGCCATAACCTGTCTTTGCATTTATATTTCCGCTAAGCATTATAAGCTCAATACTGCCTTTTCCTGAAATTACATTCACATCATTAGCTATTCCTGCTATTTTAATGTAGCCACTTCCAGTTTTAACATCAGCAGATTCAGCGTTTTCTATTTTTATGCTTCCCAAGCCTGTCTTTGCTTTTACATTACTTCCAAGGCTTATTACATTGATATTTCCAATGCCTGTTTCAGCTGCGAAAGTAGTTTTTACAGGAGCATAAATATCTAAGTCAATAACAACCTTATTTTTGGAAAACCATCGATCAATATTATATTTTTTTAAATTATCAATTTTTATTTTATTGTTTTTTATATCAATTGGAGGATCTTTCTTGATCTTTTCAGCAGAGAGTTTTATTTCTTCTTCATTTGTTCCTAAAACTTTAAATCTTGAACTAATCTTTATTTCTTTATCATTACCTCTTGTTATATTTATATTACCCTGTGAAATGTTTATTTCTAATTCGGGAGGAGCTGAAACGGAGATTTCTTTTTGAAATTCATCTTCAACGATCTTATCAAGATTAGGTTTACAACTTAATTTAAAATTACTATACGATAAAGGAAGAGAGAGTGTAAGAAAAATTGTTATTAAATATGATGTATTTGCTATTTTCATCTTATTCTCCTTTATTTATTTTTAAACAAGAAGGTTTAATCTATTTTACCATATCACAATTAAATGGTAAAATAGAAATACTTTAAAATATCATAAAGACAAAAAGAAGGGAGAGATATATATGACCAAAAAAAATCGTAAATCCTGGATCGAGAAATTGCATGAAAGTAACGGGTTACCTAAAGTTTCAGAAATAAGCGAGATTATGATCAAAAGATGGGGAGAAGGTACGTTTGTTATTCCTGCTCCGGAAGAAGTTTATGAAATTATTGCAGGTGTTCCTAAAGGGAAACTTTTAACTATCAATGAAATTAGAAAAATTCTTGCAAAAAAGCACAATACAACAACTACATGCCCTCTCACTACAGGATTATTTATTTGGATTTCTGCAAATGCAGCAGAAGAAGAAGAAGTTGAAAAAGGATTTAAAAAGAAACCTATACCTTACTGGAGAACATTAAAAACTGGCGGTGAATTAAACGAAAAGTATCCCGGTGGTGTTGAAGCTCAAGCAAAACATTTAGAAAAAGAAGGATTCATAATTATCCCTGTTAATGATAAAAAACCACCAAAAGTAAAAGACTATGAGAAATATTTAATTGACGTTTAATAATCTTTAACAAGAAGCTTCATAGAATATAATAACCATTTTTTATAGCATTAGCCATTCTAAATGTCATCAAAATAGCTAAGTAATTGTATCTTTCTAACTAAATTGGAATTCATCTTTTTCTTTTTTAATGTCAAAGGAGTCAAAAGAAAGAATATACCTTGTATTTCGCATCAAGTGAGAAATAACAAAGAAAATTCAGTATCGATTATAAAATGACAAAAAGTATAACTACCATTATTAAGTGCATATTTTTGCACAAATATTGAAGAATCTCCTATTTTTACATTTTAATAATTAGATCATTCATTCGATTAAGGATATTTTCCAATAATAACATAGAGAGAGGTGGGATTTGTTTTTCTTAACTCTACACTAATTCTTATTTTATTAATCAGATGGGAGTCTAATTTCCTATTCGAAAAAATAATGTATTAGATAAATGCTTTTATAATCATAATCTCTTTTAAGCAATTAAAATTAATCTTTAAAAAAATATTTATAAATTCTTACACTAACCCAGTTATGAGCGTTATTTTATCATTCATTTTAAATATAAGCACAGAAACATATTTATTTTAAAAGTAAACTATAATAAAGATAAAATTATACCTTTATATATTTTTACACCCCTTTTTTTTGCTTCTATTATTGTAGGTGATAAATAATCTCATAAAAACAAATGGTATTCTGAATTTTATAACTAATTCTTTTTTATTCCACTTGAATATTTAAATATAGATTATGTCTGTAATGAAACCTTTACAGACATAAAGAAATTTTTATAATTATAATTTATGAGATAATTTTCAATTTAATTTTAGAATAAGACTTTTTAAAAGTTGTGGTCGGATATTTCTGTTATCTTGGTCGAAAATATACAAAATATGATGTGAAATAAGCTTCAATCATTACTTTAATACCGTGTATCTTAAAAACATTCTTATATTTATGAAGCAACTAAGCAAATATTAATTTTTAACTTTCTGTTTAAGGCTTGTATACGAATATTATTTCTGCTTATTTTTAGTGTTGCTTTTGATCATAAAAAATTGAATACTATTTCGGATTAAATACATTGCATTTTTCGTTTTTATCTTCTTGTTGAAGATACAGAGGACAATCTTTATAAATCTTTAATTCATGAATAATACGCGAATATGTAAATTAGATTGACTAATTCATAACCAGAGAAATAATTTGAGGTGAGAAATAGCTTTAAATGAATAATATCTGTAAATATTCATAAAGTTTAATCATTAAATGATTGGTTTTTTATAAATAAAATCAAATAGTTTCAATTTTAAAATATAAAAGTAAAATATTGACTTATTATTTTTGAGTATTAGACAAACAAGCTTTTAGAATCATAAAATAAAATTTAGTTGAGGAGATAAAAGAAAAATGGAAAAAACATCATTAGGATTAAGTGAAAATTTGGAGGGTTTGTTATGTTACATTTTAGGCTGGTTGACCGGAATAATATTCTTAATTTTTGAAAAGAATAGTAAATTTGTAAAATTTCATGCTCTTCAATCAATTTTTACATTTCTTCCCATATCAATAATAGGTTTAATATTTATGTGGATACCTATAGTAGGAGTTGTCGTAAGCTGGATATTGTCGATTGTTGCCTTTATATTATGGATATTGCTAATGTATAAAGCATATCAGGGAGAAAAATATAAACTTCCAATTATTGGAGATTTCGTAGAAAAAGAGACAAAATAATTTGAAAGATGACAAAAAAACTTTCTTTAAAAAACAATTATTAGCGAATAATTCTCTCCAAAAGATAGCAGTCTAAACATAATATTGAGATATCTCAGTTCAATAGGCTTATCCTGCTATCAATGTATGAAGTTGAGTTAAATATAGAAACTAAAGTAGATTATTCCACTTCAATTATGTTGGAATCTTCATCAAAAACTGGTGTTTGGTCTATTATATAACCATATTTAAACTTTGTGAATCCCTCAACTTCTCTGATTTGCTCTCTTACGGTAAGTAGGGAAAGAAGTATAATTCCAATTGGGATGATTAAAAATGTTGAATATTGGTTTAGTGATAAATTAAAAGGAGGAAATCTTGGAACTGCTCTAAAAAATTCAACAAAAAATGTTAATATACCATAAAATATAAGTGCCCACGAGAAAGTTTTGCCGTAAAATCTTTTATTAGCATCTATCCTAAGAAGTATGAAGAAAATAATAAATGCACCAATTGAAATGAATAATTGAGTTGGGAAACGTGGATAATCAAAAGGGCTGAAACGGAAACCAATCCATGAATTCGTGGGTAGTCCAGCGCAACAACCATTTAGGAAGCAACCAATTCTTCCAATAGCATAACCTAAAGTTGTTCCTATTGCCAATACATCGAGTAGTGCCCAGTAATTAACTTTCTTTCTTTTAGCAAACCAGTAGGAAATGAGCACTCCTGCAATAATTATTCCAATAAAAGATAGTCCCTCGCCACCATGTCTTATAATCTCAATTGGATTACTTAAGAAATAGAAAAAGCCATTTGTTAAGATATACAAAAGCTTCGCTCCAATTAACCCTCCTATTATTAGATAAAGTAGGAGATCGAGGATATCATCTTCGCTTAAGCCAATTTTTTTTGCTCTTTTCCTTATAGAAAGAAAACCAACAATAATACCTATAGCAATGAGCAAACCGTAACTTCTTAAAACAAAAGGTCCAATATGAGCTATTTCTGGATACACTTTTTATCCTCCTTATGTAATTTTAAATAATTTGTCAGCTTCTTTTAGTGCATCAACTACAAAATCAATATGCTCTTTATCCATAGAAGCTGTTACATTCATTCGAAGACGTGAAGTATTTATTGGTACAGCTGGGTGTAGAACAGGAAGAACAAATATATCTCTATCCTGCATAAATCGAGTAACTTTTAAAGTTTTCTCCTCTTCACCTATTATTAATGGAACAATTGCTGTTTGAGAATTCAGGGTATTGAATCCAGCTTTTTTAAGTTCATCAAGAAAATGATTAATGTTTTTAGATAGCTTTTCTATACGCCATTTTTCTTCTTCAATTACTTTAAATGAAGCTATTGCTGCACCACAAGCAGCTGGAGGTAAAGCTGCAGAGAAAACAAAAGCTCTTGCATTGTGTTTTAAATAATTTACGAGAATTTTGCTTCCAGCAATATAACCACCTACAGAAGGAATAGTTTTACTTAAAGTACCCATAAGTATATCTATATCGTTATTTAAGCCAAAGTATTCTTCGACTCCTTTACCATTTTTCCCTAATACACCGAGTGAATGAGCTTCATCAACCATAAGTAAAGCATTGTATTTTCTCACTAAATCAATTATTTCTGGGATTGGAGAAATATCTCCATCCATACTATAAACTGCATCCACTATAACGACTCTAGTTCTATTATTAGATGTATTTTGTAGTTTCCTTTCAAGGTCCTTTAAATCATTATGATTAAAACGTAAAAATGCTGCCCCAGAAAGAAGACAACCATCGACTATACTTGCATGATCAAGCTTATCACAAATTACCACATCCCCTCTTCCAAAAAGAGTTGAGATTGATGTTAGATTTGTTACATATCCACTTGAAAAGACTACACAAGCTTCTCTATTTTTGAATGAAGCAATAGTTTCTTCAAGCTCTTCATGTATTTTTTCCGTTCCAGCAAGTATCCTTACTCCATGTGTTCCTGTGCCATATTTTTTTATTGCATCGATTGCATACTGATTTATTAATGGATGACCTATGAGACTTAAATAGCTATAGCTTGCAAGCATAAGCATTTTTCTGCCATTTACGATTACATATGGTTCCTCAATACTTTCTATACTTCTAAGATAAAAATATAAATTTGCATTTTTAATGTCTTCACATCGTTGATTAAATTCATTTAATTTTTTCAGGAAGTTTTCCACCTAAATTACTCTCCTATCATTGGTAGTTTTAAATTTTTTTCTTTAGCCTTTTTTATAGCGATTTCATAATCTGCATCTGCATGTCTCGCAACACCTATTCCAGGATCGGTTGTCAGAACTTTTCTCAAGTGTTCTTCTTGTCTTGATGAACCATCTGCTACGACAACCATTCCTGCATGTATTGAATTCCCAATCCCTACACCTCCTCCATGATGAACTGAAACCCATGTTGCCCCACTTACTGCATTAAGTAATGCATTAAGTATAGGCCAGTCTGCTATAGCATCAGAGCCATCTTTCATTGCTTCAGTCTCTCTATAAGGAGAAGCTACTGACCCAGAATCAAGATGATCTCTTCCTATAACAATAGGACAACTTATTGTTCCATTATTAACTAATTCATTTATTTTAAGACTAAACTCTGCCCGTTCCCCTAAACCTAACCAGCAAATTCTTGCAGGTAGACCTTGAAAGTTAACCATTTTTTGAGCTTTTTCAATCCAAGTTTTTAAATGTAAGTTTTGTGGGAATAGTTCAAGCAATGTTTTGTCGGTAGTGTAAATATCGTTTGGATCTCCTGATAGAGCAACCCATCTAAAAGGTCCTTTTCCTTCACAAAATAAAGGCCTAATAAATTCTGGTACAAAACCAGGTATATCAAATGCATTAGTAACACCATTTGATTTTGCCTGCGCCCTAATATTATTTCCATATTCAAAAACAATACTACCTGCTTTTTTTAGCTCAAGCATGGCTTTAACATGTATTGCAATAGAATCTAATGCTCTTTTAATATATTCTTTAGGGTTTTCTACTCTTAATTTTAGTGCTCCTTCTAACGAAATACCATTTGGTACATATCCATTAAGTGTATCATGAGCAGATGTTTGATCGGTTACAACATCCGGAACAATTCCTCGTCTTACAATTTCTGGGATAATATCAGCGGCATTCCCAATTAAGCCAATTGATAGGGGTTTCTTATCCTTCTTTGCCTGTTCTATTTTTAAAAGAGCATCATCAAGATTTGTTAAGAGTTCGTCAACATATCCTATATCAAGTCTCCTTTTGGCTCTTTTTGGATCAACTTCTACATCTAAACATATTCCATCATTCATTGTAACAGCAAGAGGTTGGGCACCTCCCATACCACCGAGTCCTGCAGTTAAAACAAATTTACCTTTTAAGCTTCCATTAAAATATTTTTCAGATAAAGATGCGAGTGTTTCAAATGTACCTTGAAGAATACCTTGTGAACCAATATAAATCCAACTTCCAGCAGTCATCTGTCCATACATTGTAAGCCCTAAACTCTCGAGCCTCCGAAATTCATCCCAATTTGCCCAAGCTGGAACAAGCATGGAATTACTAATCAGCACTCTTGGTGCATCTATACTTGTTTCAAAAATAGCTACAGGTTTGCCTGATTGTATAAGTAAAGTTTCATAATTTTCAAGCTCTTTTAGACTTTCTACAATTTTATAGTAACAATCCCAGTTTCTCGCAGCTTTACCAGTTCCACCATATACAATTAAGTTTTCTGGATCTTCAGCAACTTCAGGGTCTAAATTGTTCATAAGCATCCTTAATGCTGCTTCTTGCAGCCAACTTTTACAATTTAAAACATTACCTCTATAGGCTTTTATATTATGCATCATTTTTCATATCTCCTTTAAAAGAATACAGCTACTGACAAAGTTAATGTTAGAATACTTTTAATATCTTTTGTGTAACTGATCCTTTTTTAAAATTTTTGATTTCGTTTCTTTTTTTTACAAATCTCAAAACAATATTATTTTATTCCTTTCAATTTTTATCATTTATTATATATATATTATATCACTACATATTAACTTAACTTAATATTTCAGTAAAATATATCTTAATCCATACTTTAACCCCTTCTTTGCTATTAGTAACTTTTTAATAAAAACTCTTATAAACATACTTGCAAATTATATACTAAGAATCATATTATTAAAAGAGATTTTACGCTTAACTTGCAAGACGTGGATAAAGTAAAGTTGCTATTATTATTGCTACCAATATCATTACTATTAATAATCCAAGATGTAATAGCATATTATCGTAAACTCCAGTTATTAAGATAGATCTCAATATCTCCACTACATAGCTCAGAGGATTGGCAACTGCAACAACTTGAAGCCACTTCGGCATTATAGAAATAGGGTAAATTGCACTTGAAGCAAAGAAAAGCGGCATCGTTAACACCTGCCCTATACCCATAAATCTTTCTCTTGTTCTCATTAACGAAGCCAGAATCATTGAAAAACAGCTAAAAAATGCAGATTCAAGTACAACAACAAATATTGTTCCTAATACGCTGAATATGCTCCATCTTATATCGACTTTTAAAATTAGTGCCAAAAGTAAAATTATTACAGCCTGGCTCAGACCTCTTACAGCTGCACCCATTGTCCTTCCAACAACAAATGCACTCCTTGGGACAGGAAGTGCTAAAAACTTCTGAATTATTCCCTGATCTCTATCCCAAATAAGTGCTAAACCATAAAAGATTGAAATAAATAAAACTGACTGTGAAAGTATTCCGGGTGTCATAAATGCAATGTAGGGAACACCACCTGTAGGAATTGCTTTAATTCTTGTAAATGTTTCTCCAAAAACAAGCAACCATAAAACTGGCTGAACTGCTCTTGTAAATAACTCAGTTGGATCATGACGCAACCTTCTTGCTTCCATTTCACCTAAAGTTAATGAATCGTTAATCCATTTCTTTATTTTTGAAGACAAGCTTTTATTGTAACCTTCTTGCCGTTTTTCGGACTCTTCTAAGCTCATAAAAATTCCCTCCCTCATCTACGCTATGTCCTGTAAGTACAATAAATGCGTTTTCAAGGCTTTTTGCACCTGTTTGCTTCATTATTTCCTGTGGCGTACCAATAGTAACAATTTTCCCGTGGTCCATTATGGCAATTCTTTCACATAATGCTTCTGCCTCTTCCATATAATGAGTAGTCAATAAAATAGTTGTTTCATATTGTTTTTGCAAAGTTAACAATACATACCACACCGAACGCCTCGATACTGGGTCAAGCCCCACTGTCGGTTCATCAAGCAAAAGGATTTCAGGATTATGCAAAAGTGCCTGTGCTATTTCTAATTTTCTTACCATTCCTCCAGAGTATTCTCTTACAAGTTTACGAGAAAAATCACCTAATTCCATTAAATCAATAAGTTCATTAATTTTCTTCTCCCTATCTCTCTTATTTAAACCAACGAGTTTTGCAAAAATTAAAAGGTTTTCATACCCAGTTAGTGATCCATCGCTTGATAATGCTTGTGGGACATATCCAATAAAATTTCTAATTATTGAGGCATTTTTCGGAAGCTCATAACCATTTACTTCAACTTTACCTTTGGTTGGAATTATCAAAGTCGAAATGATTCTAACTGTAGTTGTTTTACCTGCTCCATTTGGACCAAGAAGCCCAAATAGTTCACCTTTATTTACATTGAATGATATTCCGTCAAGTGCTTTTGTTCTTCCAAAGTGTTTGATGAGATTATCTATTCTTATCATATTTTTTGTCCTTTCTATATTCTATGTTTGATTATAACATAAACTTGTATTAAGATATTTTTGATATCCTTAAGCATTGATACATAATTATTGATTTATTATAATCAACTCTTAATTATTAAGGTTTTTTTAGAAAAAGGAAAGTTTAGTAGATTAATGGAAAAGCAGGAGATATTAGATAAGATTAAAAAAAATACAGTTGATTTTGTAAGCGAAGAAGAATTATTAAAAAAATTATCTTCCAAAAAAAGCTTAAAAATAAAGTTGGGGGCTGATCCTACGGCTCCAGACTTACATTTAGGGCATGCTGTTGTTCTTGAAAAACTAAAGGATTTTCAAGATCTTGGACATGAAATAATATTTGTAATTGGTGATTTTACAGCATTAATAGGAGATCCATCTGGAAGGTCAAAGGTTAGAAAAGCATTAAGTAAAGAAGAAATAGAACAAAATGCTAAAACTTATGTATCACAAGTATCAAAAATTCTTGATGTTAGTAAAATTCAAATAAGATATAATAGTGAATGGCTTTCTAAGATAGACCTTTCAGAATTAATTAAAATAATGTCCAATTTCACAATTGCAAGAATTATTGAGAGAGATGATTTCTCCAAGAGATATAAACAAAACACTCCAATATATATGCATGAATTCTTATATCCTTTGCTACAGGCTTATGATTCAGTTGCGATAGGAGCAGATGTAGAACTTGGAGGCACTGATCAAAAATTTAATTTATTGCTTGGTAGGGAAATGCAAACTCTTTTTAGTCAAGAAGAGCAGGTAATAATCACTTTACCACTTCTTGTAGGGACTGATGGTTCTTTAAAGATGAGCAAATCTTATGGTAATTATATTGGCATTACTGAAGACCCTATCACAATGTATGGTAAAGTTATGTCAATTCCTGATAATTTAATTCTGGACTATTTTAAATTAGTTTTATGTTATGATGACAATAAACTTTCTGTAATTTCTGAAAGTTTAAAAATTGAAAATCCTATGAAATTAAAAATGAAATTAGCAAAAGAAATCGTAACTAAATATCATTCAGAAGAAGATTCCCAAAAAGCTGAAGAAATGTTTACTAAAGTTCACAGAGAACATAGTTTGCCAACAGAATTAGAAGAGTATATTTACAAGGGACCTTTACAGATAAAAGCCTTTGAATTAATTAATGTTCTTAATCTATCACCGAGCAAGTCCGAAGCAAAAAGAATGATTTTACAGGGCGGATTAGAAGTTAATGGAGAAAAAATAACTGACCCGTTTTTCACATTAAATGTTAAAAATGATATGATAATAAAATTAGGTAAGAGGAAATTCGTTAAAATAAGGATCCAGAGTCCTTAAATGCTTCACTGCTTTTACGTTTCTTTCGTAGAAGATAAAAATTTCTGATTTCATCATTTTCATCAAGTTGAAAGAATTCAGAAATATAATAATCTAAATCATTTATGTACCTAACAAATATTTCTCTTGTTTTTAATCTCCAATCTCTTGCTAAAAATGGGACTTCATTGCGCATTTCATTATAATCATAAGGAATTTCTACAGCAATAGACTCTCCTTGTAAATTGAGGTTAATATTTGATATCTCTCTAAAAAGCAAAGCTCGTTTTATTCCACCTGTTGTTACAGAATAAAGAATTCTAATAGTTACGTTTGCTTTTTGAAAGTATAGTCTTTCTCTTAATTTTATTTGTGGTATTTTTAAATCTACAATTCTTTTTCTAGTCCTTTCAGTTTTGATTAACCACTCTAAATAAAATCTGTCAGCAGGAATGGTTATACCAGTACTTATTGGTAGTTCGTTATATGCTTCAACACAGTATTTACGTATAATACCACCTAATTTTCTAATATTTAAATTTGCATTTACTCCGAGAAGAGGATCATAAGTCCACACAATTTTTTTTATTCCTCTTTCAAGAGCTATTCTGTATTGTTCTTGTTTTAGGCGAAAACCTAAGGATTGTTTTTGGTAAGCTGTATAAATACCTGCAGTATCGCTAAATAGGTAATAACCATCTTCTGGATTAAATGCTGGAAGCGCAAAATTGAATCCAATAAGTTTATTATCAACGTAAATACCAAGTGTCAAACCACCATTTTCTGCTAAAAGCTCCATTAAATAAGCAGGGACTATCCCCACTTCGTTAAGTGGAGATAGTCCCCTTTGTATTTCTTCGCAAGTAAGGTAATCTTCTTTGCTAATAATAGGTTTTATAACGATATTATTCAATTATCACCTTTTAAGCTCACCAAGTTGTACTTTCACATCCATCTTTTTGCCTGATCTGTCTATTGTTAAAGTAACAATATCTCCTACTTTTTTACTTCTTATATAAGCAATTAAATCTTCTGATTTTACAATTTCTTTTCCGTCAACTGATATTATAACATCATTTTTCTTAATACCAGCTTTTCTTGCAGATCCTTCAGGGACTTCAACTACTACAATGCCTTTATCAGTTTTTAGATTAAGTTCATTAGCGACTGCTTCGTTATTCTCTGTAATAACAACTCCTAATGAAGGCCAGGAAACAGTACCATACTCTATTATTTCATTCATAACTTTTTTAGCAACATTGGATGAAACTGCAAAGCCTAGTCCCTGTGCGTCAGATTCAATCATAAAATTTATACCGACGACTTCACCTTTTAAGTTTATAAGCGGTCCGCCACTGTTTCCAGGATTAATAGGGGCATCAGTTTGAATTACACCGACCATTGGAGTAGTTGCAGTCTGTTCAGTTTCAAGATAAGGAAAAAAGAAAGGGAAAGGTAATTCAGGCGTTTCACTACTTGAAGGTGGTGTTATCTCTCTTTGAATTCCGCTAATAACTCCAACCGTTACAGTGTAATCATAGCCTAATGGATTGCCAATAGCTATAACAGTTTCTCCCACTCTTGCTTTATCTGAATCTCCTAAGGTAAGAGTTGGTAGTTTTTTTGCGTTAATAGTAATAACTGCAATATCTGATAAAGAGTCAGTTCCAACTACCTTACCATCGTACTTTTTTCCATCTTTAAGAGTGACTTTTATAGTATTAGCACCTTCTACAACGTGATTATTAGTTAGAATATAGCCATCTTCGCTTACAATAAAACCTGAACCAAATCCACTACTAGAAATTCTCCCATAAGTTATTTTAGTTATATCTATTTTTACAACTGCGTTACTTGCTTTCTCAGCTATAATCGGTATAAGTTCATAAGTTTCAATGTTTGAACTTATTGATATAGGTGCACTTGAAGTTGACGGTGGTTGGGTTTGTGCTTCCAGATTAATAGGTGGTTCAGGTAAAAAAGATGGTTTTGAAACGAGCCAATAAGTAGAAAAAGCTCCCCCTGCAAATCCACCAATCACAAATATAATTAGCGCTACTATGACCGCTACAAATGAATTACTCCTTCTTTTATCTTTAAAATCTTCCATAATATTCCTCCTTTTAATTATCAAAATTATCTAAAATAATCTACACCATTTCTTCTCTAAAAGTTACATTTTTTAAAAGTGATTTAATAAATTCAGTTCCAAACATTAAATATATAGAAATACTGTAAGGTCTATCATTTAAGTAAAATAACCCATTAGCAACACTAAGAAGTCTTTGTTTATAAAAATTAACCAACAACTCTAACTCAAATCTTAAAATCTGCACTCTTTGCTTTTCCTCAGCTGATGCATCACTCTTTTTTATACTTAATGTAACAGTTCTTTCTTCTAATTCAATCAAAAGCTCTTTTAGAAGGTTTAATAATTTTGGATCTATGAATTTATTATTCTCTAAGATAAACTTTGCTGCTTTTACCTCTTGCCCTTCTTTAAATTCCTTAAGCTCTTCTAAAAATCTAAAAATTTCATTTGCAGTAGCTCTCCATTTAAAGGAAAACTCTTTACAATCTATAATATTCCCAAAAAAAGGCTTTAATATTTCTGGAAGGTTAAGTTCTAACTTTCCATTAAGGTCTAAATTATCAAGATAATTTAGACTTATTCTTATCGTTCTGCATTCCGGAACATCAATTTTTAATTTACGAAGATTTCTAATAAATGCATCTGCTGCAGGTAAATACTTTGAACCTTGTTCAGGTAATGCTATAGCATTTGGATATAGACGTAATTCATTAATAAAAGGAACTGCTTTGCCAATTATAAATCCATTCGTGGTTTCATCTAACTGTTTATAACTCTCTCCAAATCTCTTATAGAATAAGTTTTTATTATTTTTGTTTAAAAAAAGCGGTACTCTCTCTATTTTATTATTAGCATCTAAAATATTTAAATAAAACGGTATATTGTATAAATCATTGATTAATCTAATTCTCTGAATGTCAATTTTTGTTTCATTAAGTGATTGATTATATGTTTCTATAAAAGCAGAAGTTTCTTTCATAAGGATATTAAAGAAAAAATTATTTAACCCAAAATTTCTTGGAGAAGAAAATATTGTACTTGATTTTAAAAGATTTAAATTAAATCTATCTCCTAAATCTTTATTTATAAATTTAAAAGCGAGAGTCTCAATATCTGTTATTGTAGATAATGGATTGATATTACTTTTTATGTAATTTATCAAATTATTGCTTCTGTTTATTATATCTTCCTTGTTTTCTGGCAGATAAGCCTGCTCTAATAATCCTTTAAGTAAATAGTCAAAATACAGTGATTTTAACACATCTTTTATGTTTGCATCACTAATCTGTATCGAAGAAAAAAGATAGTTTTGATCTTGTACTGGAACAACACCAAATTTACCAAATGATTTAGTAAAGATATAAAATATTTCTTGTTCCTTATGATCATTAAAAAATAATTTAAGAACATCATTTATCTTATATGTACTATCTTTATGCTCATTACTAATACCTAATTTGCTCGTGAAACCAGTAGCTGCAATCTTTTCTAAAAAGTCTTTATCAAGTTTTTCAACATATTCTATATATTTTTTTGAAATTGCTCTGACATTTATTCCATAATCCTTTAGCTGTGCTAATTCGAGGGCTGGAAAATAAAATAAACCATAAGAAGTATCAATATTTGTATATGTTGCTACTCCAGATGAGTTTGAGTAATCTTCAGTTATTAAATAATTGTTATCTTCTATGTTGCTATAATACAATAGATTTGGGTCGGGAGTGCCGATTTTTTCATCATGAATAAATGAAGTAAATGTGGTCTGGGTATTCTGTTCCTTTAGAGAAGTATATAAAGCAATATCAGTAATTAGTGCATCCCAAAATATATTTTGATCACCTTTAAATATAATATTAATATTTTCATTATCTAATAATTTCATAAACAAACTCATTAATTATAACTATTAATATTAGTTTTATAAAACAATTTAAAAATCAATGAATAAATTTTATTTAGAAGAATTCTTAGTATTCACAATAATTATTGTGCCAATTCATAAATATTAATTTATTTTTTTTGTTAAGTAAAAATTGATTTTAAGCTATAATATTTTTATAAGGTGAAATTGATAAGTGAAAACTGTTATTTGGGAATTGCTTGATAAAGATGATAATGGTATAAATTTTACTCCTTTTTTAGAGAGAGCTTCAAATGTACTTGATCTATCTATTGAAAGAGAAGAAGTTCTTTTAACTGTAGATACAACCAATTTAAATACTATTGATCAGAAAAGAAGTGTAATTAGTTTAATAAAAGATTTAGCATACATATTGAATAAAAACAAAATAAGTATTATTACTTCCCAAAATGATGAAATGATAAACTCTAATATTTTAGACAACGAAATTAAAGTTAGGTCTATTTTTGAAGATGGATTTTGCTTAGTGGAACATAAAAGAAAAATTGAAAATTTTAGTGATTATAAAACCCAAAAACCTTTTTTTCTATCAAAATACTATCTACCAAATAGCATTTTAGATGCAAAATTTATAGTTCCAATTAATATGTTTGATGCTTCTCCAATATTTGGCATTAAAGGTGTTGTTTCATCATTTTTCTGGTTCTTGCCAACTTATACAAGAAACGAAATTCTCATCCATGAAGGTATAATAAATCGTTCAACAGCTCTTTTAGAGGTATTTTCTGAGATTAATAAAAAAATTATTTTCTCCGTAAATTTATTATTGTGTAATACAAGTGTAGCTGTAATTTCAGAGGATAGTGTCGCAGCAGATGCTTTCACTTCAGCGCTTGCGGGAATAAAGGCTTTGTCAATTCCTATAACAAAAATTGCCAATAAACAAAAATTAGGTACAGGGGATATAATGAGGTTAATTGTTTCTGGTGAAAAGTTTAGTAAACCCGTTACATTTTTAAATAAAAGAGAAGTCAATAAATCTATTACAATTGATTCATCAAAATGTAATTTATGTATGAAATGTTTGGATGTTTGTCCTTTTGGAGCAATAGTTATCAACAAAGATAATTTATTAATAAGTAAAGATAAATGCAACAAATGTGCTTACTGTATAGAGGTTTGCCCATTGGAAGCTATAATGTAAAATGTTAGTGTTTTGTATAAAGAACAACATTGAATTTTTAGTATACTGATATTTGTTTTAAATTACTAAACAAATTATATGGGATAAAGAGGAGATTTATAGATGGAAAAGATATTAGTTATAAATCCAGGTTCAACATCAACTAAAATAGCAATTTATTTTGATAATTCTAAAATCTTTGAGACAAATATAGCGCACGATGCTGCTGAACTGAATAAGTTTGAAAGAATAGTTGATCAATGCGATTTTAGAAAAAAGCATATTTTAGATATTTTAGAAAAAGAAAATTATAAGATATCAGATTTTACAATTATTGTTGGAAGAGGAGGATTATTAAAACCTCTCTCTGCTGGCACTTATAGAATTGATGAAAATATGGTTTCTGATTTAAAGGCTTGCAAATATGGAGAACATGCTTCAAATCTTGGTGCGATAATAGCTTATGATTTATCAAAAACGTATAATATTCCAGCCTTTATTGCTGACCCAGTATCAGTCGATGAGTTTACTGAACTTGCAAGGCTAACAGGACTAAAAGATATTCAAAGAGTTTCTCTGGATCATCCATTAAATATTAGGGCAATACTTAGAAAATATTGTGAAGAAGAGAAGAAAAACTTTGAAAATTTATGTGCAGTTTGTGCTCATTTAGGTGGAGGAATTTCTGTTACTGCTTTTAAAGAGGGTAAATTGGTTGATGTAAGTAATCCTAATGAAGGAGGACCATTTTCCACAACAAGAGCAGGCAGTTTACCATCAATTGATATTGTTGAAATTTGTTATTCTAATATTTATGATATGACTAGTTTAAAAAAACTTCTTCTGACACAGGCTGGATTAGTCTCTTATCTTGGAACAAATGATTTAAAAGTAGCTATCAAAATGATGGATGAGGGAAATTCATATGCTAAGGATGTAGTAGATGCTCTTTGTTACCAGGTAAGTAAAGAAATAGGAGCAATGTCTTTAGCACTAAGAAAAAGACCAGAAGTTATTATATTGACTGGAGGAATGAGTAATTCTAAATATCTTGTTTCTGTAATTAAAGAACGAGTTTCTTTTATAGCTCCTCTTAAAGTTTATCCCGGGAGCGACGAAATGGAAGCACTTGCATATGCAGCATTAAATGCAAAAAGTGGCAAAGAAGAAATCAAATTATACTAAATTTATTAAGGAGGTAAGCATTAAGTGATACAAAATTTTATAGAAGCAAAAGCTAAAGTTAAGAGTTTTCCTAAAAGAAGAGTAGCTGTTGTTGGAGCTGGAGATATAGACGTAATAGAAGCTGTATTTGATGCTAAAAATGAAGGATTAATAGAACCAATTTTTATTGATTCTAAAGAGAAAATCTTAAAAGCAAATTCAGATAAATTCGACTTAAGCGGCATAGAAATAATCGATGAGAGAGAAAAAATTCCTCAGTGTCAGGCAGGGATAAAACTGGTTAAAGAAAATAGAGCAGAGATTTTAATGAAAGGTTTAATACCAACACCAATTCTATTTAAAGAAGTTTTAAATAAAGAAACTGGCTTAAGATTTGGTAAACTACTTACCCATATAGGAATTATAAAAACACCTAACTATCATAAGATGTTAATAATGACTGATGGTGGTATAGTAATTGCCCCAACACTCGATGATAAAATAGCAATTCTTGAAAACGCTTCAGTTGTAGCAAAAGCTCTTGAAATAGAGAAACCTAAAGTTGCTGTAATATCGGCAGTTGAGACTATTTCAACAAATATGCAGTCAACTGTTGATGCTGCAATTTTAACAAAAATGTATGAAAGGGGACAACTACCTGGCTTAATTATTGATGGGCCTTTAGCTATGGACAATGCAGTTTCTAAGGAAGCCGCTCAACATAAAGGTATAAAAAGCGAAGTTTCTGGAGATCCAGATATACTCCTTATGCCTAATATAGAATCAGGGAATATATTTTATAAAACACTTGTTTATCTTGGGGGTGGCGCTGATACAGCTGGTATAGTGATAGGGGCTAAAGTTCCGCTTGTTGTTCCTTCAAGATCTGATTCCCCTCAAAATAAGTTAAATTCTATAATAATGGCAAACCTCGTTTCTTATTCAATTTCGAATTAAAGTTAGGGGTATAAAAATGAGCGAAGAATTGATACTTGTGATAAATCCAGGTTCAACATCCACAAAAGTAGCTGTTTTTGGTGAAAATAAAGAGATTTTTAAAACAAATATTTCTCATAGTGCCGAGAAACTTAAAGAATATAAATCCATAGTTGACCAATACATTTTTCGTAAAGATGCAATAATTAAAATTATGAATGAGAATAATGTTAATTTTGATAGTATAAAGTGTATTGCAGCAAGGGGTGGCCTTCTTAAGCCTGGACCCTCAGGAGTTTATGCTGTCAATGAAAAAATGGTTTCTGATTTAAAAAATTGCAAATACGGAGAGCATGCATCAAATCTTGGTGCAATAATAGCTTATGATTTATCTAAAGATTATAATATTCCAGCCTTTATCGCTGATCCAGTAACAGTAGACGAAATGGATAAATTAGCAAAATTTACGGGACTAAAAGGTTTAGAAAGAAGAAGTATTTTTCATGCTCTAAACCAAAAGTATATCGCAAGAAAATTTTCTAAAGAGAATAATAAAAAATATGAAGACCTAAATCTTATTGTAGTTCATATGGGTGGTGGTATTTCAATAGGGGTTCATAAAAATGGTAGAGTAATTGATGTTAATAACGCATTAAATGGAGATGGTCCTTATTCACCAGAAAGGGCTGGCACATTACCTACTTTGAGTTTAGCTGGTATATGTTTTTCAAATAAATATACAAAAAGCGAAATGCTTAAAAATCTTGCTGGCAAGGGTGGTTTTGTATCTCAACTTGGAACTAATGATGCTAAAGAAGTAGAAAATAGTGCATTGAACGGAGACAGCAAAGCAAAACTAATTATCGATGGTATGATTTATCAAATTTCAAAAGGTATTGGTGAAGCAAGTACTGTTCTTGGTGGTAAAGTTGATGCAATAATCTTCACAGGTGGTATAGCAAAATCCGAATTTATTACTTCTGAAATAAAGAGTTATGTGGATTATATTGCCCCAATTTTTGTTTATCCTGGAGAAAATGAAATGGAAGCTCTTTCAGAGAATGTATTTAGGGTATTGAAGGGAGAGATAAAACCATCAATTTATGAATAAAAGTATATTCTTGTTTATTGGAAATATGGGTTCAGGAAAAAGTGAAGTTGCTATTAATTTTACTTTGAGACTCACAAAAGAGGGGAAAAGACCTGTAAAATTGCTTGATCTTGACCTGATAAAACCTTACATTAGGATTCGGGATATTTCCGAGAAACTCTTAAAAGCTGGTATTGACCTTATTGAACCATATGGCAACCTCAAAAACGCCGACATGCCAATTGTTCCAGGTAGAATTATGGATTATATTATGGATGATAGTTATGATCTTGTGTTGGATGTGGGTGGTGAAGAAAGAGGAGTCATAACTATTGCTCAATTTGCTAAACCGTTAAAAGAGAAAAATCTTGAAGTTAATTTAATAATTAATACTTTGAGACCATTTTCCAGATCAATTGAACAGATTATCTCGGTAATTAATTCTCTTGAGTACAATTCAAAACTTAAAATTACAGGTCTCGTTAGTAATACTCATCTTAGATTTGAATCAACAATAGAAGAAGCTTATAAAGGCTATGAGATACTTTCTTCCGTAAGCAGAGAGCTAAATATCCCTATTAAATTTGTTTGTATTTGGGACAAATTATTAAACTCAAGTTCAAGTAATGAGATCCGAGATAAATTTAAAGGTCAGGATATCTTGCCGTTAAAGTTGTTTTTGACTTTTCCATGGGAATTAGATTCCTCAGTTTGAAGGAATATAAAAAAGAAATTCAACTCCTTGATCTAAATTTCTTGCTATTATTTCTCCCCCATGAAGTTTAACAATTTCCTCAACAATACTTAAACCAATCCCAAATCCTGGGATAGTATGTTGTTTTTTATTAGAGGATGCGAATGGAGAAAATATTTGTTCAAGAGAGTTTTCAGGAATTTTGGGGCCATTATTTTTAACCGAGAAATAATGTTTATTTTCTGATTTATAATATGATATTTCGATAACACCATCGTTTTTTAAATAATTTATTGAATTTATTATTAGATTGTCAAATACTTCCTTTAACCTTAGTGGGTCTGCATAAAATGATGAACTATCATCATCAATTTTTAAATTTAATTTAATATTCTTATCATTTACTCTCACTAAATTAGCTTCTAAGACTTCCTCTAATAATGTTTCTATATTAATAATTCTTTTATCAAGAGTAATTCCTTTGAATTCGATACGTGATAGTTCCATCAAATTATTTAAAAGTAATACTAATTCATTGGATTGTCGCAAAATTAGATCTGGTAAATTTTTCTTATCACTGTCCTTAACTCCATCAGAAAAAGTTAATTTAGTGGCTTCTGTTATTACAGTGATATAATTTCTTATATCATGTAGCATCTTTGCAAAAAATAGATCTCTTTTTTCTTTAATTTCGGATATTTCTTTGTTTGCTTGAGAAAGATTTTCCAAAAGCATTAAATTTTTTAGTATTATACTAATATTTAAAGTTAATTCATTGATGTAATCTAAAATCTCAGGATCTTCAATAAAAGATTCTTCTTTTACCCTTAAAAAAGCTAAACAGAGTATTTCTTCTTTATGAAAAAGAGGGATTATTAAACCTATTTTTTTATTTTTTTCTATAAATTCTTGCTCTTCGTGCGTAACTCCAGTAAATTCTGGATATATATCTATATAAGAGCTAAATATAGGCTTGTTATTACTTTTGAAATATTCGATTAGCATGCTTCTTGTAGAAACTTGAAAACTTGAATTTTTAATATCTGGATTTATATAAAGGTTTTTAAGTCTATCATAGAGAAACAAATATAGACAATCGCAGCCAGTTATAAATTTGAGATCATTACTGAAAAGTTCTGCAAAAGAATTGATGTTATCACAGGTTAAGTATCTCTCAATGGAAGATTTGATTGATTTTTCTATGGAGGCGTGCTTTTTGAATAGATTTTTTTCTAAATTCTTTTTAACCTGCTCGTAAATTAGAGTTGTAACAACTACTATTATAGAGATAAATAAGAGTTTATGAAATAAATTATTGTTAATTGTATTTAATTTAAATGTATTCTCAATAAAAGGAATTATAATAAATATTGAGATATACGTAATCAATACTGTAATTACAACTGTTAAAAAAATTGCCAAAATGTAGGTTGTTAGCTTTCTTGCAAACCTTCTTGTTTTTATAAACTTAAATCTGAAAATAGCATAAAGGATTAATAAAGAATTTATTAAATTAGATAGAATATCTATTGGGTAAGCACCCAAAATTGGGCTTAAGTTGGCAAGCGTGCCAGCCATAAGTATGAATGAACCTATAATTACATATTTTAAACCAATTTTTCTAAATAAATCTTCTTCTTTTCGGTATGAAAGAAGAAGTGTAATAGCAGAAAGAATCATAATTGCATAATCTACTCCATATGCAACTAATATTAGTCGTCCAGGCTCGTAGATAAAAGAATTACCATTAAACTCAGCTTGTGATACAATTAAACCTGAAATATTTAATATTTCTAAAAAGAAATATGCTAATGTATTAAAAATTACTAATTTATTTTGCTTAAGTGCATATTTACATGCAAAATCATAGTAAAGCATAGGTATTAAGAGAAGAGCCGAAACCATGAATCTATTCCAGAAGAGCGGTGTAAAGATAGGAGAATTAAGGTGCATCATAAAGGAGCCAAAGCTCCAGACAATATTGGCAAGAATGTAGTAAGTTAAAGCTCTGTTTGTTCTATTTTTTTCAGTTCTAAGAAGAACCACAAAAATTATAAAAAAGCATATAGATGTTAAAAGAGGAACTATGCTTGTTATATCAGTAATCATTTCTTGGGATCTTCTTTAACAATTTCCAAAAATTTATTCATTAATGTTGTTGATGGATTCATGTGTGGTATGGATATTGGTTCATCTACGTTTGATTGAATAAACTTTTTAAACTTTGAGAATGTTCCAGGCGGCACAAGAGTGACTTTAAGAGGCTTTTTGCCAATCATCTGTTCATAATCTCTATAATCATGGTCCAACTCTTTTAATGCATTATGAACTAAATCTTCAATATTTGGTTCAGAAAGTGAATTGTCTATCATTTCAATATAAATGTGAAGAAAAGCTTCACCTTCTTTTTTGCTAATTTCTTTAATTGCTAACCAATCCTTTAATTGTAATTTTGTATTTATAAGACTTTGTAAAATTGTTCTTTCTGTTAATCTTGTAAAACCAGCAATATCTATTACATCCTCAGTTCTATTTTCAAAACTTATTTGTGGAAGGTTTATTTTAGCCTCAATATCACTATTCCCCAAGACTCTTATTATATCTCCTATTCTATACCGAATGAAAGCTCCACCATTTAGAGATGTTATAACAATTTCATATAGTTTACCTGGTTCAAGTTCATTTATTAAAACAGTTTTCGGTAAATAACTTGGATTTATTAAGTTTTTTTCATGTTCTTCCCAGGGAATAAATTCAAGGAAATTTGTGTAAGGCACAAAAGTCATTCCTTTTCTGTTCCATGCTTGGAATGCAGTTATACCTATTTCTGTGCCACCATAAATCTCTAATGGTTTTTTGCCCCAGAGATACTCAATTTTATCGGCATAAAGGGAGGAATCTATACCTCCGCAAATTATTCCTGATAAATTCCAGATGTCACGTGGTAAAATATTTCGTCTGAGCATCATGCTCTTTAAAAAAGCCTGACTGAGAAGGAGAAATTTCTTTGGTTGTTTTAAAAGAGTTGAAAGTTTCAATGTTTTTAGATAATTGGGAAAACTATTTCCTACTTTAACAAGAACACTTGCAACACCAAAAAAATAATCAATTCCCTTTTGAAAACCGAGCTCAAAACCCTCTAAGTTTCTTTCTTCAAAAGACAATTTTTGGGCAATTTCATAATGTGGCATGTAGTCAAATTCATACTCATACTTTAGTCCATATGGAATAGTACCAGTTATATATGGAAGAGGAGCCATACCATAAAGAAATTGTTTTCCATACCCAAACTTAAATTTTCCTCTACCATAAGCGGTGGACATTATTACTGCACCAAGAAACGCTCTTGCATTATTAAGAACCATTCTGTATGGATAAGGTGCCCATTTTTCATCATATTCTCCTGGTTTACCAGTGGTCATTGCCCAATAGAGAGGTTTCTCAGGTAAAGCTGCTTCATCTTTTTTATCTAAAATTCCCAAATAATCAGAGTATGTAGTCAGAGAAACTTTATTTCTGAATTCTGAAATGGATTCTGGTATGAAACTCCCTAAGAATTTTTTCCCAAGCTTTGATGAATTAAGCAACTTTAATTGTTCAAGAAGAAGTACTTCTTGGATTTTCATAAACATAGAAATATCTAAATCTATGAATCCGCAATACCTATTCCATAAATCTATGAACCTATCCTGTCTTAATAACTCTGTAGCATTTAACATATAATTTTTTATTATTATAGTAATTTTTTAATATTGTTATAGTTTACAAACATTTTCAAATTAATAAATCTTATATATATTATTTCTATTTAACATCTCTTTGTATTACTGCCACAACACAAGCATGAAAATATTGTCTATAATCCATTTGTGTGCCTTTTATATAACTGACAATTAAAACTCTTTACCAAATATAATTTTGGATAAATTATTTTCTGAGGAATAAAAAAAGCACTGGATCCCCAATCAAGTTGGGGATGACAAGTTACTTGATCCTTGATAAAAGATTTCAAGGATGACAGTGGGGTGGTTTTCGGGGATAACGCATCCTCATCACCTTGACGGGGATCCTTAAGGTCATTCCCGCGTCCTATTTCTGTCATTCCTGCGAAAGCGGGAATCCAGGAAGTATTTTTTGTTATTCTGTGCTTGATGCGGAATCCAGGAAGTATCTCTTTTACAAATAGAAAGTAAAAAAGAAATAAGAATGGATTACTTGTTCAGGTTGGTAAAAATGAAAAAATTAACACTGGATCCCCAATCAAGTTGGGGATGACAAACAAGGAGATTATTAAGGAGAGATGCAGAAAGAAGGGTGTAATTAAGAATAATAAAAATTTTTGAAAATAAATTTATTTTCTGGAATCATTTTGCATCCAAAATTTGATATGATAAAATATATTATTACTTTCTTAATTTAGCTGAGAAATTATAACAAACATTATTTATAATCTCATCAAGCGTTTTCTGAATCTGCTCACTGGTTTTATTTAGACCAAAATTAAAGTTTAACCTTAATGCGACACTTTTTTTACCTTCAGGAATATTATCCCCTTTATAAACATCAAAAAGAGTAATATTAGTAAGTGATGAATTAGCTAATGATTTTATTTTATCAATAATATCTCCAACTTTTACAATATCATCCACAACCAATGCTATGTCTCTAACAATTTCTTGGGTTTGTGGAATGGGTGTAAACTTTGGTATCTGAAGGATATACTTAGATATAAATGACAACTTTATGGTTGCATAAAAGATATCCTGGTTAATATCATAATAATTTCTTATATTTTTATTGACTTTCCCGAATGAGCCAATATTTGAATTATCAATGAAGAAGTCAACAGATTCATCTGTATCGAATATTTTGCTATTTATATTCTTTTTCTCTTTATATGGTACATTAAATCTTATAAATAAGGATTCAATTATTCCTTTTCCATAATAGAAATCTACTTTTAAAGGTTTCTCAAGCCAATTTTCAATATTTCTGTTTCCTGACAAAATTATATCGAGAAACTCTTCTTCTGAGTATTTCATATAATGTTTTCCGATCTCAAAAAATTTAAGGTCGGTATGTTTTCTATTTATATTGTGTTGTATTACAGAAAAGAAACCAATAATCTTGTCTGGTGAAAGAAATGATAATCCGCTTTTAATAGGATTTTTTACTCTTAATAAGTTGTTTATGTCATTTCCATAAATAAGAGATATTTCTTCATCCTTAACAAATGAGTCAGTAACGACTTCTGAAAACCCTAAACCAATTAATAAATTACGTAATTTATTTTTAACTTTGTAATTATAGTTTTCATCTTCATATTTAACATAAAAAGGTGAAGCCTTAGGAGTTATTTTGTCATAACCAACAAATCTCAATATATCTTCGATTATATCAACGGTTTCTTTTATATCGTTTTCTCTAAATGGTGGTACTTTTATAGTCAGATAATCTTGTGATTTAATTTCAAAAGGTATTTCAAGTTTACTCATAATGTGAGTAGCAGTATATTTACTTAATTCAATTCCTGTTACTTTTTTAAAATCACCTATTGAAAAATCTATCTTCTGTGGTTTATATTCGTCGCTACCATATTCTAAAATTTCACCTAAAATAGTTCCATTGCAAATCGTCGCTATAAGATTGGTTGCCATCAATGCTAATTCTTTTGTTCTGGTTCTGTCAACAATTCTACTATACCTAATTGATGCATCAGTATTAATATTTAGTCTTTCAGAAGTTCTGTTTATGTATAGTGGATTAAAGAATGCAGCTTCAATTAAAACACATTTAGAGTTATTTTTTATTTCGCTATCTCTACCCCCAATAATACCTGCCAAAGCTATGGGATGCAAATCATCAGCTATAACAAGGTCTTCTTCAGTTAAAGGATAGGTTTTTCCATCTATTGCATTTAATTCTTCTGTGTCATTGCTTGTTCTTACAATGATTTCTCTTCCACCAATATTATTTAAATCAAATGTGTGAAGTGGTTGACCATAAAAGTACATTATAAGGTTAGCAATATCAACTACATTATTTATGGGTCTTATTCCAAAAGAAAATAATGATTTTCTTATTTCATAAGGTGATCTATTTACACTAATATTGTTAATTATTGTACAGCTATAGTAAGGACAGCCTTCTTTATTTAGTATTTTAACACCTTTGAAATCTTTTTTTGCTGTTTCTCTTTTAATTTTTGAGCTATTAAAAGATGGATAAATAAAATTAGGTTTGTTTTTTATCTCTTGAGGTATAGATATAGAAAAAGCTGCTCCAATCTCTCTTAATATACCTAAAAATGAATAGCAATCTGATCTATTGAAAGGAACTTTTAGGTTTAATAGTGGTGCAGAAAGATTAAAAAGTTCATAGAAATTATGACCAATAGGAGTATCGTCAGGTAACTCCATTATGCCTTCTCTTTCAACTGCACTTAAAAAGTCAGGGTTTAAGGAGAGCTCTTTAAATGAAAGCAACATCCCGTCGGATATAACATCACCAAATTGTTTTTTCTCCAATGTTTTACCGAGTATTAAGGTATTAGGTGAAGCATATGTGTAAATACCACCAATTTTTATCTTTTCCCAGCTGGTTACAACAGTAATTGTGTTTTCACCATCAGTTACTTCAACTTTATAAAGATTGTTTAAAGATTCTATTTTTTCGACATTTTTAGCTCTGACAGTTATGATATCATTTAATGGATGCTTTATTAAATCTTCAACTTCAAAACCTATATTAATCAATTTATTAGTAAGTTCATCGAGTGAAGGAGTATATTCTTTAAGTATCTCTTTTAAAAAATTATATGCTAAAATCATTTTAGAATTGCCTCAAAAATTCCTTATCATTTTCAAAAAAGAGCCTTATATCGTTAATACCGTATTTAATCATTGCAAGGCGTTCAATCCCCCATCCAAAAGCAAAACCTTTAAATTTGTCAGGGTCAATACCAACATTTCTAAAAACTTGTGGATGGACCATTCCAGAGCCACCTAATTCAATCCAGCCTGAATTACTGCATACATTACAACCTTCACTTAGACAGAATGGACAACTTATTAGAGTCTCAGCACCAGGCTCGACAAATGGAAAATACGAAGGTATGAACTTTACATCAATCTCTTTTCCAAAAATACCTTTCATCATCTCTTTCAAAATCCAGCTTAAATCTGATAGATTGACATCTCTATCAACCACAAGCCCTTCAATTTGGTGAAAAACTGGTGTATGAGTG
>Ga0255347_1002168_pt1 | contig 28761 bp, 14 predicted proteins | sample wastewater_treat_2_FD_192479 | JGI IMG/M metagenome (GOLD analysis project Ga0255347, IMG submission 192479) | Wastewater microbial communities from Lulu Island WWTP, Vancouver, Canada - plant24 | ecosystem: Engineered > WWTP > Wastewater > Unclassified | place: Canada: Vancouver, British... | reverse complement strand
AGCTGACATATATGTGGTGAATACCTGTACAGTTACCGGTCTGGCGGATCGCAAATCCCGTCAGTATATTCGAAGAGTGAAAAAGCTGAACCCCGAAAGCATCGTGGCCGCCATCGGCTGCTATGCCCAAATAAACCCGGAAGCAGCAGCAGCGATAACAGGTGTGGATCTGGTTGTGGGAAACAATGAAAAGACGGTGCTGCCTGAATACATTGAGGATCTGCTGAAAGAAAAGCAAAGAGGAGGCGTCAAAGAGGTATGCATCCGCATCCTGAAAACAGAAGAACTGACGGAGTATAAAGAATGCGGCAGCATAACCTCCATGGAATCCCGCACAAGAGCATATATAAAAATCCAGGACGGATGCGATCAGTTTTGTTCTTATTGCATTATTCCCTATGCCAGAGGACCGACCCGCAGCAGAGCGCCATCAGAGATCTTAAAGGAAGCTGAGAGCCTGTTGGGGAAAGGTTTTAAAGAGCTTGTGCTCACAGGGATCAATACGGCACTCTATGGAATGGAACGCGATTTCTGCGGGGGAAAAGAAAGGCATGAGTATATCAGGGATGTTCCGGGGATCGAAATGATTGTCAGGATGCTGAACGAGCTCCCCGGGGACTTCCGCATACGTCTGGGCTCCTTAGAGCCTACAGTGGTCAATGCTATGCTCGTGAAAAGGCTGCTTAAATACGATAAGCTTTGTCATCATATGCACCTTTCCCTCCAGAGCGGAAGCGATAAAATACTAAAAGCGATGAACCGTCACTATGACAGGCACGACTATCTGGAAATTGTGAAAGTACTGTGGGATGAGGATGAACATTACGGGATCACGACGGATGTTATCGCAGGCTTCCCCGGCGAAACGGAAAAGGATTTCAAAGAAAGCATAGACTTGATCAAACAGGTGGGATTCCTGAAGACCCACGTATTTCCATATTCGGATAGGCAGGGCACAAAGGCTCGGGATATGAAGGATAAGGTGAATCCTAAAATAAAGAAAATCAGGAGCGCAGAATTGACAGCGATTTCTGAAGCTTCGGCTTTAAACTTTTTGAAAAGCACCATCGGGATTAAAAGAATGGTGCTGTTTGAGGAATATGACAAGGATACCGGAACGGCCAGCGGGTTTTCGGATAATTATATCAAAGTCTATTGTCAGGTAACAGATGAAGAGCAAGGGCTAAAGATACTTAATACTTTAGAAAAGGTTGAATTTACGGACACATTTCGGGACGGCATAAAAGGTAGACTGATAAATCTCCGGTAATGCATTGCAGTGAGTACCTGTTCATTGTATAGTATACGATAAGGTCCAATGGCCCGGTTGATAATGCTCTGTTAAGAAAAAACGATCAGGAGTGAGATCTATGGAAAACTGTATTTTCTGTAAAATCGCAAATAAAGAGATCCCGTGCAGCATCGCCTATGAAGATGATGTGATTATGGCTTTTCATGATTTACAGCCCCAGGCACCCGTACATGTGCTCATCATCCCGAAGGAGCATATCGCTTCCCTGGATGAAGTGTCCTTCGATCATGTAGAGGCAATGGGGTGGCTCATGGCAAAGGTCACAGATATCGCTGCCCAGCTGGGGCTGGAAAACGGATATCGCTTAGTGTGCAACTGCGGTGAAGACGGTATGCAGACCGTAAAGCATCTTCATTTTCATCTTTTGGGTAAAAGGAAGATGCTGTGGCCTCCGGGCTGAGCTCTGTCGGTTGTACAAAAAAATCTTGATTATTTACTGCGCTGTGTGTATAATAGATTCGTTGTAGGCGAAACCGTTCCATTTACTCCATTTGGACAAAGGTCAAATTTTGTTCAGGAGTAACAGTGCATCTGAAGTCCTAAATACGGAGGGAGGGAAAATGTATAGATGGCACAGGTTGTTGTTAGGGAAGGTGAAAACCTGGAAAGCGCGCTGAAGAGATTCAAGCGGTCTTGCGCAAGAGACGGTGTAATGTCTGAACTCAGAAAAAGAGAACATTACGAGAAGCCGAGCGTCAAAAGAAAGAAAAAGTCAGAAGCTGCCCGAAAAAAGGCAAAGAAGTATTAAGAAGCAGTTGGTCAAGAAAAGATGCCCTCTCTGATTTTGAGAAAGCAAAACGAACGGATTTAATATAAACCTGCAACAGTAACTGAAACATAGCATTTATAACCCGGTGTTACCGGGTTATTTTTTTTTTGCCCGAATCATAATGTATAAAGATTGGAGGGACTGCTTATGTTTGCGATGGATGAAATGATTTATGATTTCGGCGTAAATCTGCCGAGGATACTGGCCGGCGGTAAGACCGGAATAATTGACCACGTAAAAAAGCTCCTCATAGTAACTGAAAAAAATATCGTTGCAGGCTGCGGATCCGGCTATATTTCACTTCATGGGACAAATCTTTCAATAAAGCTGCTTTCAGAAGAAAGGGTTATTGTAAACGGAGAGATAGATGTGATTGAAATATTCCATAACAAGGGGTAAGACATGCATTATAAAAGCATCTTGGCAGAAGGCTTTGAGGTCCACGATCTGCTCTCCCGATGCCTAAAACAGAATGTTACGTTAAAAAACATAAGGGTGCCTGACAACTGCGGATTTACGGCAGATGTCAAAGGCAAGGACTGGCAGCGTTTTTTACAGATCACTGGAAATCGTTACCGAGTGATCGTTACAAAGGAAAAAGGATTTAAACCGTTGATAACACATATTCTGTCTCGGAGAATGACCCTTGTAGGAAGCTTGATCTTTTTGACTGTGGTTTTGCTCCAAACTTCTTTTATTTCCGAAATCCGGGTTTTTGGCTATGAAAAGCTTACCGAAAGAGAGATACTTAAGCAATTACAGGAAGCGGGCCTTTATGTGGGCTGCAGCCGTTCTGTCGACATTGACCGGGTGGAAATAAAGATGTATCGGGATTTTGAGGAAATAAGCTGGATTGGTATCGAACTTAAGGGGGGATTGGCTGAAGTTACAATCGCAGAGAGACCGGAACCCGTCGTGACTGTTAAAAATGATGAGCCATGCAATGTAGTAGCTATAAAAGAAGGCTATATCGAAAAAGTGATAGCCAGGGAAGGAAAGATGTCAGTTAATAAAGATGATTTTGTTCATGTTGGAGATGTGGTTATTTCGGGTATACTTGAGATTGAGGATAAAACCTACAGCAGGGGCAAAGGAGGGCCGTTGTTTCGATATGTGCATGCTGAGGGAGAAGTTTATGCCAAAACGGTGTATCGGTTTATCTGCTATCAGGAAAGCAATGCATTAGAGAAAAAAAAGACGGGAAAGACAGTACCCGGTATCCGGGTTTCAGTGGGAAACAGCACTTTTAACACAGCCGCGATGATTGTACCGTACGAGATTTCCGTTTATGAGGAAAAAAAGATATTAGATCTGCTATGGCCTCTGCCGGTAGAATTTGCTGTCAATAGGGTGTCGGAGCTTACACTCTGCCGAACGAAAAGAAACCAGGAGGAAATCGAAAAAGAGGCCAACCGTCAGGCAAGAGATTTAATTAAAAGGCATTTGCCGGAATCGGCTCAAATATTAAATAAAGGTTTGAAGTTTTTGCCTGGAGAAAATATAATAAAGGTTACAATATTAATAGAAGCCCTGGAGCAGATCGGCCAAAAAAAGTCGTTTATATCTCCCGGAGCCTGCAGCGAAAAAATAATAGCCGGATATTATTGTCTCGCACCGGAATAGAGAGGAAAAAGTATTTGGAGAATATGCAAATCGAAGAAATCCGTATAAAGATCGACGGTGAGGATGACAGCGAACAGCTTTTTGGAAATCTTGATGTCAATCTTAGGATCATACAGGATAATTATGACGTAGTAATCGTTCAACGGCAGGATGAAATCATTTTGCGCGGAAAAGAGGCCGGAAAAGCCGAGGAGATCATTGACGAGCTGGTGGCTATCCTCCGTTCGGGAGAAACTCTGGACACACAAAAGGTCAATTATGTTATCAGCTTAAAGGAAAAAGGCCTTTCTTACAGGGAAAGCAATATAAACAAAGATGTGATATGCTTTACCCATCGAGGGAAGGCAGTCAGGCCGAAGACAATCGGACAAACCTCCTATGCACGAAGCATCAAAGCAAATGGAATTGTTTTCGGAATCGGCCCTGCCGGAACCGGAAAGACATATATTGCCGTTGCTCTTGCCATCAATGCTCTGAAAAATAAAGAGGTTGCAAAGATCATTCTTGCAAGGCCTGCAGTCGAAGCCGGCGAAAGGCTGGGGTTTCTCCCAGGGGACCTTCAGGAAAAAGTCGATCCCTATCTCAGGCCCCTTTATGACGCGCTTTATGATATACTGGGGCGTGAGGCCGCATTGCGGCTTAAGGAACGGGAGATTATCGAAGTAGTACCACTTGCATATATGCGTGGAAGAACTCTGGACAATTCCTTCATAATCCTTGATGAAGCGCAGAATACCACCAGAGAGCAGATGAAAATGTTTCTGACACGGTTAGGGTTTGGATCAAAGGCGGTTATAACTGGGGATATTACACAAATAGATCTTCCGAAAGGAAAGAAATCAGGGCTTATTGATGCCTATCATACGTTAGACGATGTGCCGGGAATCGAATTCTGTTTTCTGAAAGACACGGATGTGGTGCGGCATCCTCTTGTCAAAAGGATCATAAACGCATATGATCAGCGCACGCCGAAAGACAGCTGTGAGAATGAATTTGAAGATGAAAAAGAGGAACTGGATCAAGATCAGTAGACTCGGCAGGAAGGGTTGCGTTATGGAAATTGTATTCAGCGATGGCAGAAAGCCGGGAAAACCGATTTTAACCAAAATGTATGAGGCTGCCGGATTATGCCTTGCAAAAAAAGGTGTTGATTCGGAAAGAGTCATGGTTTCTGTGACCTTTGTCAGCAGAGAAGAAATAAAAGAACTCAATACGCTTTATCGGAACATTAACGAAATAACCGATGTGCTTTCTTTCCCGCAATATGAGAATCCAGGCCAATTTCCATCCCAGGGGACAATACTGCTTGGCGATGTGGTGATATGCACTGAGCAGGCCCTGCTCCAAGCGGATGATTTCGGACATTCTCCGGAACGGGAGCTGGTGTATCTTTTCGTACACAGCATGCTGCACCTTTTAGGCTATGATCATGGGGAAGCGGGAGGAAAAAAAGACATGAGGGAGTTTGAAGAATCCGTAATGGAACACCTGAGACTGCCAAGAGAGGAGATGGAACAATGAACCGTGATAAAGAGCTTTATTTAATGGCCAGGCAAGCCCTCAAGCATGCTTATGCTCCCTTTTCAAACTTTACGGTAGGGGCTGCTCTTCTCACTGAATCCGGAGAGGTATTTACAGGTGTAAATGTTGAAAATTCATCATTAGGAGCGACTATTTGCGCTGAGCGCACCGCTTTTGTGAAAGCAGTCTCCGAAGGGCAGAGGAGATTCAGCACCATTGCCGTAGTATCAGGGGAGGGCGCAGTGCTGCCTTGCGGAATATGCAGGCAGTTCATGTTTGAGTTCGGAAATGATTTAAGGATCATAACCGGAGAGGATGAGGATCATTTAAAGGTATACGGCATCAGAGATCTGTTACCGGAGGGTTTCCGGCTGGAGAGGTAAGCGGGTATACTAAAATAATCTGCTTAACAGGAGCAATCATGAAATCAGGTTTTATCGGGATAATCGGGCGCCCCAACGTGGGGAAATCCACCCTATTGAATGCCATCTTGGGAGAAAAGATCTCCATTACGACAGATAAGCCGCAGACGACAAGGAATAGCATAAGGGGGATATATACCAGGGACGGCGGAGAAGAAACCGGTTGTCAAATGATATTTATTGATACTCCGGGCATCCATAAACCTCGCAACAAGCTTGGAAGCTATATGACGGATATGGCAGTCAGGACTCTTAAAGAGGTTGATGTTATTGTTTTTATCGTGGACGACATATGCGGCCCCGGAGACATGCATATATTGGAAATGCTAAAGCAAACTGCAACGCCTTCCATTCTGGCTATCAATAAAATCGACAAGCTCCCGCCGGACCGGTTCCGCAGTATCTATGAAGAGTATGATGCAATGGGTATATTCCACAGCATCCTTGGGATTTCGGCACTGGAAGGCAAAAACCTCCGGCCTTTGATCGAAACTGTGGAAAGCTTGCTTAAAGAAGGACCGATGTACTTTCCGGAGGATATAGTGACAGATCATCCGGCAAAGTTTCTTGTAAGTGAAATAATTCGGGAAAAAACTCTGCTGTATCTTGAAGAAGAGGTGCCCCACGGCATCGCGGTTGAGATAGAAGGCTATCAGGAAAAAGAGGATGTGACTGTTATCGGTGCTGTGATCTATTGCGAAAAGAAGTCTCACAAGGGGATCATCATCGGAAAAGGCGGCAAAAAACTAAAAGGCATAAGCAAAGGCGCCCGAATGGAAATCGAAGGCCTGCTGGGGACAAGAGTCTATCTTGAAATCTGGGTCAAGGTCAGAGAAAACTGGAGAGACAGTTCATTTTCCATATCGGAATTTGGTTACCGGAAAGAATAAAGGTCATATGTATACAGAAACAGAAGGCATTGTTCTGAAACAAACTAAAATAGCCGCCGGCAGGCGAATGCTTGTCATTTTCAGCAAACACTACGGAAAAATCAGCGCCGGGACCTACATCAGCGAAAGGGGAAATAACAAATCTGCTTTAGCGTTGCGTCCTTTTGCTTACGGAAAGTACCAGATCAGAAGAACCGGCGATTATTATCACATTAACGGCTGTGAAACGATATCGAGCCATTATTCCATAGGAGAGGATATAGATAAATTTCTTTGCGCATCCTGCGGGATGGAATTTACAAATAAGCTGCTGCCGGAAGAAGCGGAAGCTAAAAAGCTCTTCGTGCTCTTTTCCGAGTTTCTTGATATGATGGAAAAACGAACAAAAAAACATGAAACTTTACTAGTAGGATATCAGCTTAAGGCTCTGGCCTTAAGCGGAAGCGCTCCGTTATTAGATAGTTGTGTTATGTGCGGCTCAAAAGAGAATCTTACAGGTTTCAGCATCACGGACGGGGGAACCCTTTGTGAAGCGTGCAAAGCACTTAAAAGAAACAAGGAACGATTGATTTACGAAACGGATTTTGATATATTAAACGTGATCAAATTCCTGATCCAAAAGCCTTTATCCCAGTTAGAAAACTTGGCATTGGGTGACAGCACACTCGAAAAGATTAAAATGATTTTGAAAGACTATGCTGTCTGTCACCTTGACATCGGCGGCTTGAAAAGTGAAGAGTGCATGAACCGCCGGTAGGCAGCGGTTCATGCCTGAATAAGTGTTATTACATAAAGATATAAAAAGGAGAGGGGTGTTTTTTAATGGAAATCACACTTGAGAAGATCGAATTGGTAAAGGATAGAACCGGAGTCAGTTACAAAGAGGCAAAGGAAGCATTGGAAGCAGCCGAAGGCAGCGTAGTGGACGCAATTATCAGTATCGAGGAGTCTATCGATATCAAAGCCAAGAGTAAGCTCAGCGAGCAAAGTGCAGCTATTGTTGAGAAAATCAAAAGAGCGATCAGGAAAGGCAATGTTTCAAAGATCATTGTAAGAAAAGGCGACGATGTTATGCTGAATCTCCCCGTGAGCGTAAGCATAATAGGTTCGGTCCTTGCTCCGTGGGCCGCAGTTGCGGGAATAATCGCCATATTCGGTACAAAGTGCACTATCGAGCTTATCAAGGATAACGGCGACGTAGTCGATATAAGTGAAATCGCTGCCGATACCTTTGAAGACGTAGTGGAGAAAGGTTCTGAAATAGCCGATGATGTCAGAGAAAAGAGCAGCGATGTATTTGAGAGCGTTAAGTCAAAAGCAAACGAAGCAATAAGCAAAGCTGTTAAAAAGGACAACAAAGACAATGAAAAGGCTTCAGAGCCTGCAGGCGACAGCGAGTAGCGACAAATAACAGAATGGAGCAATATAGGAACATGAGCAAAGAATTTTCATTGGAAGTAATCGTAGCATTGGCAAAGTCAAGAGGTTTTGTTTACCCGGGGTCTGAAATATACGGAGGACTTGCAAATACATGGGACTACGGCCCGATAGGCGTGGAGCTCAAAAATAATGTAAAAAAGGCATGGTGGAAAAAGTTTATTCAAGAATCAAAATACAATGTCGGGCTGGATGCGGCTATACTAATGAATCCTAAAACCTGGGTGGCTTCCGGGCACGTAGGAGGATTTTCGGACCCGCTCATCGACTGCAAAAGCTGTAAATCAAGATTTCGTGCCGATAAGCTGATCGAGGATTATATTAAATCTCAGGAAGATATGTCAGTGAACGTGGACGGTTGGTCCAATGAGAAGCTGCAAGAGTTCATCAAAGAAAAGAAAATCGCATGCCCCGAATGCGGCAAGAGTGATTACACCGGCATCAGGAAATTCAACCTCATGTTCAAAACCTTTCAAGGTGTCACAGAGGATTCGCAGGCGGAATTATTCCTGCGGCCTGAAACAGCACAGGGGATTTTTGTGAATTTTAAAAACGTAGCCAGAACATCCAGAAAAAAGATACCCTTCGGGATAGGGCAGATTGGCAAGTCGTTCAGAAACGAGATAACTCCGGGCAATTTTATATTTCGCACAAGGGAATTCGAACAGATGGAGTTGGAGTTCTTCTGCAAACCCGGTACCGATCTTGAATGGTTTGCGTACTGGAAAGATTTCTGCGAAAAATGGCTGAGATCCCTCGGCATGAATATGGATAATGTGAAGCAAAGAGATCATGAAAAAGAAGAGCTTTCGCACTACAGTAACGCCACTACGGATTTTGAATACAGATTCCCCTTTGGATGGGGAGAGCTTTGGGGTATTGCGGACCGTACAGATTATGATCTCAGGCAGCATCAGGATCATTCGGGGCAGGATATGATATATATGGATCCCGAGACCAACGAAAAATATATACCTTATTGTATCGAACCTTCCCTGGGAGTGGAGCGCATGACGCTGGCATTTTTATGCGATGCTTATGATGAAGAAGCTGTTACAGATGTAAACGGTAAGGAGGACAAACGCGTGGTGCTTCGTTTCCACCCCGCTCTGGCTCCCTTTAAAGCTGCGGTTCTTCCATTGACCAAAAAGCAGAGCGGTATTGCCGAAGCCCTGCACGAAGAGCTTTCTAAATACTTTATGGCCGACTATGACGTTCCCGGAAGCATCGGCAAGCGTTACAGGAGACAGGATGAAACGGGTACACCTTTCTGCATAACCGTTGATTTTGATACCGAGACGGATCAGACTGTTACAGTCAGGGACAGGGATACGATGGAACAGATCAGACTGCCTATGTCCGATATCAGAGACTACATCGAGAAAAAGCTAATATTTTAAAAGGAGAAATAAACTATGAGCAAAAAGTATGTTTATCTGTTCCGCGAAGGCAGCGGTTCCATGCGGGAACTGTTGGGAGGGAAAGGTGCAAACCTTGCAGAAATGACCAACCTGGGCATGCCTGTACCACAAGGCTTCACCATCACCACAGAGGCTTGTACAAGATATTATGAAGACGGAGAAGCAATAAACGATAGTATCCGTTCTGAAATAATGGGTTATATAAGTGAACTTGAGGGTATGACCGGAAAGAAGTTCGGCGATGTGAACAATCCGCTCCTGGTTTCGGTGCGCTCAGGGTCCAGAGCTTCGATGCCGGGCATGATGGATACTATACTGAATTTAGGTCTTAACGATGAGGTTACCGAGAGCTTTGCGAAGAAGACAAACAATCCGAGGTTTGCATACGACTCCTACAGAAGGTTTATCCAAATGTATTCCGATGTAGTTATGGAAGTGGGAAAATCCTATTTTGAAAAACTCATCGATGAAATGAAAGTAAATAAAGGTGTCACCGACGATACAGAGTTAAATGCAGACGACCTTAAAGCACTGTCGGAGCTTTTTAAAAAGGAATATAAGGATAAAGTCGGAGAAGATTTCCCCAGCGATCCGGTAGACCAGCTCTTTGGGGCCATTAGGGCGGTCTTCCGATCCTGGAACAACCCGAGGGCCATCTATTACAGGAGGATGAACGATATCCCTTCAACATGGGGGACTGCGGTCAATGTGCAATCCATGGTTTTCGGAAACATGGGAGATACCTCCGGCACGGGAGTCGCTTTTTCCAGAAACCCGGCTACCGGCGAAGCCAAGCTCTACGGGGAATTTCTTATGAATGCACAGGGCGAAGATGTGGTGGCGGGCATAAGGACTCCTCAGACTATCGATCACCTGAAAGATATCAACCAGGAAGCCTATGAGGAATTTTATAAAATAGTATATACCTTGGAAAAACACTACAAAGATATGCAGGATATGGAGTTCACCATTGAAGAAGGCAAGCTGTATATGCTGCAAACCAGAAACGGCAAGAGAACAGCCGCAGCAGCCCTGAAAATCGCCTGCGATCTGGTGGATGAGGGCATGATAACGCCTGCCGAAGCGGTAGCCATGATCGACCCCAGGCAGTTGGATGCGCTTTTGCATCCCCAGTTCGATGCAAAAGCTTTGAAAGCCGCAAAGCCCATTGGAGCAGGTCTCCCCGCATCTCCGGGGGCTGCCTGCGGTCAGGTGGTGTTTACCGCCGATGATGCAGCCGAATGGGGGAAAAACGGTTCAAGTGTTATCCTTGTGAGACTTGAAACATCCCCGGAGGATATCGAAGGCATGCACTATTCCAAAGGGATCCTTACAGTCAGAGGAGGCATGACTTCTCATGCGGCGGTGGTAGCCAGAGGAATGGGCACCTGCTGCGTTTCAGGATGCGGTGAGATCAGCATAGATGAAGAAGCTAAAAAATTCACTTTAGGCGGGCATGAATTCAAAGAGGGAGACTATATTTCTCTTGACGGTTCCACCGGTAACATTTACGGAGAGGCAATAGCCTCTGTGGAAGCTTCTATATCCGGAGATTTTGACAGGCTCATGACTTGGGCGGATGAGATCAGAACCATGAAGGTAAGAACAAATGCGGATACGCCTCATGATGCGTCCCAAGGCAGGAAATTCGGCGCCGAAGGGATCGGCCTTTGCCGAACAGAGCATATGTTCTTTGACTCTTCAAGGATAGCTGCAATGCGTGAAATGATAGTCTCAAAGACAGAAGAGCAAAGAAGGACTGCCTTAGCTAAGCTTCTTCCAATGCAGAGGGATGATTTTGAGGGTATCTATGAGGCTATGGAAGGACTGCCGGTTACTATCCGTTTCCTGGATCCGCCTCTTCACGAATTCCTCCCAACCGATGAAGAGGATATTGCGGATTTGGCCGCCGATATGAAGATGGAAATTGCTGAGCTCAAATCAATTATAACTTCGCTCCATGAGTTCAACCCGATGATGGGGCACAGAGGCTGCCGTCTCACAGTTTCTTATCCGGAAATAGCGGAGATGCAGACCACCGCTGTTATTGAAGCAGCTATCAATGTGCAAAAAAAGCATCCCGAGTGGACCATGGTTCCGGAGATAATGATACCGCTGGTTGGAGAAATCAAGGAGCTGGCCTATGTTAAAAATATAGTTGTCGAAACTGCAAATGCGATCATTGCAAAATCCGGAATCGAGCTCAAATACCTGGTGGGAACCATGGTCGAAGTTCCGAGAGCGGCATTGACGGCTGATGAAATCGCAAAGGAGGCGGAATTCTTCTCCTTCGGAACCAACGATCTGACTCAAATGACTTTCGGTTTCAGCAGGGATGATGCCGGTGGGTTCCTGAATGCTTACTACGATAAGAAGATCTATGAGAACGATCCTTTTGCAAAGCTGGACCAGACGGGAGTAGGTAAATTAGTAAAAATGGCGGTTGAATTAGGTAAGAGTACAAGATCCGACATCAAGCTCGGTATTTGCGGAGAGCATGGAGGAGATCCTTCCTCTGTGGAATTTTTCTACAATGCGGGACTGAACTACGTTTCCTGCTCGCCTTTCCGCGTACCGATCGCAAGGCTCGCCGCCGCACAGGCAGCGCTCAAGGCAAGGAAATAAAACCGGACTGAGTTCGGACAGGGTATTGCACCATGACTGCTTGGAGCAATACCCTTTTATTTTGAACGCGAATGCAAAAATTCAAGCAGCTATTTGGTTTTGTCCAATCTATCATCCAGATTGTTCAGAAAGTCCTCCGTCTTATCCTCAACCCGCTCTCCTGCACGATCCATTGCATTTTCTGCTTTGTTTTTCAGGTTTTCCGCCTTACCTGTAACATTGCCGATGATATCTTTAAAGCCATCTCCTATTTCTTCCATACCTTTTTGTATCTTCCCCACGATATCACTCCCTTTTTTTATTCTATTATTCCGCATTTAAAAAAAACAATGCATGCTTCCTTATTCGTCGGAGCCCTTTGTTGTAAATTCCCGCAAAATGTAGTAGTATATGAATAATATAAATACTGGTAATAATTTATATTATTTTTACAAACTCTAAAAATAGGTTATATGGATCAAGGGGATATAATGAATACTAAGTCCCAAAAGCTGGCAGCCCTTGTGATCGCGATTGTTTTTCTTATCGGAACCATAGCAAGCGTACCGATGATATTTTCCGATTCTTCCCAAACATCAGGGCAGGATCAGGCTGATCCGGACGCAAATATCCCTAACCCAAACATTGAAAAATTATTTGATTTCCATCAGCCTGTTTTCCCTGATGTGTTAGGCGCCGGAATGCAGGGGAATGCCGGAAAAGAAGGAGAAGGTACTATTGCATTCGCATCGGATGGGATGACCATGGGAGATAGTGCCGGATTGGATAAAGAAACCATAGATAAATTATCTGCTTCTATCGAAAAGGCAAGAGAGTATTTCAGCCGGGGCAAATACACTTTAGCTTTAAAAGAATATGATTCTGTATTGTCCCTGGTTCCAAAGGCTTCGGCTCTATATTTCGAAAGGGCGCAGGTGCATTTGGCATTGAACGACACAAAAAAGGCTTTGAAGGACATTTCTTCGTCCGTTAAATCAGATCCTAAGCTCATTGAACCGTATTTGCTCCGAGGTAAATTATATTCATTGATGGGCAATCTTACTGAGGCTATTTCCGATTTTAAGAAGGTCATCAGCCTGGATCCGAAGGAATACACAGCCTATAGCAGCTTAGGATATCTGTATTATCTAAAGAAGGATTATGATGAGTCCATTTTGAATTTTGACCGGGCATTAAAATACAATAACCGTGATTACAGCATTTATTTTAATCGGGGGATCACCTATCTCTCTTTGCAGGATCACACAGCGGCACAGCAAGACTTTACAAAGGCGATAGACCTTTATCCGGAGTTTGTTCCGGCATACTACAACAGAGGACTTGCTTATCTTCAGTCAGGCGATTACCGGGCTGCGGAAAATGATTTCAGCGCCGTGATAATATCTAATCCGGAATTGGCGATTTGCTATCAGCAAAGAGGTCTGGCATTTTTCGAGCTGGAGCAGTATGACAGAGCGATAGAAGACTGGCAGACTTATCTGAAATATGAGCCGGGAGATGCAGAAAGCCATTATCGCATAGCGCTCGCATATTTGCAGCTGGAAAGCTACGATGAGGCAACTGCTCAGCTTACGCTGGCAATAGCCGCGGATCCCGCCTACAAAATGGCCTATTACCAGAGAGGAAATGCCTATTCGCTGCAGAAAAAGTATCAGGAGGCGGCGGATGATTATACTCAATGTATAGAGTTTCAAATCGGTCTTGACATTTCCCACTTCAACAGAGGCATCGCATATCTGAACCTTGAAAAAACAGAAGAAGCAAAGGCGGACCTCCAAGAGGTCCTGGCGATTACCGACAATGAAATACTGATAGAAGAAGCCAACAAGATACTGGAACTGCTCAAAAAACCATGACCCAGCTAATTATAACAAATCGGAATTGATTTACGAAATCCGGAGGAAACAAGAATGGGTATTTTAACACCGACCAAAAAGAACAATAAGATAAGAAAAAGCAAAAGAAGGCTATTAACTTTTTTATTAATAGGCATCGGAATGATTTATCTTTTGTTTATCCCTCAGGTATCGGAAGTATACGCCTTCGGAGGTGATCCCGCAACCGGGGAGCTTTCAGGCAGTTCATACGAAGAGGGTATGCCGGACGGGATAGATGCTTATAATACGGGACCTGAGGAAGACCAGCCCGCTGCTGAAGGCGGCGGCGAGCAAGAGTCCGAACAGGAAGGCGATGCTGATGGAACCGACCCGGATCTGTCAGCACCCGAGGAATGTACACCTGGTGAAGGCACTCCTGATGAAGGTACTCCTGATGAAGGTACACCTGATGAAGGTACTCCTGATGAAGGTACTCCTGATGAAGGCACTCCTGATGAAGGGACCCATGACGAAGCTGTAACCGGTGATGACAACTCCGAGGGAGCACCGCCGCAGGATGGCGGCTTCATTGATCCTTCCGGTACGGTATATGATGCGATCACCAGGCAGGCTATCAACAATGCCAGTGTAGTTCTGAAGCAATATAACGGCACAGATTATGTTGATTACGGCAATGAAGGGAACAAAGCCCCATACAATTGCACCGACGGAAAATATAATTTCAACCTGGCAGCCGGCTATGACTATCAAATCACCGCCTCCGCCACAGATTACCTTACTTATACATGGAATTTCAGACAGGAAGACAACACCGAAAATAAAATAGACTTTTTCCTTATACCCATTTTAACGGGCGACACATTGGGAGGCTGGTGCAGCTTCAACAACGAAGTGACCATCACCGAAAGCATCTTTTCTGCGGGTAACGACATTAAAATACTTGCCCCGGGCGGTGAAAGCAACTTTAAGAGCGTTAAAGTCAACGACGGGGTCATTATTTCCACGCGAAAACTGGCAGCCGGTGAAACCGACCATGAAACCGGCTTGTCCGGCGGTAACTCAGGCAATATTTACATAGCGGCCCCGGACATTACCATAGGCGAGGGTGCCAAGCTTTTGGCAAATGCCATAAATGAAGGAACCCCTTATACAGCGGGGGATGTCAAATTAGAGGCTCTTCTAAATGCCGGATCAGGCTTTCTGGATGTTGTGTACATATCAGATCATCCCAAGACCAATATCACAATCGGCAGCAACTCAGTCATTAAGGGCAAGGATATAACCCTCACGGCCAAATCCGACTGCACCCAGGAATATAATCCTCCTGTGCCTCCTGACGGGGCTCCGGATCCTTCAGCCGGCTGGCTGGATACCGGTGTCGGGGAGCTGAAAGACATAATCGACGGCCTCCCTGATAAGGTAACGGGTGCGCTTAAGGGCGTTTCTATCGTTGCCGGGGTGACCATTTCCCGGGCAACATCAATGATTTCCTTAAATGCCGACAGCCTGATCGAAGGGCAGAGCTTTGAAGCCCTTTCCGCTTCCTATGTTAATGCGGCGACAAAACCCACAGCCATAGGCGCAGGTGTCGCAGTGGCCATAGGCGCATCTGACGCTCAGGTCATTCTAAAAGGCAAAATCGTTACCGCAGGCAACTGCAATGTGAATTCTTTAGCTGATAATACCGTGAAGGTTGTGGGCAGCTCCACCGGGATCAAGGGTCTCAGCGCAGGGGTGGCCGTAAGTATCCTCACTTCCAAATCAAATGTTGAGGCAGAGAGCACTGCGGATTTCCAGGTTGGCGGAAATCTGAACTTAGAGGCGAAAACCGTTGACCGCAATTATACTTTGGCCAGCTCTGCATTGGAAGAGGACGGCAAGGTTGGCATAGCAGTTGCCGTCAGCAATGAGGACGGGGAAACAACCGCTTACTTGGGAGGAAATGCGGACGTTGCCGGAAACATCAACGTCAATGCCCTGATGTCCAAGGATGTATTAACCGACACCACATTTTTCGGCCTTATCCCTTCGGTAAAGAGCGGTGTCAATGCCATAGCCGGCGTCAATACGAATCCCAACGCCACTGTGGCAACTGACGCTCAAAAAGCCCTTATGGAAAAAATCAAAGGCCCCTTAATGGAAAAAATAAAGGGAATGATCAAATCCAAGTCCAACAACGCCCAGAATAAAAGCGACGACAAAGTCAGCTCCTTTGAACTGGCGGCCGCAGTTGCCATATATTCGGACACAAATAAGGCCACTGCCCGCATATCCGACAGTGCCACTGTCAAGTCAAGAGGCAATATCATCATCAATGCCAAAGCTGAGAGTCAGCCTTCGCTTTTAAGCACCGGCTCCACCGTGAAGCCTGAAAATCCGCCGGCAGGTAACAACGACGGAGTTAAATTCGAAGGCTCCGCTGCCGTGGCGGTGGGAGATTTTGTAAATGAAGTCACCGCTTATATCGGGGATTCGGCCATAGTAGACGCCGGAAATGATCTGACTGTAAAGGCTGATTTCATAAACGATTATATATTCAGGTACGGTCTGGAACTGCTCGATTCTCTCACCAAAGAATATCACAATACCGATGAAACAAATGTGAATATAGTGAAAGGCGATATCGTTGAAGTCAAGGATGCGCACAGCGCCGGAGGAGAAGCAGGCAATCTGTACAAATATTTAAAGGATGCTGCCCTCAACGGCATCAATCTTTCAACGATAAACTTCGCAGACACCGAATCCTGGGAAGATTTAGGCACCGACTGGAAATTCCGATCAACAGAGCTGATTAAAAAGCTGGCAAACTACTTAGACGGCAACCTGAATACAAACAGCGCCGCAAACTTCTGGATCCAAAGCAATGCCGACGGGGCTAATGTGGGTGTATGCGGTTCCGTATCTGTGATTTCGTTTGACAATGATGTGAAAGCATACATTGGTCAAAATGCAGAAATCAATCAGAATAGCGATGCAGCATATAGAACGGGAGCGCAAAATGTCAGCGTCATATCCAACCTCGTTGATGAGATAGTCTATTTCAGCGGCAATGTTACCTTGCCGGGAGTAAGCTTCGACAAGAAGAACTTTAAAATCACCGGATCTTTAGGCGGAGGAGGAACATCCTCCGAAACCGCAGCGGTTGGGGCCTCGGTAATCATCTTCCTCCAGGAAAACCTGTCCAGTGCCGAAATCAAAGACGGTGTAAAGCTCTTTGCCGTTAACGCTGATGTGAAGGCAAATACGGATATATTAAATGTAATCATTTCGGCGGCAGGCGGCGAAGGCGGGAAATTCGGATTTGAAGGAACCTTCACCCTGTTAGATCTGAATAATGAAACCACGGCATGGGTATCCAACACTGCCCGCCTTGTGGTTGTTAACAATGTTAACGTCATAGCAAAGGACAATACATTTATAGTAGATGCTTCCGGCGTTCTGACACAGTCCGGCAATATCGGCGTGGGAGGTACCATTGCCCTTAACACGGTGAAAAGGTCCACAAAGGCAACAGTGGGAAGTCCTCTGGAAATCGGGGGCGCAGGAAAACCTGTATTAGGCGAATTAACGATCAAGGCCGACAATGTATCCATTGAAGCCATGAATGACGGCTTTATCGTATCTTTCGGAGTGGCAGGAGTCATCTGCAAAACCAAGACCGATCCCAATGCCAACGATAAAAAGAGCGCGCCCAAGGGCGGAGGCGATTACGGTGTTGGAGTTTCAGCCTGCGTGGTTATAAACAGCGTACAGGACAAGGTCATGGCATCTCTTAAGATGGCTGCTCTGGAAGCTAAGAAGCTCGTTATTGCTTCAAAGAATTACACCAGGGTGATCTCCGCGGGAGGTTCGGTGGCGATTGTTACAAAAGACGGGACATCCGCAGCTTTGGCCGGTTCCTATACGCAAAACAACGTAACCAATATCAATAAGGCCATAATAGACAATTCGGAAGTCGAGCTCAGCGAAGACCTGACTTTAGAGGCTGAAACAGGGGAAGAAATAATATCAGTCTCCGCCAGCGGTTCTGGAGCTACAAGCAGTAAAAGCGGCAGTATTGCCGGGCAGGTAAGCGTAAATATTATCAGCAGCATAACGGAAGCATCGGCTCTAAGCGGATCAGCGATCACAGCAAGGAATATTACCGTCAAGGCTGTTGAAAAATCAAGCATTTTAGCCATATCCGGCGCCCTGGCATATGGGGGCAAGGCCGGAGTAGGAGCATCAGCAGCATGGAACCAGATAAAATCAATAGATCCCGATGACACTGTGGCACCCGGCGCAGTTATCGCCTCTATTCAGTATTCCGATGTAAAAGCTTCGGGCAATCTCAGTTTGACTGCTGATTCAAGCAACAAAATATTGGCCGTCACCGCAGCAGTAGGGGCCAGTTCAGACGAAGGCCTGGCTTTAGCGGCGACAGTTTCCATGAATATTATTGCCGTGGATACTCACGCATATATAGTAGGTAAGAAAAATTCAGGCATCGATGCGGTCGGAGTGGTTTCAATCGATGCATACAACAGATCCTCCATCCTGTCCATAGCGGGAGGACTGTCCTTCTCGAAAAAGGCTTCAATCGGCGTTGCCGGATCATACAATGAAATCTCCGGCACTTTGAAGGCCTATGTGGGAGAGGGAAATACCGCTGATCAGGAAACCATAGTCAATGCAGGCTACTTGAGCATCCTGGCTCTGTCGGAAGCCTCGGTTATGAATATTTCCGTAGGCGGCGGGGCAGGTGGCAAGGTGGCCGTAAACGGTTCGGTCAGCATCAATAATATCAGCAATGATGTAACCGCATTCATTAAAAACACAGTAGCTGCAGTTGATGATTCAATAAATCTGTCCGCAATGGATGAGTCGGAGATCCAATCCATTGCCGGCGCAGTGGGAGGTTCCCAAACGGCTGCTGTCGGTGCAGCCCTTGCAATGAACTATATCGGCAGCTTCGGTGCCTTGGGAGAAACCCAAAGGATATCGGCTTATATTGAAAATTCGAGGGTTGTTGCGGAAAACGGTTCTGTTACCGTTGCGGCTCACTCCCTTGCAGTCATAAAGAGCATAAGCGCTGCCGGCGGCGGTGGCGGAAAGGCCGCTGTATATGGGGCGGTTTCACTTAACTTTATAAATACCGACATTGCAGCTTATATAAAGGACTGCATAAGCCCCGAAGGCACCGCTGACGCGCAAAAGAAGCTGGTCAATGCCAATAGCGGCATTACACTAAGTGCGCTGGATAAATCATCAATTTCCGTTATTGCCGGAAATGTTGCCGGAGCGGGAACGGCTTCCGTGGGAGCAGCAGTAGCCATTGTCTATATCGGAAATGGCGACCTTGCATCATTTGATAAGTACGTAAACAACGATGAATACACAGCTGAAGAAGCATCTGAGAATCGCGATATTACTGAAAGAGATTATGATTACGATGATCCCGGCTTCACTGAGACCAGCAAAATCAGGGTTTATATCGATAATTCCTCCGTAACATCCGCTGCGGGCGCTGTCCGGCTGAAAGCCACGGCTGAAAGCAACATTATAAATATAAGCGCCGGAGTAGCCATCGGCGGAAAAGCCGGCGTGCAAGGCTCCGTATCGGTGAATTACCTGTACAGCAATGTGTGGGTGCAAATCCTGAATAACTCGGAAGTCACGGCAAAGGGTGACATCCTGCTGGAAGCTCTTTCAAAGGGCTCGTCCATAGATTCTTTGGCAGGAGCCGTATCCGGAGGCGGTAACGCCGGCGCAGGCATTGCCATAGCCGTGAATTACATTGCGAACAGCTATATCGCAGCCATAGATAATTCACAGGCAGTATCGGAGAGCGGAGACATTGTACTTACTTCCGAGAATGAAGCGGCAATAAAAACCCTGTCCGCTGCCGTAGCAGGGGGCGGAAATCTCGCCCTGGCCGGAGCCGTATCACTTAACTTCATTCATAACAACGTGTCTGCGGCCATAACCGGCAGCTCCGTAAGCTCGGATAAAACCGACGCCGCAATTGTCGGTGGACTGAACCCGGGAATCAGAATCACCGCAAAAGACATTTCAAGCATCCAGTCCATCTGCGGTCAGGTAAATGCCAGCGGAACTGCCGGCATTGGCGCCGCCGCCGGCTACAACACAGTCGGAAATACAATAAAAGCCTATATCAGCAACAGTTCCACGGTAACAAGCAAGACATTTATTACGGTTAAAGCCCTTTCGGAAGCCACAATAAAGACCGTGGTTGCCGGCGGAGGTGCCGGGAGCGTTTCCATTAACGGGTCCGCGGCAGTAAACAGCATTGGCAATGATATGCTGGCCTATATTGACGCCTCGCAGGTAACAAGCCTTAAAAGCATTTACCTGTCAGCTTCCGATTCTTCTGAAATAGGAGCCATAGCCGGAGCTGTGGGAGCTTCCGCAAATGTTACCATCGGAGCATCGGTTGCGGTCAACTACATCGGTACCACCGGAAATCCCCATCTCGTGCATGCCTATATATTGAATTCCAAGGTCATATCCCAGGAAGGCGGTATAACCATTACCGCTGATTCTGACTCAATAATAAAGAGCATCAGCGCAGCCGGCGGAGCTTCGGGCTACGTGGCCGCCAACGGTGCTGTTTCCGTCAACTGGGTCTATACCAGCATAGGGGCGTTTATTAAAGACTGTATCGGCGCTACTAAGGGCATTACCGCTTTTGGAGACGTTGTATTGGATGCATTTGACCGCTCTGCCGTCAGCGTTATTGCAGGCAGCGTCTCAGGTGCCGGCATAGCAGGCGGCGGAGCCGCCGTGGCTATTGTGTTTATCGGCAACGGGACTTTGGAGGGAGGAGATCCGGCCGGAAACAATTACAAGGTCGATGATGCCGGAGCGGAATCCGAGTCTGAGGAATTTGACTACAATAAACCGACTTTTGCCGACGACAGCAAGGTCATGGCCTTCATTGAAAATTCCGTCGTAAAGTCCACAGACGGTTCAGTCAGGATCACGGCAAAGGCCAATTCCGCGATCTTCAACATAAGCGCCGGTGCCGGCGTGGGCGGTTCGGCGGGAATCCAGGGCTCTGTTTCAGTCAATTACATAAAAACCGGAGTAACTGCCTCCATCCTTAACGGGACCGTTGAGGCAAGTGATGATATATCGATTCAAGCTCTGACCGAAAAGAGAACATCTATACCGAAGAGCGCTTTACAGGCGGATTCGGAAGCAGGCGATGTTACCGGCTTTGACGGCGGAGCATCCGATGAGGGAACTGAGGACTGTCTTGAAACACAGCACAACAGCCCGGAAATGCTGACGAATATCCAATCAATTGCGGGAGCAGTGGCAGGCGGAGGCAGCGCCGGTATCGGAGCCGCCGTTGCGGTCAACCATTTGCAGAACATCTACAATGCTTTTGCTTCTAATTCCACCCTTAAGGCCGGCAACGATATTATAATAAAAGCGTACAGCTTGTCAGGTATTGAAACTATTTCAGCAGCAGCCGCAGCCGCAGGGACATTTGCGGCTGCAGGTTCGGTTTCTTTGAACTTCATTAATAACACCATTCTTGCCTATATATCATCCTCTGTCGTTACAGCAGGTAATTTAACAACAGGCAGTATAATAGTTGATGCCAGGGATTCTTCCGTTATTAAATCCGTTTCAGGACAGATCAATTTTTCGGGAACGGCAGGACTTGGCGCAGCGGCGGCTTATAACGAGATCGCAAATACCGTTAAAGCCTATGTGGAAAAGGATCCGCTGAAATCAAAACCGGTACTGAATGCAGGAAAAGATATTCTGATACGGAGCAAATCGGAATCGGCGATAAGCACTATTTGCGCCAGCGGCAGCTTCGGCGTTAGCTTCGGGGGATCGGCCACAGTTGTGATCAACCTGATAAGCAACACGGTTTTAGCTTATATCACCGACGCAGAGGCGGTTTCCGCCGGAAATCTTTATATCCTGGCCGAATCCCACAACGCCACCAACAGCTATGCGGGTTCCGTGGGCGGCGGCGCTGTTGGCATCGGTGCGGCGGTTATTGTCAATGTGCTGAATAATACAACTAAAGCTTTTATCATATCTTCTTCTGTCGATGCTCTTGGGAACGGCAATGCGCTTACTATCCCTCTTTGGGATGAGGACGGCAATCGGGCAGTCCCGGATCAGGAAGTAAACGGTCTGGTTATCATCGCCTATAACAAAGAAGCCGTGACCATTTATTCGGGCTCGGCAGGAATAGGCTTAGCTGGTGCCAGCGGTCAGGTTTCCACCAATATCATAACAAATATAACCGAAGCATATATCGGCTCCTCCGGGATCAACAAGGATACTGATAAAGGAAAATGGGTCGTACTCAGGGCCGTTCAAGATACGGGTATTCAGATTTATGCCGGAAGTATCGCCGCCGGCGGCGCTGCCGTTGGCGGAGCCGTGGATGCCACATACATTACCAATGAGACAAGGGCATATATCAGGGATTCGGAAGTTTATGCCGGCAACGGTGTAGAAGTTACGGCAATAACCGGGTTAAGACCCATTTCAGCTGACAAACCGGCGATCATCGTCGCCGGGGCATCGCTGTCCGCCATGTTCTCTTTGGCGGGAGCAGTCTCAGTCGTCGTTACGGAAAACACAAATGAAGCCTATATAAGGAGTTCGGACATATATTCTTTAGGCTCCATCAAAGTTTTGTCAAGCCACAATATCAATATGGAAGTTTATGGCGGTACAGTGGCAGGTTCCGGTTTTATCGGCGCCGGAGGCACGGTGGCGGTCAGCTCCTTTAAAAACATTTCCCGGGCGGAAATCAGAGGCTCTGAGCTGAATGCTGCCGGAGCTATAGAGATAAAAGCCCGCTCCCGGGATATGATCAGCGTGAAAGTGGGCACTGCCGGTATCGGTGTCACCGGTGCGGGCGTGGCCGGAGCGATTTCAGTAATACTGACGGAAACAACCACAGAAGCTTCGGTCATAAGTGACGGAGACATTAAATCCAAGATAAATCAGGATCTGCGTTTCCGTTCCGGCGGTATATATGCTCCGGCAAGCGGCGCCGCCCAGACAATTCAGATACAAGCAGACAACAGAAGCGAAGTCAATACATTGGGAGGAGCCTTGGGGGCAGGAGCCTGGTTGGGCCTCGGTGCTGCTGTGGATTATACCTCCATTCAAAACAGAACGGTTGCCATGATCGGCATCGGTTCCAAAGTCTATGCCGGAGGGAACATCAACCTTGAAGCCCTGTCCGAAAAGGTTGTGGATTCAAAGGTCTATTCCGCAGGCGGCGGCTTATTCGGCATATCCGGCGCAGTATCAATTATATGTGTGGGTTCGCCCATCAGCTCCGATGGCGCAAATGAATTTAACGGCGATATCAAAAACCAGGTCAACAACGACATGTCCCCGGGCAGCCGTCTCAACTACATGGATGACAGTGGAAACACAAAGAGCAGGCTTCCCGGAGACGGTATAGGTACCAAAGCAGCGCAGTACATTTCCGGAGTTACCGGTCCTAACGTCGACGGATCTCTTGACCCGGATCTTAACACCGAAAATAAGATCACGGCAGCCTTCGTGCAAAATGCCGCAGCCAAGGCAGAAAGGGCAGAAGTTGTATCCGGCGGAAACGTCAATATTCATGCCTTAAACAAAAATAATCTTTCCTCAACGCCAAACAATGCGGCAGCGGGTGCTATTTCTGCCGGAGGTACTGTTGCCTATATCTTTGCGGCTGAGAATACGAAGGCTTATTTGGGAGACTATGGATACCTGAGAGCAAACAATATTGCCATAAAAGCCGAGTCCTTTGCCAAGGCCAACGCACATTGCATGTCCGCTGCGGCGTCGGTTATCGGTGGGGTTCATGCCTATATCGCCCATGCGGATATCAGGCCAGTTACAATTGCTTATATTGGTGTCTATGGTGACGTGGTTGCCGCTGAAAAAATTCAGATAGATGCCGAAGTGACACCGGAGGTTGCTGCCAAGGTTGAGGGCATTGCCATTGCCGGAGCGGCCGATGTTGGCATGTCAAAGTCTGAAGCCCTGGTAAAACCAGTGGTAACGGCATACGTCGGCGACAACAGCAAGATCATCGCCGGGCCCCAGCCTGTAAGCGGAAATCCGAATCTGACCCTCATCAGTCGTGGTAAGCTCACGGGAGCTCCGGGGCTTGAATTTAAGGGCAACACCATTATTTTAGACGGACAGTTTACATTTATACGGGGAATTGCCATGTCAGGCGACCCCAAGTTAACATTTAATAAAGAAAATTCCACCATCACAAGAGATGATGCGGGAAGCTGGCTAACCGACGGGTTTATTGCAGGTATCGATATTGTAATTACCGGTACCTGGCAGAACGATGGAACCTACGGGATTTCGGCTGTAAGTGAAAAGGTCCTTACTCTTACTCCGGGTGCTGTTAAAAACGATGAAACCACCGGCGCAAACAGGACAGAGGATATAACCGGAGATTTCACCTTAGACAACAATGCTGACGGAATCCTGACATTAACAAGGACCGACGGCGGTGCCGGCTGGAAATGGCTGAACCTGGGACTCTTAGTGGGAGATAGTATCAAGCTTACCCGAGCGGTCAAAGTAGGTGAAAACACCGAATACCACGACCAGACCTATAGCATTATAGGGTTTGCCGATGGCGTCTTAACCCTTGATTTCCATGAGGGAGAGATAAACGCCGAAACATATGCCGGAGCAATCGTAACAATTGAAAAGGTTGCCCGGGATATCAGCGTCAAGGCAGCGGGCAACAAAGCAAACGACAGGGTAAAATATAACGGCGGCACTTCAGGCAAATCACTTTCCGCACAGAACCTCAACATAGATGATTATTTCACTATTCTCATCGGAAGCGACGGGAACATGGGCGTTAACAGCGGTGTCTACAAGATCTTAGGCTTCGAAGATGGCGGATTTACTGCAATTCTTGATACAACAGGTTATGTGAAAAATAACGGGTCGGAAACCGGCACAGCCGTAAAGGAAATACCATCCGAAATAACCCGCACAGCTGGCAGCTGGCTGGACGATGGCTTTGCTCCCGGCGATGTTGTTTATATTAACGGCACTCAGCATAATAACGGCTATTTTGAGATAAAAGAAATAATAGATAGCGGAAAGACATTGGTCCTCTATCGAGGCGAGGAATTGACCACCGAATCTATTGCGGCAGGTTCAGGCGTAAGCATTATCTCACAGGGCAGTGACCGGATAGTCAGGGATGCAGGCAGCTTTGAAGCCGACGGATTCATGGCCGGTCAGATCATCACCATAGACAGGTCGGCTCTTAATAACGGGATCTACAGAATAAAGGCTGTTTCAGCCGACGGAAAAGCTCTGCTGCTTGAAGCTCAGGATGTGCTGAAAAGCGAAAGCTCTCAAAATATCCTCATCACCATTGCGGGAGACTACCAAGCGGGTCTCGTGGTTAGCGCCAGACAGCTGCTTCCCGAGCTTTCAGACGGGTCAACAGGGAACACAGCTAAAGCAGATGCCGAAGGAATCTCCGGCAGCATTCTTGCAGCAATAAACGGCATCTATGCAACTGCCGACGTCAACAGCATAGTAGAATCATATCTTGGCAATAACACCGATATTAATGTGGCCGGAACCATGGAAGTTGCGGCAATCAACTCCACAAAGCAGCTTGCCTATACGAGCTCGGTGAACATAGGAGGGGCTTTAAGCATTTTCGCAAATAAAGCAAAGGCCTCATCCACATCAAAAATAAATGCTCAAATCGGAAGCTCTGCCGTCATCAGAGGAAATGATTTAAGGGTAACCGCCTACGGCGATGAGCAGAATTACGCACAAGCCATAGCCGGCAGCGGCGGAGCCATATCCGGACTGGCCGCAGATGCCGAAACCTCATATAACGGAGGGGGAGTCTTAGGGACAAAGGCCTCTATCGGAAACGGTTCACAAATAAATGTGGGACTCTTCAGCCTTATGGCCGAGCACCTGCTGAAATTCAACAGCAGCGTGGATACGGTCAATGCATCCCTTGTGGGAGCAAGCGGCGGGTTCGCAAAAAATACCGTGGCTTCGGATGTTCTTGCATATATAGGAGATGATGTGCAGCTTTCGGCCTACGACATTCAGATTACAGCCGGCAACCGGGTTGAAAAAGACTGGTTGAGCGGTGTGAATAATGTCAATTCCGGATCCGGTGGCATAGCCGATTTCCCCGCCTCAAGAAGCATTTCCGACATAAGCTTTACCACAAGAGCAACCATAGGTGAAAGGGCTGACATCAGGGTAATAGGGAATCCCCTGGTGCCCGGAAGTCTGACCATAAACACATTTAATAAAATTTTAGCCAAAGACAGAGTAAAGTTAGCGGCGGGCGGAGCCATCGCCGTTGCCACAGCCGAATCTAAAGTTACCGCAGATACTTTTAATGCAATAGTGGATATCGGCAAAAACGCTAAGCTAAACAGTGTAGGTGACATCAATCTGTGCGCCTTGGCATGGGCTGATATCGAAACAAAGGTGGACGTTACCACCTGGGGAGGAGCAAGCGCAGCAAGCGGCAAGGCTTTATCCCGTGTAAATGCCGACAATATCGTTACCGTAAATGAGGGTGCTAAACTGTTCTCCGAGGGAGCTGTCAGCCTCAAGGCCGGAGAAAACAACAAAGAGCAGATGAACAACCTGACCGTCAAAGCTAAGGCAGATATTGACAATAACGGCGTCGCACCCGTAAGCACCAACCCTAAAGCCGATGGCGAAATCGATTTGACAAATTATATAAACATTAAGCCCGGTGCCCTTATCCAAAGTGTAAGCGATACAAACCTCATTTCCCAAAAGGGGCCAACCATTGCCGAAGGCAAGGCCACCGGTCATGACTGGATAAAAAGCGCTTACGGAGCCGAAATCAAGGGTGGCACCGGAAAGGTGGACCTTAACGCCACTGTCAGGGTGGACGGTACCGTGGAAGTGGGACTTCGCAGCCAGCAGATCCTGATTATAGGTGAAGACGGTGAGATAGACGAGATAACCGACGGTATCACCGTTACCAGGCAAAAGGCCGTTTTAGCCGAGCATATTATGAGCGAGATTAAAAACCTAAAGAGCCTTGCGACAAAGTATGCCGGTACAGAAGCGGGAACCGCTTTTTCAAACCAGGCCAAATTCCTTGAGCAGGAGCTTCTTCGCATGGGCTTTGACGTATCCGGCAATAAGCCCCTGCCTATAGTATGGATAGATCTGATCATAGTGGGGGATATCAAGGCCGAACAGCCCAATATCAACGTCCTGGCCGAGGACGGTTCCCTCATAGGCAGCGGCACATTAAATGCTTCCAAACAGTCTGCTCTGATCAGAATAATAAATCACAGCAATCACTATCTGGTACTGAACAGCCTGCACATTCCCGAGAGGGAAGGAGGCTTGCTGTATTTGAATTACGATCCGGTCTTAGGTGATAATCCCAATGCCACGGTAAACTCCAGAAATAAGTTGAAAAATGCCGGGTTTACAATTAGCACCAGTGCATCTGCAGGAGCAAATCCTTCGGTGATTGACATACAAAATACATTTGCAGGCATGAATCCGCCCAGCATCGAGGTCCGGGGCAGCATTAAAAATGTGGGCACCCAGACTAATCCAGGCACCGTTACCATAACCGGTAAGGGCGGGATTTCCACCTATGGTTCTGTGGAAGCCGGCGTACTGAATATCAATGCCGGAGGAAGCTTCATGCAGTCCTATACGGATTCCCTGTTCAACGTAGGCGGGGTTCCGAGGGCTTACTGGGGCAGTCTTGCCTCATGGTTCCAGAACTATACAGTATTTCCTTATCCCCATAAGCCAATCTGGTTCTGGCCGGTTAATCCATACGCTGCCCATCAGGACTGGATTAATCAGCAAATAAGTAATATACTGAACGACCCCAGCGTGGGAGCTATCCGCGCCGAGAATGTATTTATTGCAGCCCGCTACCTTAACATCAACGGATTGATAGAAGCCGGGCGCCCCATGAATGAAGTAACATTAGGCGCTGATACCACCAACAAAATAAACGCATATAAAAACGGAATCAGAATGGGTTGGTTCCAGTCAAAGAACTACAAAGACTACCCCCTTATTCAAAACAAAATCGGATTGAATCTGTATTATGATCCCGTGCAGAAAGCCCTTGTTATGGATCCTCTTGCCGTCAGAGGCGGCTATGTGGAGCTCTTCGGTCAGATTATAAGCACAGGGACAGGCAGAATTACAGCTTTAGACGGCTTTGGCCGGATAAACCTCAACAATCAGACGGATTACGATCTTATCATAAAAGGTCTCGATACGGGCATCGGTACCCCGGGAACCATTGTCATTACGGACACGGCTAAGAAAAAGCCAGGAAATGACCTGAGCTTTCTTGTTACAAGATATAGGCGAAATTACTTAGCCGGTACGGATTCATATCAAATGGTAACCGATACCTGGTACAGTGATAATCCCAATGTACTTATCAGCCACAACACCGGCACCGGAAGCACGGCTTCCTATACTCCTGTAGAAGGCTATCGCTACGAATGGATCATGGGCCAGAAGAGAATGAAGGAAGAAATAATCACCTATCGTTCAAAATCATGGCTCGGTGCCGACTGGCTGGCAAAGGATCCGGGAAACCTCTACGATTCAAGCATAAAGAATATAGGCGTCCCACAATTGATGCCCAACGGAGAGTATCTGACCTATCGTCCGGATAAGGCAGGGGAAGCATATATGTATTGGTACCAGCGCCGTTCCACAGGAAGAGTGTTGTGGGGATATGAAAACTGGTCCAGACAATCATGGTTCTTAGCTCCAAAATATTATTATGAGCAATACACCTACAGAGAAGGTTTTGTAGATGTCTATTATCACAGCATCAGAGCCGATTACCCGATACAGATCGCCTT
>Ga0255347_1002165_pt1 | contig 28770 bp, 23 predicted proteins | sample wastewater_treat_2_FD_192479 | JGI IMG/M metagenome (GOLD analysis project Ga0255347, IMG submission 192479) | Wastewater microbial communities from Lulu Island WWTP, Vancouver, Canada - plant24 | ecosystem: Engineered > WWTP > Wastewater > Unclassified | place: Canada: Vancouver, British... | reverse complement strand
GGACGATCATCTCGGCCACACGCTTCGAGGCCCCCATGACATTGGCGGGACGCACGGCCTTGTCCGTCGACACGAAGACGAAATGCGCTACCCCGCTCTGCAGGGCCGCCTCCACGAGATTTCTCGTGCCCAGGACGTTGGTCTTAACGGCCTCGCCAGGGTGGAGCTCCTGCATGGGCACGTGCTTGTAGGCCGCTGCGTGGAACACGATGTTCGGCTTCTGAACTGCAAAGACCCGCATCATCAGATCCCGGTCCCGGATGTCGGCCAGGCAGGCCTCGAGGGGCGTCTTGACCCTCCGCCTGCGGCAGTCCATCTCGATCCGGTAGAGGTTGAATTCGCTGAAATCCACCAGGACCAGGGACTCGGGGTGGTACCGGCAGATCTGGCGGACCAGCTCCGAGCCGATCGAGCCGCCGGCCCCCGTGACCAGGATCCGCTTTCCCTGCAGGAATGCCGAGATCCGGTCCTCGTCGAGCCGGACTTTCTCCCGGCCGATGAGGTCTTCCATGGAGACTTCCCGCACCGTGTTGACGGTGATCCGGCCCTCGATCAGCTCCCCGATCTTGGGGAGAGTCCGGTACCGCTTTCCCGTTCGCTCGCACGCCTCGACGACGCGACGCATCTCGTCCCCCCGCGCCGACGGGATGGCGATGAGGATCTCGTCGTAGGCGGCCGGGAGATCCCCGATGTCGACGACGGCGCCCAGCACGGGAATGCCGTGGATGGCCTTGCCCTTCTTCCGGGGGTCGTCGTCGAGAAATCCCACCGGTTGATAGTGCACGCGGGGATTGTCAAGGATCTCCCGGAGAAATTTCTCCCCCGCGTCGCCGGCGCCGATGATGAGCAGCCGCTTCCGGGCCTTCCGTGAAGGGCCCTTGTGCCGGCCGAAGGCGAGAAGATCGCCGATGTGGTTGGTCGTGAAGACCCGCGCGGCGACCCGCACCCCGCCGACCAGGAAGATCGTCAGGCCCCAGTCCAGGATGAAGATGGAGCGGGAGAACCCCTGGAAGCGGTACAGGAAGAGGATCGCCAGGGCAATGACCGCCGTGGCCGCGGACGAGGCCTTGAGGACGCTCTGGAGATCGACGATGCCCGTGTATCGCCACAGGCCGCGATAGAGGCCGAAGGCGTAGAATGCGGCCAGCTTCACGGCGAGAAGGAAGGGCAGGGTGCGTTCGAGGTTTTCCCACTGCCAGGGGGGGATGTCGCCCTCGAACCGGAGGGCATATGCCGAGAGGTGGGCCCCCGCCACGAGGAGAGCATCGAGGCCGACGAGCATGTAAAAGTGAGTGCTTCGGATCAGGGTTTTCAAGGAATTGATTACTCCCCTTCGGAGGCCCGTTCAGCTCGATGCCGACTCCATGACCGCCGTCAGGACACGGCAGGTCTTTGCGATCTCTTCCGGCTTCAGCGTCGGATGGACGAGGAACATCAGGCCCGTCTCCCCCAGCTCCCTGGCGACCGTCAGGCGTTCCGCCGGCCGGCAATCCGTATGCTCGAAGGCCTTCTCCAGGTAAACCTCGGGACAGATCCCGGTATAGCACGGCACGCCCCTTCGGTTGATCTCCTCCAGGATGCGGTCGCGGCTCCAGCCGGTACGGAGGCGCTCCGGCCGAACGAAGAGATAGCACTTGTACCAGGCATGGATGAAATCCTCCGGCACAGCAGGCACCCTGAGGGCGGGCAGAGTCCGTGCCGCCGCCCGGATCGCCCCGGCGTGGAGGGTTCGGGTCGCGTGCCACCCGGGCATGCGCTCGAGCTGGATGCGCCCGATGGCGGCCTGGATCTCCGTGAGTCTCCAGTTGGTGCCGAAGGTCTCGTGCAGCCAGCGGAAACCGGGGGGGTGCTGCCGCCGGTAGACGGCGTCCCAGGACTTGCCGTGGTCCTTGAACGACCAGGCCTTCTCCCACCACTCCCGGCGGTTCGTGGTCAGCATCCCGCCCTCGCCGCCCGTCGTGATGATCTTGTCCTGGCAGAACGACCAGGCGCCCAGATCGCCGATGGCCCCCACCGGCCGGCCCTTGTAGCGGGCCCCGTGGGCCTGGGCGCAGTCTTCTATGACGTAGAAACCCTTCTCTGCGGCCAGGGCGGTGATCGGGTCCATGTCGCAGGGCATCCCGGCCAGGTGCACGCAGATCACGGCCCGCGTCCGTGGCGTGAGGACGGCGCGGACGGACTCGGCGGTGATGTTCTGGCTGTCCCGGTCCACGTCGGCAAAGACGGGCCTTGCCCCGGCGTTGACCACGCAGGAGACGGAGGCGATGAAGGTACGCGGCGACACCACCACGTCGTCCCCGCGGCCGATGCCAAGCACGTGGAGGGCCAGGTCCAGGGCCACCGTCCCGTTTGCCAGAGCGACAGCGTGCGCGGAAGCCGTCCAGGCGGCAAACTCCTTTTCGAACTCCCGGCACTCCGTTCCCGTCCAGTAGTTCACCCGGTTGGAAAGCAGCACCCGGCAGACGGCGTCCGCCTCCTCCTGCGTGAAGTCCGGCCACGGAGTGAAAGGGGTGTCCAGCATCGGCTTCCTCGATCAGGGTTTCTTTTCGCCCAGCGGGCGCGCGGGCACTCCCGCCACGGCCTGCCAGTCCGCCACGTGGTCCACGACGGCGGAGCCTGCGCCGATGAGGACGCCCTGCCCGATCCGGATGCCCTGGCTCACGGCGCTTCCGATGCCGACCCAGGCGCCCCTGCCGATCCGGACGTCACCCGCCAGGTGCGCCCCGGGGCAGACGTGCACCCCGGTGTCGAGAATGCAGTCATGATCAACCGTCGCGCCGGTGTTGACGATGCAGCCGGGACCGAGCCGGGCGCCGATGTTCACGACCGCGCCCGCCGCGATCAGGCCGCCGGCTTCCAGGACCGCCCCGGCGCTCACGACGGCCGAGGGGTGTATGACCGTCGCGATCTCGAGACCGGCCGACGCCATGCGCTGCAGCAGCTTCAGCCGCGTTTCCGCGTGTCCGATCGCCACGAAGGCCTGATCCCCCTGACGGGCCTGGCTCATGAGCGATTCGCCCGTGCCGGACACCGGCCAGGGGCCGCAGGCTCTCAGCTCCGGCCATCGGTCGTCGAAGAAGACGAGTTCGGTCCAGCGGCCCGCCGCCCGTGCGCAGTCCCCGACCACCTTGCCGTGTCCGCTCGCCCCCAGGATCAGCAATCTGCCCTTTTTCATTGCCGCCCTGCTTTCATCTTTCCCTGGAACTTCTCCATCGTGGCGCTTCCCTGCCGGCTGATGCCCTCCCGGTGTAACACGATCCCGATCGTCTTCCAAATGATTTTCAGATCCAGCAGCCACGACCGGTTTTCCACGTACCAGACGTCCATCTCCAACCGGTCTTCCCATGTCAGGGTGTTGCGGCCGTTGACCTGCGCCCATCCGGTGAGCCCCGGCTTCACCTCGTGCCGCCTCGACTGCCGGGGGCTGTAGAGAGGCAGATACTCCATGAGCAGCGGCCTTGGACCGACGAGGCTCATGTCTCCCTTCAGGACATTCCAGAGCTCGGGCAACTCGTCGAGGCTTGTGGAGCGCAGGAACTTTCCGAAGCGAGTCAGCCGGTCCGCATCGGGCAGCGGGAGCCCCCCGGCGTCCGCCGCGTCGGTCATGGTCCGGAACTTGACCAGCATAAACGGCCGTCCGTGCAGTCCGGGGCGCTCCTGGCGAAAGAGCACCGGCGAGCCGAGAAAGAGACGGACCAGGGCCGCGACAGCCAGCAGCAGCGGCGAGAGGACGATCAGCGCCACGACGCTTGCAACGGCATCGAAGATGCGTTTTGCGGTACCGTTCATGGGTTGGGTCTGGCGGGGTGCAAGGCCGCTCACTCCTTTTCCTCCGATACGCTGCCGGTCTCGGCCTGACTCTGCGCCAGCAGGCAGACGATGATGAATTGGGGAATGGAAAAGAGCGTGTCCCCCGAGAGCAGCGCGTAGGGAAGGACGGCGACCGCGACGGCGCTGGAGCCGCTTGTCCATCCCCTCCACCCCGAACGCAGGATGGACGTGAAGAGAAGTCCGTAGATGACCGCGGCCGTCAGGGCCCCGGCAATGCCTCCCACAAGCCACTCCGACAGGAGCGGGAAATGCGGATAATCCAGAAAGGCACACCCTGAAAAGCGACAGGAGAAGGCCTCGTGATACGAAAACCCGATTCCCGTCAGCCAGGTTAGATCGGCAAGGAGCTCGACGCCCAGAGTCCATCTGCCCAAGCGGGACTCGAAACCGAACGCCTGGCCGGTCCCCATGGTGCCGAGCAGCCGGTAGATCGTCGTCGGATCGGTCTGCCGGACTGTGGTCTCTGCCTTCACGGGCCCGGGACCGGATGCCGGTGCCGGGCCGGCTCTGCCTTCCGACACTTTGGGCTGCGCTATTCCGGTGAGTCCGACGACGCTGACGGTTCCCATCGGCGCCGGTGTGTGTATCAGCCAGAACAGCGCCCCCGCGGCAATCGCAAGTCCAGCCAGGGGGAGCGCCATGCGAAAGGCGATTTCCCGCTTCCTGCTTCCCCGGCAAGAGACGGCAAGCCATACACAGGGAATCAGGAAGGAGAGCACCAGGAATCGTCTCGACTCCGTGAGCATCCCCGCCGATACGATGACGGCGAGCGCCAGAACGGCACAGGTCGCGCGCGCCCAAGAGCTGCGACCGCTCAGGCGCGTAATCGCTATCCCCAATCCGGCAACGAGCATGAAAGGCCGAAAAGGCCGGTGTCCCCCCTCAGGCTCGAGCCTGGAGGATACTGGTCGGGGTAGAGCGACAGGAGCAAGCCCAGCAGGACGCCCCTCTCCAGCAACGCTGCCTTGACGAGACCGATGGCTGCCGTCACGGCGACAAAGGGGATCAAGGCGGCAAAGAACCCCTCCATCATCCCCGTGCCGGAGCCCTTTTCCACCCGTCCGAAGAGAAAGACAGCGACGCCCGCTCCGACAATCCCCATGTCTACGACAACCCGCGGCCAGAAAGGGGTCGGTCCCGACCGCAGTCCCCACAGGTGAAGAAGGCCGAGGATCAAAACGCACCAGATGACTGTCGGCACGCATCCGGCCCCGGGGAACGAGAGGCCTCGCCGGGCAAGATGCCATGCGAAGGGTATGCAGACGACGAGAGACAGCAGCAGCCAGGGGTATGGTAGCGTCGCCGCCGCGAAGGGGGCTGCCAGGGCCATGCCGGCGGCCCTGGGACGCCTGTTCGGGCCGGGCTGCGGAACTCTATGTGCCTTGCCACCTTTCATCCTGCCTGTTTCTCCCGTGTCAGGGTTGTGCCGGGTCTGTGGCTGCGAGAATCGGGGTCAGCATCTCCTCAGTGCTGAGAATCTTGGAACGACTATTCGCCCGACTTCGATTCGGAGTTCGACGACCAGGGGAGTGCACACATGCAACTGATTATCGGTGGTTTCCAGCAAGAGCTATGAGTCTCGCCTGGCGGATATGCAGTTCTGAACCCCCAATGTGCTCGACACCGACTCGGATATAGGCAGCTGCCGGCGGCGTCACGAAACGGCGGACAAAGCGATTCTCGGGGTGGGCGGGTCCCAGGACAATTTCTCCAATCCGCACTTGGCAGCCGGAAAAGAAATACTTGTCCTGCAGGCAGTTACCCTTTTCGTCCAGGATTGCGAGCGAGACCCTCGCATAGCTATGTCCTTCCAGATCGATTTCCAGCCTGTACTCGTCGTCGCCTCGTACGGGCACATGCGTTTTCAGGGCAAGCGGTTTGTCCAAAAAACCGATCCCGCTGATGTGCTCCGTTGACCAATCGCGCCTAAACAACCATAGACCTGCTCTTTTATCGGTGGCGCCACCCATTTCGATCGTGGCTTCCCGCGAGTGCAAGCCGACCAATGCTTTCCGGCCACCGGTCATTTTTGACACTGTTGTCCACGGCATTTTCCCGGGAGTCAAGTCGAATGCCTTTTCACTCAAACGAACCTCACGTTGGAGGAGCTTGTAAATTTGCGTGCCGTCCGCGGAAAAGACCATTTCTGCCAAATCGGGGCGCGCACAGAGCTCCATGAGCACGGAGTTGTACATGGTTGGAATATAGTAGTCGGGAAGGTGAAGATAGTCGATGCCCAATTCCCGCAACATCTGCCACGCCTGTAGAGCGTTCTCTTCCCTGTAAACGGGAAGAAGACGCGGGTCCAGGTAACTGACCATCTTTCTGCCCGAGTAGAACATATCCGCCGGCCTCAGCGACAGGACAGTCGAAGAGATGGGCACAGACTCCCGGAGAAACAAAACAGCGTTCATAGCCGGCCATAGGAATAGTTTGTCGTGGATGCTCTTTCCCAGGGCGCTTATCCCGGATGGTACGGTTTTCTCGCCAACCTGTGCTGCATTCTCCTCAAGGATGATCCTGCCGTCGACGGAACCGAGCAGCACATCGGAGACCCCCCTGTCGCTGAGGAATTTTTGCAGCGGCGACTGTGATTGGGTTTCTACGACCAGGGCAGGGGATATCCTTAGATAAGGTATCCAACAGTATACTGCGATTGTGATGATTGCTTGCAATAAAAACAGCAGCGCAAACAATGGCGCGACAACTTTGAACCTGTATACGGGTTTCGCGACCACTCCCGCTCCATCCAGATTCTTTATGCCACCGGGCCTATCGGAGATGAACCCGCCGGCCAGAACCGCCGCGAAGGGGATCGTGATCAGCCAATAGCGCTCGTTGCGGATCATGAGATCGATTCCCATAAGCGTCGAGAGGATGACTCCGCCCATGAAACATATCAGTACTGCCAACGCGGTGAGATTCCACGGGTCCGGCACGCTGCTCAAATCTCCCGCACGGATACGGGGTGCATTGACCTCGGATACAAGCCTTCTCATGTATATCGCGGCACCCAGGAGCATGAGCCAGAACAGCAGCGAGTAGGCCTCCAGGGCAAACCAACCCTTTAGAATTCCATATTGAATTTTCTCCGGCCACGAGTCGATGCCCCGGGTCAGACGGAAATACTCCTCCCAGGCAAGCTCCGGCATGGCAAACACAGCCGGGTTGTCGCTGATGAGGGAGCCGAACAGCGTGAGATTTCTACAATAAGGCCATGCGGCGACCAGCGTTGCAGCACCGACGACGGTTGCTGCCTGAACCATGAACCCGCGGATGTTTCTCCAACCATCGTTCAGTGCGATTGCCAGCACGGCCATTGGCAAAAAAATAACGGCTACGGAATGCGCCCACAGCGCGGCCCCGAGCACGAGTCCCCGCATCAGGCTTCTTCGGAGCGGCGGTCCCTGGACTCCGATGATGCCGGCCATCACTATCGTAATGCCCAAAACGGGTAACGCATCAAGCAGGGAGGAACCGGCTCCTAAAAAAAACAGCGGGACGGTGAGGAAAAACAAAGAGGAGAGGATCCCTGTCAGCCGGTTGGTCAGATTGCCCAATGCGAACACCAGACCCGTGGCCGCCAGCGCACACCAGGGGGCGATGGTCCGCATCAACCCGGGCATCTCCGCGTGCCCCTGAAAAACATACATCAGGTATATAAGGGCCACATAGAGGGGAGGATGCGTCCACGGGCCGTAAAAACCGGAACTGCTCTGCTCTGGATGAATCGCAGGGTAGGACAGCAGGTCGCGGGACTCGAAGAGCAATCGTCCGACGATGGCATATTCCAGGGAATCGTTCTGGAGCAGGGGTAGAAGAGCGGCGTTGACCAGCAAGGCCAGTACCCACACCGCCAGGATTCCCCCGAAGATCCAGTCCCAGAGGCCCATCGGTTGGGACGTTTCGCGCGACACCGGCCGGCCGACGGGACGGGTGAAGCAGGCGGTGGCGCACAGCGCGAGCAGTCCTGCGAAAACCACGCCGAGATGAAAGGCATGACTGGCCCCGCGAAAGACGCCCAGGGCGACGACCGCCATCAGGCCCAGCAGGAAGGGGGCGATTGCAAGGCCGAAGGCGCGTGGGATGCCCGCCTGCCGGGCGGGATCCGTCCAGGTCACGAGGCGCGAGAGCGCCAGACCGGCCCCGCTCGAAACGAGCATGGCGGAAAGCATCCAGACCCAGGCGATGACGGAGACGTCAAGCATGCGAACTCACGGTCTGGGGCCCTCCGTTCGGTGATTGCCCCAAAGGGGATTCTCTCGGGTCATGACGGCACTCGAATCCGGTTGGTCAGCAGGTTCCAGCCCAGCATCCTGCGTGCAAGGAAAATGAGGGCCCCGATCCCGCAGATGTAGCTGAGGGCCGTCCCGACGGCGGCCCCCATGATCCCCAGCAGGGGGATCAGGGAGACGTTCAGCACGATGTTGCTCAGGACCAGCGTGAGGTGCTGCAGGGTCTGCAGCCCGGGGTGGCCGCTGACGAGCATCAGGTTGTCGAAGGGGATGAAGACCGAGATCGCGGTCAGTCCGGCTAGGAGGATGCCCAGCGGGACGAGGCCCAGGTGGAGGTCCTTCCCGGGCACGAAGTAGGTCGTGAGGACCCAGAACGCCGCCGCGACGCAGAGGGCCACGCCCGCCGCGGCAGGGAGGACATATTTCCGGGTCTGGCGCAGGAGTTTCCGCGCGCCTTCCCATTCCCGGTCGCGGAGGGCGCCGACGAGGACGGGGTTGTAGTTGATGCGCACGAAGGCCAGAACGTGATAAAGCCCGTCCACCAGCATGGCGGCGAAGCTGTAGATTCCCACCTCCCGGTCGGGCAGGAACAGCCCGACGAGCAGGACGTCCATGCGGGAGTTCAGCTCGACGAAGATTCCCGCCAGCAGGCTCTTGCCCCCGAAGACGAAGTGCCTGCGCGTCCAGCCGGCATCGAACCGCAGCGCCGGGAACATCCCGTGGCTCTTCAGGTAAAGGCTTACCCCGAGAGCCGTGGCGGCTTCGGCGATGAGAAAGCCGAGCGTGCAGAGCTCGAACGCCCAGGGGGAAACCGAGACCGCCGTGACCCACAGCATGACGAGGATATACCGCATGGACTGCAGCAGAGAAAACGCCTTCATGTGCCGCAGGCCGTTCAGATAGCCCAGCAGAACCTTGTTCAGCGGGAACAGCATCAGCCCCGGGGCCGCGTTGGCCGTGGCCGCCGCGACGGAGTCGCTGTCGAGAATGAGACCAAACAGGGGCGAGGCCGCGAATACGACCGCGGCTGCCACGATTCCCAGCGTCAGCGACCACGTCGAGGCGTTGACGAGGAGACGGCCGCGCTCTTCGGTGTCCCGGTCGTACAGGGCGGCATGCCGAAGCACCGAGTAGTGCAGGCCGAAGACGGCGATCTGCGACGCGACGATGTAGATCGCGTAGGCCTGGTTGAACGCCCCGAGGGCGGAGGCATCCCGGAAGGCCGCAATGACGAGGTTGATCAGGATGCCGCTGGCCGCGAGCACGACGAGGCTGCCCATGGACCATGCGATGTCGGTGGTGAGCTTATGCTGAAGAAATTGCATGGTCCTCAGCGGTGCAGGCCCATCGTGTCGAGCTCGTTGATCCGGGCGATCGTGCTGTTGAAATCGAGCCCGATCGTGTCCAGGTACCACACCAGGGACTGGTAGCGGGGCCGATTCTCCACGAGAACGGCCTCCAGTGCGGCTTCCCGCTCCATCATGCCCTCCCGGATCTGGTTGCTGCGGAACGTGTCGAACTCGCTGAAGCCGCGGGCCGTCATGTAGATGTAGTTGTAGAACGGGGCTGTCCCGTCGCCGATGCGCCAGCTGCTCTTCGTGTCGGGGGCCAGCTCCCAGTCGTATTCGTTGAGCAGCACCCTCTCCACCTCGTGCTCCTCCCATCGGATGTAGTCGAAGATGAAGAAGAAGTCGTGCCTCGGCTCGAGATAGTAGGAGAAGAAGGCCAGCGCCGTGTCGGCCAGCGAGCCGTTCACGTAGGACGGATTGGCGAGGAATTCCTTCGCGTAGTAGGCGGCCAGCCGGACCTTTCGGGTGTTGGAGAGGTAGTCGATGCTGGCTTTGCCGAAGTCCGGGGACACCCCGCAGAAGCCGGCCTTGAAGTCGGTGTTCTCCAGCGGGTTGGCGCACCACAGATCCAGCCGGATGCCCGTCTGCCGCTTGATGATGTTCGACTGCCGGAAGAAGTATTTGTCCCCGGCCATGAAGAGCGGGACGATCCCCAGGGAGGGCTTGCGCAGCCAGGCGGCGACGTTCTTCCGGATGTTCTCACGCTTCTGCCTGATGTCGGCCGACACGAGGATGTTCTGGATCCCCAGCCTGCCGCAAATCCGGGCGACGTTGCGGCGCGCCAGGTCTGTGACCATGCCCCAGTCGTAGGTGAACGTGATGGGGGAGAGGCCGAACTCCTTCTTGATCAGGTGCAGGCCGTAACTGCTGTCCCTGCCGCCGCTGAAGGCCACGAGGGCGTCCGGCGATCCGTCCCTCGAGCGGTACTGCTGCAGCTGCTCGATGAAGCTCTTCTCCCGGTCCTGCTGTAGGCGGGGCCGGTAGTGGCGGCAGTAGTTGCACACCCCCTGTTCATCGTACTCGATAAAGGGGAAGGTCTCGGGCAGGATGCAGCGCGAGCAGCGCCGCAGCGCGCGTACCCGGGTCGCGTTGTACCGCAGAAGGGATTCGTCCGCATGGGCCGCGTGAACGAACGGCGCTGCGGGCTGCTCGACGGTGACATGCCGGTGGGCGATCGGTTCCGCCTGGGGTTCCGGCAAGGACGGCAGCGGGCCGCCCGGCTCCTGCGCGAGAGGGAAGTCGAATCCCTTGAACGCCCGCAGATCGACAACTACTCCGAGCCCCGGCCTGAGCCAGGCGATCCTCAATGGGTCGGCCTGGAAGGAGCTATCGAGACCCGCGACGACCTGCGACAGGATGAACCGCTCCGAGGCGAACAGGAGGAAGCCGCGCTCCTCATCGGCGTAGCGGTACAGGTCTCCCGTGTTCGTGGCCAGCATGAGCCAGTGCCCCCGGTTGTGGACCAGCGCGACGGAAGCCGTTCCTTTCATCTCGCTGAACACGGTCCGGATGGCCGTCACGGGATGCGACCCGTCTTCGATCCGCTTGCCTGCCAGGGCGGCCAGGACCTCGGTGTCCACCTCGGCCGTCCGGTTCAACTCCCCGTGGGCGGCCCAGAGATCGTCGACGTTGACGACAATTCCGTTGTGGACCATCGTCATCCCGTTGGCGGATACGGGCTGGTTGTTCTCGAAGCGATCCGAGGAGCCGTTTGTGACCAGGCGCGTGTGGCCGAGCAGGACAATGGGCCCCGACGGCCTTTCCCCATTGCTCCCGAAGGCGGGCATAACGAAGCCCTGGAGAACATTGTGGAATTGCGGGGAGCGGATCAGTTCCGTCCCCCGGGTGGCGGACTTGATCGTGCACGATGCCGGCGGCCTCAGGGAGTAAACATGCAGCCCCGCCGATCCTTTGCCCCGGCTCTCGGAGAACCGGTACAGGCTGTTCAGCATGGATTCCGTGGCCCGGAGGGAACATTCCGCCCCCTCGCGCAGGGCGATTCCGAAAATTCCGCACATAAAGCGTTACTCCCGCATGTGATGATGGATCCCGCGGCGGTCCAATCCGGTGCCGCCTGTCCCTGTATCCGAATCAGCCGCGCGACCGCAAATCGCGGCTCAGGCATCGGTAGGCGAGCATGGCGTTCCGGTAATCGGGTTGCGAATCGACTCGGAGATACCGGATGGCGTGGGCCCGGCGGATCAGCGGACGCTTCTCGGCTCCTGCCAGATAAGGCAAAAGAAAAAGCTCCAGTCCGTCCTGTTCGACGGCGGACGTAAAATAGGACAGCAGGGACGAGTCGATGAAGGGTTTGTACTGCGTATGGGCGCACAGGACGGCAATGGCGTCGAAGGTCCGGTACCGGGGCAGGGCGATATTGTCCCCATCCCCTTTCCAGATCGGGGTGTTCACGGACACCCCATCGCGACTGTCCCAGCCGGACTTCGCCTTTCCCCACCAGTAGTACCACCGGAAGTAGTCCTCCGATGCCGCAAACCGGCGGTCATGCTTGGGTGGATTGCTCCGGAATCCTTCCAGCGTCAGGAAGAAATCGGCGATGCCTCTTGCCGCCTGCCCTGTTTCCCGGGGCACCGGGTATCGGTCCGCCCGGTAGAGAATGCCTGCGGCCCAGCAGTTCTGGTGATTGTGGGGCACGCCGGCCCCGTCGTAGGGGAAAGGCGTCCCTTTCGGCCACATCAGGTAGGGCAAATCCCGGGCGGCTTCGGGCCCGCCCTCCGCAGACCGGGCCAGGACTTCCCGGTGCCCTCTCAGCCGGGCCGTGTCCTGCAAAAACATATCGAAACTGCCGAGCGCGACCCGGTCGCGGGTGACTGTTCGGTACCGCTTCAGCAGCAGCAGCATTTTCCCGCTCTGCACCGCGTACCGGGACGGTTCCCGGTTGGTGGAGAACACCTTGCAGCGGAGGCCCGGCCCCTCCCTCAGAAGCCTGTCCAGCAGCTTCATCTCCAGATCGAGACGCCCGGCGATCTCGCTTCGCACGCGGAGGAGTGGAAGGTCGGGCTCGGGGAATAAGGCAGGGTCGAAGAAGTCGACAAACCCGTTCAGGTAGTAGGACTGGGACCAGACGATCTCGCCTTCGTCGTTGTTCAGGCCGGCGCTCATGAGGCCGGAGGACGCGCTGTTTCTCACGTCCAGGAGAAACAGGGCCTCGAGATCGGTTGGTGTCCTCACGACGCGGGCCGACAGGGGTCCGGCGTCGTCGTTCAGGCGGAACGGGATCTGTTCCCCGTCAAAAGCCCGGACGATTTGTTTCGATTGCAGGTCATAGATGCAGAACCGCTTGTCCTGGGCCGGCGTTTGAAAGAGCACCGCCGCGTTGCGCGCGGAGGTGAGAAGTTCCAGGGCACGCCAGTCCTTGCCGAAGAAAATCCGCATGACCTCGAGCCGGTCGGGGTCCGTCCCCTGCCGGATGCTGTACACCGAGGGGCCCCCCGCGAGAAGCAGGGTGTCGTTCCGCACGGCGGCAAGGATGTGCGGCTGCTGTTCGTATCCCAGATCGGCGGAAAGCAGCAGGACCTGTCTGCCCGATTCCTTGAGGATCAGCCGCTTTTCCGTCTCGGCGAAGGAGAGGTCGAACAGGATGTTCTGATTGCGGGTGCTGTCGTAGGCGATGACGACGAGGCGATCCCTGTAGGCAATGGCCTGCCTGAACAGCAGGGTTCCGAGATCCGGCGGGAGGGCAAGCGCTTCGAGGTCGGTCCTGTCCTCACGGACTGCGTGACATTGCCACCGGCCCGTCCAGAGTTCCCGGGAGAGCAGAAGGCCGTGTCCTGGTTTCCACTCGACGAGCTTCACGGGGAGCGTTCGGGGCGGCAGCGCAACGGATTGTCTGCCGTTGACTCGCAGGATCCCGGTCAGGCGGTCGACATCGACAAACAGCTCCGCCTTGAGGGTCGGCGTATCGAAAAAGGTGAGCGGGACCGGAACGTAGCCCGCCTCCGTTCCGACGCCGGAGACAGTCCGACCGGTAGCGGGCGCTTTGTAAGGAAAGCAATAGTAGCTCAACCCCATCAGCAGGTATGCTTCGTATTCCTGAACGACAAGATCGCCTCCGGCTTCGCGGCCCGGCTTCGACGAACGGGGCCACTTGGCGTAGCGGCCGCCGTCCGCGCTGTACGAGCAGATTGTCGCAGCCAGGGCCTTTGCCCGTTCGGGCCCGGCATCGTGCCGGGAAAACAGGTACAGCGCCATGCCCAGGTCGTAGAGCCGGGGCGGGCGGTCCCTGTCGATGCCGCTGAAGACGGGAAAGGCATGCCATCGGGAGTGATCCTTCGACGAGAAGGACCGCAGGTGCCCGTAGACGGCCTCCCAGTCAAAGGACGGCGAGAGGGCGCCGCCGCCGTCCATGTAGTGCCGGATGCCGTCGATGATGTAGGACGCGTGCGGCAGGTCGTTGGGGACATTGTCTTCCTGGAGAGAGTAGGACCAGTACCACCCGCCATCGGGATCGGTCTTTCTGTGTTTCAGCAAGACCCCCATCACACGGTCGGAGGCCTGCTGAATCCGGGCCTGCAGCCTCCGGTCGGCAACGTAATGGCTGAAGCGCTGCATCTGACCGGCCAGGTAGGCGGCCGGGTTGAAGCAGTCGTAGCGCAGGTCGTTCGCATCGAGCGAGTAGGCGAACAGCCCGGAGGGCGAGGCGAACCGGCCGTCCAGGTACGGAGCGAGGGCGCTGGCGACCGTTGCGACGATCCTTTCCTGGGGCGCGGCGAAATCGCTGTCCGCCCAGTCGAGCAGGGCGTTGACGACGATCCCTGTGGTGATCGTGTATTCTGTGTCGGCCGGGTTGGTGGTGCCGTCGCCGTAGGCATCCCACGCGAAGGGAAGACCCCATCCGACGATGCCGTCGCCGTCTTCGTCGCAGTGATCCAGCAGCCACTGGCCGGCGGTGCGGATGAGCGCGCGGTCGCCCTCCGGGAGCGCGCCGGCCCGCAACCGGTTGAGCTCCGCGGCGAGAACCATGGCGTAGGACTTGGGGATGTCGGCGACGGGGTTGCCGGGGTAGTCCGCTTGCCCCCTGCCGGGATGGGAGGCGGGGATCCGTCCGAGCAGATCTGAGTAGGTCTGCGCCGTCGGGGCGCAGGCGGGCCGCTGTCCGATCCAAGCCAGCCAACTGAGTACTGCGGCAGTTGTCACGGCGGCTATGAGGAGAACGGCGTTTCTGCGGTTCATCCGATCCGTGTTCCGACGGGGACCCCGGAACATCCCCTTTTAGAGATCCCGGACATTTCTGCCCCTCAGGAATTTGTTGGATTCCATGTCGAACCACATGGCGAAGAAGCAGGACATGAATCCCATCGAGAAGGAGAAGATCCAGATCAGCAGGGTGATCTCCGGGATGTGGCCGTGCGCGATCCAGAGCGCAATCAACCGGACGGAGAACAAGAGGTTGATGAAGAACATGAAAAAGCTCAGCAGGTAGAAGAACACAAGCGGGTGGAAATCGCGGATCACGTATTTTTCCTTCATGCGCCAGAAGAAAAGCTTGATCAGCAGCCAGCCGATCGTGAAGAGAACCTTGCGGATCTTGATACCCGATTTCTCCCCCACATTGTAGACGGGTTCGATCTCCACGTCGCGGACGTGGAAGTTGTACACGTTCAGCTTGACAAGCAGGTCGTTGGGCTGGCCGTAGCGCTTGTACATCCGGTCCCAGTCGAGGGTCTGCAGGGCCTTCCTGTTGATGGCCGTGTAGCCTGTCTGCGAATCGGCGATGTGCCAGTACCCCGACGCGATCTTGGTCAGCAGGGACAGCATGGAGTTTCCGAAATACCGGATCCGCGGGATCTTCTTGAACGCTTCCCCCGTGATCAGGCGATTGCCCTTCGAGTAATCCACCTCCCCGCTCACGACAGGATCAAGCAGGTTCGGCAGGTCCTCCGGCGCCATCTGTCCGTCCCCGGCCATGACGACGGCGACGTCGACCTCGCGGTCCCGGGCCCACTTGTAGCCGGTGGCGATCGCGCCGCCGACGCCCTGGTTGACCTCGTGGCTGATGAGCACGACCCGCCCGTCGCGCATCCGGCAGTCCTCGACGACGGCCGCCGTGCCGTCCCTGCTGGCGTCGTTGACGATGACGATGTGGTCCACGAAGGCCGGCATCGTCTCGATCACCCTCGCGATCTGGGATTCCTCGTTGTAGCTCGGGACGACCGCCGCCACGGATTTGCCGCGATACATGATGAGAGTTCCTTTCCGGTTGGTCAGGCTTGCCCGCCGTTTCAGACCTCGGTGAGCCCGCTTCTTCCCTTCTTGTATTTTCTTCCGCAGGCTTTGCACACCGTTCGCTTTGCCAGCCGCTCCCCGCAAGCGCAGGCCCAGCCGGTGACCCGGGCGGGGTTGCCGACGCACAGGGCGTGGTCGGGCACGTCCTTTGTCACGACCGCCCCGGCGCCGACGAAGGCACAGGCCCCGATGGTGACCCCGCAGACGACCGTCGCGTTGGCGCCGATCGTCGCGCCCTTCTTCACCAGGGTCGGGCGGACCTGGTCCATCTTGGAGATCTCCGCCCGGGGGTTGATGATGTTCGTGAAGACCATGGAGGGGCCGCAGAAGACGCCGTCCTCGAGGGTGACACCCTTGTAGACGCTCACGTTGTTCTGGATCTTGCACCCCCTGCCGATCGTCACGTCAGGCCCGATGACCACGTTCTGGCCGATGTTGCAGTTCTCGCCGATGCGGCTTCCCGTGAGCACGTGGGAGAAGTGCCAGATCTTCGTGCCCGCCCCGATTTCGCAGTTCTTGTCAATGACGGCTGTGTCGTGCGCGTAGTAAGCCAGCGCATTTTCCCCCTTCGGTTTTTCTCCGGGCGCGGATGCTTTCAGCGGGATTTTTGCGCCATCGGTGTTCAGGGACTGTTGGCTGGCATTGAGGATCCGCAGGACACGCAGCCCTTCCCGCCCGTCTGTGACGGGCTGGGTCCCGTTGGCGATGCAGCGCAGGAAGTGTTCGCACTCCAGGCGCAGGGGTTCCTGCTCGGGGATGCCGGCCACCCGCTCCGGCTCGCCCCTGGCGGGAACGGGGGCATTGTTCCTCCACACGATCTCGTGGTGATAGAGCAGGAGCTTTTCAGACCAGGGCATCGTGTCGTCGAAGACGGCCATCTTGCGATCGCCGACAACGACGAGTTTCTGGTCCTTGAAGGGGTGCAGCCACGAGACGAAGACGTGTGCCTTGATCCCCGAGGGGAAATTGAGGTGCGTCGTGGTCACGTCGGCGATCCGGTGGTGCAGGTAGTTTCCGCCCGTCGCCTGAACGCTCTCGGGTTCCTCGCCGGTCAGCGCGAGGATCATGGAGATGTCATGGGGGGCGAAGGACCACAGGGCGTTTTCCTCGCGGCGGATCTTTCCGAGGTTGAGGCGGTGGGAGTAGATGTAGTTGATGCGACCCAGGCATCCCGAGACGGCCAGCTCCTTGAGCCGCACGAAGACGGGGTGGTACTGCAGCAGGTGACCGACCATGAGGGTCAGCCCTTTTGCCTCAGCCAGCCCGATCAGTTCCTCGCCTTCGCGGTCGCTTAAGGAGAGCGGTTTTTCGACGTAGACGTGCTTTCCGGCGAGCAGGGCCTCCCGTGCCAGGCCGAAGTGGGTCTCCGCGGGCGTCGAGATCACGATGCCCTGGACGGCGGGGTCGGACAGCACGTCGGCGTAGGCCAGGCAGGGCCGGGCCAGGGGGTACTGCTTCTCGAGCTGGGCGAGCACCGCCCCGTCGGCGTCGCAGACCCTCGTCAACGCGCCCAGCTGGTGGTAGTTCCGCACGAGGTTGCGGCCCCAGGCCCCGGCGCCGATCACGGCGACTTTTGGCATGCTCTCTTTGTTCATGGGAGTGTCTCCGGACATTGCGTCTCCTTCAGAGCTGATTCAATCAGGTGCCTATGGCCTCGAGCAGGGCGGCCACGATCCGGTCCTGGTCCGTCTCGCCGAGGTAAGGGTGCATGGGGAGGCTGAAGATACGCCTCGCGCAGTCCTCGCTCACGGGGAAATCCCCCGCACGGTAGCCGAGGAAGGAGAACGCGCCCTGCAGGTGCAGCGGCCGGGGATAGTAGATGACCGTCGGGATGCCCGCGGCCTGCATTTTCTTCATGATGGCATCCCGTTGGGCCTCGTCCCGCGCCAGCAGCGAGTACTGGGCCCAGACACTTTGATATCCGGCAGGGACAACGGGCGTCACCAGGTCCCGGCAGGCGCGCAGTTTCCCGGTGTAGCGTCCGGCGACGGCCTGGCGAAGCTTGACTTCCTCTTCGAAGAGGCTGAATTTCGCCAGGAGAATGGCCGCCTGGATCGTGTCCAGACGCCCGTTGATGCCGATGCGGACGTTCTCGTACTTGTGGGAGCCCTTGCCGTGCAGGCGGATGGAGCGGAGAATTTCCGCCATGCCGTCGTCGGCGCAGAAGCACATGCCCCCGTCGCCGTAGCAGCCGAGGGGCTTGGCCGGGAAGAAGGACGTGCAGGCGATGTCCCCGAATGCGCAGGCCTTCCGGCCGTTGTACTCGGCCCCGAAGGACTGGGCCGCGTCCTCGATCAGGAACAGCCCCTCGCGCCCGGTAATGCTCTCCAGGCGGCTGTAATCGGCGGGCAGGCCGAAGAGGTCGACGGTGATGACGGCCTTCGGCGCGATGGCGTTGAGCCTGTCGATGCGCGGCAGCGCGCGGGGCCCGGCACCGCCGCCGCGGAGGGCCGCGATGCACTGTTCGAGCCTGTCCGGGTCGATGTTGTAGGTCTTTGGGTCGATATCGACGAAGACGGGGGTGGCGCCCGCGAGGCTGATGACTTCCGCCGTAGCGACAAATGTGAAGGGGGTCGTCAGCACGGCATCCCCCGGTCCGATGCCGCGGGCCATCAGCGCCATGAGCAGGGCATCCGTCCCCGAGGCGCAGGAAATCGCATGCCTTGCGCCCACGTAGCGGGCCAGTTCCTCCTCGAGGGCCGCAATCTCGGGGCCCATGATGTACTGGCCGTGGTTCAATACGGCTTCGATGCCCCGGGTGATCCTGTCGCGAATCCGCTTTTGCTGTGAAGCCAGGTCGATGAATTCCATGAAAAGCCTTCCTGCCTGAATTTTTTATACAGCTCCGCTTCCTCGATTCCCTCATCGATGAAAAAAATGCGGCAGCCGTATGCATTGAGCCCCTTCGTGCGTCCGAAGGGGCTGTAAATACTGCATTTGACCGGGATGAAGGGTAGCCCACGGGGGGTGTCAAGTCAAGAAAAAACGTTTCATGGGTTGCATGGCGATAGCCGGTGAAAAGAGTATGATTTCGGGGGTTTGTCTGGCGTTGAGGCAGCTGAGCCGGTGTTTGCGCAGGCGCTTTTCAGCCCGGCGCGCGAGGTCCCCACAAGCGGGCGGAAACCGGGAGATTCGACGGCTCGGGGGAAGCCTTGGGGAGCCAATGCAGGCCGGGGTAAAAGACGGCGCGGGTCAGGGCCGCCCCGGCGGACTGTCAGATCGCGAGGAGCCCCTCGTAGATCTCGATCTGTCTTCGGGCGATCTCATCCCAGCTCTGCCCGCCTGCCGTCCGGAAGGCCTCCTGTCCCATCCTGCGCCTGATTTCGGGGTCGAGAAGCCGGACAAATCTCTCTGCCACGGCCTTCGCGTCGGCCGGGTCGCCGACGACGAACCCGTTGATCCCGTCGCGCACGAGATCCTTCGCCCCCACGTTGCCGCTGAGCACGACAGGCAGCGAGGCCGCCATGGCATCAAGCGCCGCCATGCCGAAGGTGTCGAAGCGCGAGAGCATGGCGAAGAAATCGCTTCCCCTGTAGATCGCGTCGAGCTGCTCCCGGCCCGTGACCCCCGAGAAGCGGGTGTGCCGGCCGATCCCCAGCTCCTCCGCCATTCGCCGGTAGTGCCCCTCGTTGCCGCGCCCGACGACGTAGAGGACCGGCATTGCCGGCGGCTGCCTTCGCTTCAGTTCGGCGAGCCCCCGCATGACGTAATCGAGGCCCTTCACCTCGAAGTTCATGGACACGAAAAGAAGGATCGGCGTCGAATCGTCGATACCGAGCGACCGCCGGATCGCGGCCCGGTTTCGTTCCCGGTCGATCCCGGAGAAGCGCGAAACGTCCGTTCCCGGCGGAAGGACGAGCACGCGGGCCTCCTCGACGCCGTACTCGCCGATGAATTTTTCCTTTGTGATCGACGAGACGGCGAGGAACCTCCGGCAGCGGGGATTCGCCACGAGGCGGGCCTCCACCCCGCAGGTGGCCCGGTCGAAAAGGCTCATGCGCTTCCCTCGCACGTCGCGTACCCAGAGCCGATGGGGGATGCCGTGCATGGTGAAGAGATCCGCCTCGCAAATCCGGTCGTGGGTGTGGATGAGGTCGGCGCCCTCCCGCGCGACGGCGCGGTTTGCGAACCAGGCAAAGCTCGGGGTGACGAGGGTGCGGGGAAACCGGATGACCGGGATGCGGTGAAACGTGATGCCCGGCACGGCCCCGCGCCAACGGTTGGCGAAGACATGGACATCGAAGCGGGGGTCTGCCGCCGTCCGGGCCGTCAGCTCTGCCGCGAAATTCTCAGCGCCGCCCACGAGGCCGAACCTGGGGATCACGACGGCGATTTTTTTCCGTTCCTTCATCAGTCGGCTCGGACAGCCGGGTGAATGCGCGGCCGCGTCAGATCTCAGGGACGACGACGTCAATCCTGGCTGCCGCCTCTTTCATCTTTTTGTCCAGGGTGATCAGTTCGGCCTTGAGCCTCTGTGCCAGCCACAGGTAACTTGCATCGTAGGTGGACAGGCCCGCCGACTGAGCGAGTTGGATGGCTTCGTAATGATCGACGTCGGTGATTTGCATGGCAATCCGGGAGCCGAGTTCGAACGCCGCGAGCAGTTTCCCCTCCAGGGAGGGATGGGCCTTGATCTTCTTCAGGCAGACATTGGCCAGTTCGTAACGGATGAGGGCAGGCGCCGCGAGGGCAGAGCTGCCCAGGCGCGCGGCTATTGCATCGGCAGCCGGTTCCCCGAAAACGAGCGCTCCCAGGGCCGAGGCATCAACGACGCGAGCGGTCATCCCGATCCTCCCGGACCATGCGGACGGCCTCGGCGGGCGTCTTCAGACCCGACTTCCTGACTTCGACCAGAAATTCTTCCGCCGTAAAAAGTTTTTCCCCTGCCACGCTTTCCTCGAGGATGGCCAGGAGCTCTCCCTGCAGGGAGCGATGATGCCTTGATGCCCTTTTCCGAAGCCTGTCGGCAATCCGATCCGGCACGTTTTTTATGGACAGATTGACTGGCATAAGCGCCTCCTGGTTCCAGGATGGCTCCATTATAGAGCTTCATCCGAAAGAGTCAACAACGAATTGTCCCGCTTCTCGTCTCCTTATTTTCGAAGCCTGAAGGCGCGCCCCCGTTCGTTCCACCGTGGTCTTCCTTCTCCCTCCTGACGCCTGAAATGCGTAAGCCTTTCCCATTTCACCGTTTTAATCCGCCCGTCTTCTGTGGTATGGTGGCCGCGGCCGGCGTGATGGGACCGGCGCGAGAGATGAACCATGGATGAGAAAATCCCGCTTTCCGTTTCGATCATCACGAAAAACGAGGCCGCCAATCTTACCGGCTGCCTGGAGAGCGTTGCCTTTGCGGGCCAGGTTGTCGTGGTTGACTCGGGGAGCGATGACGGCACCCCCGAGATCGCGCGCGGCTTCGGCTGCGACGTCTTCATCGAGGACTGGAAGGGCTTCGGCAGGCAGAAGCAGGCGGCCATCGACCGCTGCCGCGAGCCCTGGGTGCTCGTCCTCGATGCCGACGAGCGCATCCCCCCGGAGACGCAGGCCGCCATCCGGGGAGTCGTCTCGGCAGGCGGGGAGGCGGCCCAGGGGTACAGCTTTCCCCGGAAGAATTTCTTCCAGGGACGATGGATTCGCCGCATGGGATGGTGGCCCGACCGGATCACGCGGCTCTTCCGCAGGGGCATGGGACGGATGACGGATGTCCCGGTGCACGAGGCCGTGGAGGTGGACGGGAGGGTTGTTCCCTTGGAGAGCCCCATCGAGCACTTCACCGAGAGCCGATTGAGCGAGATCCTGAAAAAGATCGACCGGTACTCCACCCTTGCGGCCGAGGAGGCGTTCCGGGAGGGGCGCCGCTCGTCGGTCTGGGGGGCGCTGGCCCGGGCCGAGCTGACCTTCATCCAGAATTACGTGCTGCGCCTGGGGTTCTTGGACGGGAGCCAGGGCCTGGTCCTTTCCGTCACCGACGCCGTGAACAAGTTCTTCAAGTACGCCAAGCTCAGCGAGTTGAACCGGCAAAAGGAAGGAAGCGAGGAAGAGCGGAAGTGAGGAAGAGCAGAAGCGGAACATTGAAAAGAATTTCTTCGCCGCTCTTCCGCTCTTCTTAACTTCCTCACTTCGCAGGCATTCACGGCAGCCCCGCATTTGGCAATGTTACTGCCTGAGGAGTCGTAAACGCATCCCGACATGGATCTTTCCGTCATCATCGTCAACTGGAACACCGAAGCGCTTCTTCGCGACTGCCTGCGCTCCGTGTACGCGACGGTCACGGACCTGGACCTGGAGGTCATCGTCGTCGACAACGCCTCGAGCGACGGCAGCGTCGCCATGCTGAAGGTCGAGTTCCCGCAGGTGCGGCGGATCGAGAATTACGACAACCGGGGCTTTGCCGCCGCCAACAACCAGGCCTTCCGGGCCATGTCGGGCCGCTACGCGCTGCTGCTCAATTCGGACGCGGTCCTCACGGACGGGGCCGCCCGCGAACTCTTCGCCTTCATGGAGGAACACCCCGAGGCGGTCATGGCCTGCGGGCAGCTCCTCAATGCCGACGGGAGCAGGCAGCACTCCATTGCCCGGTTTCCCACGATCCCGTCACTCCTGTTCAACATGCCGCTTCTCGAAACCCTCTTCCCCGACCGGTATCCCAGCAAGCGCAGGGAGTACAGGCACCCCATCGAGGTGGACTCGTGCGTCGGGGCCTGCCTGATCGTGCGGAAAAGCGCCATCGACGGCGTGGGGGGGTTCGACGAGCGCTACTTCTTTTTTTTCGAGGAGACGGACTGGGCCCGGACGATGAAAGAGGCCGGCGGCAAGATCTACCACGTCCCGTCGGCGAAGATCTATCACCTCCAGGGAAAGAGCGTCGGGACCAGCGTCCGCTCGCGCATGCACTTCTACCGCTCCCGGTATCTCTACTTCATGAAGTGGGAGAGCCCGGCCCGTTCGCTTCTCGCGGCGATTCTCGTCGTGCTGCGTCTCGTCGTGAACTGGATCATGACGGGGGCCGGTGTCGTGCTGACGGTGGGGCTGAATTCAGGCCTGCGGCAGAAGTGGAAGGTCTACACGCAGCTCATCGGGTGGCACATGCGGGGATGCCCATGAAGGGCAGGCGAAAGGCAGAGGCGAAGGGGACTGTCTCCCGATTGCCGGGCCCTGCGCCGCCTTTGACCCGGCCTCAGTCGAGCTTCCTGGCCTCGTCGATGAGCATGATGGGGATGTCGTCGCGGATCTCGTAGAGGAGCCGGCAGGCATCACAGATCAGGCCGTCTTCCTTTTCCGTCAGGCGAAGGTCTCCCTTGCACTTGGGGCAGGCGAGGATGTCGAGAAGGTCCTTGCTGATGGCCATAATCCCTCCTCCTAGTAAGTGAACATGAAGCCGATCGTGCCGATGTAGCTGTCGATGCCGCAATTGGGTTCCCGGAGATCGGCGTTGGAGACGTGACGGATGCGGAATCCCAGATCGAGGGCGGCGCCGGGCATGATCCTGACGCTGATGCCGGCGCCCACCGAGTTGGCGAAGTTGAGCCCATTGGCCTGATCCACGGTGTCCGCCGTGAGGAAGAGAAATCCCGCGGAGTAGAGGCCATAGACCGAAAGGGCATCGGTCAGCGGGTACCGGTACTTGAGGCCGAGGCTCGCGCCGGCTTCGAGGCGCGTCTCGTAGCCGAAGACCGGGTTGACCTGGGGCTCGAGGAAAACGGTGAGCACCCCCCGGTTATTCGCGAGGGAGGGGAACCATCGCCCCATGTCCGTGCCCAGATGAACGATGAGGGGAACCGGAAGGTACTTTCCTTCCGATACCGTGCTGTAGCCGAACCCCGTGACGAAGCCCACCTCGGTGAAAAAACCGTCTCCGGTGATGCGCGGCGACGGTCTTGCCTCGGCCGACCAGCCTGCCCCCGCGCAGAAAAGGACAAGAAACGCGGCAAGAGCCACGGCGCGGCGAAAATTCTTTTTTCCCCTCATGCTTGACGTCCCCTCCCGGGAAAAGCCGTCATCTTCCCCGAATCTCCGAATGCTTCCCCCGTCCGGCTTGTTCGATCCTGTCCCGGACGGCCCGGAAAACTTCGTCGACGCCGATGGCCTTCATGCACTCCATCGTCTCGCAGCTCTTCCGGAAACAGGGGCTGCAGGTCAGACCTTTGCGGATGACGGCGTGCCCCGCTCCGTAGGGCCCCGTCCGTTCCGGAGAGGTGGGCCCGAAGAGGGCCACCACAGGCGTCCCGACGGCCGCGGCGAGATGCATGGGACCCGAGTCGGTCGTCAGGAGGACCGACGCCTGGCGGTAAAGGGCCGCAAGCTCCCGGAGCGTCGTCGCGCCGGCCACCGAGGCCGACGGGGCCCTCATGAGCGACCGGATGCGCTCGATGGGCCCTTCGGACATCTCCCCCGTGAAGACGACGGGGAGGCCCAGTTCGCGGACGATGCGGTCGCAGACGTTCGCGAATCTCGCCTCGTCCCAGAGCTTCGTCTCCCAGTAGGCGACGGGACTTATTGCCACGAAACCCGCCGTTGTGTCAACAGATTGTGCGGCCAGGAGATCCTGCACGCGCGTGACGTGGGCCTCAGTGACGGCGATGGGGAAAACCGGGTTCGACGCGTCGCAGCCGAGGTGGCGCGGGAAGTCGAGGTATCGGTCCACGGCGTGCCTGGTCATGTCCTCGGGGATTTTCTCGTTCAGGAACAGTCCGCTTCCCTCCTGCAGGCTGTCATAGCCGAGGCGGCGCCGGCCTCCGCTCAGGAAGACGACGACGGCGCTCTTGAAGAGGCCGTGAAAGTCGATGACGAGATCGTAGGGCCGGTCGCGCAGCGTGCGGAGAAACTCCCGGATTTCGCGGAGGACGGCCGCGCGGTTTCCTCCCTCCCGGAGGCCGCGGACCCAGCGCTTCCGCCGCGAGATGAGGACCCGGTCGAGCATCGGGTGATCGGCCAGCAGATCCGAGGCCGCTTCCTCGACGACCCAGCTGATGTGCGCCTCCGGGTAGCAGCGGCGCAGGGCTGCGAGCGAGGGCAGCGTGTGGATCACGTCGCCGATGGCGCTGAGCTTGACGATGAGGATGTTCATCGGGCCTTCCTGTCCTCCAGGATCCACCGAACGGCCGCGAGGATATCTTCGGCAATGAAGGCCGGCATGTCCGTCCGGACGATGTTGGCGCCGTAGCCGGTGCAGACGAGGATCCCGCTGGCCCCGGCTTTCTTGCCCGCCTCCACGTCCTTCAGCATGTCGCCGATCATGTACGAGCGGGCGAGGTCGATGTTCATCTCCGCCGCCGCCCGCAGCAGCAGCCCCGGTTTCGGCTTTCGGCACTCGCAGTCCTGCTTGTAGGCGCCGATTCCGTAGACGGGGTGGTGGGGGCATACGTAGAACCCGTCGATGCGGGCCCCTTCGGCTGCGAGCAGCTCGTTGATCCGGTCATGGACGCTGCGCACGAAGTCCTCCGAGAAGTAGCCACGGGCCACACCGGATTGGTTGGTCACGACGACGGCCTTCATGCCCGCGGTGTTGATCAGACGCACCGCCTCTGCGGTCTGCGGGTAGAGCTTCAACTGATCCATGCGGCTCAGGTAACTGACTTCCTCGTTGAGGGTGCCGTCCCGATCCATGAAAACGGCTGTATGCTTTACGTTCATGTCGATCCTCAGCGATACCCTGCCGCGGCCAGCAGGCGAACCGATTCGTCGTACACCTCGTCGACGGTCACCAGGTCCATGCACCGGAAGTCGGCGGGGCACTCCTTCCTGAGACAGGGGCTGCAGTCTACGGGCCTGCGGACGAGCACCGTCCGCTCCCCCAGGGGGTAGGTCGTCTGCGGGTTCGTCGATCCGAAGATGGCCACCGTCGGCACGCCGAGGGCCCCCGCCACGTGCATGAGACCCGAGTCGTTCGTGACGAAGATATCGCAGCAGGCGATGAGCGCAATGGCGTCGCTCAGGTTGGTCCGGCCCACAATGTCGACGAGCGGGGTTTTTGCCGCTGCCTGAACCGCCTCCGTGCTCGGCCGGTCCCCGTCGCTGCCGAAGAGCAGGACGGGGCAGGCGAATCTCTCCGCGAGGCGGTCTGCCACGGCCGCGAACCGCTCCGGGAACCATCGCTTGGCCGGCCCGTAGGCCGCCCCAGGGGCCATCCCGACGATCGGGCGCCGACCGGCGATGCCGAGCCGCACGAGGCGCTGCCCCCCCGTGATCCTCTGCGCTTCCGTCGGGGTCAGGACAAGGGGTGCGCGGGACGGCGTAAATCCCAGTGCCTTGAGCATCTCGACGTAGTACAGCGACTGGTGCACAGCCTTGACCCGTGGCTCGAGTGTCACCGGGTGAGTCAGGAGCAGTCCCCGGGCGTCAGTGCTGTAGCCGGCACGGATAGGGATTCCGGCCAGCCGCGCGATGACGGCCGCCTCGATGGCGTTCTGCAGGAGAACGGCCGCGTCGAACCGCCTGGCCCGCAACTCCCGGGCGAGCCGGAGGATGCCGGAGAGGCCTTCGTGCCGCCCCGGCCGCTCGTAGACCAGCACCTCGTCGACGGCGGGGTGCATCCGGACGAGATCGGCCACCCAGGGCTTCACGAGAACCGAAATGCGCGCCTTCGGCAGCGTCTCGCGGACGGCGGCGATCGCCGGAAACGTCATGACGACATCGCCGATCCAGTTGGTGCCACGGATGAGCACGTTTTTCAGTTGATCAAAGTCGATTCCCTTACCCATGGCCTGCGCTCTGCATAACGAACGTGAGAAGGTGAGAAGGTGAGAGGGTGAGAAGGATGGAAATTCAGTAGCAGAATTTCCCTGCGTTCCTCTCCATCGAGTTCAGCATGGATATGATTTCCTCATATTCATTGTCCAGTTTTTTAAATTGCTCCTCATCTATATAACTGCAGGCAAGGCAGAATTCCAGCCAGCTCTGCGTCTCAGATGCTTCCTGCATCACATCTGTCAACTTGTTCTTGAAAACTGCCACATATCGCCTTTTCCGCCAGGCCTCGGCAAGATTCGAGCAAACAGAACGTGACGATCTTCTGATTTGATCCGTGAGCGAGTAACGTTCCTCTGAAGGAAATTTCTTGCTGATCTGGAAGATCTCGACGGCTAAGGCAAACGAGCGCTGGTAAACCTCCAGATCTCTGAAATGACGAATCGTTTTCTTTCTTTCCATGTTTGTTCCCGTCGTTTCTCACCTTCTCACCTTCTCACCCTCTTAGCTTCTGGCAAGGGGCTACGCCCCTTGCCAGGGTTTCGTCTTCCACCGCTGGTGGATCCAGAACCACTGGTCGGGATACTTTCTCACCATGTCCTCGACCACCTTTGTGAAGCGCTGCGTGTTGACGCGCAGATCCGATTCGTAGTCGTCGGTCCGGGTGATCTCCACGGGAGGCAGGATGATGAGCCGGTAGCGTCCGTCGGGCATCCGGGGCATGAAGGCCGGCAGGACGGGCGCCCCCGACTGCAGGGCGAGCACTGCCGTCCCGACGGAGGTGCAGGCGGGCCTGCCGAAGAAATCCACGAAGATGCCCTCCCGCGTGTCCACGTTCTGGTCGCTCAGGATCCCGATGGCGTGATTCTCCCGCAGCAGACGGATGATCCGCTTCCCCGAGCCCCCCTTGGGGATGAGGGCGTTGCCGTGCTTCGTGCGGCTCCACCCCAGCAGGTTGTCCATGACGGGGCTGTCCAGGGGACGGTAGACGATCTGCATCGGTCGGGCCATCAGGGGAACGGCGACCGTCATCAGTTCCCAGTGACCGAAGTGGGCCACGACGGAGAGCACCCCCTTTCCCCCGGCGAACGCCTGCTCGAGATGTTCGAGCCCCTCCGCATCGGCCCACTCGTGCAGGGTCTCCCGGGTGATCCAGGGCATCTCGAACAGATCGGCCATCACGAGGGCCAGGTGGCGGTAGACGCCCTTTGCGATTTCCTCGATTTCCTCGAGGCTCTTTTCCGGGAAGGCGTTCCGGAGGTTGTGCAGGGCGATGACGCGCTGCCTCACCGAGGCGTGGTAGAAGAGGCGGAAGACGGCCTTGAAGATCGCCCGGCGCAGCCCGAGAGGGATCAGCCGGAAGGCAAAGAAGATAAATGCCGTTGTGCGCGTCGGTTCCATGAGCTCGTTTCCTGTTCCTGATCCTGCCGCTCTTCCGCTCTTCTTGACTTCTTCATTTCACGTCGCCTCGCTTGAGCCGTGGCTGCATGGAAAATGAGCGATGCTTCAGCGGGCGCCGATACACACGCGCAACGCCGTCTCCAGCGCGTCCGCCCCTTCGAGGATTTCCGTCTCGACGGCCAGGAGGCTGAGCCGCTGCCGGAGAGCCTCGATAGCCGATAGCTTCACGCCGTCCTTTTCCGTCGTGAGCAGGACCTCAGCCCCGGTCTCGGCAAGTTCTCGTTCTATCCGTCGCATGTCCTCCGCGGTGTAGCGGTGATGATCCCCGAAGGCGATGAATCCGGCGACGCGGCCTCCCAGGGATTCGATGCTCAGCCGGAACGAGTCGGGCTGCGCGATGCCTGCGAAGGCGAAGACCCGCTTCCCCGCAAGGGATGAGAGGGACGACTCTTTCCCGTCCGGCCCGATGAGCGACGTCGGTCTCACGCGCGTCCGCAAAACCGGGCGCCCCGGGAGCCATCCGGCGATCCGTCCGTCGATCGCCGGCGCGGATCCCTTTTCCGAGCGCGTGAAGGCGACAACACCGGCCCGCTCGAGAGCCTCGGGTGGCTCCCGCAGGGGGCCCCGCGGCAGGAGGAACCCGTTTCCCAGGGGTTCGCGGCTGTCGAGCAGCACGATGTCGAGATCCCTGCGGATCCAGCGGTGCTGGAATCCGTCGTCCAGGACGAGCACGTCGGCGCCGAGATTCTCCCGCGCGTATTGTCCCGTCACGGTCCGCTTCGCGCCCGCCAGAACGGGGACGTCGGGGAGGCGCCGGGCGATGAGGACCGGCTCGTCGCCAGCCTCTTCCGGCCCGGCGAGGACCTGCCTGCCGTCGGAGACGACCAGCACGGGGGACGTGTTCGTCCCCCCATAGCCGCGGCTCAGCACGGCAGGCCGAAGGCCCCGATCCCTCAGCATCGCCGCGAGCTTGATCACCATGGGCGTCTTGCCCGTGCCGCCCACGGTGAGATTTCCGACACTCA
>Ga0255347_1002163_pt1 | contig 28782 bp, 23 predicted proteins | sample wastewater_treat_2_FD_192479 | JGI IMG/M metagenome (GOLD analysis project Ga0255347, IMG submission 192479) | Wastewater microbial communities from Lulu Island WWTP, Vancouver, Canada - plant24 | ecosystem: Engineered > WWTP > Wastewater > Unclassified | place: Canada: Vancouver, British... | reverse complement strand
CGTTCCCGCTAAAAAATTTACAGCGGCGGTCTTTTTGCATACTTTTTCGACTGTAGGAAAAAGTATGAGCCATCGCGCGGCTGTAGCGCGTTGGAAGAAGGAATATGTTTTATCCAGTATTTCTATCATTGTATGAATTAAAGACAATCTCGCAAAAACCAAAAGACTCTAGTTTGCCTATAAATTTTAACTAAACCGATCTGCAATCTTTAGAAATGGTCAAATTAACATTTATTTTATAATAAATTGTTTTTCAGGCGATTATAACGAATGGTCTGAGATTTGTAAGCGATAGGTTAAATCGCTGAAAATCAATTTCGTAAGTACCTTTTTTCATTTCATTCGGCAAAAGAGGACCATTTCATATCTGATTTAAAAATCAATCACAAGACGGTGGAAAAGGAGATTCCTATTTTTCAGATTCCTTCAAGTGACAATTTTCATCTTCTTCGCACACTCCTTAACCTTATATTTGCCTCAAAATACAACAATATGTCGTCTGCAGTCGCTCAATTATCACCCACCGGCCTTTGGTCTAATTTCAATAATCTAAATGCTGTTCCTCGTGGTTCAAAAAAAGAGGATAGAGTTATTCAATTCATGAAGGACTTCGGAACTCGTTTAGGTCTCGAAACTTTTGAAGATGAAATCAGAAATGTAATCATTCGTAAGCCCGCCACGCCGGGAATGGAAAATAAACAAGCAATTATTCTTCAATCGCACTTAGATATGGTGCATCAGAAAAATAATGATGTCAATTTTGATTTCGATAGTCAGGGAATTCAAATGATTATTGATGGCGATTGGGTGAGAGCAAAAGGTACAACGCTAGGTGCAGATAATGGAATAGGGGTAGCCACAATAATGGCCATACTTGAAAGTTCAAACATTGCACATCCTGCCATTGAAGCATTATTTACGATTGATGAAGAAACCGGAATGACGGGAGCGTTAGGATTGAAAGGAGGAATATTGAACGGAAGAATATTATTAAATCTCGATACCGAAAATGATACCGAAATTGATATTGGCTGTGCTGGCGGTATAGATGTAACAGCTACCGGGAATTATGCAGAAGAAAAATCAGCAGAAGGAAATATTGGCTTAACAATAACCGTGAAAGGCTTAAATGGGGGACATTCAGGAATGGATATTCATAAAGGACTTGGCAATGCCAATAAAATTATGAATCGTGTTTTATATTCTTTAGTTAGTAGTTTTAATACTGGAATTGCTTCTATCAACGGAGGTAGTTTACGTAATGCCATCCCGCGAGAAAGCGTAGCTGTTTTATCAGTTGCAAAGTCGTCGTTGGCAGAAGTAAAAGCGCTTATAGCTAATATCACGAAAGAAATAGTTTTTGAATTTAAAACAACCGAACCTTCACTAAAAATTGAAGTAGCGGAAAGTGCTGCACCATCATTGGTGATGAATAGCCAACAAGCAATTCAAATTGTTAAAAGCATTTACGCGGCTCACAATGGAGTGTATCGCATGAGTGCCGATATGCATGATTTAGTAGAGACCTCGAATAACGTTGCGAAAGTAACAATTGAAGGAGGAAAAATAACCATCGCCTGCCTCACACGATCTTCTGTTGAATCATCAAAAATGGATTTAGCAAATCAGCTGAGATCAACTTTTGAATTAGGAGGATGTGAAGTGAGCTTTGCAGGTTCATATCCCGGTTGGACACCAAACGTATCGTCGCCAATTCTAAAAGTATTAGTCGATGTATATGAAAAATTACACGGCGATAAACCAGAAGTAGTAGCATGTCACGCAGGATTAGAATGTGGAATTTTAGGAAGTAACTATCCCGGAATGGACATGATATCATTTGGACCGACAATCTTAGGTGCGCATTCGCCCGATGAAAGAGTATCCATTTCGTCAGTCCAAAAATTCTGGGACTACCTAATGGAAATATTGAAAAATATTCCGGAGAAAAAATAAACAGCAAACAAATTTATCGAAGCAATTAATCGGAAGCGAGATATAGCAAAATTGTCTACATCTCGCTTTCATATTATTGTAAAATGATATTAGTAAATTCGTAGTCCAAACAATCCTTATGAAAATCAGACTAATATTTCTACTCGTATTTCTATCGTTTTCCTTGCATAATACTGCGCAAACACCGGTAAAAAATAAAAAGCCTGTAGCGAAGAAAATCGTTAAACCGAAGCCGCATAAACCGGCAATAAAAGATACGCTGTTTATAAAACAAGTTGGCGATACATTATTTTCGAGTCAGAAGGGAGATACCTATCAATGGATAAATTGCCATGCAAATGGAGGAGAGATTCCGGGAGCCATAGGTCGTTGGTATATACCTGCGGTAACTGGAACATATGCCATTCAAGTTACCACGAAAAAGGGAACAAAGAAATCATCCTGTTTAGACATAAATGTAAAAACAGAAACAGCAGATCAAATTCCGGGATTAAAAATATATCCCAATCCCTCGAATGGAATTTTCATGATCACCGTTCCAGAATTAATGGTTGGGCAAGACTATGAAATCCTAAATTCGATGGGAGAAATAATTCTACACAACAAAACATCGAGACAATTTCGCGTAAATTTATTAGGATATCCGAATGCTGATTATTATTTCAGTTTTGCAAGACGGAAAGTCAAGTTGGTGAAGTTTGCGCAATAAGTGGGAGGGGTGATGCAAGATTCTCGATGCTCGATGCTCGATTTTATGATTAGAGATTTTGGTGAGGTTTGGAAATAGATAAACGATGCAAGATGCTCGATGCTCGATTTTATGATTATTGATTTTGGTGAGGTATGAAAATCGATGCAAGATTCTCGATGCTCGATGCTCGATTTTATGTTTAGAGATTTTGGTTGGGGAAATGATGCAGGTTACTCATTGATAAATACTAGACATTCGCGATCCACTATCACGATTCGCAATCTTATTTCATTAAATCGATCATCAAGAATCGAGCATCAAGAATCAATTCAAGATAAATGGCGTTCGAAATCCCTTTGAAGAACCATGATCTAATCCCATAATATCGAGCATCAAGCATCGATCATCTAGAATCAATTCAATGATGCAGAATTCAAGGTGTTCGAAATCCCTTTGTATAACCACAATCCTATCCCATAAAGTCAACAATCCAAAATTCAAAATCCAAAATTCAAAATCCATTTTATGTCAATGTAATGTGATTTTAACGATCAATTCTTCCCGTTCAGAGTTTTATGACAATTTAATGTTGCGAACGGTCGTTAATGATAGTAACTTTAATAAAGTAATTGTTCTTAAAATTAAAATCACTGCAACATGAAAATCTTCTATCAGATTGATCACTGGACTGAAAAACATCATCCCGTGATGCTCGACTTATTAAGAGTATTATTAGGCATTACTATCTTCTTTAAAGGCTTGTATTTTATTAGCCATACTGAAGAATTACAACACATCTTAGCGAACAGTGCATTTCCTTGGTTATCGTTCGCTGTAGCACATTATGTAGCGATTGTACACCTTGCAGGAGGTATTATGATCTCTATCGGATTATTTACACGTAAAGCAGTAGCATTACAAATTCCGATTCTTTTAGGAGCAGTATTATTTGTAAATGCACCAAAAGGATTCTTTGCTGAAGGAAACGACTTAGCATTCTCACTAGCAGTTTTAGGACTATTATGTTTCTACTTCATCTACGGCCCAGGATACCGCTCCGCCGACCACAGTTTGAATGCACAACCGGATAATTATGGGGGGTAGTTTTTTTAAAGATTCATGATGCAAGATGCTCGATTCTCGATTTTATGTTTAGAGATTTTGGTTGGGGGAAATGATGCAGGTTACTCATTGATAAATACTAGACATTCGCGATCCACTATCACGATCTGCAATCTTATTTCATTAAATCGAGCATCGAGCATCAATCATCAAGAATCAATTCAAGATAAATGGCGTTCGAAATCCCTATGAAGAACCATGATCTAATCCCATAAAATCGATAAACGATGCAAGATGCTCGATGCTCGATTCTCGATTTTATGTTTGTTGATTTTGGTTGGAGGAAATAATGCAGGTTACTCATTGATAAATACTAGACATTCGCGATCCACTATCACGATCCGCAATCTTATTTCATTAAATCGAGCATCGAGCATCAATCATCAAGAATCAATTCACGATAAATGGCGTTCGAAATCCCTATGAAGAACCATGATCTTATCCCATTAAATCGAGCATCGAGCATCAAGAATCAAGAATCAATTCAAAAATTCAAGACATTCGCAATCCCTATAAAAATCCGCAATCCTATCCCATAAAATCGAGCATCAAGCATCGAGCATCAAGAATCAATTCAAAAATCCAAAATCCCAAAATTCCCTATTGACAATCCAATTCCTGATTACGACCTTTATCAGTGATTTCTTTGATCTATATCAAGTCCATTTGCTTGGGGCGTAGATTAATCACTGTCTATCTTTATTGTACCTAAAAAGACAGGCCGTTCTTTATACAGGTTCACCTGTCATCGTTGTTGTACTTTAAAACCGTAATCATATGAAAACTTACGATGAAAAACACATTAAAAACGTGGTGCTTATCGGCTCCGCGAAAAGTGGCAAGACTACCCTTGCCGAATCAATGCTTTTTGATGCCGGCATTATTGCTCGCCGGGGAACTGTAGAGGAGAAAAATACAATCTCCGATTATCACGAAATAGAACATGAAAGAGGAAATTCGGTTTATGCGACTCCTTTTCATACGGAATGGAAGGATTATAAAATTAATGTTGTAGATACTCCTGGACTCGACGATTTTATTGGGGAGGTAATTTCTTCAATTCGCGTTTGTGATACCGCTGTAATGCTTTTAAATGCTCAACACGGAGTGGAAGTTGGTACGGAAGTCATTTTCGATTATGTCGACCGCTATCAACGTCCTACTATCATCGCTATTAATCAACTGGATCATGAAAAGGCGAATTTTCAGAATACGCTTGATGAAGCGAAAGCTTTCTTCGGAAATGCTGTTACATTGACGCAATATCCAATACAAACCGGTCCGGGATTTGATGCAATTATCGATTTGATTAAAATGGTGATGTATAAATTCCCTGCTACTGGCGGTAAACCTCAAAAGTTGCCGATCCCAGCAGAGGAACTCGATAATGCAAATCGCCTGCACAATGAATTGGTTGAAAAAGCTGCCGAAAATGACGAGAATTTAATGGCTCTTTATTTTGATAAAGGCAATCTCGATGAGGATGAATTGCGCGAAGGAATCAAAATAGGTATGATGAAACATCAGGTGTTTCCTGTTTTCTGCTTGTCAGGTAAAAAAGATATGGGCAGTGGACGCTTAATGGGATTCATCGATAATGTTGCTCCTTCAGCTGTTGATATGCCTGCCGAAATTTTAGAAGATGGTACCGAAGTAAAATGTGATCCAAAAGATCCTGCTCGCTTGTTCGTTTTTAAAACGTTGGTAGAGCCGCATCTCGGAAAACTTACTTTGTTTAAGGTAATGTCGGGTGAAGTGACTGTGGGAATGGAGTTTTTTAATGAGAAGACGAATACTACTGAACGCATCGGACAAATATTTATCCTCGATGGTAAAAACCGCAATCCAGTAGAGAGCTTAAAAGCAGGTGATATTGCCGCTACTTTGAAATTGAAAAACACGCAAACTTGTCATACTTTAAATGCTAAAGGAGCAAAAGGAAATATCGATCCTATTCATTTCCCAGAACCTAAGTTACGTACTGCTATCGTTGCACAGAAAAAATCGGATGATGAAAAGTTAGGAGAAGTAATGGCGGAAATACACGCTGAAGATCCAACAATCGTTATTCAATACGACCGTGAATTGAAGCAGATGTTATTGTTGGCACAAGGCGATTTACATCTTCAAGTTACAAAATGGAGGTTGAGCCATTTGTATAAAATGGAAGTCGATTTTATGAAGCCACGCATTCCTTATCGCGAGACTATTCAAAAGCCTGCTGAGGCATCTTATCGTCATAAAAAACAATCAGGTGGTGCTGGACAATTTGGCGAAGTGTATATGCTAATTGAACCTTATTATGAGGGAATGCCGCATCCGAAAAACATGACTGTTCGCGATACCGAAGTTCATGAACTTCCTTGGGGAGGTAAGTTAGTCTTCAATAATTGCATAACAGGAGGAGTAATCGATACTCGTTTTATGCCTTCTATCCTGAAAGGAATCATGGAAAAAATGCATGAAGGTCCGTTGACAGGCTCTTATGTTCGCGATGTTCGTGTTAGTGTTTACGACGGAAAAATGCATGCAGTTGACAGCAACGATATCAGTTTTAAAATTGCTGCGATGATGGCCTTTAAAGAAGCTTTCCATAGCGCATCTCCTCAATTGATGGAGCCTATCTACGACGTAGAAACCGAAGCACCTGAAAAAGTAATGGGTGATGTGATGAGTGAATTGCAAGCACGCCGCTCAATAATTATGGGAATGGATTCACGCAATGGTATGCAAGTGATTAAAGCACGTACACCGTTGGCGGAACTCGATAAATTTAGTGCTACTTTGAGAAGTATTTCACAAGGGAGAGCGAAATTGAAATCAACTTTTGTTGACTATGCTCCGGTGCCTAATGAAATTCAAGGTAAACTAACCGAAGAGTATCGCAAACACGAAGAGGTTTTAGCTTAATAAGAATGTTGACGAAGTGTTGATCACTTTGTTAGCATAAAATATTCCTTTACCTTGATGAGAGGGAGTTGGTCGGATAGATCAGCTCCCTTTCTTTTTGTAAATAAAAAGAGGCATAAAATTTCTTCTATGCCTCTTTCGAAAAAGATTAGCTGTGTTAGGTTTTAGCTAAATTATTTTACAATCAATTTGCCGGTGTATGTGCCTTTCGAATTGATTAACGTTGTTAAATATACTCCTGCTTGAAGATTCTTGATAGATACAGTTGCTCCATCATTTATCTCTTGCGATTGAATTGTTTTTCTTCCTGCAATATCACTAATAGTGAAAATTGACGACTCAGTAGTATGAGTAGCTACAGTGATTAAATCATGTGCAGGGTTAGGATAAATGCTAAATCCTTTTGATGCATTAATTTGGTTTAATCCCACTGTTAAATCTACAATATCAGTAACGGTATTAGTTACGATTGGTTGATTGAAGTCGAAGATGATTTTTGCTGTATTATCTATTGCAGTACCAAGAGCAGTGCTTGCCTTCGGACTAACTTTGTAGCTGATATATCCGTGACTCATTGGTTCGTTAACAGAAGCTGCTGCAAGGTTGATGTTTTTGAATTCAAATTTCATCATGTTGTTTGTAATCGACATAACATTTGGGTGACTGAATCCTGTGATACGTAAAGTCGATAAGTCGAGATTACTGTCAAGTTCATCCGTTACCGAAACATCGTATGCAACATCATTACCTACATTCTGGAACATGATTGTGTATTCTAGTTCTGTTCCCGGAGCAACAATTCCCGAGCCTGTTCCTACATGCGATTCTAATTTTTCATTCGGGTCACAACTATTTCTTACAACACCGCAATAAGTGAAAGTATTGTCAGAAGGATCTGCATCACCCACCATTGGATCAATTGTTACCGATAAACATAAAGTGTCACCTAATGATGCTGAAGGATCAGTTGCTAAAATAAACGAAGTATTAAAACTGTTGAGATTTATATTCGTTAATTGAGCTACTGTATAAACTACTTGATTTCCGCTTACAGATGCTGGTGTAATATAAGAACTAACAAATGAAGTTAAGGGATCTAATGTTAGAGTGATGGTGGCAGTAGGAGGAAGGCATGACAGTAATTTATTAGATACTTGTAACCAGAATCCCGTAGATCCTGCATTGCGAAATCCTTGTCCATAGATAGTTCCTGTAAAATCGTATGAATTAGAGCAGTTAATACCGAAATCATTTCCTGTAGAAGGGAAAGTGCCTACAGAATATTGAGCAGAATTCGGACAACCAACATTTACCTGATTAATAAAATAAGGTTTAATCTGATAAGTAGTAATCGCCGGAACCGTTAAAACATAATTTCCTGCTGAATCGCATTCTGTAAATGCAACAAGGTCGCTGCCAACATAAGCGCCAACATAACTTTGAACAGTTGTGTCACCTGTATTATAAACGCAATCATTATTTATATCGGCATAAAGTTTACCTGATATCTCGTCACATTGTCCGATAAGTACTGAATTATCAACCATGGTATCGCTAGCTCCATTTGGGCCGGTAGCAATAAATTGCACTGAATAAACTCCGGGTAAAGTGTAAGTATGGTAAATAGCTGCAAAGAAATAATTCCATTGGCTGTAAATCGGCGACATAAACGTTGTGTCAGTACCATCACCAAAATTAAGTGTAAGCTCAACAGAATCACCATTGGCGTAACCTGAGGCATTGCCATAGACATCTAATTCAATTGAGACAGGGACCAACCAAGTAGGAGTGAAAGAACTATCACCAGCAACAAGCAATTGAACCTGCTGTTGGGCATTCGCCTTCATTGTGCTAAGAGATAGAATAAGCGCAATAATCGAAAATAGGGTAGAGATTTTTTTCATCTTTAGAGTTTTAGTAAAACAAAAGTGATAAAATAACTCAACAATGCCGATGTCAAAATTTGTAAATATTACTCATTCAAATGAGTATGAAATGTAATTTAAGGGGTATTTATCTTGGAGTATGTCAAAAAAACTTACGCGTCCAAGGTTGAGTATGGTGCTTATTTTCTTCATTTTTTGGTAGTATTTGAATTTTTTTCGTCCTATTATTGCATACTCAAAACCAAATTGTAATGAAGAATCTAATTGTTGTATTGACATCTTTTTTGATGTTGATAGTAGTAGAGGGCAAATCCCAATCGTTTTTATCAGTAAATCATTATGGCAGTACTGCAAACGATATGGGTCGCGGAATATGCACCGATGCATCCGGAAATGTGTTCATGGTTGGAGAATATAACGACTCCATTACCTTCGGTACAACCGTACTTCGCAGTTCAAATTACAAAAGTGCTTTTTTGGTGAAGTATAATTCATCAGGAACTGTGCTTTGGGCAAAGCGATTCACCGGAACTAATTCGGGTATTACTGCTGCTAAAGTACGTTGTGATAATGCCGGAAATATCTTTGTAGTGGGTACTTTTCATGGTATCGCAAAATATGATACAGTTTCAACAACCATTGGCGTAGCCGGTGGGACTACCGATATTTTTATTTCAAAAATTAATGGCTCAAATGGAGCACTTGCTTGGTTGAAAGCAGTGGGGAGCACCAATGGTAATGATGTAGTTAATTCAATTGCTGTTGATGGTTCAAATAATTTATACATGACCGGACAATATTCGGGAGTATGTTCGTTTGGCAATTCCGTTTCAATTACCAGTGTTATTCATCCAACATTGGGTTATTCGCTCGATTGTTATACGGTGAAGTTTAATTCATCGGGGTTAGCGCAATGGGCAAAAAGCGGGGGTGGTTATAATGATGATCAAGGATTTGGAATTGCTGTTGATGCATCAGGAAATTCTTATGTAACCGGTTATTTCTTAAGTACTGCAACATTCAGCGGATTTAGTTTGACAAGTGCAGGATCAGTAGATATTTTTATTGTTAGTTACGATCCTTCGGGTAATATGCAGTTACTGCAGAGAGCAGGAAGCAATGGTTATGAAGCTGGATATGGAATTGCACTCGACGGACAAGGATATTTTTATATTACCGGGTTGCACGATGGGGCTACCATTTTTGATACGATAACTGCTGATCCAAGTGGTTCGTACGATATGTTTTTAGCGAAGTACAGTGTTGCTGGTGACGTTCAATGGGTGAACTCTACAATTAGTGATCAATGGGAAAGTGGTAATGCAGTTGTTGTCGATTCAAAAGGCAATCCTTATGTAACAGGGAATGTCTACCACGGCGGTACAAGTATGTTCGACGAAACTTATATTGTGGGATATGGTTATTATGATCCGTTTGTTGTGAAGTATAATCCTAAGGGTGAATTTCAATGGGCTAACCATGGAGGAAGTTATGATTACGATGAACCTTTAGATATGGCTGTTGCTGATTCCGGGAAATTGTATATTTCTGGATATTACTCTTCTAGCGCCATCTTTGGAAATAATACTTTCAATACAACTGGTGGCGATGATGTATTGCTGTTAAAGATGCGTACCGACTTAACAACTAGTCCAATTTCGGGTACATCATTTTGCGCCGGACAACCAATCAATATTCCGTTTAAATCAAATATTCCTTTAAACGCCGGAAATGTTTTTAAAGCTCAAATAAGTGATGCTAACGGACGATTTACAAATGCAATAAATATTGGTTCATTAACATCTAGTTCTTCCACAGGAATTATTACAGCAATCATTCCCGATAATACTACGGAGGGTAGTGCTTATCGTTTCCGTGTTGTCTCGACTGATTCTGCTCGACTTGGAGAAGACAATGGAACTAACATTACTATTCATGCACTTCCTGCAGCGATTATTTCATCTAACGGAATTTCTATTTGCGGTAATGATAGTTTAGCTTTAGTATCAACTCCCGCAGTAGATAATACTTACAAATGGTATAACGGAGGAACATTAATTTCAGGAGCTGTTTCGTCAACTTATTACGCTAAAGCGACAGGAACGTATAATGCAGTTGTTAGCAATGCTTTTTCATGCAGCAGAACTTCTAATACTATTTCAGTTGTAAAAACATTTAATGTGCCTTCTACACCAGGAACAATAAGCGGAGTAGCTCGTCCTTGTCCCGGAGATGCGGGAGTCACTTATTCAATCGTTCCTGTGGCTTACGCTACAAAATATGCATGGACAGTGCCTCCTGGAGCAACCATTACCTCAGGTGATACCACTTATACCATTAAAGTAAATTATTCAGCGGGATTTACTAATAGTCCAATAACCGTAAAAGCAATCAATGCTTGCGGATCAAGTGCAGCAAAATCAAAATCTATTTATCGTAATATTCCCGGAATTCCTTCTGTTATTTCAGGTACAACCACCGGAGTTTGCAGCGGAAGTACTCAAGTGTATAGTATTTCATCAGTAAATTATGCTACTACTTATTTGTGGACTATTCCTGCTGGGATTACCATGAATTCTGGACAAGGAACTACATCAATCACACTAACAATTCCTGCAGGATTTACATCGGGAACAATTTCTGTTAAAGCCGGAAATGCCTGTGGATTTGGAACGGCTAGATCGTTAACAATAAAATCAATTCCGCCAATACCTGCATCGATAACAGGTCCGTCAACGGTATGTGCACAACAACAAGGCGTTTCTTTCAAAGCAGCTCCTTCTGTAGGTGCTACGGCTTATACTTGGATAGTTCCTTCAGGAAGTTCTATTACCTACGGACAAGGAACTGATTCAATCGTGATGAAATTCGGAGCTGTTGGAGGAAATGTTAAAGTGAAAGCTGTTAATGTTTGCGGAACAAGTTCAGGAAAATCGAAAGCGGTAATTATGAATTGTCGTGAAGATGGTTTAACAGATATAAATGAAATGTCGGCACTTATTTATCCTAATCCGAGTGCTAATTCATTTACTATAAATCCTCGTTTCGAAACAAATTCGTTCTATTCTTTAACAGTGAATGATGTGTTAGGTAGAAGGGTTGCTTCGTTTACAAATGTGGATGGAGAAAAAGAATTTAATTTCGGCAATGATCTTAAAGATGGTATTTATTTTGTTGAAGTACTCAAAGATGATTACCGGAAAATAGTAAGGATTGTAAAAAGCCACTAATAAAAAAGGCTGTCTTGCGAAGGACAGCCTTTTTTTTATTTGATAATTTTCTGAATATATGTCCCTTCTCGATTCGTGACTCTAACAAAGTAAAGTCCGTTAGGTATTTCACTGACATCGATGCTTGCATTTTGACCTTCAATATTCAATTCCTTAACTAACAATCCTGACGAAGTGTAAATGCTTATTTTGTTGTCGCTTCCATTCTGGTTCAACAAGCTAATATTTACTAATCCGCCTTCAATCGGGTTAGGAAAGATTGAAATATTGTTATTTTTTTTCTGATCGTTTAATCCTGTGGATATAAGTGTCCACGAGTAATTTACTAAGGTGTTTCTTCTGCTTGCACAAACATCAGTAATCACTTGAAAAGAAAGACTTGTTCCGCTAATTGTATAATTGTATTTACCGGTATCACTACACATCGATCCAGGCATAATATCGAAGATGTTCATTTGTCCGCCGCTTGCCGTAAACTTGCTCATAACAGCGTATGATCCTCCTGAAGTAGAATAAAACAGCGTGTCGTTCCAGAATTTGAAATATAAATTCGGACTAGGTGGGTGAGTGCCAAACCAAATGGCATTTTGTAAGTTTTGAGAAGAAGCTGCAAAGCAAGAAGCGCTAATGAGGATAGAGAGTAACAATTTTTTCATAATCAATCATTAATAAATGAGCGTATAAAATTAATTTAAAATATGTTTAATGATTTGATTTAACACTTATTGTTGCTAAACGAGAAAAACTTAGACATGGGAGGGCGATAAGCCTGTTCGAAGGGAAAATATTATTGATGTTGAAACTTCCTCTTTAAATTTTTATGGTAAATTTGATCGAAATAAAATGCCGCTATGGGAATCAACTTGCGATTTGCACTAATATTTGTCGTCTTCTCCATTTGCTGTGGCGAAAATGTATTTGGACAGATTCCTGATTCATTAAAATCAGATTGGAACTTGTCGGGTGTGGATTCTTCTTTTACGATTCCTTCCGCCACATTAGATGTCATCAATTATGGTGCAATTCCAAATGATGGATTAAATGATCTTACGGCAATTCAAAATGTGTTTAATAATCTTCCGACCAATGGTGCGGTAGTATTATTTCCTCCGGGCGTTTTCAACTTTAGTTCATTTATCAATATACCATCGAATTGTATCATACGAGGAAGCGGATCAGATAGTACCTTGTTTGTTTTTGATATGGGCGGAGCAACTGCCAACTGCTTTAATTTAATGGGTTCCGGCAGTGCGAATTATTTATCGATACAAAATACTTTGTCGAAAGGATCAAATATTGTAGTCGTTCAAAATGCAAATATTTTTTTTGCTGCAGGTGATCGCATAGAACTTTATGAACAAAATGGTTTATGGGATATTGTTCCCGCAACATGGGCGCAGAATTGTGTCGGACATCTATCTACCATTGATAGTGTTTGGGGTGATACAATTCGCATAGTTGAACCGGTACGAATTGATTTCGATTTATCGTTAAATCCTAAAATCCATAAATTGCAATGCGTTGAAAACAGTGGAATCCAGTGCTTACGTTTTACTCGTGTTGATAGTTTAGCGCCGAGCATTAATTACGGGATTTATTTTTTCAATGCCTTTAATTGTATTGTTTCGGGAGTAGAAAGTTATAAGAGCATCGGAGCGCATATTTGGTCGGAAGCATCAGCACATCTAACCATTGAAAGAAATTATTTTCACGAAGCTTATACCTACGACGGATCAAACACGAGAGGCTATGGTGTAATTATGGCAGTACATACTTGTTTGGCACGAGTAGAGAATAATATTTTCAAAACACTTCGACATTCCATGATGGTGAAGCAAGGGGCCAATGGAAATGTATTCGCCTATAACTATTCTGTTGATCCCAATCGCTCTGAATTTCCTTCAAACTATGGTGCTGATATTTGTTTACACGGACATTATCCTTTTGCAAATCTCTTCGAGGGGAATATTAATCAGAATACGGCAATTGATCAAGCCTATGGTCCATCAGGACCGGGAAATACATTCTTTCGTAATCGATCTGAGTTATACGGATTTATTATGACCTCCGGAAGTGTTCAGTCAAATCAACAAATAATTGTCGGAAATGATATTCCTTCAACAACTTTATTTCAAGGGCAATACCTTCTGGCCGGTAGTGGACATTATGAATCAGCCAACAGAGTAAAAAATGTTGTTACTCCTTCCGGTACAAATTCTCTTTCAGATACATCATTGTATTTGCAAAGTAAGCCTCTCTATTGGAATGCAAGTTTAACTTGGCCTTCTATCGGAATTCCTGTTGTTCAAGCTACCAATCAATTGCCGACAGCAATACGATATGCTGTTGGTACAATGTTAACACCTTGCGAGGATAATATTGACAGTAGTGCAGTTGGTATAAGTTCGTTATCAACGCATGCAGTTCATTGTTTTGTCAATAATAATTCTTTGACAATTGAAATTGAGAAACAAGTTGATGCGAATGCTTCGATTATTTTGTATGATATCCTAGGTAAAGAAATTTATCGAAAGAAAATTTATGTAGAAAATTCACATGTTGTAATAAACGATATTTCAAAATTTAAAAGCGGAATATACTTGGGAGAAATAACAAATCCACAAGGTAATTTCAGATTTAAATTTTCACTTATAAATTAAAGTCTTATGAAAAAGAGCTTCCTCATTAGTTTAGTATTACTTTTCTTCTCGCTATCGGTAAGTGCTCAGAAAGTATATTCTGTAAAGTACGAAAATCAAGCAGATGTAAAAGTGTTTGTGGTGAAATATGAAAATCAGTGCGACTTAAAAGTGTATAAAGTGAAATATGAAAATCAGGCCGGAAAGAATGATGGAAGATGGTATTTCGTCGATTACGAAAATCAAGCCGCTAAGAAAATTTATTTTGTTGACTACGAAAATCAGGCAGATATAAAAGTGTTTTTTGTTGACTACGAAAATCAGGCTGGATGGTTGAATAAAAGTAAAATTCATTTAATGTATTAAATCAAGTTAGGATCTTTTCTATAGATATTCCTAATCGGCAATTCCACTTGTATTTTCTCATGTTATAATTCCAATGCTGCTTTTTTAATTGCATGCGTGATTTTTTGTATAGTTGGCATAATTCTTTCGGAAAAGGTTTTTCCGACAAAACACTTGTGTTTACCGACGTTATTATTGGTGATGTCCAAAAATTAAAATAAACTTAATAATTTGGTCACATTCATTCAACCCAAACCAATTAATACTTAATTCTAATGAACCTTAAGTTAAATGCAATTGTATTCTCTATATTGCTGTTAATCAGTGGCGTAGCTCGATCTCAGCAATGGGGCGACTATACACTTTATTCGCTTCAAAACTCCAGTAATGCCTATTTGATTGATACCAACAGCACTGTTGTGAAAACTTGGACCTTTTCTACATCGGCAAAAACCGGCTATTCAACATATATGCTTCCGGGAGGTACATTATTGAGAACGGTTGCTCGTACGGGTAACTCTTTTACTGGTGGACCAATTTGCGGACAAGTACAGAAAGTTAATTACAGTGGAAATGTAATTTGGGATTTTGTTTATTCAACAACCAACTATTGTACACATCATGATATTTGTCCGATGCCGAACGGTAATGTACTTCTTATTTCATACGAAAGGAAAACTGCCACTGAAGTAACAGCTGCCGGATGTTCGCAAAGTCTCGAAATGTGGCCAGACAAAATTGTAGAAGTTCAGCCTACGGGTGCTACAACTGGAACAGTAGTTTGGGAGTGGCATGCATGGGATCACCTTGTTCAAAATGTTGATCCAAATAAAGCTAATTACCAAGCATCAATTAGTGACCATTCCGAGTTGTTAAATATCAATTACAACACTCAAAAAGACTGGATGCACATGAACGGAGTAGATTATAATCCTATTCTTGATCAAATTGCATTTAGCTCTCACAATCTTAACGAATGGTACATTATCGATCACAGCACAACTACTGCTGAGGCGGCTTCTCATTCGGGAGGAAACTCAGGAAAAGGTGGCGATTTATTATTTCGCTGGGGACACCCAACCAATTATAGCACCACAGGAACTTCAATTTTAAATGTAACTCACGATGCTCATTGGATTCCAGAAGGCGTTCCGAATGCAGGATATTTAGTAGGATTTAACAATAAAGGAGTATCAAGCAGTCAGTCGGCAGTAGACCAAATTATTACCCCTCGAGTAGGATACAATTACACTAAGGTAGCAGGTGCTGCTTATACTCCATCAACATATACATTACGTCACGCTTGCAGCGGATATAGCAGTAATATGGGTAACTCTCAGCAATTACCTAACGGGAATATGTTAGTTTGCGTAGCTACAGCTGGACTTATTTATGAAATTGACCCTGCTGGAGCAACACTCTGGTCGAAGCAGTTAAGTGGTGCTTGTCCGCAAGCCTTCCGTTACGATACCTGCTATGTGAATAATGTCGCTCCTACAATTCCTGTAATTTCACTTAACGGGACTCAGTTAGAATCGACAGTTGATGCCACTTACCAATGGTATTTCAATGGCGATTTAATGCCGGGAGAGACAAACCAAACAATAACTCCAACACAAACCGGAATTTACTTGGTGAGAACCACAAACAATACCAGCTGTTCGTACAGTTATTCGCAAGGATACAACTTTACCATCACCGGTATATCGCAAACCGAGCAAGCAATGGCGGGAATTGGCGTGTATCCGAACCCCTCATCAGGACTTATTCACATTAGCGGTGCAGAAAAACTTGACTCAGGGTACTCAATTATGATGGCTGATGCCTTAGGAAAAGTTATCTTCGCAGGTAATAACACAAATTTAATAGATGCTTCATCATTTGGTAATGGCATTTATTACGTAACGATTCAAGCTGAGGAAGGGAAGTCCATTACCAAGAAAGTAGTATTGATTAAATAAAGAAGCCAAAATGAAAAAAGTACTCATAGTAGCGCTGTTGCTAATGGTAGCAGTATCAACATATGCTAAGAAAGTGAAATTCTCGGTCGATATGACCGGGCAAACAATAAATACCACAGGAGTGCATGTGGCAGGCGATTTTCAAACGATAGCAGGATTTGCCGGCGGCGATTGGAATTCAGCCTCTACCACTTTAACTCCTGAAGTTTCAAATCCTGATATCTACAGCATTGTTGTCGATATTCCCGCATTCACGAAATACGAGTACAAATATGTGAACGGCGACCAGTTTTATGAAGCAGAATTCGTTCCTATCGAATCGAGAGTAGGATATAATTTTAACGATAACCGTTGGTTATATGTCGATTCATTAGCTGACGATACCACCGATATCGGAGCTATTATGTTTGCGATGAATGCTCCTGCAGGAAAAATTCTTGTCCGTTATTTAGTAGATATGCAATTGCAATCTTCGGTAAACGGATCAGGTGTGCACTTAGCTGGCGATTTCCAAGGATGGGATACTGAAAAAACGATTTTGTATTCGTTTGGAAGCAATATCTACGAAGTCATCTGTTATCATGATGCAGGTTATATTGAATACAAGTATTTTAATGGGAATTCAGCTGCCCAGTCTGAAACAATTCCAACTTCATGTGCTTCAGCAAACAGTACGCGTATTATTCAAGTAAGTGCCGATATTGTATTAGATGCAGTTTGCTATAACGGATGTGCTGCTTGCAGTACTACTGGATTAAATGAGTTAACTAGTCACTCCGGATTTTCAATGTATCCGAATCCTGCGCGTAACGAAAGCGCAATTTCATTCGAGAAATTATCCGGCAGCAAATTAGTTACAGTATATGATTTGAAAGGAAGAGTAGTTTCAGAAGTAGTTTCTGAGAATGAAAATAGAGTGGTTCTGCCATTATCAACATTAAGTAAAGGTCTTTATGTTGTTGCAGTGAAGTTCAACGATAAGAATGAAGTTCAACAATCAAAATTGATTATCGAATAATCCCGAAATGCGAAAAATTATCGGCATAGCCACAGCTCTAGTTGTGGTTTTTATGCTAAAACCGACCGTTACATCTGCTCAAACTGATCTATATGATGTAAGTACTATTCAGCAAATAGAGTTGTTTTTCAGTCAGCCTGACTGGGATTATGAACTCGATACTGCCAAAGCCGGCAGCGATAGTTATATTATGGCTTCATTAGTGAAAATTAACGGAGTGGATTATGATAGTGTAGGAGTGAAGTATAAAGGCAATAGCTCATACAACGCTTCAAGTGCTAAAAATCCATTGCATATTTCGCTTAATGAGTTTAAAGGACAAAATTATCAAGGATATAAAGACATCAAGCTAAGCAACTGCTATGCTGATCCTTCAATGATAAGAGAGGTTTTAGCCTATGCTGTTTTAGGCAATTATATGGATTGCTCCAAATCGAATTTTGCTAAAGTCTTTATCAACGGAGTTTATGTGGGATTGTATTCCAATGATGAAAATGTTGGCTCGAAGTTTCTCACCGATAAATTTTATTCGTCGGCAAATACTTTCTTCAAATGTAATCCTATAGTTACTCCCGGACCAACAACTAAGTGTAATTTAAAGTACATTGTTGGAGGTGATAGCTCTTCATATTTTAATTTCTATGAGCTTAAATCTGATTACGGTTGGGATGAATTAGTTCGGTTATGCGATACCGTTACTAATTATCCTTCATCACTTGAGTCGGCAATGGATATAGATAGAGTATTATGGATGTTAGCGTTTAACAATGTTCTAATTAATCTCGATAGCTATACCGGGGCATTTGCGCAGAATTATTATTTGTACCGTGATAATAATAGCAGATTCGCTCCAGTAGTATGGGATTTAAATATGGCTTTCGGGGGATTCCCATTTGTTGGTAGCGGTAATAGCAGCTTAGGATCATTAACTGTTGCGAATATGCAACAGCTTCCGTTAACAATTCATAATACTGATCCGTATTGGCCATTGATTAACGATATCAATAACAATGCGCAATGGAATAGAATGTATGTAGCGCATATGAGAACTATTTTAAACGAGTTCTTTGTTTCGAATACCTATCAAACATTAGCTAGTCAATATCAAACTTTGGTTGATGCTGCAGTGCAAGCCGATACCAATAAAGCATTTACGTATACTCAGTTTCAGAACTCACTTAATTCGAATACGACAGTAGGTAGTTACCAAGTTCCGGGAATAGTTACATTGATGAGTGCTCGCGCAACATATTTACAATCTACTGCTGAATTTACAGTAACAGCACCTGCAATATCAGCAGTGGTGAATTCTCCTTCTGCTCCTTCTGTTGGCGATACCGTTTGGATTACTGCTACAATTAGCAATTGTAATAATGTAATCGTAGGGCATAGAGCGGATCAAGTATTTAAGTTTACGAAAGAATCGATGGTAGATGATGGTTTGCATCACGATGGAGGTGCCGGCGATGGTGTTTATGGTGCCGGTATTTTAGTTACTGCTCCGTACCTTCAATATTACGTTTATGCTGAAAATTCAAATGCGGCAATGTTTTCACCAGAAAGAGCGGAGCATGAATTTTATACAATGAATGCGAATGTTCAGGTTATAGGGTTTCAGCAATTAGCCATCAATGAATTTATGGCCAAGAATGATGGTACGGTAACCGATCAAGATGGTGAATATGAAGATTGGTTAGAGATTTATAATAACACTTCGTCAGCAATAAATCTTGGTAATGTTTACCTATCGAATAATATTTCGGACTTATTGAAATGGAGATTTCCGAATACCACTAGTATAGCTGCAAATAGTGTATTGGCTATTTGGATGGATCAAGATACTACTCAAAGCGGATTACATGCGAACTTTAAATTGTCGGCTTCTGGTGATGCAATTTATATTTTTAATGCCTCAGGAGGAATCGTTGATAGTTTAACTTTCGGTCCACAAAGTTCTGATATTTCAATGTTCCGTTGTCCTGATGGTACAGGTCCGTTTGCCTATACTTTAAGTTCGACATATAATCAAAAAAATTGTGCAACAGGAATTAATGAGCAGCATGGGCTAGTTGCATTTTCAATGTATCCGAATCCTGCAGCCGACCAATTGATAATAGAATCGCAACATCAAATTAATAGTGTTCAAGTATTCGATATACATGGAAGTAAAGTATTATCATCGGTAATGAGTCCTGCATTATCATTAACATTGCAACTAAATCAATTAAGTAACGGTATATATCATGTTGTACTTAATAACGGAGAAATGACCGGAAAAGTGATTGTCAGTAAGTAGAAATTAATAAAAAGAGACTAACAAATGAAAAGAATTGTTTTTTTGTCGCTCACAATAATGACGATGATTTTAAGTAGTTGTGAAAAGCCTGCCGGCGAAGGTGGCGATGCAACTATTAAAGGAAAAGTGTGGGTAGAAGACTGGGATAAGAATTTCAATTTACTGCAATATGAATTCGCAGGAGCTGATGAAGATGTTTACATTATCTATGGTGATGATGTGAATTATGGCGATAAGATTTCAGCTAATAATAATGGCGAATTCGAATTCAAATATTTACGAAAAGGCAAATACAAGATTTACGTCTATAGCGACCAAAAGCAATCCTCTACTACTCCAGCATCGCAAGTTGCAGTTGTTGTGGAAGCTGAAATAACAAGCAAAAAGCAAACACTAGATATTGGAACCATTACCATTAAAAAATAATTAGATGAAGAAAGTATTAGTACTTGTGTTTGTGGTAGCCGCATTTTCATTGCAAGTGAATGCTCAAAGTAAAAAGACTTTGTCGAAGTACGGAGTTAAAGCGGTTGTAGAAACGGTTACTGAAGATGGCCAAACCATCAACGACAGTAAAAAGGTTTTCAATAAAGATGGTGAAGTTGTTGAAGAGATTAATTACAATAAAACTGGCGCCGTTAAAAGTATAACGAAATATACATTCGATAAAAATGGTAATTGTGTAGAGGAATCTGTTATAAAAGACAGTAAAGTCATTGAAAGAAAGACTACGAAATACGATGTGAATGGAGAGAAAACAGAAGAGGCAATTTATAATGACGAAAATAAATTAGAAAAGCGTCATCTGTATTTTTACAATGCCAAAGGACTGAAAATCGAAAAACGTACACTGGATTCTGCAGGTAAAATTGTTAGTTCTCATAAGTTTATTTATCAATAATGTTCGTTTATTCGGCTCCTGAATCGCTCGATTTGTTCGATCCTATTTCTCTAGAAGAAATGGGTAAAGCCGAATTGATGGATCGTACCGACCTAAAATATATGTTTAGGTTAGATCAGCTCGGCTATTTCCTTTCGGCGGTTGCTAACCATTATCGTGTTCTCGAGATAAATGGAAAGAGATTGTTTCGTTATGAAACGGTTTATTACGATACTCTTCACAATAAACTTTATCGTAATCACCATAATGGCATTATGAATAGGTTTAAAATTCGCCATCGTACTTATGTCGACAGTAATCTCGGATTCTTAGAAGTTAAGGTAAAGAACAATAAAGGTAGAACAGTAAAAGAGCGTATTAAATGTACTCGTAACGAATCTTTGATCAGTGATAATACTTCGTCGTTTGTTTGTTCTTTAGTTCCAGTTACTCCAGCCGATTTAGTTGAAAAGATTGATGTGAATTATGATCGTATTACATTAGTCAGCAAGAACGATGCTGAGCGTGTTACTATTGATCTGAACTTAACTTTTGTTGCAGGAGAGAAAGTAAATATGGTCGAAGATTTAGTGATAGCCGAATTGAAACGTGATTCGAAAGTTGAATCTCCGTTTCTGAAATTAATGCGAGATAATAACGTAAAGATCGGTTCGATGAGTAAGTACTGCATGGGTATGGCGGTTCTCGATATGGATCCTAGAAAAAATAACTTTAAAGCAGGCTTAATGAAAATATTTAAGCTGGTAAAAAAATAAAAAAAACAAAACAATGATAAATTCAATATTGTTAGATAATGTTAATGCCGATGGAATTGATACTATTGCTAAGGTGTCATCCAAATTCGGAATCCGTTTGCTTATCGATTTGATCTCCTCATTCGTGTTAATCCGATTTATTTATTTTCGCTATTACAGAAATAAAGATTTATTGTTCACTTATTTTGTGTTCAATATTGTAATTTTTACAATCTCTTTTTTGTTGAATAGGGTAGAGATATCGATGGGTGCAGCATTCGGTTTGTTTGCGGTGTTTAGTATGTTGCGTTATAAAACAGAAGAGATAAGTATTAAAGATATGACTTATCTGTTCTTAACTATAGCAATTGGTATTGTTTCGGCAGTAACGAAATTGAAAGGTGTAGAGGATACCTATGAATATATGTTTTTAACTGGTATAATCGCTGCAATGATATTTGTTACTTTGTTACTTGAAAGTAATATGTTGATGAAGCAAGAGGCTTTTAAAACTATTTATTACGAAAAAATTGAACTGATTCGTCCCGATAGAAATGAAGAGTTTTTAGCTGATTTAAGAGAAAGGACTGGTATTAATATCCATCGTGCATTTGTTCAGAAAATCGACTTCTTGCGCGATTCTGCTCAGGTGAAAATTTATTATTACGAAAACTAAGTTTGAATTTTGTTTATGCGCATTAGATTTCCATTGTTTTTAGTTTGCTTTCTGGTTGTAGGAATATCTACTTTCGGACAAGTGAATGATGCGCAGATGTGGCTGTCGTTATCAGGACAAAAGCGTATCACTAGAAATATTACTGCAGTAGTGAATCCGGAGTTTCGCTTTGGAGAGAATATTGGAGAGTTGAATCGTTTTAGTACTGATATAGGTATCGATTATAAAATCAATAAACACTTTAAAGGCGGATTGTATTATCGCTTTATTTCAAATCGTTTGTTAGATAATACCTATGAAATAAGAAATAGGTTTTATGTAGACCTCAGTGCGAAAATTAAACCCGGAAAATTTATACTGAACTATAGAGCTCGTTATCAAAATCAATATCAAGATGGAGGCGGAGGAGTAGATTGGAGTTTGCCAAAAAGCTATCTGCGCAATAAGATTTCAGTAAAATACGATATGTCGAAACGTTGGTCGCCTTCGGTAAGCTATGAGCTTTGGACTAACATCAATGATAAGATCAACGATAATTATAGAATAGGCGTTTCCCTCGACTATGAGCTGGATAAAAGGACGAATATAAATGCTTCGTATTTGTACAATAAGGAGATTAACTTGAATAATCCTTGGACGCTTTATGTAGCAATGATAGGATTAGATTATACTTTTTAATTTTTTTTTGGCAATATTTTTCGGGTAAAATACCGAATATATAGTGTGAATAGATTTAATTTTCAGGTAAAAGTCAATTGCGTTTAGTTTCGATCTAAGCATAATGCAAAGCGCATGAATTTCTATGTTATTTTTGCTGAACTAAATGTTACCGTTAAGTTATGATATTATTAATTAATGCTGTTTTAGAGCAGCTAAAAAAGAACATTGTAAACCTTCTAAAGTTGCTTGTTATTCCGGGGCTAATCATGTTTATAGCCTTCAAAATTGGTAAAGCCAATGGGATTGAAGTAAGCGATTTAACCAGAGATACTGCTGCAGTATTACATGGAGAACCGTGGGCGGGAGTAATCTCGATGTTCGGATTATTTCTATGGTCGGCGGCGGCAACTATTTCGTTAGTATCGGCGGCTGTACTGAAAAAAGGCGGGAAGTCGAACGATATTCGTAAAGTATTGCTATTTGGCGGTTGTTTGTCGCTATTCCTAGGATTCGACGATGCCTTTGAGATGCATGAAGTAGTATTCGAAAACCTTTTTCCTTTTGCCGAAAAACTGTTCTACTTGGTGTACATCGGATCAATTTTAGGGTATATGATCTTCTTAAAAGACGCGTTACTCAAAACCGACTTCGTATTTTGGTTAGGTGCGATGGGTATGTTTTTCGCTTCGATGGTGCTCGACAACGTAGATCCTTTCATTTCTCACCAAGTCTATTATGAAGATTGCTTTAAGTTTTCAGGAATTTTCCTTTGGGCGGTATTTTACATTCGAACTGGATATCAAGCCCTAACGGGAGCTGTAAAATAGGCGATTTACAGAGTGAAGAAACATGGTTTTGGAAGCAAACGAGATGGCTTTCGAAACCATGTTATTAACAAAGGAATTGGGGTATTTTTGATATTTCTTCATCTTGATTCATTCTAATTTCATTTATTTATATGAACTTTGGCTCATTACAAAACGTAATAGTACCCAATTCTATAAATTATGAAAAACCTTTTAGCAGCATTAGTATTTGTTTTTGGTGGCACACTTGTTGTAAACGCCCAAGACACGAAGCCCGATCCAAATGCACCGGAAATCGTATTCGAACAAGAAATACACGATTTTGGAACAATTGATTATTCAGGCGACGGAACCTATGCCTTCAAATTCACCAATACAGGAAAAGAACCATTACTTATTACAGATTGTAAAGGAAGTTGTGGATGTACCGTTCCTAAATGGTCGAAAGAGCCGGTAACAAAAGGTCAGTCGGGGTATATCAATGTTAGCTACGATACTAAACGTCAAGGGCCATTCACTAAAACGGTAACAGTAACATCAAATGCCGGAAAAGGAATGACTAAAGTGTTGACAATTAAAGGGGTAGTGAAGTCACAAGAACAAACTGACGATCAAACACCAATTAAAAAACCTTCGGGAATGTCACCATTAGAAAATCCCGTTAAATAACAACATAAACAATTAAACTTCAATTATAAACAAATGAAAAAATCCATCCTTCTGGTAGCTTGCACCTTATTTATGGCGGTAGCAGCTAACGCACAATCAACTGATAAAGCTGCTCCTGCACCTGCTGCACCTGTTGAGAACAAAAATGCTGCTGAAATGACATTCGATGCATTAGAGTATAACTTCAATACTATTAAGCAAGGTGAGTCAGTAACACGCGAATTCGTGTTTACTAACACAGGTAAAGAAGATTTAATTATTACAAACGCTACAGGATCATGTGGTTGCACTGTTCCTGTATGGCCGAAAGAACCAACTAAAAAAGGTGCTAAAGGAACTATCAAAGTTACTTTTAACTCTGCTGGTAAAATGGGAATGCAAGACAAAACAGTTACAATCACTTCAAATGCAAAAAATACTCCTGTAGTATTACACTTGAAAGGAACTGTTGAAGCTCCGGCTCCGGTTGCTACACCGGCTTCTCCTGAAGCTCCTAAGAACTAATTAAAAATATTGCAGTAAATTTGTAGTCCCGGCAAAAAACCGGGACTACTTATTTTAACACCATGCCACAAATATCAGACAAAGGGCAAAACATGCCCCCATCGCCTATCCGCAAACTGGTTCCTTACGCAGAAGCTGCTAAGAAGAGAGGAACTCAGATATACCATTTGAATATTGGTCAGCCCGATATTCATACACCTGAGGTGATGATGAATGCCATTCGAAATATCGATTTAAAGGTTGTTGAGTATAGTCATTCTGCAGGAATAGAATCGTATCGTAAAAAGCTGGCGGGATATTACCAAAAGAATAATATCAATGTCGATTTTTCGGATATCATTATTACAACCGGCGGGTCTGAAGCGATTGAAATCGGAATGATGGCTTGCTTAAATCCGGGTGATGAAATTATTGTTCCGGAACCTTATTATGCCAATTACAACGGATTTTCAACGCAAGCAAGCGTAATCGTAAAACCTATAGCATCAACAATCGAATCGGGATTTGCATTACCTCCTATTTCTGAATTCGAAAAAGCAATTACTCCTCGTACAAAAGCCATTCTCATTTGCAATCCGAGTAATCCTACCGGATATTTATACAGCAAAGAAGAATTAATGGTCTTAAAAGAACTTGTTATCAAACACGATCTTTTCTTGTTTGCCGATGAAGTTTACCGCGAATTCTGCTACGACGGAAAAGAATATTTTTCAGTAATGCACCTCGAAGGATTGGAGCAAAATGTAGTATTGATGGATAGCATTTCGAAGCGTTACAGTGCATGCGGAGCTCGTATAGGTGCTATCGTTTCGAAGAACAAAGAAGTAATGACTGCAGCTTTGAAATTTGCGCAAGCGCGATTGAGTCCGCCAACATTCGGACAAATAGCTGCCGAAGCTGCAATTGATACGCCTGATAGTTATTTCGAAGAAGTAATTAAAGAATATGTAGGTCGACGCGATTTAGTAGTAAGTGCTTTAAATAAAATGGACGGAGTATTTTGTCCGAAGCCAAGTGGTGCATTTTATTGCATGGCACAATTGCCTGTCGACGATGCCGATCGTTTCTGCCAATGGTTATTAGAAGAATTCTCGTACGAAGGACAAACAGTGATGTTGGCACCTGCAACGGGCTTTTATTCTAAGCCTGAACTAGGCCGTCATCAAGTTCGAATTGCCTACGTGTTAAAGCCTGAATCGCTTACCAATGCCATGAAATGCTTAGAAGAAGCATTAAAGGTATATCCGGGAAGAACGGTAATAGCAAAAGAATCTGCTACAGCCTGATACTTATAAGATTAAGGAAAAGCGGTTGCGGAATTATCGGCAACCGCTTTTTTTATGCTTGTTAAGAACCTATTGTTAATATTTTAATCGGGAAGAGGTCAATGCCCTTTGCCGATACGGATAGATTTGTGAAATATAGAACCATTGAGAATAGTCATGATTGTTATTGAGCCGGAAATGATTGGGTGGGGGGTGTTAGCAGTATTAGGCCTGGCTTTATTGTTTCAGCTATACTATATTCTGGTAGAGTTTTCAGGAGTTGGTTTTGGAAAAGAAACTGAAGTGCAAAATGCTGGTAATGAGCCGGTATCGGTTATTATTTGTGCTCGAAATGAACTGAAAAACTTGCGTGCCTTTCTGCCATCGGTACTCGATCAAAATTACCCGGAATATCAGGTGGTAGTAGTAAATGATTGCAGTTGGGATGAGTCGGCGAAGTATCTCGAAGAAATGGAAGATGCCTATCCTGTGTTGAAAGTTATTACAATAAAAGAGCAAGAAAAATACCAACACGGAAAAAAATTCGCCTTAACTTTAGGCATTAAAGGAGCTAAATACGAAAAGCTGCTATTTACTGATGCCGATTGTAAGCCGTTAGGAAATCAATGGATCAGAACGATGGTTCAGCGATTACAAGGCGAAAAAGAATTGGTAGTAGGATATGGAGCTTATCTAAAAGAAAAAGGATTACTCAACCGATGGATCCGATTCGATACTGCTCAGAATGCATTGCTATATCTCACTCGTGCTAAGAGAGGGAAAGCATATATGGGCGTAGGGAGAAATTTAGCTTACGTAAAGAGTTTGTTCTTTAAAAATAAAGGATTTGCGAATCATTATCATCTGATGTCGGGCGATGATGATTTGTTTGTAAACGAAACAGCGAACAAGAAGAATGTAGCTGTAGAACTATCGCCTGAATCGTTTACCTATTCAAAACCTAAAACGTCGTTTTCGCACTGGATTTATCAGAAGAAGCGACACATGAGTACCGGGAAATATTACAAAGGACGCGACCGAAGATTAATAGGTTGGTACTTTATTTCCCAAAGTTTATTCTGGATTACAGTAATTGCATCCCTGATATTGAAACTTAATTGGCAGATTGTCGTAGCAATGGTATCAACCAGGTTAATAGTTCAAATGATTGTTTACTGGAGAGGATTCAAAAAGCTGGGTGAAACCGACCTGCTTATCTTGACACCCTTCTTCGATCTAATGGTAGCCTTCATTTATCCATTATTAGCCGTATCGAACATCTTCATAAAGACCAAATCATGGAAGTAATGGCTGCAACAACCAACACCCTTACTATGGAAAATCCTAAAACTCAACTTAAGGTAGTAGAAGAAGAGATTCAACATCTCTCCGATAAAGCTGTCAAGGATTATAAACTTGTACGCAGAGCGGTAGAAGAAGGCGATCAAAAAGCCTATGCCGAGTTGATGTCGAGATATAAAGACTCTATCTATTATATGTTGCTCAAAATGGTGAACAACAGAGATGATGCTGAGGATTTGACTATCGAAGCTTTCGGTAAAGCATTTAGAAATATTAAGCAATACACTCCTGACTATGCATTTAGTACATGGTTGTTTAAAATTGCTACTAATAACTGTATCGACTTCATTCGTAAAAAACGTAAGATGTTATTAAGCATCGATCGTGGATTCGAGAATGAAGATGGACAAGACATGACATTAGAAGTTCGTTCCGATGGACCGAGTCCTGATGATGTGATGATGAAAAAACAAAAAGTCTTGATGATGAAAGATGTGGTAGAGAAATTAAAACCACGTTACCGTCGCTTAGTTGAGCTACGCTACTATCAAGAACTATCATACGAAGAGATTTCAGAGGAATTGAATCTCCCTCTTGGAACTGTCAAAGCACAGTTGTTTAGAGCAAGAGAGTTTTTATATCAGATTATGAAGAACTCGGAGTATGTATCACATTAAAAGAAAAGCCTTGCGAAAGCAAGGCTTTTCTTTTAATGTGACGTTATGAGGTTTACGGTTTGCTCACTGCGTGGTTTTTGGTTGCGCGAAGCGGATGATGGGCTAACGCGGAATGGGCTGGCGCGGAATTGACTAACGCGGATTGTGTTGTGAAAGATGAAGTTAGGAGGGAGCGTGTGTTAGTAGAAGGGAATTGGGAGTAGGAGTTAAAGAATACTGTTTATCATCCATGTATTATGTTCGATTGAACTACTTTTGCGGCATGGATTTAAAGCCTGAATCAACTGAAATGTTAAAAAGCTACTTTCCTTCGCTTACGGAAGGACAGTTACAGCAATATGATCAGTTGGTAAAATTATTTATTGAATGGAATGAAAAGGTGAATTTGATATCACGCAAAGACATCGATCATCTGATCAGCCGACATATACTTCACTCATTGGCTATCGTAAAGGCGATTCGCTTTGATGCTGGAGCTCGAGTAATGGATATTGGAACGGGAGGAGGTTTTCCGGGAATTCCTTTAGCCATTTA
>Ga0255347_1002159_pt1 | contig 28799 bp, 26 predicted proteins | sample wastewater_treat_2_FD_192479 | JGI IMG/M metagenome (GOLD analysis project Ga0255347, IMG submission 192479) | Wastewater microbial communities from Lulu Island WWTP, Vancouver, Canada - plant24 | ecosystem: Engineered > WWTP > Wastewater > Unclassified | place: Canada: Vancouver, British... | reverse complement strand
AAATTTTGACATTTTACTCCATACTTATTTTACAATATCATCAAAACAGCGTCGAATTTAGTCGGGAAAATGGCTCTCCGAGGCACGCCAAAAACGGATGCCCTGGCGTTCAACAATTTTTGCCCGGCCGCTTTTTTCTAACCTTGTAAGCGTGGACCGAATTTCATCTGCCGGCCAGTCAGCCAGCGCTTCATTCAGTTCAGAATCTCGCATTGGGTGGCGGGTGATGATGCCTAAAATGGCCTCCAGCAAGTCTTCTTTACCGCTCAGATCAAAAGCCCCTGTTGCTGGATGGACAATTTCAGCAATCGTTCCCAGAATAGCCCGCGCGCGTAACAACCCATCTTCATCCGGTGGTTTTACCCAGGTTTCCACAGGCGGCCGGGTAGGCGTTACAATGTGCACCTCATCAGGGTTTATCTTTGCCAAAACAGCAGCAATTTCTTTCAGCGCTGCTTCTGTATCATTCAGCCCACGGATTAGCATCACTTCAATCCAGAGCTGTCCTGTATATTCCTGCCGAAAGTGGATCAAACCTTCTACCAACCGCTCAAAGGATAAATCACGGTGTGCCCGGTTGATGCGGTGGTACAAATCCGAATTTCCAGCATCCAATGAAGGCAAAACGGCATCAGCCGGCAGCAGTGCTTCTCTGACCTCCGGTAAGTAAAGCAATCCGCCATTGGTGATCACAGCTACGGGTAAATCGGTCAGCGCTTTCACCCCGCGAATAAGCGCTCCAATTTCCGCATGCAGGCAGGTTTCACCAGAACCAACAAAGGTGATCCAATCGATCTGCCCCGGAGGGTGTGCAGCCAAACTTGCCCGTACTTGCGATAAAATTTCTTCCGTATCAAAGTACACCCTGCGCTCGTTGGTAACCGGCTGGCTGCGTCCCAACTGACAATAAACACAATTCCAATTGCAGGTCTTTAATGGGACGGGGTCAATCCCCAGGGATTGACCGAGCCTCCGGGTAGGCACCGGACCAAATACACGTTTATCCATACAAAAATCCCGTTTCTAAACCAGGTAAAGTTTTAAAAATGTAATACTTTGTTTCGTCAAAAAAAGTTCCGATATGAAAGCATCAATCCAACAAAGTAATTTTTGCTAATTTACCTGCCGCGTTTATTATAATCCAGGATAGTTCATTCTATCTCACAACGATTAAACCAAACACTGCTGGTTCACAAATCAGGATTTCAATTTTTATGTGTAATCCAAGAGATGATTGTAATCATAGTATTCAAATTCACACAATGGATTGCATTTTGACGGTTGTCCACTGCCGAGATATTTTTACGCCTTTTTGAACTTTGTTCTGGCGATTTAACAGGTTATAATCATAACGACAATGCAAGAATGTAAAGCCAATTATCAGCAAAGGAGAAACAGATGGCGTTTTCATTAAAATCAAAAGCGGGTGAGCTTTTAAAAGATAAGATCGCTGTGGAAGTTTTGGAAAAATACGCTCCTGGAATTACCACGAACCCCTTAATTAAATTAGCCAAGCAAATGACATTGGAAAAACTCCTTTCCATGCCCCAAGCCAAGCAGGCGGGCCTCACTGAAGAAATGCTCACCAAGCTGCTCGACGAGATCAACGAACGCATCAAATGATATCAGGGCGGTTTAGAACAATGACCGCCCATATTATTTAAACCTGCCATCCCAAAGAGCCCTTTATCGTTGTCCGGCATTTGCCTATTGCTTGCCTGGGGCTCCTGCACTATTTAAACGATCGTTTTGACCAAACAATTTAATATTCATTCAACCAGCATGACTGAAATTTAACAATAGTACCAATCTGTTTCCGGCAAATTGCCTGGGATTGGACGAACCGACCAGCCAGCAATCACGTAACACGAAATTTAATGGAATAAAAGGCACCTACAAAGGCATAAACATGACCCATCAAAACCAAAACCAACCCATTGATGAACCGCAACCCAGACCTTTATTAAATTCTGAAGAGGTCATCAATAAAATACGTGAAAGCGGAGAGCAGTTGATGGCTTCCATCCAGGATTTGATCGAATGGACGGATTACGACGTTCCCCAAATTATTGATTACCTCAAGCGCATAGGAAATTTTTTGCATGCGGTCATTGAAGCCAACCCCATAACCTATTCGCTGGGCACCCTTACCCGCCATCTGGAATTGGACGAGCTCACCCTTCGGCGGCTGCTGCACGATGTGGGCGTTCAGATCGACACCTCCGCTATAAACCCTGATGAGACCGTTACAGAAGCCGATGTCATCGCGCTGCTGGCGGACCGCGCCGGCTCGCGTGTGGGCAACCGCCTGATGGACCTGCTGCGCGGCGATGGGCCCTATGTCACCTGGTGATGAACTCATACGTTTTAAGCAACCCCAGTAAAACCCTGCACCCTGAGGTCAAGTAACAGGGGCGTTTCCAGCGTGTGCCTGTCCAGGCTTTGCCTGGATATTCGTTCCAAAATAAAACGAACCGAAACGAATCAAAGGCTGGCAACGCTTTCTTCATTCCTCAGATCTTCTAAATATTCGTTCATGGCGTTCGTCAGTCGTTTGAAAAAGATGCTGGCTTGATCCCCGCCCAGCATGTGGCTGATAGCTGAAAGGTGAAAGCTGAAAGGCGAAAGATGTTTCCACCCCGCTATGTTAGAGGACAGTGTGGCTTTTGGCAATTCGCTGATGCGGCTTGAGGCCGCTCAGCTCGTATGCATTCATATTACCGGGCTGGCCCACACACCAATGTGCATGGCATTTAGCTGATGCGAATTGAGTCCGCTTCAGCTTAACCGCCGCGCTTTTTGGGACCTGCCGGGGTTGCACTGGCAGAGATGTTTGTGGCTGCCGCCATTAATCAAGCTCCTTTCGTGGTGGGTGCGCGTTAGAATAGAACATAGGTTCTAACATTGATGAGAGTATAACATAAAAGGTGCGGGGTTTCAATACGTCAAAAGCGGCGAAAAGGGGGTTATTTTGTGCCGCAAGCGGCATGTTTGTTGGTAGCTGGTAGCTGAAAGCTCAAAGCTGAAAGTGGCTGGTGCGGATCGATTCGGCTCGCCGGTGGGTGATCACCTGATGGAGCTGCTGCGCGGCAACGAGCCCTACGTCACCAGATGATGAGGTAAGCAGGTTCCTAACTCATTTATGAGACACAATTATCAAACAACATAAATTATGAATAATTATTTATGTATTGAATCGAATTTATGCTTCAATTATTCTAGTGTTAATTCAGATTATTAATTTCAATATGGTAACTTAGAAGACTAATTTTTTAAAGTGATGATTAATAGTTGTTTTAGGTTGGATTATTTTAAGTATCAATAAACTCACTCTATTCCCAACTAATTAATTATCCTTTTTAAGCTGAACTATAGTTTTTTATTTTTCTGTTTTAGGCCAAATATTTTCTAGATTTTTTGTAAATCGATAATAATCTCGATACCGATTGATGTCGTCGCTACTCCGTAAAATATTTAATCTTTTATTTATATAAAATTCATTTATCTTATCATTTTCAACACCTAAAGAACGTCTTTGTAATTGTTTTGCAACGATAAGTGTTGTGCCTGTTCCCGCAAAAGGATCAAAAACTAAATCATCAATATTTGTTGATGAAAGAATTACCCTTAGCAATAAATGTATCGGTGATTGCTGTTTATGAACTCTTTCACCAAGTTCATTTCTTAATGGTTCATCTCCAGCTAAATAACCTGAGGTCATCTCACGTATATCATCCCAAACATCAGTAGCAAATAAACCGTTAGGGCGAGAATATTTATATGTTTCTAGCAATGGTGGGTCTATTCTTAATCTATTAAATACTTTAGGTTTTTTACCTTTCGTATAAAAGGCAATAATTTGATAATGTTTTCCATACCTATACCTGTTTGGCACTGCTGATGTGGTTTTTCTCCAGATAATCAAGTTTTGGAAAGTCCATCCAGAAGAGTCCAATGCCTGCAAAACATGCCTCGTGTTCTTTTCCCGTTGCATGAAATATATTGCCGCGCCTTGTGCTGAATTTTCATATGCTAGCTTACAAACCAATTCCATCCATTCCCAATATTTTTCTTCGCGCATATTGTCATCATGTTGTCGATAATCTTTTTTTTGGTTAAAAGGAGGATCAAGAAAGGTTAAATCAAATTTGTCTCCATTATATTTGTTTAAATAATCAACGCAATCGCTATTAATAATTTCTGTGAACATTTTTTATATTCCTTCAAACAACGATATTACTTTAATTTTGTAGTATCCATTCTCTTCTTCAATTAAATTATCTAATGTCATTTGGTAAATGTAATTAGACACAGATATTTTCTCTTCAAATATTGACAGCTTTAATTCTAATTGATCAGCTCGCAATTTATTTTCAGACAATAAAAATAGTATTATTGCTATTAAAAATTCATCTCTAGATATAAGTGATTTATTTTTCCTCTTAACTAGAAGAGAACAGACCCTCCCAATTGTTATCATTTTCTTTTCTAAGTTAATTTGTTCATTAATCAAAAACTTAGAAAAAAGTTTCTTTACTTCACCTTTTGACCGTAATTGATACTGTTTAGTAAAGAATGTTGTGATTTCTTTCTCAATTTTTGTTGCTAATGATTGTTCAATAGTAATGCCTTTATTAAAAATCATAAGGAACTTATTTTTAGCATCTTCAACAATTTCAATGTCGCGCACTATCGTAATTGATTCCGTGTTTGCCCGCCAAGTGTCGGTTTTATTTGTAAACCCTAAATTCATTTTGATTAAATTGATTGATGAAACGGCAATTAGTTTTTCAGTAATGATAAGTTTCGAATGCAAATTTTCTTCTGTTGTCTTTAGTTTCACACCATTGGCTAGCAAATTGAAATATATTTTTTTCATCCTCTCTGAAAAATCCATACTTTTATCACCCGCAAGGATCTTTACTTCTACACCTCTAGAGCTTGCCTTAATAATTTCAATTGGGATGAACGGGTCTGTGAAACTTTCTGTTGATATAAACAAAAAACTGTCTGACTGATTAATTATATTTGTGATAAGCGTTCTTGCTCGGATATCAAACGGACAAACAAATAGCCCGAATTCTTTTGTGTTTTTTTCAGGGCACAATTCACTTGGGTAGTCGGTTATCCAATTGTTAATGTGTTTATTAGATTCTATTACTTTTGGTAATATAAATAAGTTTTGCGTATATTTATAACTCGATGTAGAAATTAGTTCGTGAATATTGCCTTCTTTTCCCGAATGGGGTGTATAAAATAGTTTAAGCAGTTGAGAAAATTTTTCATTGAATTCTCTTATTATTTCTGGTTCTTTTTTGTAAATCAAAACAGCATCTATCTCTTCATAATCTGTAAAATTAGCCGATAACGCTATTGCGGATTTTTCAGTAACAATAAATTTTCCATGAAACGAATACCATCGGCCAACTGCTGTTGACGTTCTTTCTGGGTCGCCAATATTCCAAGCATTAAAATAAATTTTTGCTCCTGCATTCTTTAATTCTTCAAATTGCTTACTCACTCTTTCTCTAATACTCTCATTTATGCTGTCATATGGAAGAGTGAATATTTCTAGAGCAATGCTTTGATTCAATCGATATTTTAGTTGATCAAAAAGCGCTTTGTCGTGCATCTGAAACATAGCAATTCGAATATATTCCTCAGCTTCAAGGATTTCATTTATTACTATATCTTTTACTTGGTTCCCCATATCGAAAAGGATCATTGTTTTCTCCTAGGTAGTTAATATGTATATATATTCATTTTTTATTTGTTTTGCTCTCGATACTTGGTTACTTATCCTTCTAGTAAAAGTATCCACATGATGAAAGCCAATGTCACAAGCTAAATTCAACAATTTCTCGTGTGTATGCATTTTATCATCGTGACCAATAACTAAAGCAAAATAGCCATCCAGTATAAGAGATATTTGGTTAAAGACTGCTTTCATATCATGTAAGTATGATTCTCTATCCCTACCAATTTCACTGCCTGGAACTGTATTTAATCCAAACAATTTCATCGATAGCATGTGGATTTTCTCGTAATTTTGTGCAGACCAATAGGGCGGAGATGTCACAACCAAATTGCATTTCTCAACAAAATTGCTTATTTTTCTTGCATCTCCAAATATGGGTTTGCAGATTAGATTTTTATCAATTTCTTTATTTAAACAAAGTATTGCTTTTTTCATTCTATTAATTTGTGAATATAAACGATTGAAAACCGGTATATTGCGAGTGAGGTTATCTACTTGACGATAATAATGTTTCCTATCAATATAATTATGATTGTCTGGCAATATTGGGATGACCGAATCCATTCTTGCATTGCTCATTCCTTTAAGAAGCGTGGATAAGCCAATTTCAAGAAAGTTTCTCACTTCTGAAGAATATCTGGCTAACTCACTAAGAATTTCATGAATATAATATGCTACATCATTTCTAAACCATAATTCACTATTTTCAAATAAATCAACACAAGGAAAGTTATCATTTTTGTAATTTTCTGTGTTCTTTTTTTTTGAAAGCCAGTGTAAAAAATCATCAATTTCTTTCAACCTATAATCATTAATTCTTAGCGATTTTGCTTGTGCAATTTTTACTGCAATTGGGTTGGTATCAAGCCCGTAAGCATGACATCCTAAAGAATTTGCAACAATCAAGGTTGTCCCAGAGCCCATAAAAGGATCTACAACTATCCCATTTCCTTTTGAATAATTTCTAATGATTTTTTCTGGGATTTGTGGAATAAATTTTGCTGTGTAATGATGAAAAAAAATGCACACCATGCTGTCTTTCAGTTTGCTTTAAATTTTCAAAATCCCAATTTGACCTAAGATCATCATTTCGAACCATTTTGTAATACCTTTTGCCAATTTCAAGCGCAGCAATAATTTGCAATGCCCGATTTTCGTCAATATCATCAAACTCTAACAAATCTTGAACAGAAACACTATTGCTTCTTAACAACCTTAAAAATTCTACTATCTTTTTGCTACTTTCCTCTAAGTTACCAATTGGGTTATTTTGAGAAAATAACAACATAAATAGCTCTTCTGTTGTTGAAGATTGAATATTGGGATTTTTATATGTTTTTTTTGGGTTTTCCATAATTCACTACAAAGCAAATCTAAACAATATGATGAATAAAAAATCATCGAGTTTTTTATTTTATAGCGTGAAAATGCTCACTTAAATTTATATATTAACTGGCTATATCCATTATTACATTGATAGTCTGTCTGCGCAAGGCTTAATAATAATAGAATATTTTAAAATTTTTACCAAGCCTGATCTACTTTTCAAAAACGAATTAATTTAAAATAATAAAATTGATTTGAGATTATCGATCCTCCCTCTCCCCGCCCTTCGCTGCACTTCCACGATGTGCTAAAATTAGACCTGTATGCAAGTTTACGACCATCTCCAGGCGATCCTGGACACGCTTCCCGAAAAACCCGGCTGCTATCTGATGAAAAATGCCCAGGCGCGCATCATCTACGTGGGCAAGGCGGTCAATTTGCGCGCGCGGGTGCGATCTTACTTCCATGCCGGCGCACACGAACACCCAAAAACCCAGAAACTGGTCAGCGAGATCGCCGATATCGAGTGGATTGTCGTCGGCTCTGAGCTGGAAGCGCTGATTTTGGAAATGAACCTGATCAAGCGGCATCGTCCACGCTACAATGTGCGCCTTAAAGACGACAAGCGCTTTCCCTATATCAAGGTGCACTGGGCAGACCCCTTCCCCAAAATCACCGTTACCCGTCATATGGTTATTGACGGATCACGCTATTTCGGGCCTTACACCAGTGTGTGGGCTGTGCATCAGACACTGGACTTACTGCGAAAAATCTTCCCCTACCTGACCTGTAACCGCGAGATCACCGGCAAAGATGCGCGGGCTTGCCTGTATTACGACATCAAACTCTGTTCGGCGCCCTGTATTGGCGCTATCAACCAGGAAGATTACCGCCAGTTGATCGATGACCTGTGCCAGTTCCTTGATGGGCGCACCGAGACGGTTGTGCAGCGCCTTAATCAAGCCATGGAAGCCGCAGCCGAGGAACTTCAATATGAAAAAGCTGCCACCATCCGTGACCAGCTGCTGGCCATCGATCGGGTGGTCGAACGCCAGAAGGTTGTCAGCAGCGAACAGACCGATTCGGATGTCATCGCCATGGCGCGTGCTGATGGCGAAGCTTGCGTACAGGTGTTCTTTATTCGCAGCGGAAAGCTGATCGGACGGGAATATTTCGTACTGGAGGGCACCGAGGAGGAAGCCGATCAGGAAGTGCTGGCTGAATTTGTCAAACAGTTTTACGCCCAGGCAGCCTTTGTACCCAATACGGTGCTATTGCCGGAGGAGCTGGAAGAAGCAAAGATCATCAGTCAGTGGCTGAAAGAACGTAAATCCGGGCAAAAGGTCGAAATCAGCGTTCCCCACCAGGATGTGAATCGCGAGCTGGTTGAGATGGCTGCTGAAAACGCGGTTGAGATGCTCAACGCGCTGCGCACCCGCTGGGAAGCTGATAAGAACCGTCAGACCGTTGCGCTGACCGAGATCCAGGAGGTGCTCAATCTACACGAGCCACCCAACCGCATCGAGTGTTTCGATATCTCCACCACCCAGGGAGTGGCCAGCGTGGGCAGCATGGTTGTTTTCGAGCAAGGCACGCCCCACAAGCAGTTTTACCGGCGCTTTAATATCAAGTCGGTGTTGGGGCAGGATGATTTCGCCAGTATGGAAGAGGTGCTGAGCCGACGCTTCCGACGCTGGAGGGCAGCCTATGAAGCTGAAGATGAAGTCGGAAAAAAGCCCGATCCAGCCTTCGCCATATTGCCCGATCTGCTGCTGGTTGATGGCGGCAAGGGTCAACTTAGCCGAGCCGTTGCCGTATTGGAAAGTTATCATCTTTTGGACCGGGTGCCCGTTGCTGCACTGGCGGAAAACGAAGAAGAGCTTTATATTCCCAACCAGTCCGAAGCCATCTACCTCGAACGGCACTCACAGGGTCTGTACCTCTTACAGCGCATCCGCGATGAAGCCCACCGCTTTGCCATCACTGCCCACCGCAAGCGGCGCAGCCAGCAGGGTATGGCTTCACGCCTGGATCAAATCCCCGGCATCGGTCCAGCGCGCCGTAAAGCCTTACTGAATACCTTCGGTTCTATTGAGGGTATTCTGGAGGCTCCAGCTGAAAAAATAGCCGAAATCAAAGGAATCACCCTGGAACTGGCACAAAATATCAAACTACAACTCGAATAAGGAGCTGTTTTGAGCAAAAAGCAAGAAAGAAAACCAAAATCATACCGGGTCTATCAGATTGTGATGGCGATTATCGCCGTCGTCATGATTCTCTCAATGATTGCCATGGCAATCCGCTGGTAAGGAAGCCAATATGTCTGGTTTAGGCTGGTTGGATGTTTCCGACCTTGATTTCAACGTGTTGCTCCTATTGGAGCCTTTGCACGCCGTCTACATAGCCCAACGCCAGCCAGACGCTGCTATGGGAACGGCAATAGGTGCCCATCCAGCAGTGCGCTGGTACCTGTGCCACATCCACCCGCCGATCCAAGCCTATCTCGAATACTGCCTGAAGCTGGGCAACCCGAACCCCATGCCAGAAGAACTGCGTCAGGCTGAGCTTTCTGTGCTCGATACAATGCAGGACTGGCTGATCTATGTTCTCGACCCTGCAGGGTACGATCAGCTTAAATTTCTTAACTGGGATGACAATTCGTTGCTGAGCATGGCCGACTTTTGTGGCAAAGTCGTTCTCGATATCGGTGCGGGCACCGGTCGTCTGGCCTTTCTTGTCGCACCATACGCCCATGTCGTTTATGCCGTGGAGCCAATCGCCAATTTACGGCGGTATATCATCAAAAAACGGGCTCGCCTGGGTTTGGAAAATGTTTTCCCTGTCAATGGCCTCATCACTCAGATCCCTTTTGTTGATAATTTCGCCGATATCCTCATGGCGGGTCACGTCTTCGGTGATGATTTTGATGCCGAGCTTTCCGAAATGCAGCGTGTGGTGCGGCCGGGCGGGCTGATCTTGCTGCATCCAGGTACGAATTTCACCTCCGAATCAAATGCACATCGTTTTCTGGTCCACAAAGGGTTTGAATTTTCCCTTTTTGAAGAGCCGGGCGATGGTCTCAAACGCAAATACTGGTTAAAAGTTCAAAAACCCTCACAATCAAAGGAGAAACCACATGACCGAAAATAAGGGCTATAGTTTTGTCGAATCCACCAAATATCCCTTTATCAGCGAATCCGGCCAAAGGCGTGGGCTGCCACAACCCGCTTACGAATTACCGGTGGAAGTTGGTGTTCCACTGATCGACCTTCCCAAGCCAGAAGACATCGATCTGGGTGAATTTAATTTGCGCACAGCTATCGAAAACCGGGTTACCCGCCGCCATTACACCGAAGAAACCCTTTCATTGGAAGAGTTGTCCTATCTTCTATGGCTTACCCAGGGCAATAAATTCGTCAATGAGCAGCGAGCGGTCCCTCTGAAAACCGTCCCTTCGGCTGGATGCCGGCACCCTTTTGAAACTTATCTTTCCATCAACAAAGTCGCTGGACTGCAAGCAGGCTTATATCGCTTCGTAGCCAGTACTCATCAGCTGGCTGCCGAACGCATCGATGCCCATTTCAATGCCAAACTGGCAGAAGTCTGCCTGAACCAACGGCATATTATCACCAGTGCGGTCACTTTTATTTGGGCTGCCGTCCCTTATCGCACCGTCTGGCGCTATTCCGAACGCAGTTACCGGTACCTTTACCTGGATGCCGGCCACGTTTGTCAGAACCTGTATCTGGCTGCAGAGTCGATTCATTGTGGCGTGTGTGCTATTGGCGCCTTTGATGATGACGGGGCAGACGCTCTGATGGGATTTACGCCTCCAGACATGTTTGTTATTTACCTGGCCAGCCTGGGAAAAATTGCTTGACCTCCTTAACTTCTGCGATCGATACTTGCGTTTTGATTTCTGCCAGTGAGGAATGGCAGGCCTTTCTGCCCCACTTCCCACAGGCAAAGATTGAGCCAACACCTTATGGCAATTATTTCAGGATGGGGATTGACGACCACCAGGTAGTTTTTTTACACGGAGGCTGGGGAAAAGTCGCTGCTGCCGGGTCGGCTCAGTATGCCATTCTCCGCTGGCGCCCGACCCGGATTATTAACATTGGCACCTGCGGTGGGTTTCACGGAAAGGTTGAGCGTGGACAGGTGATTTTGGCTGAAAAAACCATCATTTACGACATCATCGAACAGATGGATGATGCCGATGATGCTATCCGTCACTACACCGTTGATTTCGATCTGTCCTGGCTGCCCCAATCCCCGCCTCAGTCGGTGAGCCCTGGCACCATCCTCTCCGCCGATCGAGACATCGTCCCTGCAGATATTCCAGGTCTGATCCGGCGCTATAACGCAACCGTCGCAGATTGGGAGTCTGGGCCGATCGCCTGGATTGCCCGGCGTAATCAGGTTCCCTGCCTGATTTTGCGCGCAGTTTCAGACCTGGTAAGCGAATCCGGTGGCGAAGCCTATCAGGGCGACGATTTCTTCCAGAAGCAATGTAAGCCGCTCATGGCAGAATTTGTGCGCCACCTTCCAGCCTGGCTGGACGTGTTTCAGGTTTAATTCAAATCACTAGTCGGGTAAAAATCACAATACAGCAAACCATCTTCAGAATGTAAAAACAACGTAAATGAACAGCAAATACATCCAGATATTAAATTAAACATGATCAAAGCTAGGAAGCATGATTTTACAAAATAAAACTCCAGCAACAACCAACTCTGGCATGGTTTTTAAAACACGTCGAACACAACCAAAAATTAAAGGCCAATATTTGAGCAATGTTGTTTAAGGAAGTACTATTTTCCCAATCGCTCTCGTTCTTCAGTGATTATGCTTTCTTCCAACTTTTTAAACAGCGGTGCCGGCTGGTTGAAGACCTTCCCAGGAGACAGCTCGGACGGCTGCCAGAGATCTTCACCTTCCGAGGAGAGCGATTCACCCGGTTCATACAACAATACCGTGTGTGAACCCAGCGCGTCGTCTATTTCTTGGGTTATAAGTGTGCCAAAAATTGGGCGTTCATAACCCAGGTAAGTGTGCAATTTTTCAGAGGAGTGTGGTAAAAACGGCGAAAAGACAACCTTCAACCAATCTATTGCCTGCATCGCTGTGTAAACGGATTTAGCAGCCTCATCCTTATTGGTTTTTATCTCGAACCAGGGACCGGATGCATCGAGATATTTATTAACCTCTCCAGCCAGGCGCATGGCTTCCAAGAGGGCTGCACGCAGCTTTACAGCCTCTAAATGGCCTGCTACAGATGTAAAGCCATCGCGAATCGTTTGCAGCAATGCCAGGTCTCTCTCCCGCAATGCACCTGGAATCGGCACGGTACCATTCCAGTGTTTGAATGCGAAAGAAAGCACCCGGTTAACCAGATTTCCCCAGGTTGCAACGAGTTCATTGTTATTGCGAAGATAAAACTCCTCCCAATCCCAATCGGAATCGCGAGTCTCTGGCATATTTACAGTCAAAATATAGCGTAATGGGTCCGGGTCATAACGCTCTAAGAAATCCAGACCCCATACAGCCCAGTTCTGGCTTCCGGAAATTTTTCGTCCTTCCAAATTCATAAACTCATTAGCAGGCACATCATATGGCAACACAAGCTGCTTGGGTTCAACTGCACCCATCTTCTCGTCAAAAGATTTCCCGACACCAATCAATTCTGCTGGCCAAATGATGGCATGAAAGGGGATATTATCTTTGCCGATACAATAAAACCCCCGAGATTCAGGGTTTGTCCACCAGTGATGCCAGGCGTCTGGTTTACCATGCAGTTGGCACCACTCTATCACGCTCGATAAGTAACCAATCACCGCTTCAAACCAGACATACATGCATTTGCCATCCCATCCCTCCACCGGAACGGGGATTCCCCAAGAAAGATCACGAGTAATAGGACGCCCGCGCAAGCCATTTGTTTCAATCTGACCCAAAGATTGGCGAATCACATTTGGTCGCCAGTAGGATTGCCTATCCTGTAGAAATTCAGTCACTGGTTTCTGTAATTTTTCCAAATCCAGGTAAAAATGTGTGGTTTCGCGCAATTCAGGTGTCGACCCGTCAATTTTACTTACAGGTTCAATCAGTTTTTCAGCTTCCAAAAGATGCCCACAATGATCACACTGATCCGATCGAGCTCCGGTGTTTCCACAAAAATAACAGGTGCCCTCTACATACCGATCTGGTAAAAAACGTTCCTGTGTTGGCGAATACCATTGTTTCGATTCTTCTGTGTATAAATAACCATTTTCTTTCAGCGATAAAAAGAACTTGCTGGCTATATCAAAATGATTACTCGTATGTGTGCTGGTGAAAATATCATAAGTTAAACCCAGCTTTTTAAATAATTCAATGAAATCAGCATGAAATCGTTTGTAAACCTCTTCGGGTGTGGTATTGTCTTCGTCGGCTCGCACCGTTACAGGCGTACCATGCGAATCGGAACCGGAGACCATCAAAACATCCCGGCCGCGCAGCCGATGATATCGCGCAAGGATATCTGCCGGTAAATACGAACCGGTAAGGTTTCCAACATGAATTTGAGCACTGGCATAAGGCCAGGCAACGGCTATTAATACTGGTCGAGACATTTTCCACCTCGTTTTATTATTTAAAACAACAAAATGACAACAAAAAAGCTGGCTAAGGCCAGCAAGCTTCTCGAAGGCAATTAAAACGCCTCGTGTTATGCTTCTGGCAGCCATTTTACCGAAGAATTATCCATGTACATCGCAAAAGTATTCTTTTCCATCGGTAGATGATTATACAAGATTATAAGTATTCTTTCAACTCGCGTGCTTTGTAAGGGTGCCGGAGTTGTCGCAAAGCCTTTCCTTCAATTTGACGAATACGCTCACGCGTTAAACCAAATTTTAATCCTACTTCTTCTAATGTATAGCCTTTTCCTCCATCAAGGCCATACCGCATACGCAATATGCGCGCTTCTCGCGGCGTAAGCGTTGCTAAAACTTCGTTGATCTTGTCGCGCATCATCGTTTGAAAAGTCACTTCTATCGGCGAGGGAGTCTCCTGGTCTTCTACGAACATTCCTAAATCCGATTCTTCATCTTCGCCTACCGGCGTGTCTAAAGATAGAGGAAGCCAGGAAACCCGCATGATCCATTGCACCTTGCTTACACTGAGATTCAGTTTTTCAGCAAGTTCTTTAGCCAAGGGTTTCCTCCCCAAACTCAGTTCCAATTCCTGGTGAACTTTGTACAATTCCCTGATCCGGTCAATCATGTGTACTGGAATTCGGATCGTTCTCCCCTGGAGGGCAACTGACCGGGTAATAGATTGCCTTATCCACCAGGTAGCATAAGTTGAGAAGCGAAACCCGCGATGATAATCAAATTTTTCAACTGCTTTAATTAATCCTAGATTTCCTTCCTGAATTAAATCTAGAAAAGGCACGCCACGACCAATATACCGTTTTGCAATTGATACGACCAAACGTGTATTCGCTTTAATCAGGTGTTCCCAGGCATTGTCGCCATCATTGATCAAAAGACGTAATTCAACCGCACGTTCTGGTTGCCCTTCAAGGTCCGTCATCGACAGTTCAATTTTTGCTGCTCTTCCTCGCTCAATGCGTTTGGCAATTTCTTGCTCTTCCGCCATTGAAAGTAGCGGCACCCGGGACATTTCTTTTAAATATAATTCCACATTGTCTTCCAAACTATCAATGTCTGAAACAATTTCGGCCTCGCCATCCAGTATATTGTCAAAGTTATTTGTAACAGGCTCTGAATCCAGTATATCAACCCCCTGATCGTGCAAATAAAGAATTATTTCCTGAGATAATACTTGTTTGTCTTTCTTGTTTGGGAAAAATTCTATTAAATCGTCCATGGTTATATAACCATGATTATCAGCGCGCAGAACCAGGGCATCTAATATCGCCTTAATTTTCTCCCGCTGATGTTCATCGATCACTTACTCATCTCCTATCAGCCCAGTGATGATGCAAAATTAAACCCCCCATTCTAAACCGATGATTAATGCGCCTTTTGTTCAAAGGTTATGGTCTCGGTTTCCTCCTCAGATTGATGGCTACATATTGTTGTGTTTAGATTCGCACCACAAACCACACACAATCCCTTACAATTGCTATCGCATAACCGTTTTATGGGCATCGATAGAATAAAATATTCCCGATAAACCGGGCCTAAATCGAGATAACCATCATTTGGCAAAATCAAATCTGTTTCTTCTCGATGGCGTGAAGCAAATTGGTATAGTTCTTCAAATTCGGTTTCAATGGGCAGGTAAAATTCCTCCAGGCAGCGAACACATGCGGTTAAAACCTCTGCCTCTGCTTTAACCTGCAAAAGAATCCCTTCACGGGTTCGTGAAAGGCGAATGACACTCCGTAAAGATTGAATATTGAGGTCTTCAATAACAATCTTATCCATATCAACAGGCACTTCATGGCTGGAACCAATAGCCTTGTTGTACATATGACCAACATTTAATCGTAAAGGATTATTACTCTTATTCACAGTGATACACTCAAAAACAATTGGGTAAAATTTAATACGGGATAAATTATAACACGGCGAAAAATTGACGTCAACCTTAATTAGATAATTCGGATAATTATAGGATGAATAATAAAAGACCAAAACTACTAATTGCTACAAGCAACCCGGGAAAATTACATGAAATTTCTGCCATATTCTCGAACCTCAACATTAATTTAATTTCTCCAAACGATATAGATTTAAATATCAATGTCGCTGAAGCCGGCTCCTCGTATCTTGAAAATGCCCGGATAAAAGCTCTGGCTTATCAAGCAGCGACTGGTTTGCCTGTACTGGCTGATGATTCCGGTTTGGAAGTCGAACCCCTGGACGGCGCCCCGGGTATTTATTCTGCAAGGTTTTCACCACGAGATAATGCCACCGACTCAGATAGACGACAATATTTACTGGCGCAATTGGAAAATAAACCTCATCCCTGGACTGCTCAATTTCATTGCACGGCAGTGCTGGCTTTACCAAACGATGAGATCATTGTTACTACAGGGACATGTAAAGGGGTTATCGCCCCAGAAGAACGCGGCACGAGAGGCTTTGGTTACGATCCGGTGTTTTTTATTCCCAGCTACCAAGCCACCATGGCTGAATTATCCGCTGAAATTAAAAATAAAATCAGTCACCGTGCCAAAGCCATGGCGGCGATGATCCCCCACATTCAAAAAAAGTTGCTTCAAGCGTAATTGCATTACCATTTGTTCCAATGCACTCTTTGTGGAATAAAACGGTCAACCGGATCAGGAATTGATGCAGGGTGACCAACAGCAACCAGTGCAACAGGGCGAATATCATTTGGCAATTTCAACAAATTTCTAATCCCAGAAATCCGCTTTTTATCAGGAAATATCCCTATCCAAACCGCTCCCAAGCCCTTGGCGTGCGCTGCCAATAAGATGTTCTGCGTCGCAGCCGAACAATCCAAAACCCAGGATACCCGCTTTGCTTCCAGTTTGCGATCACTGCAAACCAATATCGCCATGGGTGCTTGTAAAAGCATTTTTGAATAAGGGTGAAAATCAGGAATGGCATGCAATAAGTCTGGATCGTCAATTACAAAAAAATGCCAGGGTTGTTCATTTCTTGCTGATGGTGCCTGCATCCCAGCCCGCAGCAAATCATTAACATCGTGCTCAGAAATTGGATCGCTTTTAAAATCCCGTACGCTTCGTCGTGTAAAAATGGCTTCTAAAGCTTCCATTAGATATCCTTTCCAAATTTATCAAAACTGATGGCATCCACATAGTAATTCATGAAATTTCGTTCTGTAGTCAATTCAATATATCTCGTTTTTTCTAAAATGGCTTCTGCCGCAAACCTGCTCTTTTTTGAAATGAGCATCTCCAAAGCACCTGCGCCAGCTGCATTGCCAATTTGTTGGAACCGGTCAAGGGGGAGTGATGGAAACATGCCGATTTTCACCGCTGATTCAATGTTCAGATAAGTGCCGAATGCTCCGGCAACAATAAATTGGGTTATTTCAGCTGGATTTGTATTTGTCGTTATTAACAAGGATTCAACGCCCGCCCGGATCGCTGCCTTCGCAAGCTGGATTTCCCGTATGTCTCCACGGGTGACCAGGATATCCTTGTCCGTCCCCGAAGACTCCGCCGGTACTAAAACAATCGCATCGCCTTTTGCAAAAGGGACCCTGCGAAGGGTTTGTTTTGTAAATCGTCCACTCGCGTCAATTTGCCCACTTTCCAACAAACTGGCCACAATGTCCAATATGCCCGAACCACAAATACCAATTGCAGGCTGGTTTTCAATCGTCGCCAGATGCCATTCATTATCAAAAAACTTACCCCGCTCGATCGCACCGGGCGCAGCTCGCATTCCTGCATGAATATGTGCACCTTCGAAAGCCGGTCCTGAAGCACAAGAACAACTTGTCAAGTATCCATCCTTTAATAAACTAACCTCCGTGTTCGTGCCAATATCAAGTGCCACCGCCACGCCCTGCCGATCAAGAATATGGCTGGCCAATAACATGGCAAGATGGTCTGCACCGACGTATCCAGCAATGTTTGGGGGGACATAGACACGGGCTCCTGGCGCTCCAAGCAAACCCACCTCTCTTGCCTGGAAATCGAGCGCCTGGTTAACCGCAGCCACATACGGAGCCTCACCCAGCTGTCTGACAGGAAGCCCGGCAAAAAGATGATGTACAGCTGTATTGCACACGACCACAAACTCCATCACCTGGTCGGGGGAAGCCTGAACAGTTACACTCAATTCTTTGACAAGTTTATTGATCTCGGTTACTAACGAGGTCTGCAATATTTTTTGTTGCTCTTCACCCCGATTTGCAAACGCAATTCGGCTGATCACGTCTTCGCCGTAACTAATTTGCGGGTTCATCGAAGCAGATTTAGCCACAGTCATTCCGGTTTGCAGATTTACCAAGAAGGCTGCCAGCTTTGTAGTGCCGATATCTACTGCCACTCCATAGTATTCCTGATCTTCATTCAAAAATCCCAGAATTTGGTTTTCCTCATTAAACACAACCATTCCAGACCAGTTCTGTTCACGCATCCGGGAAGAAAATTGAATCAATACCGGCAAATTGACACCCCCACAACCTTTTTGTTGATTGGGAAACATCTCGGTAAAGCGCTCCCAATCCGCGCGTAAATCATTCTGGCTGGGCGGCGATAAAGAGAAGTTTTTTCGATAAATATTGGGAGAAGGTTCAATATCTCGTACACTGCCTTCAATTTGAAGCCGTTGCGTCGTCGATAATGATTCAGGCGGCAATTCAATTTTGACATCGCTCAAAGGATATGACATGCACGCCAACCGCCACCCTTCAGCTATCTGATCAGTACTGAATATTTCTTCTTCCTCAAATTGTATGGGAGAAAGATTCCCCTCAACGCAGCGAATTTTACAGGCGCCACAAATACCCATGCCGCCGCATAATGCAGTCAGCGAGATCCCTGCTTTTTGTGCCAAATCAAGCAAGGTCTCCTCGCCATTGGTAACCACTCGCAAGCCGACTGGTTGAAAATCGATTTTGAAATCAGCCATTAGCAAAATTTATTTCTTATAACCAATTGCGCGTAAAAAATCTTTTCGCCATGCAATATCTTCTTCACTTTCAATCCCCACAGAACGTGCCCCATCAGCGACACCAAGGATTGCACGCCCATCACCAACATCCATAACAACAACATCGGTTTGGTTTGCTGTAGCACAAAATATGTGGCACACTTCAGGGACGGCTTTGATTTGGTTTAAGACGTTTATAGGAAAATACCCTTCCCCCAAAAATATTATAAAGGCATGCCCTGCACGCAGCTCACACGCATTTCGCCTGGCTAATTCGATCATTTCATCATCGGTTCCACTCCAACGAACAAGACACTTGCCAGAAGCCTCGCAAAAAGCCAAACCAAATTTGATCCCTGGCACACTGGATACCAACACCTCATGAATATCCTCTACCGTTTTAATAAAATGCGACTGTCCCAAAATAAAATTGATCTCATCCGGTTTTTCAATCCTTATATTTTTTACTTCCATTGCTCAAACCTCCTTCGATAATAGGCTTATTTTAGCATGAATCACAATTTCACCAATTCTTGTGAGCATTGCAAAAAACAAGGCACTCTTATAGGAGTGCCCTGATCAAATGTGTGATAGCAATATAAAAAAATTATTTGTGCGTTGGAGAAAGCGCACGTACCTGTTCGAGTGCATGATAGGAAGATCGAACAAGGGGAGCACTTTCAACCCATTGAAACCCAATATCCAGCCCAAAGGTTTCTAATGCTGTAAACTCCTCGGGCGTATAATAACGAGCAATGGGCAAATGCTTTCTGCTTGGTTGTAAATACTGCCCAATGGTGAGGATATCGACGCCCCAACTGCGTAAATCACGCATGGTATCTTGGACTTCTTCGTAAGTCTCTCCCAAGCCAACCATAATGCCAGATTTTGTCAACACCTCCGGCGCAAGAAGCTTTGCACCGGTTAAAACAGCGCGTGACCATTCGTAACGATCCTGCGGTTGCACGCTTTTGAATAAACGCGGCACCGTTTCCACGTTGTGGTTGAGTATTTCCGGTTGCGCCGCCATTACAATTCGCAATGCTTCCATACTCCCTTTAAAATCAGGGATGAGCACCTCGATAGAACAACCCGGTAACAATTGCCGAATGCGGCGAATCACCATGGCGAAAATAGGGGCGCCACCATCGCGACGTTCATCGCGATTAACGCTGGTGATCACGGCATGTTTAAGGTTCATCTGCGCGACCGCCTGCGCAACACGTTCAGGTTCTTCCCAATCTAAAAACGAGGGGCGACCATGTTTTACATCGCAGAACCCACAGGTGCGCGTGCAAATATCGCCAAGCATTAAAAATGTAGCAGTTCCGCTCCCCCAACATTCACTGATGTTAGGGCAGCCAGCTTCTTCACATACTGTATGCAGCGCTTTTTTGCGCATTAAACGCTGCAGGTCTTGATAGCTCTCTCCGCCGGGGGCTCTCACCCGAATCCAGCTCGGTCGGCGAACAGGCGTAGTATCAATTACATCTGGATTTACACGATCTCTGGTCGGATTTGTCGTCATTCTACCTCCAGAAGGAATTATATCACATAGACTCTTATTAAAATACCAACCAGTCTATTAAAATATATATACAAAATAACCGAAAAGCATGATAGGGAATTTTTAACGACTTTCTCAGAACGAATACCTTTCAGGTCAAACAAAATTATACTGACTAATTTTTACCGACTCATTCAATCTCTTGAGGTTTAACAGGAACAATAAACAGCATGATCAAATACAGTAAAATTCCTGTTCCACCACCCAATGAAAACAAGATAAAGAGCAGCCGGATAATTGTAGGATCAATGGTTAAATACTCACCCAACCCTGCACAAATACCGCCTTTATACCCTTCAGAAGGGATTCGATATAATTTTTTTGATTCCATTTTTTCCAACCTTTCTCAATCTTAACTTTCCTACAAATCATTATACAATTGCTTTCAATTTTTTATTTTCTAGCCGATTTAATAGCCAAAAAAAATTCGCACCTGGGTTTCATATTCCCAGATAAGTACGAAAGTGGTATAAAATAAGGTTGAATTTGCTTACCACATAAGAAAAGACATAATGACTTATACAAAATCAACCTGGCGATTAATTCAACACCCACCTGCAGAAGGACCCTGGAATATGGCTGTCGACGAAGCCATTTTAGAATCTGTGTACAATGGTGAGGCTTTCCCCACATTAAGATTGTTTGCCTGGCAGCCCGCATGCCTTTCTTTAGGGCATTCGCAACCATTTTCTGAGGTCAATATAGACCAATTAGAAAAAAATGGCTGGGGAATTGTGCGCCGACCTACGGGCGGGCGCGCAATTCTTCACGTTGATGAGCTGACTTATTCTGTCATTGCGCCTTTATCGGAACCGAGAGTAAAAGGCGGCGTACTTGAAAGTTATTTGCGACTTTCTGAAGCACTTTTACAAGCTTTACGGATGTTGGGCTTAAACCCACAAGCCTATGAAATGCCTCCTGATCAGGATAAAAAAAATATAAATCCGGTGTGTTTTGAAGTCCCTTCAAATTATGAAATTACAGTCAATGGGAAAAAACTGATTGGTTCTGCTCAAGCCCGCCGAAAAGATGGACTCCTTCAACATGGGACTTTACCCTTATATGGCGATTTGACGAGAATCATCACCGTTTTAAACTTCTCCGATGCTGCTACAAGCACAAAAGCCAAAGAACGCCTTTTGGACCATGCCACCACTGTTGAGACCGAACTGGGGTCAGCACTGAATTGGGAAGAGGCTAGCCGGGCTTTTCAGGAAGCGTTTGCTCAAACCTTAAATTTGAACCTGGAGCCGGGCGACCTGACGGAAAAGGAAATTAAACGGGCAGAGGAACTCGTAATTGAAAAATACGCACATCCTTCCTGGACGGAACGGATTTAATCCTCTTATGAAACAGAAAAACCGACAACAACCACAAAACTGGCTAATCTTGCTGATGGCAATGATTTTTTTGGTTGCGATTAGCGGTTGCAAGAGCGAGCCTCCTTTACCCACATCGACGCCATCTCCGACCAGTACACCCGAACCAACAACCACTCCAACTCGAATTTTTACCCCACGGCCAACCGCTACACCTACCCTACCACCTCTCGGTGAGGCAGGAAATCCAATTACCATTGGTTTTATCCTCAGTCAAAACAGTTCTGCTGGCACCTCGGCAGAAGAGCTCACTGATTTATTACGCCAGCGAACAAATTACGAAATGGAAACCTTGCTGTATCCAGATTTTCAGTCTCTTTCAACGGCAATCATGAACGGCGAAGTAGATCTATTTTGGTTAAATCCCCTGGAATACCTTTATCTAAATGAACAGGGGTATGCAATCGTCATGTTGATGACCAACCATCAGGGAGTTTTCTCCTATGGTGTTCAATTTATTGCCAATATCAACAGAGGTTTCACCCTTCATTTCGATCCACATACCGGAGACACTCTTGGAGATATGATGAGCGCCCTGCAGCAATTTTCCGGTACCCGCCCCTGTTTTACCAATTCTGAATCGATTCCCGGATTTATTGTTCCATCGGGGTTACTGGCAAACACCAGCACTCCCACTCTCGATCCTGTGTTCACTTACAATTACAATGCTGTCATTCGTGCCTTGTATATCGGCGGTATTTGCGATTTTGGAGTAACCTACGCCTATACAGGTGACCCGCTTACTTCAAGCGATATTCTGTCAAATTTACCAGACGCCCAAAGCCTGATTAATATCGTGTGGAGGTCGGATAGCCTAATTCCTAATCTCAATTTATCCGCATCTCCAAACCTGCCAGTATTTATCCGTTTTCGGATCGGTGAGGCAATGCTTAACATTGCAGATAGCCCGGATGGTTTATACCTGATCAGCAATGCCCTGAACTATCAGGTAGAAGCACTTCGATCGGTAGAAGATCACTTTTATAATCCATTACGTTCAGCTATCCTCCCACTCGATTTAGACCTTGAAGCCCTAACCCTCAAAACCAGCTTACAATGAGCCGCCTAAAAAAGTTCATCAGGATAACAACCCACATCATCATTTACAGCGTTCTTGGCGCGTTTTTTTTGATTGGAATAGTGCGCACAGGGATATTGGTTTATAGTCGACCAAGAACTTTTTTTCCAGAAAGCGTGCCTGAAGGTCAGGTTGCCCTGGTTCTGGGCGCAGGACTCAATCGAGATGGGTCACCAGGTGTGGTTTTACGGGATCGTGTGGATGCGGCCGCAGAGTTGTATTTTTTAGGAAAAGTGCAAAAACTTTTAATGAGCGGTGACAATTTGTCACGATATTACAATGAGCCCGGGGCCATGTTTGATTATGCCCTTTCTCTGGGAATTCCTGCCGAAGATATCGTCCTCGATTACGCCGGCAGCAGGACCTACGATAGTTGTTTTCGAGCCGCTGAAATATTTAGCGTTAAAAAACTAATCGTTGTTACACAAGCATATCACCTGCCGCGTGCCATTTTTCTTTGCAATGCTTTTAACATTAATGCTTACGGTGTTCCCGCTGACGAAGCAAATTATAATCGCCGAGGATACACTTTTTGGTGGGCTCGTGAAATAATGGCTTCGAGCGTCGCTATCTGGGACGTATATATCGCCAAACCAGAACCTATTTTAGGTCAACCTGAGCCAATCTTTCCCTAACAATAAACAAACAAATTTTTGCCATTCCTTCTCGGGTTTTGGCATCGAAATTGCAATTCAAAGGAGTAGACCATGAACAGAGATGAAGCATTAGCGATTGTGCACCAATATATTAAGAACCCCAACCTGGTTAAACATATGCTTGCGGTTGAAGCTGCTATGCGCTTTTATGCCCGGAAATTTGGTGAGGATGAGGAAAAGTGGGCTGTAACCGCTTTGTTGCATGACTTTGATTGGGAAATCCACCCAACGATGGAAGAGCATCCGTTGGCAGGTGAACCCATTCTGCGGGAACATAAGGTTCCGGAAGACATCATCAGAGCAGTTCTCAGCCATGCCTCGCATACAGGTATCGCTCGAGAAACGCTTATGGAGAAAGCCCTATTCGCTTGTGACGAGGTGACCGGCCTCATCACTGCAGTTGCCCTGGTCAGACCCTCAAAAGCTTTGTATGATCTAAAGTCCAAATCTGTTAAAAATAAATGGAAAGATCGCTCATTTGCAGCAGGAGCTAACAGAGAAGAAATAGAACAGGGCGCCAAGGAGTTGGGCATTGAGCTTTGGGAACATGTTGCTAATGTTATTGAAGCTATGAACAGTATTGCGGAGGATCTCGATCTGGCTGGAACACCACAGGAAATTAATTAGGATAGAAAAAATGTCACTTAAAGGCAAAGGTTATTATATTTGGATGCTAAAACACTGCGAGAAGGGCAATCCGGATCGCATTGCTGCATTGGCGCAAGACGCAAAATTAACCCATGTAATGATAAAAATTGCAGATGGTGCCTTTCCTTATAATATTGATCTCGAAAGCGGTTTTGATTACGTCCGCCCTGTAATAAAAAAACTACAATCCCACAATATCGCAGTTTGGGGTTGGCATTATATCTATGGAAATCATCCCAACCAAGAAGCAGAAATTGCAGTCAAACGCGCCATTGAACTGGGCGTAAATGGCTTTGTCGTTAATGCTGAACACGAATTCAAAAAACCCAACAAGGCTGCTGCCGCCAGCCGCTATATGACGCTTCTACGCAATAATTTAGGCAGCTTGCCCATTGCCTTAAGTTCTTACCGCTTTCCTTCCTATCACCACGGATTTCCATTTTCTAATTTTCTTGAATATTGCGATTACAACATGCCCCAGGTTTATTGGATGAAATCAAAAAACACCGGCGGAGCACAATTGCAACAAACCATCAACGAATATAATCGTATCAAACCCTACCGACCAATTATTCCTACGGGACCAACCTTTAAAGAACATGGTTGGGTTCCACAAGAAAATGATATTTTAGATTTTTTACAGGTTGCGCAAAAATTAAATCTTCCAGCAGTGAATTTCTGGTATTGGGAAGGCTGCCGGCGAGATTTACCGAAATATTGGGAATTGGTAAAAAATTATCGATATGAAAAAGCGGAAACTGGAAGCAACTTTCTCAGCCAATATTTCACTGCTCTCAATACCAACAATCCTGATAAAGTCCTCAAGTTTTATCATAATAATGCCGTCTTTATAAGTACAGGAAGTGCAATGGTCGGTAAAAAAGCCATCCGTGAATGGCTTGAAGGCTTAATGAAAGAAAACCAGGGGCGGAAATTTACCCTGTTACAAGAAAACGTGGAAAGGCAAATTCACAATTTTCGCTGGCAGTTACAAAATATAGATGGCAGTCTGACAGAAGGCCGCGACACAATGGGCGTGATTGACAATACTATTCGCTATCATTATTCGATTGTAAAATAGGCTTTGCCTCTTTAGAAATCCCTTTTTGCTTTATTTAGCAATTAAAGAAATGGCATCCAAAGGAATCGTCATTTCTAAAATTGCATCACCTCTTTTTACATCGATAATTACATCGCCTTTTTGAGCACGTGTGCAACTGGGGGCGTCCGTGACCCGTATCAGACGGCTGGCAGCTTCTTTAAAGTGAATAACCCCATTCGTTGTAAGCAAACCGATCATTGCTCCTGCAACAAGCTCATTTTCTGGCAATTTCCACGCGATTACTCCTAATCCATAACGACCCTGAAGTGGGAACTGGTTAATACTCATTCGTTTTGCCCGACCGCCATTGGTTACTAACAAAATTTCACCCCGTTGAGAGGCATTGCCACCACCAATAACCTCATCGTTTTTACGGAGTTTAATCCCATTCACGCCAGCAGCCACCAAGCCCATTGGGCGGACTTCTTCTTCATTAAAACGAATCCCCATCCCCTGTTTGGTTGCCAGGAATATATCCTGCTCACCTTTGGTAAATATCAGCGTCTTCAAAACATCACCAGGGTTAATTTTGACCAAAGTAAACAAATGTGCAGATGGGCCTGGCAGCTCACTGAGTGCAGACTTTTTAACCATTCCCAGTTTGCTGACGCTGAGCACATAGCCGCCAACCTCCTCCAAATCGGCTGGAGCAGAAAATATAAATTTTAATTTGTGCTCAGAGGTAAGTGGAGCTATGCTCGTCACCGCTATTCCCATATCAGGATCGTCGGCAATTGGTAGGGCTTGTACAGAAAGCGCGGCGGCTTCGCCATTTTCTGTAACAAGGTAAAGGGTTTGATGTGTTGTTGTACGTAGCACCATCGTTGGGGCATCAATACCCCATTGCCTGAAGCTTTTATCATCGTCCGTTCGTGCAATCTTGTTGCTCCTCGAAACAGCCACCCACACCTGCTTTTCAGGCACCATATCCTTGGTGGTCAGTCGGTCTATCGCAGTTTCACCTTCTTGCATTTGGATAATTTGCGTGCGGCGAGGATCTGCATAGCGGGCGCGTACATCTTTCAATTCGTTGATAACAACTTCCCGCATCAATTTTGGAGATCGCAGCAAACTTTTTAGTTCTTTGATTCGTTTTGCAACTTCTTTATATTCGTCTTCAATTTTTCTGCGTTCCAAAGCAGCCAACCTGCGTAACGGCATATCCAAAATTGCTTGTGCTTGAATTTCATCGAGATTAAATCTTCGCATTAAATTGTTGCGTGCAGTTTCAACGCGTTGAGACCGTCGAATGATATCGATCACCTCATCCAGGTTTTCTAAAGCAACCAGGTAAGCTTTTAGAATATGTAAGCGTTCTTCGGATTTTTTAAGTTCGTATTCACTGCGACGCCTGACAACTTCAAGGCGATGATCGGCAAAGACTTTGAGCGCCTGTTTTAAATTTAAATTTTGCGGTTGCCCTTTTACCAGAGCCAAAATATTAATACCAAAAGTAGCTTGCATCGATGTGCGTTTGTACAGCATTTTTAAAACCGCATCGGGGTTGGCAGATTTGTTTAATTCAATGACGATGCGCATCCCTTGCCGATCCGATTCATCGCGCAAATCGCTGACACCCTCCAAAGAACCATCCCGTACAAATTCAGCAATTTTCTCAATCAATGAGGCTTTATTGGTCATATAGGGCAATTCGGTCACGATAATTCGTTTTCTACCCCTGCTCATTTCTTCCAAAAGCACCCTGGCTCGCATGTGCACCCGCCCTTTTCCACTACCATAAGCCTGGGCAAGCGTTTCAGTGCGATCATCCGTAATAATCAGTCCTCCCGTAGGAAAATCGGGTCCCTGGATAAATTTCATCAAATCCTCAACGCCAATGTCATCGATTTTCGACCAGTTCTCCAGCATCATCACCAGGGCATCCACAACCTCACCCAGATTGTGCGGTGGAATATTGGTCGCCATAGCCACTGCGATGCCGGACGCGCCGTTTACCAACAAATTTGGAATCGACGATGGCAAAACTTCCGGTTCTTGCAGGGTGTCATCGAAGTTATTCAGAAATTCAACCGTATCCATTCCCAATTGTTGGAGGAGGTCCATGGCGATATCCGTCAAACGCGCTTCGGTATAACGCATCGCAGCAGGTGGATCACCATCAATGCTTCCAAAATTCCCCTGCCCTTCTACCAAGGTGTACCGCTGAGAAAAATCTTGGGCTAAACGCGCCATGGCATCGTAAACCGCCATATCACCATGAGGGTGGTATTTCCCTAAAACCTCTCCTACAATTCTGGCCGATTTTTTGTGCGGGGTTCCTGGTCGTAAGCCCATATCGTACATGGCGTACAAGATCCTGCGTTGAACAGGTTTCAAGCCATCCCTGGCATCGGGTAAAGCTCTGGATACAATCACACTCATCGCGTAATCGAGATAGGATTGTTGCATTTCTTCATTAATATTTATTGAGCGTACTGTTCCTAAATCCATCATCGCTCCCTTTTGTTTGATTTTTTGTGCACAAACGCTATAATTATGAGACCGTAAAGAACATTTGTTTCATTATATCATAAAAAATCCCGGGGAAACAATCCGGGATTTTTCGTTTATCTACAAAAACAAACTTGTTTTAGGTTTTAATCATCATCTTGATCTTCACTGTCAAAATCTTCATCGTCGTCATCAAAGTCAATGTCATCATCTAATTCTATTTCATCCAGAACGTCCATATCATCGATGAGATCATCCAAGAACTCATCCGAGTCTTCATCATCATAAAGTTCATCAAAGGCGTCATCATCATTAAAGAGATCCAGCACCCGCCCCTCTAAGGCTGTCCCTCGGCTTTGACCTTCTATGGGTTGTTCAGAAAACTGGCCAGGCTCAAATCCAGTTCCTGCTGGGATCAATTTCCCGATCATGATATTTTCCTTCAAACCATACAGGGGATCTTCCCGTGATGAAACTGCAGCCGCAGACAGGACCTTGATCGTGTGTTGAAATGAGGAAGCTGAAAGGAAGGAATCCGTTTCCAGGGCAGCTTTGGTGATTCCCAGTAAGATTTCAACATACCTTGCTGGACGTTTCCCCTGTTCAACCAGGTCTTCATTTACTCGCCGAATCTCCAACCGATTGACCAGATCCTGAGGTAAGTATGGCGAATCACCCGATCGGATGACCTGCACTTTTCCGAGCATTTTGTTGATAATTACCTCAAAATGTTTATCATTGATATCCTGACCCTGCGTTCGATAAACCTGTTGAATCTCGCGCATTAAATATTCCTGGCAGGCCTCACGACCTTTAATTCTTAAAATCGTGTGGGGATTTAATGACCCTTCAGTCAATGGTTGACCAGGTTCGATCCTATCCCCTTCCTGAATAATCAGTCGAGAAGTGGTCGGAATTTCATATTCTTCCGTTTCCTTCACTTCGTAAGAAACAATCACTTTATTGTCTTCAATGCGCACACGACCTTTATTTTGGGCTTTGATGGTCGATTCGTCCTGAGCTGCCAGTGTTGTCCCCATTTCAACGACATCCTCTTCACTGACGGCAATCGTCCAGTCTTCGGGGATGTCATATACATCCGATACCATTTCGCTATGATCGACCTGTACAATTCGTTGATCTGTATATTTTTCTGAGAAAATGATGTGAGCAGTGCCGGCAATTCTTGAAATTACTGCTTCACCCTTTGGCATCTTGCGAGCTT
>Ga0255347_1002155_pt1 | contig 28829 bp, 37 predicted proteins | sample wastewater_treat_2_FD_192479 | JGI IMG/M metagenome (GOLD analysis project Ga0255347, IMG submission 192479) | Wastewater microbial communities from Lulu Island WWTP, Vancouver, Canada - plant24 | ecosystem: Engineered > WWTP > Wastewater > Unclassified | place: Canada: Vancouver, British... | reverse complement strand
GGGCGCAAGTGCCGCGCGGTTGAGATTTCGCCGGCTTATTGCGCGGTTGCGATCCAGCGGTGGGTGGATGTTACCGGCGGAAAGCCAGAGGTAGTCCAGTAATGCTGGACTAAACAGGACAATGGCTGCAACTGAAAAACGCAAACCGGGGACGTTCGTAAAAGGCGACCCTCGGATAAATCGAAACGGCAGGCCGAAGAGCTTTGACGCCTTCAGAAAGCTCGCTGTCGAAATAGCAGGAGAAAAGGTAATCAAAGATGGCGAACCGGTAACTATAAACGGACATGTTCTCACGGTGGCTGAAGCTATCCTCCGGCAATGGGCTTCAAGCAAAAATCCAAAGCTTCAGATGGCGTTCATCGAAGTCGCGTTCGGTAAGCCGCCGGAAAATGTAAACGTTCATGGCGAATTCGAGAAGGCAGAAGTAATCCTGTACCTTCCTAAAAAAGAAGATCATGAAGACGGTCATCAAACCGCAACCGAAACAGGAATTATTCCTTAAATCCAAAGCGGATATTACCATATTTGGCGGCTCTGCCGGCGGAGGGAAGACCTACGCTCTGCTTTTAGAGCCGCTTTATCATCGTGACGTTTCAGGTTTTGAAGCGGTCATATTTCGCCGAACGATGGCAGACATTACGCGACCGGGTGGTCTATGGACTGAGGCGTCGAAGATTTACCCGCTTTTCAATGGAGAACCTAACGCGTCTCGGTATTTTTGGACATTTCCGAAGGGTTCAAAGATCAGCTTCGGCGGTTTGCAGTATGAGGCAGATCTTTACAGTTGGCGTGGGGCGCAGATTTGCTTTCTTGCTTTTGACCAGCTCGAAACATTCACCTACCAGCAATTCATTTATCTGATGAGCCGTAACCGGTCTGTATGCGGCGTTAAACCGTATATCCGAGCATCATGTAACCCGGAACCCGGATGGTTGGCAGACTTTTTATCGTGGTGGATTGCCGATGACGGTTACGCTGACCTTAATCGTATCAATCGCATCCGCTGGTTTATCGCCAAAGACGAACAGATCATATGGCGCGATACAAAAACTGAGCTGTTGGCAGAATATCCGGATATCATGCCGCGATCATGCACTTTCATTCCATCAACGATTTATGACAACCGAATATTGCTCGAAAAAGATCCGGGCTATATCGCAAACCTTCAAGGGCTGTCAAAGGTCGATCGGGAGCGGCTTTTGGGCGATCCGCAACGCGGCGGCAACTGGAAAATTGTCGATACCGCCGGTAATGTATTCAACCGCTCATGGTTTAAGATTGTCGATGACTGGGACAAGAAATTACCAGGTTGGACGGCTGTCATGCGTTTTGACTTGGCGGCAACGGCACCTTCACTGAAAAACAAAGACCCGGATGATACGGCTTGGTGCGTGATGCTGTATAATCAAAGTACGAAGAAGATATTGATCCTTGAGGCAAAGGCGATGAAATTAGAGCCGGCAGAAGTTTACAGGAAATTACAGGAGCTTGCGTTCTTTTACAGAGACTATTTTGGCTCTCTTAGCATTCCGTTCAAGGTGCGCTGGGAAGAAGAACCAGGCTCGGCAGGTAAGCGGGAGAGCCATTATACGCTGGTTCCGATGTTAGCGGGAATGGACGCCAGAGGAGTCAGATCAAGCGGAGATAAAATAACCAGAGCCAGACCGCTTGCGTCATACGCTGAGCATGGTTTAGTTGAAGTTCTGAAAGGTGATTGGACAGAGGCATATATCACTCATATGCACAACCAGCCGTCCGAACATGATGACATGATGGATGCGTCATCGGGCGCTTTTGATGATTTGGTAACAGTTTTCCAAAAAAGGGAAGCAAGGAGTTGGCAAGGATGATAAGCGATTTACAGGAAGCTTTTGAAGCGTTGCAAGGTAAACAGAGGCATGTAAAAAAGATGTACGACTACTACGACGGGAACCAACCGCTGATGTATACGGCGACCCGATTACGTGAAGTTTTCGAAAACCGTTGCGCAAGATTCTCCCAAAATTGGTGCGCGGTAGTAGTTGATTCCATACTGGACAGGCTGGAGATTACCGGCTGGGATGCGGAGGACAGGGCACGAAACGCAAAGCTCGATGAGCTTTGGTCTGACCTTCACATAGGTATCGAGGCAGATGAAGTCCACGAAGCAATGGCTGTTACCGGTGAAGGTTTTATCATTGTCGGAACGGATGAAGCCGGCAACCCGGAAGTTTACCAAAATCATCCGGCGAACGTGTTTGTCCGCTATCAAGATTCATCGCCGGCAAAGAAAAAGTACGCGGCGAAATGGTACGTAGATGGAGACTACACTCGAATAATTTTGTATTACGAAGACCGGTTCGAAAACTACTTCGCAAAAGGGAAGCCGGAGGATATCGTATCATATACGTCTTTCCAGTTTGATGAGACGGAAAGCGGTACAAACCCGACAGGCATTATACCGGTATTCCATTTCAGGAACAGCCGGCGAGGCTTGAAGTCTGAGTTGGATAACGTGATCCCGATACAGGATGCGATTAATAAGCTATTAGGCGATATGATGGTTACTGCAGAGTTTAACGCGTTTCCGGCAAGATATATCATCACAAATGCAAATATCGACACGCTGAAAAATGCGCCGAATGAGATTTGGTCTATTCCTGCGGCTATTCGCGCAGATGAGCAAGGAACCTCTGTCGGTACTTTGGAAGCGGCAGACCTATCGAATTACTCGAACCAGATATCCGAGCTGGCAAACAGCATCGCGGTTATTACCCGAACCCCGAAACATTATTTTTATGGGGCAGACGGGCAACCTTCAGGTGAGGCGCTGATAGCGATGGAGGCACCGCTGTCTAAAAAAGCACGCAAAACGCAGCAACTTCTTGATCCGATTTGGTCGGATGTCGGGGCTTATCTGCTGCTTTTGTCCGGCTTCGGGGATGTGAGACCGCAGGATATCACGCCGGTATGGGCACCTGTCGAGAGCATCCAGCCGAAGACGCAGGCGGAGATCCGGACGGAGAACATAAAATCTGGTTTGGCACTGTCTACGGCGTTGCGTTTTGAAGGAAAAAGTACGGACGAGATCAAGCAGATCATGGAAGAAAAAGAAAAAGAGGCAGAAGAGCAGTCATCAATCAGTGAAGCTATTCTGAATAGCGTGATTTCAAGGACAGCACGTGAAAACACCTAAGTCGGTCGTTGATGTTGTAGAGTCCTATAAGGATAAGCTAAATAATAACGAAAAATCAACGTTGTTGAAGCTTGGCAAGCAGTGGAATTCTGTCATCAAAAACCTTAACAACGACTATATTGCCGTCGCACAAAAAGCAAGTGAATTATCTGAATCGGGGCAGGCTGTTCCGATTCAATACATTTATGGCATGAAACAATATCAATATTTACTGGAGCAGGCAAACATCCAGCTTGATGGATACAGCAAGTCGGCAGAAAACATCATAAGTGCATCACAGCGGGACAGTTTACTTCTCGGCATAGACGGAGCGAATGAGGCGACAAAGGCTTTAGTCGGCGCGTCGGTAAAATGGAACATTCTGAACGTAAAAGCATACGAAACCATGATAGGAATGAGCTCGACCGGAGCGCCGCTATATGAGTTATTGAAAGCCAGTTATGGCGATATGGCAAAAGGTATCGCTGAAGCGCTACAAATCGGCATAGTACGCGGGCAAGGCGTAAACGAATTGGTAAAAAACATGATGTCTGCCGGAAACATAAGCTTCGAGCGTTCAACGCTGATAGCGAGGACGGAGATCAACCGCGCTTACCGGATGACGAATATTGAGCAATACCGGAGCACGGGGATTATCAGAGGATTTAGGCGGTATTGCTATAAACCGACGGCATGTTTGGCGTGCTTGATGATGGACGGCAAATATTATTGGATAGATCAGGAACTTGCGGATCATCCAAACGGAAAGTGCACGGCGATACCAGAATTAAATGGCATCGATAGCAGTCCATCGTGGGAAACAGGCAGAGAATGGTTCGAAGGTTTAGATCCAGAAGATCAAGAACGTATCATGGGCAGAAGCTTGTACGCTCTATGGAAAGATTATGGGATAGAGCCAAGCAGCATGGTCTACATGAGGAATGCCGGTGTGTGGGGGAGTGAGCCGGCGATAAAAAGTCTGGAGAGGCTCGGGTTCGCAGGTTTCAAGCCGGCAGCCAAGGGTTATATTTCCCCGACTGCTTATAAAGCTTTCTACACGAAAGAAGAGGCAGATGCATTTTTCCGACCGATCACGAAGGCGTTATGGGATAAGTTAACCCCGGATGAGAAAAACGCTCTTTGGGGTTACACGGAAGGCAGCGGCAAATATAACCGACCTTTACGCGGCTATGAAAAGGTGAGTAATGATCGGATGATTTTTAAAGGAATCGGGAACGTACCGCTTGATGCTGAATTCGTGGAGAATAAAGGAGTTCGCAACCCGAATTATGTTGAAAACATGCACAATGCCATCTTAAAGTCAGAAGGAAGCGACATAAACCTACTTTTGCATCGTGGCATCGATATGGAAGGTGCGGCACAATTTTTCGGCATTCCGAAAGATCACTTCCGGAATCCGGACAATCTCGAGCTGATAAAACAAGAAATATTGGATAAAAAATTCAAAGACACTGCTTTTTTCTCATGCGGGACAACCCTAAACACCGGCTTCATGAACACGGACGTTTCGATCACAGTCAGGGTTCCGGCAGGTACAAAGATGATCTATGCCGAGCCTTTTAGTTATTTTGGTGAGCGAGGATATGCAGGCGAAAGCTGGAATGGCGAAAAAGCAAACCGTTTATCACGGGAGTTTGAGACTATACTTGCCGATGGATATACATACAAAGTTAATAACGTCAAATACAGCGGCGGCGCATGGGACATAACCTTGGAGGTCATGAAGGAGCAGCGAAAAGGATATTTTGAGATGACTAAGGAGGAAATGGATGCAATTAATAAAGCGAAAATCAATAAATGATGACGTGCCGTTAAGCGCTTTTGGTGCATGCGCAGATATAGCATGCAAAACATGCAAGTTCAAAAACACGGGGCGGGAGCCGGTTGGTTTTGACAGAAGCCATTGCCAGTTTTATCCGCAGGACAAGCCGGAGGACATTTACTTTTTTGCGGCGCCGTGTCCATATTATGTGGTTGAAAAAGCTTGACAAATAGTGTATAATAGGTTAAAGGATAAAAAAATGACGGAAGAAATTAACTTAAACTCCGAGACGGAGGAATCGAGCGAGACGTTCGAGAGTTGGTACGAGAAGCTTGACGAGAAGAGTCGAGGGCTTCTGGACGGGCATATTCAGGGACTGAATAATTCCGTGAAAGCAACCAGAGCTGAACGTGACTCCTACGCTAAGCAGATCAAAGAATTGACGTCAAAAGCTCAGGAAGGTTCTGAATTAAAGCAGACCTTAGAGCAGATGACGAAGCAGCTCGAAGAAGCCAATCGAAGAAGTGAGTTCCTCGAGAAAGCGGGCGAAGTCGGTTGCTTAAATTTAAAGGCAGCTTATGCGTTGGCTGTGTCTGAAAATCTTTTTCGGCGTGATGGAACGCCGGATTGGGACGCGATCATAGCAGAGGCTCCGCAACTTTTTGAACAAAAGGGGTCAGTCCGTACGAAAGCCGGTGCAAACGCCACTTCATCAGCGGCACAAAAAACCGGTGCTTCGATGGATGATCTGATTAGGAACCGTTTTGGAGGGCTATAATGGCTAAATATGATGAAATTATTACGCGGACTAATGTCAGTTCGCTTATTCCTGTTGAAACCTCGAATGAGATCATTCGGGAGGTTCCGCAGAATTCTTTCGTGATGCGTTACGCAACGAAACTGCGGAATATGGCGGCAAAGGAGTCCGTCCTTCAAGTAAATACCGCTCTGCCGTATGCGTATTTTGTAAACGGCGACACCGGCTTGAAACAGACAACTTCCATGGAATGGGAAGGCGTCAAAGTTACCGCCGAGGAAATCGCCGCGATTGTGCCGATTTCGGAATCCGTTTTAGATGATGCCGCAGTCCCAATTTGGGATCAGGTACGACCGGCGCTCATCACGGCTATTGGCAAAGTGATTGATGAAGCCGTAATTTACGGAATTGGTAAACCGGCAAGCTGGCCAGCCGCGATTTGGGATGAAGCGGTCGCTAAGGGTCACACAGTAGATATTTCCGCTAACGGCGGCGATCTATATGCGACCTTGCTCGAGGCAGGCGGGCTATACTCTATGGTAGAAGAAGACGGTTACGCAGTCAATGGGTTAATTTCTCATTTATCTATGAGAGCCAAACTGCGTGGCGTCAGAACCGACTTGGGACAACCGATATTCATCGAAGATATGCGGAGCGCAGTGAATTACTCGCTGCTCGGCGTTCCGATGGAGTTCCCCGATAACGGCATCATGTCAGATCCTACGAAGTTGATGATCGCCGGTGCATGGTCGAAATTAGTTTATTCTATTCGGCAGGATATCACGTGGAAGTTTTTAGATCAGTCCGTGATTTCGGATGCAGACGGTAAAATCATTTTCAACCTTGCACAGCAAGACATGGTTGCATTGCGGGTCACCATGCGACTGGGTTTTGCCGTTCCGAATCCGGTGAGCTATATAAAACCGAGGGAGAAGCGATATCCTTTCGCGGTTTTGACGGCAAACGGTACTTCTTCGAAGTAGAATGTTCAAGATCTTTCGTTTTGCAGATCATCAAGGTAAAGGGCAAGCTTACCGGCTTGCCCTCTTGTCTTATGGATGGCGAGAATCAAGGTATAGTAGAAGCCGGTGCGCTTTCGGGCTTTCCGATGCTGATTGGCGGGAAGAGTTTATCAACCCACTTTTGTACACGAAGACGCCGGTTTTCCTATATCCGCATGCTGCCAGACCGATGGTTCAGTATGATGGACTCGTAACACCGAAACCTGTAACTGCTATGTTTACGATTGCCGAAGGCGGGGTTGAGCTGATGAAAATGATCAGTTACCCGTATCCAGTTGAAGCCGTAGGCTGGACATATACTGAGGTCGGCAACTTTCAACCACTTGACAGGGAGCCGGAGAACATTCTTTTTGCACCGATTCATCCCAATGCCAATGGCTATTTGAACCAAGTAGACAAAGATTTGAACCGAAAAACCTTTGATGCGCTGGAAAAATATACCAAAAAAGCCGGTATAAAGTTGAAGGTACGCTATCTTAGGTCATGGGAGCTAAACGGTTTACCCGACCCGGAGGAATATCCGGATGTCGAGTGGATTTTTGCTAAGCCGAACGGATCCACGGTTGATATTCGTCTTTCTGATGTGATCGTTGCGCATCAGACTTTCGCGTATATGTCGATCGCTATCGGCAAACCGACGCTTATGTTCGGTGAGGATATACCACCTCGATCGGGCAACACCGAAGAAGGTTTCGAGTACGTCAAAAATTGGGACAAATACAAAAACTATCTTGCTTATCCGCTTGATATCCTGAATAACAAAAAATCGGCGGGCGGCATGCCGGTGGCGGAGTGGATCAAACTGGCTTGCACTACGGATGAACCGATAAGAGAATGGAAGCAGCGGTTCATCGGCAAACCGTTTAATCAGAAGAATTTTGTACAGCGATTAGAATCGTATCTACAGGAAGGACGCTATGACCGCAGAGATTGACTTAATCAGGCAGATGACGGCAGAAGACAGTGAGAACAGTGAATTTACTGATGAAGCTATTTCCTTAATGCTGGAATACTGCGAAGACGATATCAACCGCACGGCGGCACTGATTTGGGATTTGAAAGCCGCAGACGTGGCGAAGAACATGGATTTTTCGGCGGACGGGGCAGATTTCTCAGCTTCTCAGGTATACGAACATTACAGGGAGATGGCGAGATACTATCGCAGTCTGAGAAAAGCCGGTACAGTCGAGCTTGTAAAATATCCGAGAGAAAGAAGGAGTGATGCCGTTGATCCTCGAGACTGATGATTACGGATGGATGCAGAACATACAGAAGTCTGTCATGGCAGACAAGTGCATCATCCGCCGACCGGCAACCGGGGAAGTTAACGGCTGGGGCGATATTGTCAAAAGCCGGAAGACAGGGATAGAAACCATATGCGGTTTGAAGATGGTAGATCGGGAAACAAAGTCAACTGACGGAGAAATATTTGACGTGATCGAGTCAGACGCCGAGCTGCGGTTGCCATTGGACGTCGAAATTCATCCGGAGGATGAAGTAGAGATTACAGAGCGTTATGGCAAGACGATAAGCCCGACGATCGTGTTTTCCGTCGTCCGTTTTCCTCGTGTGGGACCCACTGCGCAGGTTGTGCTTTTGCGGAGAAAAACGGCATGAATAGCTTTGGTGACATCCGCATTGAACTGAAAGGGAAAGAGGAGCTTGAAAAAAAGCTGAACACGATGAGCTCGCAGATCAGCGGTGATGTTGCTCTCAGAGCTGTAAACACTGGAGCGGCGATTATTGAAACGAAAACAAAACTGCAAATGGACAAGGTTTTGCATCGGCGAACCGGTATGTTGATAAATTCTGTTTCTTTTTCCGGACAGAAGGTAGGCAAAGGTGCTGTCGCCACGATACGAGTAGGGCAAGTTTACGGGAAAATCCATGAGTACGGTGGAACTATTGTGCCGATCAGGGCGAGAATGCTTCACTGGGTAAATGAAAAGGGTGAGGATGTTTTCGCAAGGAAGGTCACGATACCGGCGAGACCGTACATGAGACCGGCAATTGCGGAGTCAGAAGATCAAGTTTTTGATGCGATGGGGCGAGTTATTGACAGTGCTCTGAAAGGAAGTGGGAAATGACGGCAGATATTCATCAAGCGGTACATAAAGCGATTACGGATTGCTTGCCGGAATATCCAGTGTACCATATCAATGCCGGCTATGATGAGCAAAACCTGCTCATTGATGGGAAATTGGCTTGTATTGTCTATAAATTTGACGAAATCACACCTGATATGACTATGTCCGGTCCCAGTGGATTATATAGAGTTAAACTGCAAATCAGTGCATTGGGAAAAACGAACGAAGTCCGCCGGATGGATGAGGTTTTAGTTGATACGCTCTCAGGACGGGTTGTCATAGATGATGTTACAATTATCTTAATACCTGGAATTGGTGTAGATATCGAAGAAGCGAACAATTTGGTAAAGCGGATATCGCGGATCTGGAAAGGAATGATAGAGATATGAAAAAATGGATGGGTTTTGACCTGTATGAATGCGGAGACTGCTTATTTTCCACTTTGGATAAGGAAGAATTCGGTAGGCACTTGCGAGTAAATAAGCATAATCCTAAATATTATCCAAAGATGGAAGAAAAGCCGGAGAAACCGGTATATGCAATCAGTGAAGAGCCGGAATATAAAGTACTCAGTTATGTTCCGGAAGAATCAGTTGAGGAGCCGAAAGTCATCAGACGCGGCAGAAAAAAAATAGAGAATCCGGTCGAGGAAACCGGAGGAGAAGACGAGGTGAAAGATGAGTAAGTCAAAGGCAAATTATGGCGTTATTCTGGAAATTGGCGATGGAGCTTCTGAAGAAAGCTTTGTAGCCGTTCCGGAAGTGCGGATGGTTCCGCCGATCGAAGAATCCACGGATGATATCGACGTAACTCATCACGGGAGCGGAAAATATCGCGAGTATATCCGTTCCGGTTTGATGGATACTGCGGAGTTCTCTTTTGACATGAACACGGTTTATCCGGATACGGTTCAGGATCAGATCAGGGAGCTAAAACAGAGCGGATTAGTCGTGTCATGGCGAATCCGATATCCAAATGGCATGGGCAGAGAATTCAAGGCATATGTCAAGAATATCGTTTTCAATGAAGCCGATGCACAGTCACCGGATGCACTGGTTGAAACCGTGACCTTGAAGCTAACCGGAGAAATTACGGATATCAGTGAATTACCCGATGTGAGCTTATAGGAGGCAGCATGGCTTTGATCAAAAGCGCTGATGAAATCCTGAGCAAGGATGATTTTTCATACGCTGTTATTGACGTTCCGGAATGGGGCGGATCGCTTCGCATCCGCTCTCTTTCCGGTGCAGAAAGAACGATCATCACAAAAATGATAAATCAGCGAAAAGATGGCGACGGATTATTTGAAAAATTAGTCATGTTGGCATCAATCGATGAGGATGGGAAGCCGCTTTTTTGGGATGATAAGCAGAAGGATGTTTATCTGATAGCTTTACAAGGCAAATCGGCAGCGGTGACGCAACGGGTTGGCAAAGAAATTTTAAAACTTTCCGGCTTCACGGAAGATGCTGTTCCGGATGTCGAGAGCGCCGAAAAAAACTGAGCGGCAACCCGGAGCGGCTTTTTCTGTACCGATTAGCCGCGACTTTAGGCTTCCCGAACGTGGACTACATGGCGAGCATGATGACAAGCCAGCAGATCACGGAATGGGAAGCTTTTTATAAAATGGAGCCATTTGGAGTCGATCGCGTGGAATACCTGCTTAGCATGTTCATGTTTTTATATGCCAGTGCGAATCGTGGCAAAGGAAAAAAGCCGAGGCAGAAGGACTTTTTACCGTTTTTATACAAAAAGCCGAGCGATGAAAAACTATGGGAAGAATGGTTCCGGATGCAAACAATGAAGGATTTTGATAATGGCTACTAACGTTGGCTCGCTCGAAGCAACCCTTGCGCTAAACGCAAAGGGTTTTACTTCCGGCGTTGATGATGCAAAGTCGGCGCTCGGAAAATTCGGCGATAGCATCAGGTCTATCGGTTCCGTTGCCGCCGGCGTTCTCACAGCCGGTGCGATTACCGGCATGGTTCATAGCATCCAGCAGGTAGGAGCTGCTGCTATCAATGCCGTTGCTTCGATGCAACAGATGGAAAAAGCCATTCAGTCTTTGGCAGCTTCTGAGCTTGTCAGAGGCTCTAAAGGTACGCTTTCCTTCACAGACGCACTGGATAAAGCCGGTAAAACGGCAAATGAGACAATGGAATATATCCGTGAATTATCCATTGTGTCACCTTTTTCTTATGAGTCTGTAATTTCCGCATTCCAATTGAACGCATCCATGGGGCAAACGATTGATACGGCGAAGATGACGACCGAGGCTATTTTGAACCTCGGTTCCGGTTTGGCACTGTCGCAGGATGAGATGAACCGGCTTTCCGTTGCTTTGGCGCAGGTTGGATCGACCGGCAAGATCACGGCGATGGATGTCCGGCAGTTTGCGAACAGTAGGTTCGGCTTGGATAAACTGAATGACGTGTTTGCGAAAATGAGCGTGAACACGGGCGTTACGATCAAGACCTATGAAGACTTCAACAAAGCGATGGAAAGCGGCAAAGTAAAAGCAGATGACTTCTATAAAGCGCTATCAGACTATTCCAAAGAAAATTTCGGCGGCTCCGTAGAATTGATGACAGGCACGATCAACGGTTTAAGATCTACTTTAGGCGATATCAAATATTTTGCTATGGCGGATATTTTCAAGCCGCTTGGGGACTCTGCCGCAAAAGCGCTGAAGCCGATCGTCGGATATATCGGCGACTTGCTTGGTGCAGGCGGTTTCAAAGATATCGGGAAGAAAATCGAAAAATGGTTCCAACCGGCGCTTGATGTGATCAATAAATTAGGAAAAGCGTTGACGAATGGCACGCTACAAATGGCGTTGAAGAACCTTCAGGGCTGGTTCAAAGGATCGGCGGAGGAAGGGGAAAAATTCGGCGTTGCCATGGACTATATCTTTGGCAAGGAAATGGGCGGGAAAATCACGGAAATTGTCGGCAAACTAAACGGATTTTACCAATTTTTTGCTAAATATAAAGACTATATCATCGATGCGCTCAAAACCATTGCCGAAGCTTTCGCTTTACTAATCATTATCAAGACTGTCACGGATTTAGTGACTGCTTTGACTTCGCCGATCGGACTGCTGATAGAGGCAATAGGTTTACTTGGTATCGCATGGAAGAACAATTTCCTCGGCATTCAGGACATTGTCAAAGACTTCGTCGCTGATGTAAAACCGAAGTTATCCGGCTTTGTGGATGATATAGAAGGCTGGATCAACTCTGCGAAAAAATATATCACTGAGATAAAAAACGTCTATGATGAGCAGGGCTTTAGCGGCGTCATAGCAAAGATCAAAGAGGATGCTGCTGGAATTATTCCTCCGGAAGTAATGCAGTCCATAGAAAACCTATGTTCCAGTGTGTTGAAATATTTCGAAACGGTAAAAACTGGTTTGGAGCGGATCATCCAGCAGATAAAGAACCTTTTCAAGACTCCGGTGAAGTCGCTTGACCAGATGGCGGCAGAAGTGGGTCCGTTTGAATACGGCAAAGAACCCACCACTGCCGGCGGCATTGATATGGGCTGGACGCTGATCGTATCAAATGCGATCAATTCCATGACTAAAGTCTTTGATATTGCCGAAGCGGCAATAGGTAAGTTTTTGAATGCCATTTCGAACCTTTTGACTTGGGTTAACCAAAACAAAGGTAGTTTTGAAGCTGCTTTTCAAGCAATTGGCAACGGAATTAATGAAGTTGTCGGATTCATGAATGATGTAATAGCTACGATAAATGAAAAAGGGCTGGTTGCCGGCTTGGAAAAAGTTAGGATGAAGTTTAATAAATTGCTGCCACCGGGGTTAGGCGATGCGCTTGCGGGGATTGCTCTTGTTTTGGGACTTGTTTTGGCGCCGGTGCAAACTATTTCTATCATGCTTGCCGCTATCGCTGATATAGCAAAGAATTGGGGCGATAATCCACTTGGATTGAACAAAGAGCACTATGACAGCATAAGCAAGTCTTTTGAATCAATTAAAGGGCATCTATCCAGTATCAAAGACAGTTTATCAAGTATTTTTGGTCATGGCGAAGACGCTGACCCGATAGACCAATTGGGTGAAGATGCGAAGACTCATCAAAACAATATTTCCACTTTAGGGAATGTTTTGAGCAGTTTGGCAGAGGCACTCGATAAAATCATCGGAGCAATTGACGGCGCGGTCAAAGCTTTCGATAGGTTATTCGGACCTGAACGAAAACTTCCTGAGATCGATACAGAAGAGTATGACAAGCTTTTCGGCAACGGCAATATTAACATGTCACCAATCGTAAAACCGCCGGCAGATGCGATCAGCAAAGTAATTGAAGAATTCAATAAGGTAAGTGGAATTAAGGTTCCGACTCCTGACGCTTCAACTTTTGAGCAATATTTTTCTCATCCTTCTGGTACTTTAGCTGACCCTGTCGATGATTTAGTTAAATATATCCAAGATCAGTTAAATTTAATGGGTAAGTCCGATTACGTTTCGGGTCCCGAAGAGCTGAAAAAGCAGCTTCTGGATATATTCCAAAAACTAAGCGATGAATTAGTCGGGCATTCCATCGTTCCGGATATGGTACGGGATGTAAACGCGGAATTTGAAGGTTGGTGGGATGCAGTAGAACCGTTTATCGACGCAGTTACAGATGGCATCAAGAAGAAATTCGAAGAGTTGGCGCAAGCACTTCGTGACATTGTTTCAAGCATAACCGGAACCACGACCGGTGTTGGTGCAGGGCTTGAAGGAATGCAAGCAGAAGGTCCGATGCCAGCACAAGCAGGGCAGACAAATAATTTCCAGCAAACCAGCGCCGGCGGCATCCTCGGGCAACTTTTCGTTCCAGTTCCTGATGATGTGATGACTTCCTATCAAAACTTTATCGACAAGTTAGTCGCTTTGAAGGAAGCTATTATATCTATAAACTTAGTGCTTAGCTCAGGAGCAGCAGGCGGCACAGGCGGAGCGGCAGCTGGAGCCGGTAATGGGCTTTTAGATATTCTGAAAAGTATCAATGATTTTATCGCGAAAGATTTCACGGCAACGCTGACTGAACTCGCTTTGATGATTTCCGTTCAAGGAACCTTTGGTTCAAGTCTGAATAGCATGAACTTGATGCTGTACAGTGAAGGAGCGACAACCGCAACCTATCAAATCCTTTCGCTGATCAATGACTTCATGGCGGCAAATTTGACGATCACCATGACCGAATTTGCTTTCTTTATATCTTTGGAAGGGAGTTTTGGCAGTGCTTTAGACACGCTGAACAAAACCTTATACACGGAAGGTTCGAATGCGGCTTTATACCAAATCCTCGTAACCATTCATGATTACATGAAAAAGGAACTTTCTGAAGTTTTCGAAAAAATAAATGACTATATTCGAAACTCATTGATGCCGACATTTGTTGATTTGAACTATTTGCTATTCTATGGCGAAAATACCACATATAACGCACTTGGTGCTATTTTCGGCGTCACCAAAGACATTAACACTTATATGAAGGAACAGAAGCGGATCATACGTGAGGAATTGGTTCCTGCGTACAAATATTTGCAAGAAAACTCAGGGCTCGCAGAAGGTGCTTTACAGGCTATTGCTGATGCCGCTTCCGGTGTGGCTTCGCAAATGAACTCTGCGACCTTGGCAACTTGGGGATTGATCGCAGCTTTGGAGGCACTGAATTCATATCAGGTTCCTGGAATGAATCCGCGGGAGACCGGCGGATCAAGCAGGGCGAAAGAAGCATTAGCAGGCGGCGGCTACGTTAGCGCTCGCAGTACGTACCTCGTAGGCGAAGCAGGTCCCGAATTGTTCACGCCGTCACGATCAGGATGGATCATCCCGAACGACCGGTTAGCAGGCGGAGGAGGCGAACAAGTGGTTTATAACATCGAAATCCATGATATTTACGGTGATAAATATCTGGAACAACGGATCAAGAAAGGTGTGACGGAGGGAATCAGAAATGCCGAGTTTGTCGGACTGCGCGCTTAGCTACATAACTTCCAGCGGCGAGGAAATTATTCTGGATAACTACCAGATGGAAAGAAACATCTGGGAAGTTTACGGACGCACCGGTTTTGATGCCCCAGCTTTGGAATATGTCGATGAGATATATTCTGATGGCTATGCCGAGACTTTAGCGGTACGCATACCTCCAAGAGATGTTACTGTGAATCTTGTTATTCGTGGATTGTATATGGCTGCAAGAGACTCTATTGTCAGGCAAACTGTAAATAAACTTCTTGAACATGGCGTTAGAAATTCATGGGGTAAGTTGCGGGTAAAGCGCTCGGACGGGACTTTTGTATATCTGAATTGCCATTACAGCGGCGGTTTCGACACAGTTGCAATGACTGACCCAAAAATAACGCTTCTCAGTTTAAATTTTCATGCCAGCGACCCATTTTTCTACAGCGAGGAAGAAACAGAGTTCTATTTTTCCGACACAGAACAAATTGGGCTCTATTTTGGCAATAATTTTTATTTCGGCATATTAACTTATTTTATGGGCGGCAACGTAACCAGCGAGACGATCGTCAAAAATGATGGGCAGATCGCTTATCCGGTAATTACCGTAACAGGTCCAGCGAAGAATCTGAAGTTTGTTAATAGCCGGAATAACGGACGAATCGAAATCGATGAAAACTTTGTCCTTGCCGCAGGGCAAACTTTGATTATTGACTGCCGTGACCGTATGCGGGGCATTACTCTCAGGCTGAGCAATGGGACGCTTCAGGACAAGACGAACCTACTGAAGATGGGATCATCCTTGGTTTTTCCTATAGAGCAAGGCGATAATAATATCGATATCACTTACACGGATACATCGGCGGCAACGAGTGTGGACTTTGTTTTCCAGAAAAGGTGGCTAAGTGCATAATGGCAGCTTATGAGATTTACCAAAGGACAGTAGGCGGGATGAGAGGCGACGTAATAGACAAATTTACTCGATTTACTGCTTCACTCGCTTTTAATGACGTCGGCAAATGGCAATTGGACGGCGCATCGACTTCAGGTTGTCCGCTGTCAGAGAATGACGGCATCATCATATACAGGGACGGCGACCCATTTCTAAGCGGTTATGTAACGGATATTTCCGAAGAAGTCGACGAAACTTTCGAAGGTGGGCAAATAGTATCATGGACAGTACAGGGTAATGATGATAACGGATTGCTAACCAGAAGGATATTATTCCCCGATCCGGTGGAGCTGGATATCACAACACAGGCATATCATACGATTCGCGACTATGCCGGCAATACAATTTTGAAATATATCGATTATCATGCCGGAGAACATGCAGCAAGCGGCAGACGAATACCGAATTTTACGATTGATTCATACAAAGACTTGGGCACGGTAAAAACATGGAACGCACGATTTGATGTACTTTGGGATTTTGTCGTAAATATCGCGGCAACGGACAATTTGGGCATCAACGTGGTCTGGGATGATACGCTTGGTAAATATGTTGCTTTCGTTTATCGTCCGCAAGACAAAAGTGATCTTATTATTTTTAGCCGAGAGTACGGGAACATCAAAAAATGGGCGCACACGCGATCGGCGCCGAAAGCGAATGCTATTTGGGTCGCAGGGCAGGGCGAAGAAACTGAGCGGATGATCAGTTATCAGGAGGATGCAGATTCTATCGCAAAATGGGGGCGCTATGAAGGATTCAAAGATCGGCGAGATATTTCCAATGAGCAGGATGAAAATGACCCGAGGACACCTCAGGAAGTTTTGGACGATATCGCAGAAGCGCTTATACCGGAGAACAAAGAAACCGATACCTACGAGCTGGAATTGACGCCGATTGACAGGATGTCTTATATCGATGACTGGAACCTCGGCGACATCGTCAAGATCAGGCTCGGCGCTACAGAATTTAATTCAATCATCAACGCGATTTCGATTGATTATCAAGGCGGAGTCGAAACGATCACGCCGTCTGTCGGCACGATTGACCGGGGAACAGCCGGTAAAACCTACTCAACGATTCAGTCAATCAGTGATCGTGTTGAAGTGCTTGAAAAGAATGAAGGCGGCGGCGCACTAAACAATGCTGGCGCGCACAATTCGATATATCGAGGCATTTCATTAGGGACGTCTGTCTCTGCTGCTCAATATTCTGCTATTGCTGCTGGTACTTTTGAAAATATGTATATCGGAGATTACTGGACTATAAATAGCGTTGTTTGGAGAATTGCTGCGTTTGACTATTACCTCACCACAGGTGATACGGCTTGCAACACTCACCATGTCGTAATCGTTCCGGACTCGAACCTCTACGGCCATGTAATGAACGACACGAACATTACTACGGGCGGTTATGTTGGCTCGAAGATGTACAAACAGGGTCTTGCTGACGCAAAGACGGCGATTAACAACGCTTTCGGGTCTGCACATATTCTGTCTCACAGACAGTATCTTTGCAACGCCGTTACTAACGGTTATCCTTCGGGCGGTTCTTGGTACGACAGCAAGGTTGAGCTTATGACGGAACAGAATGTTTACGGCGGCAAGGTAATGTCACCTATGGGGAATGGTGCTACGATTGTTGCAAACCATACTGTGGACAAATCTCAGTACCCGTTGTTTGCACTGAACCCGCACATGATTTCTAATCGTCAGTATTTCTGGCTGAGAGATGTTGTATCTGCCGTCCATTTCGCCGGTGTCCTCAGCAACGGTTATGCGAGCTACCACGACGCTTCCATCGTCCTTGGCGTTCGCCCCGCTTTCTCTATAATCGGATAGGAGTAATAATCATGTATACAATCAAACTTTACGATGGAACATTGTTAGAAAATCTTACACTCAACGGGAACAACTTCATTTCTAATACCATTATTCCTGATACTGTGTTCGAGAACAATTTGAAAACGGTTGAAGTATTTGACGGAGAAAACACACAGATTCTTACAGATCAATTCCTTGCGGCAAATCGGGTTGAAAATAATCAAACATGGTTCGTTCTAATCGACAAAACGCCAGAGATGAAGCGTGAAGAAGAGATGACTGACTTGCAACTGGCATTGGTCGAATTATACGAATCGCTTTTGGGAGGTGTCTAATGGCTAAAATTTACGCGGCGTTAATCAAAAAGGGCATCAAGACGATTGAGGACGTGCCTGAAAATTTACGCGAAGAAGTGCTGGCAATTTTGGCGGAGCAAATTTGAATCAATCATCGTGAACGTATTCCGCATAAGAGATTTTGACGATATTTATCGGTATTTCGAATAAGTTGTGCCATAGGTTCGAGAACCTCCTGGGTACAGAAAACAGCATCGTTAAATGGTCTACTTGGAAATTATTATAAATAATAAAAGGGCATAAGAGGTAAAATCATGGCATATACAAAACAAACATGGCAGAATGAAGTTCTGTCTGGCGTTTCGGCAGATCAGGCATTGTTCACGATCGAAAATTCAGAAGGGAACGGGCTTGTCGGGAAAGAACCTAAAATTCATACTGATAGCACGTTCTGGGATAATACTGATTATCCACTCGGTATATCCATTCATACTGTAAATAACCCAGGCGGCTCTACTGGGAATGCGCCGAGTTATAAACTGTATGGAAACAGCGATTCGGCATATTTTGTGACAATTATGAAAAGCAATTTATACACTATACAAATTGCTTATGTATATAACACAAATCCTTATAGGAATCACACATTTACCAGAGACTATAGAAACGGAACATGGTCTGATTGGTGTGATTTATCGGTATAATTAGTTAAAGGAGTAAAAATGGTAATCAATCCGGTAATAAAACAGGATATTCAAGTATATCGTGGCATATCTTGTATCATCTCATGGCAATTCAAAGATAAGAGCGGAAATGTCATTCCACTTATGGGGGTTGTTGCCAAAAGCCAGATACGAGAAGAACCTGGTGGCAGCTTGATATCGGAGTTTGCCACTCAAGTTATGGAATCGGATGGAAAAGTAGTTTTGACTTTGAACGAAGCTTCTACTGCTGCTATACCGGTGAAAACGTATAAATACGATGTTAGGTTGGAAGATACTGAAGGAAATTCCGCTCTGCTCGTAAAAGGGTTTTTATACGTTTCAGAACCGATTACGAAAGAGGTATAAAAATGTTACAACTTACTAATTTTACGGTAACAGTAGATATAGCTGGTTCTGGAGTCATAACGCCAACTGTCCAACCTTTAGTAGTTAACTCCAGGACTACCTTTATGTGGATCAAATGGTCTGCCGTAGAGCATCCTACTTCACCGGCTGATTTTTCCGATACGCAATCCGACTACATAGGAATCTATGTTGGGGCGAATCCAGTAGCTCCGTCCGATCCTGCACTTTACGATTGGCGGCGTTGGAAAGGCGAAAAGGGCGATCCAGCAACGATTCAAATTGGTACTGTCACTACTGGAACGCCTGGCACTGATGCACAGGTAATAAATCGTGGAACCGAAAACTCAGCTATTCTCGATTTTACTATCCCTGCAGGTGATATGGATATTGATGGTCTATCCGCAGAAACTTCTCTTGAAGACACAGACTATATCCCATTTCGTGATACATCAGCGACAGCGAATCGCAAGGGTTTGCTATCTGTTTTGAAAAGTTATGTTCTCGGGACACTGTTTGATTCTATTATTGGACATAAGCACGATGGAGTAGACAGTCCTAAAGTTAAATATTCTGATATCAGCGAAGCACCTACGAAAGCGACACCTGCAGATGTTATTGCTGGGTTGTCGGATACAACGTATATTACACCAGCTGTTCTGCATGAAGCTTGGATTCAACCTATTTTTGGTGTTTCATGGGACGGTGGAGAAAATCCGACTCTAACCCGTATAAATACATCTCAAGGCATGGTAGCTAATGCCGGAGTCGACAGTCAAGTAGTCAGAAACGATTTTGATTATGCACCAATATTCAGTGAAATTGAAGATTATGTAGACGATTATAGCAATCAATTTGTTTCAATCCCCAAATTTTACATAAAAAAGACTGCGAACGGTGCTGCACGTACATGGCAGATTTCTAAACGCAGGATAGACGGTGCGTATTTACCAGCCTGCTTCTGGGATTTTGAACATGAAAGGGAGCTCCCTTACGTTCTCGTTGGAAAATATACCGCAAACCTATCCGATGACGGTACGAAGCTGGAAAGCAAATCCGGAAAATGGCCGCTGGTTCAAAAAAATATCGTCCAATTTCGTGATTATGCAAAGGCGAACGGCGTTGGATATCAGCAACTGGATGGCGTGATCGTTGATCTACTGCAAACATTGTTTTATGTAGAATTTGCGACGCTAAACAGCCAGGCTATTATGTATGGATGGGCGAACGGTCGATGGAATCCTGCGGATACCGCTACGGTATCGCAAACCGGAGTAAATCAGATTATTGTTTCTAATGCGACGGCGGCTTATTATAAAGTTGGGCAACCGATTGGAATTGGAACAACACTTGGAGGTAATCAAATCTGCAGTTATCGATTAATTACCAGCATTGATGATTATGACACATCCAACAAGGCCATTGTTTTTGATGGAATCGCGGTTGATGTAACTGCTGGGAATATCATCTATAACATGGGCTGGAAATCTGGCGTATGCTCCGGAGTTGTAGCATCTTCTGGCTCTATCTATAGTAATTCGGATGGGAAAAATCCATTCAAGTACCGCGGAATAGAAAATTTATGGGGAAATATTTATCAATTTGTAGATGGGATAAATATCAATAATAATCAAGCATGGATATCACGTATACCGTCAGACTATGCAAGTAATTTATTTGCAAGCCCGTACCAGCAGTTGTCTTACATTAACCATAATGTAGAAGGATATGTATCTCAGATGGGATTTGATTCGAATAATCCCGAATTTAATTTTCCGACATCAATTACAGGAGGCGCGTACAACAAATATTATTCGGATTACTACTTTCAAGAAACAGGGCAAAGAGTTGCCCTTCTTGGGGGGAGCTGGCGTAACGGGTCGGATGCGGGGCTGTCTTACTGGCTTCTGAATGGTGAGTCGTGGGATTCGTACGTTAATGTGGGCGGGCGTCTTGTTAAAAAAGCTCTTGAATAGAAAGAAAGGTGAATAGTATGCCAGACAAACCAATAGTATATGCACCAGTTCCAGATTTTGATCAGGAAACGCAGTACGTGACACAAGATGATCCGATCGAACAGGATGATTGCATCTATTATCCTTGCGTAGTGCATGACTTGCCACCTCAGGAAGAGGGTAATCCGGAAGAGATGTTCTAAAATGGCAATAAAAATAACGGTAATCAACAACGTCGACGTTCCGAAGAATGTCAGAAAGATGAACGATGATGCGTTGTGGACGTTTGCAGCAAATGAGTGGCATCGCCTGATTTCTCCATTCACTCCGATGGACACGGGGCAGCAATTTATACTGGAGCTGCTGGAGCAAATTATTTCCCCGGATCTACAGCAGGAACGGCATCGACAGGAGGGGTATATCTATGATAAATTTTATTAATAGCAACTGTAATAATCTTCCAGAGCAAAATAAATGGAATCTTATCTGTGTTTATAGAAATGATCTGCTTGCAAAGTCCGACTGGACGCAGCTTCCGGATGCACCGTTGACGGAGGAGCAAAAAGCAGATTGGGCTACATACAGGCAAACGTTACGAGATTTGCCGGAGAATTTCGATAAAGCAGATGACGTAGAATTTCCAGAGGAGCCAAGCTATGGCTGTTAATTTTTCAGAATTTGGTTTTTTTGACGGAGTCACCAAAGTCGACCAAATAAACTGGCCGAAATACCTTGACTCATATGTCACCGATGGAGTTGTTAAAGGATATGGCAACGATTTGCAAGTCTATGGAAACTCATCCGGTATGAAAGTTCTTATCAAAACCGGAAAAGTCTTTGTCCATACGCATTTCGGTATTCTTTCGAATGAAATTGAACTTGGTATATCGGCGGCAGACCCGACCTACGGCAGAAAAGATTTGGTTGTTGCTCGGGCAGTGTATGCTTCGGCGCCAAACAGCATCATGGTTTTGGACGTCAAAACCGGTGCTCCGTCATCGAATCCTGTTCCGCCGACTTTGACTAAAACAGCAGGGGTTACATGGGAAGTTCCATTAGCAATTGTTTCTGTTGCCGCCGGTGCTTCTACGATAGCAGCAGGAAACGTGACGGATGCACGGATTTATTCCGTGGTTCCGTTTGAACGCGGCGGCGTTGGAAGCACAACGCAGGCAGAGGCGCTCTCAAACATTTTCGGCGGAAGTCAGTTATCGATCACAAACGGCGGCACTGGAGCGAGTACAGCAGCGAATGCCAGGGCTAATCTCGGTTTGGGGAGCGTCGCGACGGAAAACACAGTTCCAGTAGCAAAAGGTGGCACCGGTGCAACAGCAGCTTCTACGGCTCGTACAAATTTGGGCTTAGGAAGCGTTGCGACGGAAAACACAGTTCCAGTAGCAAAAGGTGGCACCGGTGCAACAGCAGCTTCTACGGCAAGAACAAATCTTGGTTTTGGTAATGCGGCTATTCTACAAACGGTGACTAAACAGGTAACGTTATCAACCGGAAGTTGGTCAAGCGGAGTAATTACTATCAGTGATAGTGATGTTCAAGCAAATTCCATCATCCTGATTGATCCCGTGGAATCCAGCCGGAGCGCATTTTTCGCCAGTGACATTCGCAAAAATAGCCAAAGTTCCGGTTCCTACTCGCTTAAATGTACAACGACTCCGACAGCGAACCTTGTCTGCGATGTCGTTATTATGAAAGTAGGCTGATTATGCCAATATTTATTCGCTCAAACGCAGCTTCCTATTTTTCATCTATATTTGGTACCGGCGCTGATGGAGATGTCACCATATCATCAAACACGAACCTTCCGAGGCTATTCTTCGTTCCATGCACACTTAACGGTGATATCGTTTATAAAAATTACAGGAATCTCACTATCAATTCCGGATGCACATTATCCGTTTTGAATCCTTGCCGCGGTCTCTGGATCAGAGTACGGGGGACGCTGATACTGGATGGCACAATTTCTATGAGCTTGAAGGCACCAAAACTTTCTAATGCCGGAAGCGATCTTTACATCCATTATGCGGATATCAAAGTTCCTGCAATTGGCGCCGCAGGCGGAGCTGGCGTCAATACGGTTTCGAGCGTTGGTAATAGAGGTGGAGACGGAGTAGATGGTCAATGCGGCGGTGGCGGAAGTGGAGGGTTTCATCCTTACAGTTGGGGAACGGATGTATATAGCGGAGCAGGCGCAGCCGGTTTCATAGCAGGCGGCGGAAGCGGCGGAAGCGGAGCCGCAGCGACATCAAATTATACGCAAAGGGTGAGTGGTAACCCCGGAGCTTCTTTGGGAGGTGATGGTGGCGCCGGTGTTGGTTTTGAAGGCAGTTGCTCCTCCGGTGCTGGTGCAGGCGGTGCAGGCGGTGCAAGTCACGGCGCTGGCGGTGCAGGCGGTGCGGGTGCCGGCGGCGTTTTGATCATCACGGCAAATAGAATTGAAGGATCTGGTAGCTTAAGATCGCAAGGCGCAAATGGCGGTTATGCTTGGAATGCTGCAGGTGGCGGCGGTGGAAGCGGTGGCGGATCGATCACGCTAATGTTTCTTTCATCCTCGGCGAATTGGGCTGTGAACACCTCGGGAGGAGCAGGCGGAACAAGCACAGGCGGAGGCGCCGGCGGAAATGGCGGTTCCGGTTCATATCGTTACTGGTCGATGCAGCAACTTGCAAGTCATCCGAGAATCTAATAAAAAAATCAAGTAACAGAAATCCCTTGAAAACAGGGATTTTTTTGGTTCAATATTTACCCTTGACAAATTGAGAATTAGCCCGTATAATAATGTTATAACAAACAAAGGAGGCAGTAATGAGTGAGAATTTTTATTTAGACGGTGATTTTGATGAAAGCGAGCTGGATATCGAAGAGCTTGCGAAAATAGGTTGGGACGAAAATTATCAAGAAGTAAGCTGGGAGGAATATTATGGGCAATTTTAACACTGATAAAGATCGTGAGTTGAAGGAATTATCGCAAAGGCTGAGTGATCTCGAGGCTGGAATTGAACGGACTGAAGGTTTGATCCGTTCGCGAAAAAATCTTGAGCTGCAGCTTGAAAAGCAAAAAGCTGAGTTTGCGGAAGTTTGCAAACGCATCCGCAAGCTGGCAGAGACGAATTAATAAGCAAAAAAGCCCTCCATCATTTAGAGGGCTTATTCTGATTAAAAAGAAAGGTGATATTATGGAAAACAGATTATCTAATAAAAATACAATTGATGATGCTGCACTTGAGCAGGTCATTATCGGCGGGGATTTAAGCAAGCTTTCCCCAAGCCAGCGGGTGCAATACTATCGGATTGTTTGTGAAAGTTTAGGGTTGAATCCGCTGACGAAACCGTTCGATTATATCGTCCTGAACGGGAAGTTGACGTTGTACGCTAAGAAAGACGCAACAGATCAACTTCGAGCGATAAAAGGCGTCTCGATTGATGACGTCGATTTGAAAGAAGTTGGCGATAATTTCATCGTCAAAGTCAAGGGTCACGATTCAAGCGGGCGGTCTGACGTCGAAATTGGGGTTGTCCGGAAATCGGACATGCAGGGGAACACCGCCAACGCCCAGATGAAGGCGGTGACAAAAGCAAAGCGGCGGTTAACGCTTAGTCTTTGCGGTCTCGGCTGGCTTGACGAAACCGAGGTTGAAACAATCCCGGACGCAAAACCGGTGGTTGTTTCGGAAACAGGGGAAATCATCGAATCACCTGCAGGGATCCCCGAAATCCCTGAACCAAAGCCTGCTAAAACGGCATTCAACGAGGAGAAATTTCTAAAAAATTTCAACCCCCCAAAAGATTTCCAGCCGATGCCGCTTGACGAGGCTAAGAAAATAGAATCAGAAAAGGACGGATCTTATGCAACTATGACAACTGAGAAGCTGTTTTATCGGATGAATAGTCTGATAAAACAGCTAAAGAATCATGATATAAGCGGCGAAGAAGCTGATCTTGTATCGCTTAATCTGAATGCGATATTGACGATCCTACTTGACAGAAAAATGAGTATCGAATCGGCAGTATAATATAAATATTCATTTTTCCTCCCTTTTTTCCAAGCCGGATGGGTTTTACTCCTTTCTCCCATCCGGCAACCTTTATAAAACATCGATTAATCAATGGCAGAGACCATGAATCGATATTATTTAACACAAACTGGAGTTAATATGAGTGAGACAGAAGAAAAATATCTTACGCAAAGTGAAACGATAAAACAGCTGGAGGAGCGGGTGAAATCGCTTACTGAAGCCAACGAAACGCTGTTTGGATTAATAAGGCAGCTTATTATTGCAGAAAATGAGGTATTGACGGTCAACGAAAATCTCAGGGCACAAAACAAGGAGCTGAAAAACCTGCTGGATTATGTCATCAAAAACTCGTGATATTTGTCATGATAAACATATGACATATTTATTGTATTTTGCGTTCACAAGTGTTATAATATGTATATAGTACAAAAGGGAGAGAAAAATGGACGCAAATGATATCTCAAAATTAGCAAGATGGTCTGCACCGAGAGAGGTCCAAACCAAATTTGGTGCGAAGCTTGTTCGGAAAGCCGCTGCTACACCCGAGTTTTCGGCGGCTTGGAAAACAAACAAAGAGGAGCTGAAAGCACTTGGAGCCAGCTTCAGCAAGAATCAAAACGGCAGCTGGGAGTTAGTTTGGTGGCAAGAGCTGCCGGAAGAAGTTAAAAAATCACGCTCAGAGTCGATAGAAGCCAGTAGAGCTACAAAAGCAGAAATTGACCTGCCAAAACCTGAAGGTTTGGATTATAGACCTTTTCAGAAGGCTGGAATCCGGTACGCTTTAGACAGAGACGGTGTTTTGATCGCCGACGAGATGGGACTTGGTAAAACCGTTGAAGCCATCGGCGTTATCAACGCTGACCCATCAATCAAAACGGGCATCATCGTTTGCCCGAAATCGCTAAAGTTAAACTGGGCACGGGAGCTGGAAAAATGGCTTACCCGGCCGTTGACCGTTGGGATTGCAAACGGCAGCCTGCCAGAAACCGACCTCATAATCATCAACTACGAGGGTCTGGTTAAATTCCAAAAAGAAATTTCCTCTAAACATTTTGACATCTCGATCGTTGATGAATGCCATTTTATTAAAAATTCAAAGGCTTTGCGTTCGAAAGCCGTAAAGGCGATCAAGTCAAGGCGGAAGATTCGCATGACGGGCACCCCGATTGTCAACCGACCATCGGAGTTATACAATATCATCGAAGACCTCGGCGGAAATTGGGGGTCATTCATGACTTTCGCTAAACGATATTGTGATGCTCATCAAACCCGCTACGGGTGGGATTTTTCGGGCTCATCAAACCTGGATGAGCTGCAAAAACGATTGCGGGAAACGGTCATGGTCAGGAGACTAAAATCTGAAGTCCTGACTGAGCTTCCCAGAAAAATTCGCCAAATCGTTGAGATTGCTCCAGAAGATTCAACCCAGAAGAAGGCGATCGAAGCCGAATCTGCATACGAGCAGCAAAGTCAAGATCGCTTAGCCGACTTGCGGGCGGCAATTGAGCTTTCAAAAGCGGAAAGCGAAGAAGCTTATAAAGCTGCGGTCGACCGGCTTCGGGATGCGATGCAGGTTGACTTTACCGAAATGGCGAAGCTTCGTCATGAAACAGCCTTAGCCAAAATCCCCGCTGTAATTGACTACGTAAAAAATGCGCTGGAAGATAATAACAATAAACTCATAATTGCTGCTCATCATCATGACGTGATCGATGAGCTTATGACGGGATTAGCTGAGTACAATCCGGTAAAACTGACCGGCGAATCAAAAGAAATTGATCGTCAGGCTGCAGTTGACCGTTTCCAAAACGACCCGGATTGCAGAGTTTTTATTGGATCGATAACAGCTGCCGGAGTTGGGATCACCCTGACAGCGTCAAGCCACGTTATTTTTGCCGAGCTTGACTGGGTGCCGGGAAACATAACCCAGATGGAAGATCGGGCACACCGGATTGGGCAAACCGACACGGTGCTGGTTCAACACATCGTTTTAGCTGATTCGTTAGATGCGAGAATGGCTAAAATGTTAGTTGAAAAACAGGAAATCATCGATTCCGCTTTGGATGATCATCATCCTGCGAGATATGAAGTTGTATATGAGCCAAAAGTCAAAGCCGCCACCGCTTCTGAATCGGTTGAGAAAATCGAAAAAGAAGCTGAGAATCTGACGGATGAGCAAATCGCTGATATACATAAAAAATTACAATATCTCGCGGCTTTAGATCGAGATTATGCTGCGAATCGAAATGGCATGGGATTCAATAAAATCGACTCAACGATTGGGCATTCACTCGCTGATCGAAGCCATCTCACCCCGAAGCAGGCAGCTTTAGGGATGAAGCTGATACAAAAATACAGAAAGCAGCTGGAAGTCTTTCAGTCTGCGTAAGAGCTGTTACAATATTAATAAACATAATCATAAGGAGATCAAAATGGACGAAAACAACAACAAAATCATTGAGCAAAAGCGGCTATATACGATCAAGGAAGCCGCCACACTTCTTCGGGTGGATCCGATGACAGTCCGCCGCTGGTGGAAGGATGGCAAGATCAGCGTCATCCGGATATTGGGAAACAAACCACGGATAACGAAAGAGGAGATGGACAGGTTGTTAGGCTATGATTCGGCTAACAAGTCGGATTGACAAAACATAATATTGACAAAACAAACGAAAGAGGGTTATAATAATCATATGAATACCAAAAACACTAAATTATACGGGCAAAAAGAGGTCGCCGATATCCTCGGAGTGACTTTGACGACAGTTAGAAGGTGGGTAGAGGCTGGCAAGGTGAATGTTGTTTACCTCCCTACCAGCCGCCGCCCTTTTATTACCGAAGAAGAGTTGGACCGGATTCGTACACCGATGAAAGAAAAGCCATATTGAAAAAAGGAAGTTATTATGTCAAATAGACGAATGATTTCAGCTGATCTATTCGAAGATGATTATATCTGTTCGCTTGATTACCTATTTCGTTTTACTTGGATCGGAATAATTGTATCTTGTGCAGATGATCAAGGACGGTTTCTCGACAACCCAGCGATTATTCGGTCAAAAGTTTTTTCTTTGGATAACGAAATCAAGGATGATCAAATCGAAGCGATGATATCGGAATTTGCGTCAGCTGGGAAAATAATTCGCTATCAAAGCGTCAATAAACGATTGATTCAGATCGTTAATTGGTGGAAATACCAAGCGCCGTCATGGGCATCCCCGTCCAAATATCCGGCGCCTGCAGGCTGGGTAGACAGGGTTAAATACCACAAGCTAAACAATAAGATCGAAGTGATCAATTGGGATCAAGAAGGCGGCTTTCAAAAGATACATAGCAGCCTACCAACGCCGGTTGACCATGATACCGAAACGGATGAATGTAGTCAGGAACATACTGAGCTACCTACCGAGCTACATAACCAGCTACCTACCGAGCTACCTACCCCGATAGATAGCGCTATAGATGAGATGAGAAGAGATGAGATGAGAAGAGATGAGATGAGTAGGGTAAAAAATGAGCCTTTTTTACCCTCTAAAAAACCCACTAAAAAACCAATAGATAAAATACCCAAAGAAAACACAAAAAAATCATATGGTGAGTTTAAGAATGTAACACTTACCGACGATGAATACAGAAAGCTTCAGGAAAGGTTTCCGAGCTGTTATTCCGATTGGATCGAAAAATTGTCATTTTGGAAAGAATCGAAAGGTAAAAGAACAAAAAGTGATTATGCCACGATTCTTAATTGGGATAGGATGAATAAAGACAAAAATCCAGAAGTTAAGAATCAAATGGAGGGATGGATATTACGATGAGAAAAGATATACAAGTATTGTTTGATGAAGAGACAGAAAAATCGTTGATCGGTGCTTTTTTGATCAATCCCGAAAACCTGATCATGTCAACGCTGCGTTCAGAGGACTTTTCGAATAAAAAC
>Ga0255347_1002146_pt1 | contig 28920 bp, 27 predicted proteins | sample wastewater_treat_2_FD_192479 | JGI IMG/M metagenome (GOLD analysis project Ga0255347, IMG submission 192479) | Wastewater microbial communities from Lulu Island WWTP, Vancouver, Canada - plant24 | ecosystem: Engineered > WWTP > Wastewater > Unclassified | place: Canada: Vancouver, British... | reverse complement strand
GACGCATGCAGCATTGTGTTAAGGGTTCGTCCCTAACGGATAGAAGGTTGTCTGGTCGCAGGTCGAACAGAGCCTACACAAGCCGGTCATTCTGCAAATGGCAACCGTCGCGTGAGGTAAGGAAGCTGTCATGAACTGATTTTTGACAAAGTCGTCTGTGGTTGACAAGACGCCACATAGAAGGGACGAGCGTCTGCTCGTCCGGCGGCGGTCACGCCGCCATCGGGATCGAAATCGGGATCGGGACTCGTTTTTTTACTAAGCCTCGATCTCTCCGGCTTTCACAAGCGCGATCTTGGTGATGATCGGGCCGAACAGTTCATACAGAACGGTTGCCGCTAAAATAATCGTGCGGATTTCATGCCCGTGAGAATCCCCTAGTATGCGTGATGCCGCAAGCGACAGTCCGATCGCCACGCCTGCTTGCGGCACGAGCGTAAGCCCCAGATATTTTTGAACGGTCTTGGGCATGTTTGCAAGCTTGGCCCCGGCTGTTGCCCCTGCAACCTTGCCGATGACACGGGTCACGACATAGACAATCGCGAGGAAGCCGACCGTGGCGAAGACTCTGAAATCGAGGTCTGCACCCGAGAGCGTAAAGAAGCACATGAATAGGGGGGTGACCAGTCCGTCCAGCGCGGTGGCCGAGCGTTCGCCGGCGCGGCTGAGGTTGGTCATCGCGAAGCCGAAGCTCATCATGACGAGCAGCGACGAGAGCGAGAATCGCAGCGCGATCGAGGTGAGCAGGAACATGCTGCCCAAGATAAACGACGTTAGTTCGCCTTCGGTTTTGATGTACCGCAACAGGATCGTAGCGATTATGCCGTAGATCCCGCCCAGCGCGATGGAAAACACGATCTCCCCGACAGGCTTCACAAGGGACAATATGTTGACCGCGTCGCCACCGACGATGGCTTGGGCGATCGATGCGCAGATGCCGAAGGCAATGATACACACGGCATCATCCAGCGCAACGACGGGAATCAGTGTGTCGACGACCGGCCCCTTGGCCTTATATTGACGGATGACGAGCAGGGTGGCGGCTGGCGCGGTCGCGCAGGCGATGCTGCCAAGCACCAAAGCAAATGAGAACTCCTGTCGAAAGATAAGCCAGAGCGCCAGAAAGACCGCCAAAAAGGCGCCCAAGGCTTCGAGCAGTGTGATCAACATGATGCCTCTGCCGGTTTTTTTGAGAGCGGAAAGCTTCATCTCGGAACCGATACTGAATGCGATGATAGCAAGGGCGACTTCGCTTATTATTTCGAGTCCTTTGACTGCATTGGCCGGAACCAAGCCCAGCACCATCGGCCCGATGATGATGCCGCCGATCAAATAGCCGGTGACATCGGGAAAATTGAATTTGCCGAATATCTTTGAAAACAGGATCGATGCGCCGATGACAACAGCAACATGTTGCAGCACTTCTAAAGTAGACACAACGCCTCCTAAACCCGTGAAGAGTGGTCTTTAATTCCCCAGAACGCCGTAAGGGGAAGAGCGACGATGATGCCCACATTTTCGCTGCCCAATTCTCCCATGACTGTCTCGAAAGCCTCCTTGACCGCTTGGAGTTGTTCATCCGAAACGGCCATCATGATTGTCTTGTTAAAAGGGCGGCCCTTGTTGAGAAAGCCTCTGATGGAATGGCCTATCCCGATGTTTTGCCCCATGACTCTGGCCATGCCCATGGTGTCGAAGATGGTTCCGCCGTACAGTTTCCGGTTGTTGAACTCACTTAGGAGGTCTTCAAACTTGTCCATGTCGTTGACGACTACAAAGCAGAGATTCATACTTCAGCCTTTCTCCAGTTGGCAGTAACTTTTTGAGTTGTTACAAGACCTTATTATGATGCCGAGAGCGGCGATGCCTGAGTGTGTCTCAGGACAGATAAGCAACAGATTTTGAAACAGCTACATCGTACGCTTTTCAGCACTCTTCGTCAATGCCGCGGCGTGGAAAGTGGATAGTTTGTTAATGCATTAGTGCCTTATGGCCTGACCGTATTCCGTAAAACACTGAACACCGGGATTTCGGCTATTGTGTCCATGTCTATGACATACTGCGGAGCGCTCCCTAAGGCTATCAGCGGCCAATTGCTGCTTCGTGCGTGAACGAATGTGTCACGCCCACAGATCGGCGAAGGGAAAGCACTGAAAGGGATGGGCGTCTGAAAACGCGCCTAGCGCAGCGGCGTAACTCTCCAGACCTCTACCGATACCGAGACGCCCTGAGGGAGGATGAACGGCTGGCACTTCTACAACGTAACGCCCGCGTCCCACACGCCCCACAAACAGGAAGCAAACAGGCTTTCCCGTGGCCGCCGCGATACGGAACGCTGCGACTGGAAAATGAGCTGTTCCACCTAGGAACTGCACTGGCGCAGAGGCGGCACCGTAAGCACGGTCTCCCATCAGGCTCACAATCTCCCCGGCGTCGAGCGCGGCGACGATGCGGGGCGCCGCGTCCAGAAATCTTTCCGCATTAATGATCCGGATCGCTCCGCTGCTGTCATCCAGCCGCAGTGTCTTTGAAACGGCGGCGTTCGTCTCGGCAGCCATGACCAAGTGCACGGTTTTTCCGAGATTCGCAAGTGTAGGAATCACGGCCTGCCAGTTGCCCACGTGTGACATCAGCAGGATACCTCCCTCGTCCGCCAAACACTTCAACTCCTCCTTTGCCTCGTCTCGGATCGAGAAATCCACCAGGGATGGCCGTGCAAGGGCTGCATGCCGATCCACCAGCATCCGCCCCTGTTCCAGGAAAATCCGGTACACGGCCAGCCATTTTCCGAAACGTGACCGCTCGGGGAAACGATGCCGGACGTAGGGAAGAATAGACCGCACGGCTGGTCGGTCAAACAATGCGTAGTACAGACAGACCGGATAGAGCATGGCGTAAGCGGCGCGCAGGCCGCCCAGCCGTACCAACATGCGGAACCAAGCCAAGCCAAAGGCGTTGCCGCGTTGCCTCGGTGGCCTAGGCTTGTCCCTGCGTCTTCGGCGCGTCGCGGCCACCGCATACACGCCAGCCGCCGCCAGCGCTGCCAATACGGGTGCCAGGACAAGCGAACCGACTAGCCAGTCTCCTAGCCGCGCAAGATATTCCGAGGGGATTTTCGCCCATGACAGGTCATTCATCCACCCCCCTGTCCGTAACCGGTACCCCAATAAAACGCAAGCCACCGGCACAACAGGCGGGGCGCACAATGACTGGATCGACAGCGCCACAAGCAGGTTCAGTCGCAGCCTCAACCCCACATATGCGATCACGACGGAATGGGTAGCCACCAACGGTAGCGTTCCGAAAAACACGCCGATCGCCGCCGAAGCCGCCAGTTCGAACGGCGAAGAGCGAGCGGCCAGCAGTTCCCGAAAAAAAGTCGCCGGATTCAACGCAGCAGACTCGATGACAGGGCGGTTTCGGCGCGGTGACACCAGTTTCCGGTGCGGCCAGGGCAAGAGCCGCCGAGCCACCAGTCGCGCGTGGAGCAACGAGAGCCGCAGATTATCTAGAACGGGGCGGAAGTGCGTGACGCGCCGTTCGCCAGGCTGCGGATACCATACGCCGACCGGCACGCTTAGAACTTCCAGCCCGCCCCACAGCAGGTGCACCAGTGCTTCGATCTCGAAATCAAACCGCCGCGCTTGCAAACGCAGCCGGTTCAGATGGTGCACGGGGTAGGCGCGAAAACCGGACTGGGAGTCATGCACTTTGACACCGGTCTCCAACCGTACCCAACCGTCCGAAAAAGCCCTGCCGAACCGGCTGCTTTTCGGAATGTGCGGGGCGGACATGTCGCGTACGCCGATGACGACAAACGCGTCATCATTGCCCGCCGCCTCCAGCACCTTAAAAAATGCGGGCAAGTCGGCTGGGTCGTGTTGGCCGTCGCCGTCCAAGGTGACCATCCAGCGCCCGCCGCGACACGCCACCTCGCGCGCGGCGGTCAGGATGGCCGCGCCCTTACCTTGGTTCCTTGCGTGGCGTAGCACGACACACCTCAGTCCGTCCAACAGCGTCGACAGGTTACAGTCTGTCGAACCATCATCAATAACAAGCAGTTGGGAGTGATAGGCAAGCGCCCGCTCAGCCACGCTTCGAATAGTGTCGGCGTTGTTGTAAACGGGGATTACGCACCAAACATCCGTGACGACATCTGCGGCAGTGGTATGTTCTTCTGCTTTTTCAGCTCGCATACGGTTCAGGATAACATACTCCGGTTCACTGTTTAAAGCGGTATACAGTGGCGCTGTGGCGTTTTTCAATTTAATCACGATAATAAAGGCAATATCAGCGCATCACAAATAGGGGAGGAGTGAAAAGATCCATGACACTCCAACTTTCGTTGTATTCATGATTGACAGCCCCCGTTACCGTCAGCATAATGTCACCCATAACTTTGGTGTAGGAGAAATGATGATACTATTTAGCTATTGCCAGAAATGGTGCGATAAATTCCGAAAAAAGAGCGTGACGTTCACTGAGGGGAAAGTGCCCGCAACGACGGGGTTCTAACTAAAGAGACCATGACTGGAACAAGCTGCAAGTCGGCCTGGGTGATCGGCGGAAGCCGAGGAATCGGGCGTGCCTGTGTCCGGCAGCTCGCCGCAGCGGGATTCGACATCACATTGACCTACCGTAGCAATCAAAAGGCGGCCGAAGAAGCCAGTCGCGAAGTTGAGGCGGCAGGGCGGTCTTGCCGCACGCTCGCCTTTGACATCGGGGACCGCGTTGCCGCCGCTTCCGCCCTAGAGCCTCTGCTGCAGACGGAGTGCCCTGATGCCTTGGTCTACAACGCGAGCATCGCGCGGGACACCGTGTTCGCCCTGATGAGCCCGAAAGAATGGGACGAGGTGATCGGAACCAATCTGACGGGCTTCTTCAACACGGTGCGCCCCGTGGTTTTCGAGATGATCCGGCGCAAACGCGGCCGGCTGGTGGTCATCTCGTCGATCTCCGGCCAGACGGGCCAGGCGGGACAGGTGAACTACTCGGCTTCCAAAGCAGGTCTCATTGGTGCGGTGAAGGCTCTGGCGCGTGAGGTCGGGCGCAAGAACATTTTCGTGAATGTTGTTGCGCCGGGTGTGATCGAAACGGACATGACTGCGGAACTCCCGAAAGAGCACGTGCTGCCCCTCATCCCGTTGAGCCGGTTCGGCACGCCAGAGGAAGTCGCGGCGGTGGTGACCTTCCTTTGCGCAGAACCGCACATGTACGTCCACGGCCAAGTTATCGGCGTGAACGGAGGCATGGCATAATGAACCGTGTAGTGATAACGGGGGTCGGAGGCGTATCTCCATTAGGACAGACTGCCGATGCGATGTGCGCGGCGATCGAAGCCGGCGCCACGGCTGTCCGCCGGATGCGGGACTGGGAGAGCAGCGACCTGCGCGGGTTGCTTGGGGCACCGGCTGAACTCATCGACGAGCGGCAGATCCCACGCGACGCACGGCGCTCGATGGGCCGCATGAGCATTTTCGCTGTGCAGGCGGCTCAACAGGCGCTGGCAGATGCCGGCCTCGGGCCGGAAAGTGTCGTGTCCGGACGGCTGGGCTGCGCGATCGGCTCGACGATCGGAAGCACGGCAAGCATTACGGAGTTGTACGGCGCCTTCGCCCGGACAAATTCTCTCGGCACACTGGTTCCGACGAAGTTCTTCCACTGCATCTCCAACACGGCGGTCATGAACGTGGTCAACACGCTGGGGATCACCGGCTGGATGCAGGCGCCGTGCGGCGCCTGCGCGTCCGGCGCGCTGGCTGTCGGCGAGGCGCTGGATCTCATCCGCCTCGGCCGGCAGGATGTGATGTTGGCAGGCGGCGCCGAGGAACTGCACCTGATCGCAACCGGAATGTTCGACCTGTTGAACGCGACCTCCGCGGGGTTCAACGACCGGCCGGAAAACAGCCCCCGCCCTTTCGACCGTGACCGCGACGGGCTGGTTTGCGGCGAAGGCGCAGGCATGCTGGTGCTGGAATCATACGGACATGCGGCGGCGCGCGATGCACGGATCTACGCCGAGGTGCAAGGTTTTTCGCTCTCGGCCAGCGGCATCCACGTCAGCCAGTCAAACAACGCCGGTATGATCCGCTGCATCACAGGCGCGCTGGCCGACGCCGGCGTTTGCGCGGAAGACGTGGACTACATCAACGCGCATGCCACCGGCACCCCGCAGGGTGACCGCGAAGAAGCCGAAGCATTGCGCAGTCTCTTTGGAAGAAACACGCCGGTCAGTAGCTTAAAAGGGTATCTAGGGCACACGTTGGGCGCGTCCGGCGCACTGGAACTGATTGCGACGCTGCGCATGATGGATAAGGGCGTTCTTTATCCCACGCGCAATTTGGAGAACGTGGCTGAGGATTGTGAAGGGCTTCATCACCTGACGCGGTTCGAGGAGCGCCGCGCGAACATCGTTCTCAAAAACAGTTTCGGGTTCGGCGGCGTGAACTGCGCCCTTGTGCTGGAGCGCATCTAGGAGATTTGACTCATGGGCAGAGAAGAGGATCTAGCTTCAATCCGCAATGAATTGAAAGAGCTGCTGGTAGAGCGCCTTTCGCTGGAGAATGTGACAGCCGATCAGATCGAAGACGACGCGCCACTGTTCGGCGACGGCTTGGGCTTGGACTCGTTGGATGCCGTCGAAATCATTGTGATCCTTCAGCGCTGCTACAAGATCAATGTGAAAGAACTCAAGAAGGGGGACAAGCTGTTCGGCTCTGTCAATCTGATGGCCGAGTATATTCTCGAGAATCGACCTTTGTAAGCGACACGGTTATCGTGTACGGCGGATAGACTGCCCCCTCAACACGGAAGGGCGTCAAACGTAACACATACAAGATGTGTGTTTGAACCAAAAAATCATCCGCTGAGTTGGCCGAAATGTTATTCGTCGCTCATCGGCAGGAGGCTGGCGTGGACACCGCCAGCTACGATTTCGAGGTCGAGCGGTTCGGACAATAGGAATTCGTTGAACTGGCGGGAGGGTTTCAAAACGATGTGCGGTCTGGCCAGCAGAACATCGCTGGAACCGGTTCCATGAAGTTGACAAACTCCCTGCGGTATGACAAAATCGGGACTATTCTGGTTTTGGACAAAATGGGGCGGATGAATAAAAGAAATGTTTGTCAACGGAGACGGGTTGAAGATGGCCGGTGAACGTATTTGGGTGACCGGCATGGGGATCGTCTCTGCGCTTGGCGGGTCCATTGCAGAAACAGAAGCGGCTTTTGTGCAAGACGCCCTTCCGCCGATCCGCTCGCCGTTTGCAGCATACGGGATAGAAGTGCCGGTGTTTATGGCGTCGAACACCTCAACGGTCGGCGAGGAATCCCGCACGGTGACGCTGGCCTGCCGCGCCGCACGGGAGGCGTTGGCGGCCGCAGGTCTGGAACGGCTTCCAGATGAGCGGCGCGTCGGAGTCTGCATCGGTACGACGGTGGCCAGCCAGCTCAATGATATCCCCTTTTACGAAAACCTGCGCCGTACGGGTGTTGTTGACCGTTCTGCTGTCGCCCGTTACCGTAAGGGCAATCCGGCGGAAGCGTTGGCGCGCGCCTTCGGTGCGGCGGGACCGCGTCTGACTGTCTGCAACGCCTGCTCGTCCGGCGCTGACGCGCTCGGCGTGGCGCGGAGTTGGTTGCGGGCAGGTCTGTGCGACATCGTCATCGCGGGCGGGGCCGATGAGTTGTCGCGTCTGGCGCTGTGCGGCTTCCACGCGTTAGGCGTCTACAGCGCCGAACGCTGTCGCCCCTTCGACCGTGATCGCACCGGACTTAACTTAGGGGAGGCGGCGGGCATTCTCATTCTTGAGACAGAGCGTCACGCCTCCGCACGTGGTGTTGCGGCTCTGTGCGAACTGGCAGGATACGGCGCGGCGAACGACGCCTACCACCTGACAGCCCCCCGCCCGGACGGCGAGGGCCTCGTCCGCGCTCTCGTCCAGGCGCTGGCGGATGTGAATGCGGAGCCGCGGCATATCGCTTTCGTGAACGCGCACGGTACCGCTACACCGGACAACGACCGTGTTGAAGGCCGAACTCTAGCTGCTTTTTTTGGCGAACGCCTGCCGGTTGTGTCCACCAAAGGATGGACGGGGCACACGTTGGGCGCGGCGGGCGCGATTGAGGCAATCTTCACCGTCATGGGCCTTCGCGCGCAGCGCATCCCGGGAACGGCGGGGCTGGCGACTCCCGCCCCAGACATTCCGATCCGTGTCTCGCCGGAACCTCAGCCGACAGCAGGCGATTGCGCAGCCTCAACATCGCTAGCGTTTGGCGGATGCAACACCGCGCTGGTATTTAGGAGAGTTTCATGAGCCTTCCTGCGCTTTTTGAAGTCTCCTCGTTCGCTCCCGATACGGGCGAACGCCGGATTAGCGAGGTCACACTGAGCCAAGGCCTGGCACCGCGCCGTGCGAACCGCTTCAGTAAGCTGGCTCTTCTGGCCGCGCGTGGGCTTGACGGACGGTCGCGGCCGGAACGGCTCGGCCTGATCGTAGGCACCACGCTTGGCCCGCATGAATCAACGGCGCAGGTTCACAATGATATGATGGATTTCGGTGACGCAGGAGTCTCTCCGACGGCTTTTTCCCACTCCGTGCATAATGTGGCGGCGGCTTATATAGCGCAGACGTTCGGCATCCGCGGACCATGTCTGACCGTGACGGATTTCGAGGACGTGAGCGGGCGTTGCCGCCAACTGGCCGAGTGCTGGCTTGCGGAAAGGCTGTGCGATGGCGTGTTGATAGTCCTTGTGGACGAGGCCGGTTTCGTGTTTGACCGGATTGAGGACGAATTCGGCGAGCCGTTCGCCGGTGTGCATGAAACGGCCCAAGCTTTCCTGTTGACGAGAAAAGGAACGGAATGAAAAAACTGACAGAACAAGAGATCGTCGAAACGGTAAACGAAATTTTCGGAGAAGTGTTCGAGCTTAATGCAGCGCGGCTGACCCCGGATGCAAAACTGTTCGACGATTTAGGATTGGATAGCTTAGACGCCGTGGACTTGGTGGCAAACCTGCAGGATCGGTTCAACGTGATGTTACGTAACGACGAACGCGTTCGAGCGGTCAGGACGCTCGCTGACGTCTACGCGCTCGTGAATAACCTGCAGAATGAACTAGAAAACGAACAAGCAACTACCGCGCCGTGAAGACCTTCCTTCTCAATCTTTGGTTTTTTACAGCATTCACCGTGTGCGGCCTATGCATTTTGCCGGTGTTTTTGGGTATCACGCTGATCGATTGGTTGGTGTTGCCACGTTGTGCGGCGGAGCGGCGGTTGCGGCTTCGCATACACAGGTTCGGAAGGTTTGTCATCTGGCTGCTCAGGCCGATCGCGCCGGTTGTTCGTGAAGGACCGGGTTGGGCTGTGTCCCAAACGTCTAGTTGTGTTTACGTCAGCAACCATCGTTCTTTCTCTGACCCGTGGCTGATCTCCCAGTTGCCCCGCGGGGCGATTGTGCAGATCGTGAACCAGTGGCCGTTTCGAATCCCCGTTCTTGGCATCGTCGCCAGGCTGGCAGGCTATATCGACATCAAAGGTATGACCTTGGAGAGCTTCCTTGAGACTGGCACCCGCCTGTTGCTGGAGGACCGGGCAATGCTGGTCTCATTCCCCGAGGGGTCGCGCTCACCCACCGGCAAGCCCAAGGCTTTCCATGGCGAGATTTTCAGGCTCATCAAACAAACGGGCGTCCCCGTTTTTCCGCTTGTTTTTGCGGGCAATTCGCGGACGCCGATGAAAGGTTCATTGGTTCTACACCCGTCGGTCATCCGGATGCGGCTTCTGACCCCTATAACGGAAGCGGAATACAGGGGCTGGACGGCTTTCAAACTAAAAGAGACCGTGCGCGATCGCATCCGTCTCGCTTCGGACGACATGGAAGGAACGGTCTGTGCCTGACGCGATTATTGACTTTCTGCCACTCGTGGAACAACGCCGAATACAAACGGTGCGGTTGCGCGAGCATGTCCGGTATTGCCGCGAGCACTCGCCCCACTACGGTGCCCTGACACAAACGCCTGATACAGTCACGCTGGAAAACCTAGCGGATATCCCGTTCACTGACAAGGCGCAGTTCGCCGTGGACAACGCACGCTTCTTGGCCGTGCCGCCCGCTCAAATCGTCGACATTGTTTTTTCGTCCGGCACAACAGGCGAACCCACGCCGGTCATGTACACGGTCGAAGATCTGGCACGGCTCGCCAACAACGAGGCTCGCGCTTTCGCAGCCAGCGGCATCACGGCGGCAGACACGGCGTTGTTGACCTGCACGCTGGACCGCTGCTTCGTAGCCGGATTCGCCTACTGTTCCGGACTGCAGAAGCTGGGTGCGGCCTGCATCCGAAACGGCATCAGTTCGCTGGAAAGCCATCAGGCCATCATGCGAAAGATGAGACCCACCGTTCTGGTGGGGGTGCCCGTGTTTCTCCGCCGGCTGGGATGTTTCCTGCGGCAGAACAACGGCGCGTTTGAAGCTGCAGGCGTGCGCCACCTGATCTGTATCGGCGAGCCGCTACGGGACGAAAAACTGAACCCCTTGGCGGTTACACGCGAACTGGCAGACCTCTTCCCGAACGCTACCGCGCACTCGACCTACGCCTCTTCGGAGTGTGTCTCGCCGTTCTGCGAATGCCCGGCTGGATGCGGCGGCCACCTGCTCCCGGATATCGCTGTGTTGGAGATCGTGGACAGCGCGGGACGGAGGTTGCCGGACGGCGAGGTCGGCGAAGTCGTCATCACGCCGCTTGGCATTCGCGGCATGCCGCTGTTGCGCTTCCGCACAGGCGACATGAGCTTCATGCTCACAACACCCTGCGCTTGCGGACGACACAGCCCACGGCTTGGCCCGATCATCGGGCGCCGCAACGAAATGATGAAGGTGCAGGGCACCACCCTCTATCCGGCCGCCTTCTTCAACGTGTTGGACCGGATGCAGGGGATCAGCCAATCGTACGTGACGGTTACGTCGGCTGACCGGCTGAGTGACTGCGTCTGCGTCACTGCAGCGGTCTGCGACCCCGCGCTGACAGAAGCGGAGATCGTGCGCCAGTTGCAGGCGGTGCTGCGTGTCAAACCGCAAGTGCGGATTGAGCCGGAGGAACAGGTGCTTGCCGTTGTCTACACCAACCAGTCGCGCAAGCCGGTGCGCTTCCTGGATCGCCGCGCAAACGAGCGGAAGGACGGACAAGCGACATGAGCGGCAGATGCCAAAGCCCAGACTGGGTAATGTTCACGTCTGCCGAGATCGCGCGGACGGTGGAGGCGCGGGGGTTGCTGTCGATGGAACTGGAACTGACGGACGCCTGTAACTTCAATTGCATTTACTGTTACAACAAAAGCGCGGCGGCACCCGACCCTGACCAAGAGCTGACCGACGAGGAGATCCGCAGGGTCGTGCGGCAGGCGATGAGGCTCGGTGCGCGGTCTATCGTTCTTCTCGGCGGTGAGCCGCTGCTCTATCCGGGATTAGCTGCTATCTGCGAGTGGATGCACGGTCTGGATCTCGGCATCGATCTGTTCACCAATGGCACAGGGCTCACACCCGCGCTGGCGGCGACACTGTTCCGAAACGATGTGCGCGTCGTCCTGAAGATGAACTCCCGCGACGCGGCACGGCAAAACCTGCTCGCGGGCCACGACACCGCTCACGCGATCATTCAGGAGGCCATGGCCAACCTACGGACAGCCGGTTATCCATCGCGAACGGCGCTCCTAGGCATCAGCAGCATTCTCTGCCGAGTGAACAAGGACGAGATCGAGCACCTGTGGCGCTGGGCGCGCACAAACGACATCGAGCCTTACTTCGAACGGCTCAACCCCACGGGCAACGCGATCTTGCATCAAGATGAACTCACGCTCTCACCTCAAGAGCAGGGCGATCTTTTCAATCGCCTGGCAGCTATCGACCGTACCGAATTTGACCGGAAGTGGACACCCCAGCCGCCGCTGGTCGGCAACCGTTGCCTCCGGCACAAGTACTCCTGCACCGTCAAGGCCAACGGAGACGTGCAACCGTGCGTCGGCGTGACATGCCGGTTGGGCAACATCCGCGAAAAGCCTCTCAGCCACATCCTTCGTGACAGCGAAATGATGGACGCATTGCGTCACTTCGAGGCGAACATCAAAGGCCCCTGTGCAGAATGCCATTTGTCGGCGGAATGTTATGGCTGCCGCGGTACGGCGTGGCAGTTGACGGGCGACGCGCTGGCTTCCGATCCGCTCTGTTGGCGTAATACCGGGCAGGAGATTCCTTCGTTGCCAGCCGACGCCGCGCCCTACGTGCCGCAACAGCCGCCGATGCGGCTCATCACCCGTCTCCTGAGCGTTGGCGAAAAGACGGCCAAGGCCGAAGCGGTCATTTCTCCCGACGCGATCTGCATGCTTCCGGATGCGACGCTAGACCCCTCTTTTTTCGCCGAGCTGGCTGCGCAAACCTTCGGCGCAGGTGCAAGCTTCCGCCTGTGGCGGCGCAACGACGGCAAACCCATCGAAGGGCTCTTGTTGGGGATGAGCGGCTTCCGCGTATTCGGCACGGCACATGCCGGCGACACCCTGACCGTGACCATCCGGACAACCTGCGAAATGGACGGGTTCGCTGTGCTGAACGGATGTGTGACGCGCGGCGACGAGACCCTCGCGGAAGGCTCTCTGAAAGTCTGCCACCAGCCGATCCCGAAAGAGGATGACGAATGAGCCAGGTGCCTTGGTTTTCTTTCGCCGCTAACAGACGCGGGCTGGCGGCCCGTCGGGGTGTCCGCACTCTGTTTCAAACCTTGGTCATCTGCGTCGCGGGTCTGCTGGCTGCCACCTTAGTTAGGGCCGATGCCAGCAACGTGCTGAACCGGGTTCGCACTGAATTGTCCGGCCAGACGTCGGTTCGCGCGATGTTCACCCAAGAGAAAGAGCTTTCGCTGTTCAAACAGAAACTGGTCATCAAAGGTCGGCTCTTGCTTGACGACAAGGGCTCGTTGCTCTGGATTACAGACGAACCAATCCGCTCCGCAGTGACGATCCGAGACGGAACCCTGCGCCAATGGGACGGCGAAAGTGGGCATGTGACCAGCCTGCCGGTCAAGCGTATTCCCGCGCTGCCCGCCTTGATGGGGCAACTCCAGCGCTGGTTGAGAGGGGACTTCGACGCCCTCGTCGGCGACGCTGACGTATGCGTGGAAAAAGAAACCCCGCCAACACTCGTCTGTACGCCGAAGCAGGAAGACGCGTCGCCTTTCTCCTCCGTGACGCTGACACTCAACGAGAACCCGTTCTATGTCCGGCAGGTCGAAATTACCGAAACCAGTGGTAACCACATGACCCTCCGTTTCGAGCATGTCGAACTCAACGGGGCCGTGCAGGACAGCGACTGGCTACTGCCGCCGAAACAACCATGAGCAAATCAAAAAAGCTGTGTGAATCCATGACTGTCCGCGGCTTTCTTGTCACGGTGTCGTGGCTGTTATCGGGAGGATGCGCGAGTGTCTTTCCGCCGGGTGATCCTGTGGAACTGACCGAGACCCAGCGGGCTGGGTTGCGCGCGTTTCCCGGGCACCCGTATGAAATGGAGCAGAGTGTGGTGTTATCGCTGCGAGGCAAGGACTTCCCGGGGTTGGGTATCACTCGGATCTTGCCGGGCGAAGGAAGCTTCGCGGCGTCGTGTCTGACAGCGCAGGGGCTCACGGTTTTCGATATTGCTGGGCAGGGTGATCGGCTGGATGTCTGCCGCACGCTTCCCGATGCGGGTGACCCGCAGGTTGTCGGCCAAGCCTTTGCGCGAAACATTCAGTGCGTATACTTCGGCAACCTCCCCGACCCGCAAGCGTCATGGTGGCGAGACGGGGAAAGCTGGACTGCTGTTTCCGCTCTTCCTGATGGGGGCACCTTGCGCCACCGGTTCATGTGCGCGAACGGACGACTGACAGAAAAATGCCAATTCACGCGGCGCGGAAGGCTTGCGTGGTCGGTCACTTTCAAAGATTACGACGAGACCGGCCCGTGCCGGATTGAACTGATTGACCGTACGTTGCGCTGGCCGTACGAGCTGACCATCCGCATCCAAGCGTGGCACAGAAAAGGAGAGCCGTGACGCAACCGCTGAGAGATGAGATTCGTGCTTGCCTGACCGCTTTCGATCCAGACGGAACGCACGCGGCGTACATGGCGTGGGTTTTCCCGCGCAGTTTCTCCGGTTTCCAAGGGCATTTTCCGGGGAACCCCGTCTGTCCTGGCGTGTGCCTCGTGATGGCCCAACTGGAAGCCGCAAGCCGGCTGGCCGGTTCGCGGCTGGAACTGCTGGAACTCGACAACATTAAATTCATGTGGCCTGTTTTTCCTGATAAGCGGGTCGATGGGCGTTTAAAGATCACATCCGTTGGTGACGCTTGCTGGCGTATTCAGGCGGAACTGAAGCGCGGAGAGAGACGCATCGCAAAGTTCTTGCTTCTGGCGCGAGAAACCGGGGAGGAGGCGCAGCCTTCTCATGAGTGACCGTTTCATCAGATGGGTTCACGCTTTGCACCGTAAACCCATGGCCACACTGCTGGCGACGCTCATCTGTGTTCTCCTCGCCGGCGCTGGATGGCTGAATGTGCGGTTTGAGCCGTCGCTGGCGTGTTTTTTCCCGCCCGAGAGCAGAGTGGCACGCACCCTTTCGTTTCTGACTGATGCCGCGCTCGCAGATAAGATTGCTGTTTCGTTCGAGCGAGTCGACGATGGCGCTGACGAAACCGACTTTTTGGCCTTTACGGACGAATTCGCTCGGCGTGCGTCTTCCTTGCCGGACATTAGCGGCGTGCTGGCTACAGCCGATTCTTCGGCCTATCTGCAGGATTTAGAGCGTCTGTTCGCATCGGCGCCACAGTGGCTGTCGCGGGAGCAGCTTGAGTCGTTAAGCAACCGTCTAGACGATGCCGGCGTGAAAGCCGCCTTGCAGCGCCGCTACCGTCAGATGGTGCGGCCTGAAGGTTCTTTCCTAGAGACTTACGTCCGATATGACCCGCTCGGCTTTTTCGACGAACGTATAGCGGCCTTCGGGAGCGGGGCGTTACGCTGGGGATACGACATCGAAATCGTCAATGGCCGCCTGATGAGCCGTGACGGTCGGCATCGCCTGATCGTGCTCGACACCGATGTGCCGACTGCAAATGTAAGCCGGTCCGTCCGTCTATTGGAAACGCTCGGCAGCCTGCTCGACAAACCGCCTGCCGGCGTGAAGGTCGATGTGGTCTGCGGCCATGCGCATTCCGTCAGCAACCAAGAAGTGATCATGAGCGATCTCCGCCGCGCCAGCTTAATGTCGGGTGTCGCCTTTGTCGCGTTGCTTCTGTTTTTCTACCGCGACTGGCGCATTGTCTCGATTCTGCTCGTTCCCGTCTTTGCCGTGTTCGTCGCGCTCCCGGTTTGCTCGCTGTTCTTCGACAGGATGACCTTTCTTGTCGCCGCCTTCGGCCCCATTATCGTTGGCCTTACGGACGATTACTGCATACACACATACCGGGCCGTCAGACGCGGCGAACGCGACTTCCACGCCCTGTTGCAGCCGATTTGGGCGGGGATGTCCACAACTCTCGTTGTTTTCTTGGCGTTTTTCGCGTCGCGCGCCGAAGGGTATCGTCAGTTGGCTTGCTTCGGCAGTCTGGCCATTTTGATCGCTTTTCTTTTCGCCGTTTTCGTGTTGCCGCACGTAGTGAAAATGTTTGCTTCAGTAAAAGTCCTGGCCGTGCGGGAAACAAAACTCCCCTTTACGGTCCCAAGAAGGCGCTGGGCCAAAGGCCTCGGCATCTTGGCCGTGCTGATTGTCGTTTCTGCGGGAGTCGGTTTGTCGCGAATCCGTCTTGACACTGATTTTGTACACTTGGACGGCGCACGGCCGGCGGTGTGGGAGGCCGAAAAAAGATTCCAGTCCGTCTGGGGTCAAGATGACACGGCACAGGCTCTAGTGGCGGTCCGCGTGGCCGACAGCAACCAAGTGGAAGAAGCCGGTGCCGAACTCTTCAATGCCGTGAGCGAGAGGATCGGAAGGGATGCGGCGAATGGTCTGGTGGCGTTTTTCCCTTCCTCGAACCGACGAGTAGCGAATTTGCGAGACTGGCGCGCTTTCTGGTCTCAGGGTGGACGGGCGGAGGCGCTGCGAGCAAAACTGATGACGCACGGAGCCGCGTTCGGCTTTGCCGACAATGCTTTCGCGCCTTTTCTTCGGCTGCTGACTGCGCCCTCGACCGATACGAGTCTCGGTTCGTTCGGGCCGTGGATGCGTGCCCTGTGCGACCGATATGTCCGTGTGTCGCGAGACGGCGGCATGTATGCAGTTGTTTATCTTCCCGATCAGGCGGATGTGATAGCCAAACTGAGATCATGGCTATCGTCGCGTCCGGATGTGGTGTGCGCGTCAAGGCGCATGTTATCGGAAGAATTGGGCGAACTCTTTTCGACAGATATTCTGCGTGTCATAGTCCTTGCCGTGGTGCTTCTGTTCATCGCAGCTTGGGTCACCCTGCGCGATCTGCGTCACGCCGTGGTCGTTCTGCTTCCTGTCGTTGTTGCGGAGGGCCTGCTCTTCGGTGTGCTAGGGCTCTTCAACGTTCCCATCAACATCGTCCACCTGATGGCGAGTATCGTCGTCTTGGGCGTCACCTTCGACTATGGCGTCTTCGTCCTGCATATTCTGCTGGGTTATCTGGATCCGCAGACATGGCGCGACATGCAGCTTTGCCTGCTCACGACGCTGGCGGGCGCCGCGCCCTTTTTGACGGCTGAGCACCCCGTTCTGTTTTCGCTCGGTCTCGTGCTGACGGGCGGTGTCATAGTGGGCTATGTGGTGGCTGTTTTGTTCTCGCAGTCGGTATGTCGAAAGTTGGGCCTCTGCTCGGGTCTCTCTAATGGAAATGAAGGAGCGTTGAAATGAACAGACGTCGTTGCAAAACCTCACGGTTTCCACAAATTCCCGGTGCTCCCTCCCCTCTAATCGTGCAGGCTGTTCGACCTGTCGTCTTCAGCGATGTGGATCCAATGGGCATCGTTTGGTTCGGCCGCTACGCCCTCTTCGTTGAATACGGGGTATGCGAACTGGAGCGGCAGACGGGGCTCTCATTTGAGAACTTGCGGAAGGAAGGGCTGTTCGCACCCGTCGCGCAATTCAGCATCAACTATCTTCAGCCGATGCGAATGGGTGATGAAATCACGATTCGGGTTTCCATGATTTGGACCGGAGCCGCAAAAATCAACACGGAGTATCAACTGTCGCGGCAGGACGGCACGGTCTGCGCATGCGCCTATGCCACGCAGTTGCTCATGGACGCGGCGACGGGGGAGCCTTGCTGGGCGCTGCCGCCGTTCATTGAAGCGTTTAACTCAAAATGGGTGTCTGGGGGCTTCGCGTGTCTGCAGCAAAAATAAGCGTCCGTGTCGTCGCGCAAGAGATCGTGACGGCCCTTGGGGTCGGCACAGAGGCCTGCTGGCTCGGCCTCGTCGAGAGGCGGTGCCCCCTTGTACCGGATTCGCGTTTTTATCCGTCGGATCCAGAGCAATGCTATCCCGTCGGTGTTGTCAGGGAATGCGATGACGCGCCCCCTTCTCCCGTTGCGGAAGAGTCGCGGTTCATGCGGCTGCTCTCGATCCTGTTGCCCAACCTGCGGCGCGTCATACCCGATGACACGAAGGTGATCCTATCGACGACCGTCGGCGAAGCGGATCTGCTTGAGCGCGAAATGCTCGCAGGAAAATCCGGAGGTGCGGGAGGCGACCTGCATGTCACACTCGCCCGTGTGCGCTCGGCCCTTGGCTCCAAACAACCGGCGTTGCTGCTTTCAGCGGCGTGCGCGTCCTCAACCAGCGCGCTCGCGCTTGGCGCAGAGTGGATCGCGTCGGGCCGGTTCAACTGCGTGTGCGTCATCGGGTGCGATGCCCTTTCGGAGTTCGCCTACTCGGGTTTCCTGTCCCTGCAAGCGCTTTCAAGTCGGACCGCGCAGCCCTTTCATCCGGGGCGGGATGGATTGAACCTCGGGGAAGCGGCCGGCTATGCGCTGCTCATGAGCGAGGCCCGGGCTCGCGCCGAGAAGCGCCCCAATCTCGGCACCGTGGAGGGATGGGGACAGGGGTGCGACGCCGTGCACATGACCACGCCGGCTCAGGATGGTGCGGGGCTGGTGCGCTCCGTTAGACGCGCCTTGGACGTGGCTGCGACGCCTCCGGAGATGATCGGCGCTATCTGTGCGCACGGTACGGGCACGTCGTTCAACGACGACATGGAGCAGACGGCCTTCTTATCCATCTTCGGAAACATGCCGCCGCTTTTCAGCGTCAAGGGAGCGATTGGGCACACGCTGGGTGCCGCCGGCGTTGTTGAACTGTGCCTGACCCTTCGCGCACTGCGGGAGCGCAGGACGCCGCCGACAGTCGGTGCGGAGTGCCTGCCGGCGCAGGCGGTCCGGAGCGACTACGCGCTGACCGCCAACTCCGGTTTCGGCGGAATCAACGTGGCGCTTTTGCTACGTCGGGGGGAGGACTGAAAATGTGGATTGCCGGACAGGCTTGGGTGGATACGTCGGCTGACCTGACGGTGCTTGCGCAGGCGCTCGCCCCTCTGCCGTCGCGCTGGGGCAGATACGCGCCGCTCGTTCGGGCGGGGTGGCTGGCGGTGGGCACCGTGCTTCGTGATGCCCAAAAAGAGCGCGACGTGCCGCCGCTTCGCACTGGCATTCTGTCGTGTGGCGTGAACGGCTCACTTGCGGCGAACCAGCGCTACTTCAAAGATTACGCGGAGTCGGGGCGTACGCTGGGCAGAAGTTCGCTGTTCGTCTACACGCTGCCCACGACGCCGATCGCCGAGTACGCCATCCACTTCGGACTGGGCGGGCCGCTGTTCTATGCGGGCTTTGAGCACGGACAAATCAAGGATGCCTGTGCGTTGGCTGAACCGTTTTTGGTGTCTGGAGAAACGGATCGGATGATTGTTCTGCTGGAGGACGGATGCTCCGTGCTCGGCCTCGCATTAGAGGCGGGCGAGTCGGAACCTCTGGGGTGGATGTCGAAACTGATCGAGGGTTTATCCGAACACGGAAAGGATATAAGCGCGTGAACATGCTGTTGATCTATCCCCGGTGGCCCAAGCTTCGGCACCAGCCGGAGTTTCACCTTCCGCCTCATGGTCCGGTTTGTTTTGCGGCAACCGTACCCGAAGAGGTCAACCTCACATTTGTGGACGAGCATGTTCAGAGTGTGCCGCTCGACGCCGATGTGGACCTTGTGGCGTTCTCGTGTATGCTCACCTGCCAGATGCCGCGCGGGTGGGAACTCGCTGACCATTTCCGTAGCCGCGACATTCCGGTCATCTTCGGCGGAATCGGCACCATGTTGCACAGTGAGGAGACGCTGACCCATGCGGACTCTGTCTTTCTTGGTGAATCCGAGGGACGGTTTGCTGGCGTATTGGAAGACTTGCGCCAGAGAAAGCTCCGCCGCGTTTATAACTATTTATCCGACTTCCCTGACGCCACGCAGATCGGCTCCGCCCGCAGGTCGATCTTGAACCGTTCGCTCTATAATTACCGGGGCATCCAAATGGTCGATCTCGCCCACGCCTCGCGCGGATGCCGTTTCAACTGTTTTCCTTGCTGCACCCCCTTCTTGGGCGGGCGTAAATTTCGCGCCCGCGCCATCAACAAGGTCATCGCCGAGTTGGCGGGCATCGACAACAATCGAATTTTCATGGTCGACAACTCCTTCGCGCAAGATCTGGCTTGGACCAAGGAACTGTTCCGCGCCATGATCCCGCTCAAGAAGAAATGGATTAGCCACCCCATCGGCGAAGACCCCGAACTTCTCGACCTCGCCGCTGAGGCGGGGTGCTGGTACGTTTATCAGGCGGTCTTCGACACCTCGGACGTGATCCGCCGCCGTATCGAGAACTACCAGAAGCGCGGCATCGGCGTGGAAGGGACGGTGATTCTCGGCATGGACGATCACGACGAAGACACGATCAAACGGTTGGTCGATTTCCTGTTGGATGTGAATCTGGACCTCGCCGAGTTCACGGTGATGACGCCGTTTCCGCATTCTCCTGTCCGAGCCGCCCTTGATAAACAGGGACGGATTCTCACCAACGAATGGCTAAAATACACCTGCGACCGAGCCGTCTTCCGACCCGCTCGCATGACGCCAGAGAAATTGGACGAGCTTTACGACTACGCGTGGGCCACCTTCTACCACCACGAGACGACTGAGGTTAAAATGGCCAAACTTTTCATGCGCGTGTTAGAACGTGAGGTCCGCGACGGCACCTACCGTCCGGCCGGGAAACGTGACAGAAAGCGCACATGGAGCCACGAGGGCCGTTAGCGTGAAGGTTTTCCCGATTTCTCAACCAACCGGTGACCGATCCGCACCAAAAATAGAAACCAACTTGATTTCCCTCCTGAAAAGCATACTATTATCAAACTCATATTCACGTAAGAAGGAGGCGTTAGCTTAATATGAAGAAATTGATGATGGTGTTCATCGCCGCTGCGGCGATGATTTCGGGGTGTTGCACGGTCTGTAACGGGCCGAAAGATTCGGGGACGACTTTCGCGAGGGACGCGCTCATTCCCTTCGTTGAGAATGGACAGCTTCCGGGCGCGATCAATGTCTTTTACAAAGACGGCTTGCAGGAGACCACCTGCGTCGGTTACGCCGATGTCGCGGCGAAGCGGGCGATCACGATGGACGATGTCTTCATGCAGTGCTCGCAGACGAAGGGCTTCTGCGGCGTGACGATCGCGATCCTCGTCGAGGAGGGCAAGCTCTCGCTGGACGATCCCGTTTCGAAGTATCTGCCGGAGTTCAAAGAACTCTGGGTTCTGGAATCCAACACCAATAACGTCAAGAAACTGGTTAAAGCGAAAAATGCGCTTACCGTGCGTATGGTCATGAACCACACCGGCGGTTTCCCGTTTGAGATTTGCGCGAAGCAGGGTAATATCAAAGGCGGCGGCTGGTCCGGCGGCGCGCCGTTGCGGCAGACCGCGGCGATTGCGGCGGCGTGCCCGCTGCTTTTCGAGCCCGGCACGAAGGTGCGGTACTCCAACACCGGCATCGATATCGGCGCGGCTATCATCGAAGTCATCACCGGGCAGCGCTGGGAGGATTTCCTCAAAGAGCGCGTCCTAGACCCGCTCGGTATGGTGTCAACCTCAATCAAGCCGACCGACAGGCAGCTTGAGACGCAGGTGGAGATGTACGACTGCGTGAAGGACGCGCCCGCGAAATACCGTCTGCAGAACGATATGCAGCAGCGCCCTTACAACGGCGACAATGTTTTTGCATCGGCGGGCGCGGGGCTCTGGACGACCGCGAACGACCAGCTCAAGTTCTACAAGATGCTCATGAATCTCGGCATGGGCGAGAACGGCGTGCGGATACTTAAAGAGGAGACCGTGAAGGAGATGCTCGCCAAGTCGACGCGTCCGAAGGGCATGGAGGGTTATTCGCTCGGCCTCAAGGCGCCAGAAGAGGACAAGGAGGACTCTTGGTTCGGGCATGGCGGCGCGTTTGGCACGAACTGCATGGTCAACTGGCACCGCAAGGAACTGAAGCTGTGGGCCGTGCAGCTTTGCGGCTCGCCGCGTCCTTGGGACAAAGAGCGCACGGCGGCGGAGAAAAAGTTCTTCAAGTACGCGATCGACAACTCCGGCGCCGACGCCTACACCGGCCGCGTCAAATAAGCAATGAAAAAAATAAACCTACTGATCGTGCCTGCGGCGTTGCTTGCGGCGGGCTGGTTGTGGAGTCCCGCCGTGCAGGTGGAAGGGCTGCGGACGTGCCGGCTTCACGAGCCGTCGGACATTGTGAAGCCGGTGTTTTCTTGGAGAATGAAGAGCAGTCGGGCGGGCGCCTGCCAGAAGGCGTATGCGATAACGCTCTGCACTGCTGACGGAAACGAGGTCTGGAGTTCCGGTACGGTTGAAACCGGCGATTCCCACGCAGCCGCCTATTCCGGCTCCGCGCTTGACAGTGCCACGAAATATCGCTGGACGGTTAAAGTGACAGATGAAAAAGGGCGGACGTACGCATCCAAACCGGCGACGTTCACCACGGGACTGATCCGCGCGGATGACTGGAACGGTTCCGACTGGATCGCTGTGCCGGGTTGCGAGATTATTACCTCCAACAATGTGCCTAAGACTCACCTCTCTGTGCCCGGGACTTCGTGCTTCTTCAAAAAGATTGTTAACGGCAAAACTGTAAAAGAGGCTTATTGGACTGTTACAGGACAGGGCGCGTTTCAGGCGTATGTGAACGGCAAGCCGTTGCCCGACGTGCTCAAGCCGGGTTTCACACACGTTTTCAAGACACGGCACTCGTTCACCTATGATATCACGGATATGCTCGATAAGAGTGCAGGCGGCGCGAATGTCTTTTCGGCGATGGTCTCTGCTGGCTGGTGGCGCGATAAGATCGTCCATTATCGCGGCAAGGAGTCCGCGTTCCGCGCGCAGTTGATCGTGCGCTACACGGACGGCACCCAGGCGCGTTTCGGCACGGATGCAAGCTGGGCTGGCGCGGTGGCGGGGCCGGTGAAGGCAGCAGGCATCTTTGACGGCGAAACGTATGACGCGCGGGTGAAGACGCCTTGGATGACGACCGGCGCGGATGAGTCCTTCAAGCCGGTCAAGACCATCGGCGAGTTCAAGGGCGTGATCGTGCCGATGGAAGGCGCGCCGATTGGCCTGCGCGAGGATCTCCGGCTGGCACCAAAAGAGACTTACGTGTGGCGCGGGGTCGAAGGCGTCGGCGAAGATGCCCACGGCAAGGTGAAGATCATACGCCGTTACGCGCCGGACGCCACGGTGAAACTCGCGGCGGGCGAAACGCTAGTTGTCGATTTCGGTCAGAACGCCGCTGCCGTGCCGGAATTCACCTTCTCGGCGGAAGCGGGAACGGAACTCAGCGTGAAGCCCGCAGAGATGCTCAATGATGAAAACGGCCTCAAGAAGCGCGGCAACGACGGTCCGGAAGGAAGCGTCTACCGCCTCAATCTCCGCAAGCTGCACGAGCACGGGGCGGAGGTAAAGTACACGTTTGCTGGCGGCGGGGAGGAGTTCTATCGCCCGGAGTTCACGTTCTTCGGCTACCGCTACATCTCCGTCACCGCGAGCGGCGATGTCGTGTTCAAGGCGATCACCTCCGTGCCGGTGACATCGATCCCGAAGTGGTCGGAGTGCGGCTCGATCAAGACCGGCGTGGCGGATGTGAACCAACTGGTTTCGAATGTCCTCTGGGGTCAGTATTCGAACTATCTTTCCGTGCCGACGGATTGTCCGCAACGTAACGAGCGTCTCGGCTGGACGGCGGACACGCAGGTGTTCTGTGCGGCGGCCAGCCGCAACGCGGATGTCTATGGTTTCTTGTACAAGTTTATGCGCGACATGCGCGACTCGCAGCACGAGAATGGCTCCTTCACCGGTGTCGCGCCGACAGCGCAGTATGGCGACGCGGCGGAACATTTCGGTTGGGCCGACGCCGGTATTATCATTCCGTACACCATGTGGCAGCGCTACGGCGATCTTTCCATTGTCGCGGACAATTTCGAAGCGATGGAGAAGTACATGGGGCTGATAGCGAAGAACCGTTTCGATTCGCCGGTCGCCAACAGCCACCAGTGGGCAGACTGGCTTTCATACGAGAACTACGAGTCTGCGGGCGGCGGCGCTAATCCGAATCAGATACCCGCTTTTGAGAAGGGCGCGGACGGCAAAAGGGCGCCGCGCAAGGAAGCGTTGGACTACTGGCATTATTTGGGTGGTTGCTATGTGCTTTGGGACGCGCAGATGATGGCCGAGATGTCCGAAGCTTTGGGCAAGTCCGAGACTGCGGCGAAGTACCGCGCGATCGTGAAAGACACCGTCGCGTATCTCAGGAGCGACTTCTTCGAGAAAGATGGCATGATTAAGGCGTGCTTCCGCGACATGCAGACACCGGCGCTGTTCGCGCTCAAGTTCGGGCTCGTGGAAGGCGCGGCCGCCGACAAGACGCGCGCGGGGCTGCTGAAGAATATCGCAGACCACGGGGGATGCCTGCAGACCGGTTTCTTGGGCACTTCCATCATCATGGACACCCTGACCTATGACGCCGCATCGCCGGAAACGGCGTACACGCTCATGCTCCAGCGTAAAAATCCGAGCTGGCTCTACTCGGTCGAACAGGGTGCCACCACGATCTGGGAGCGCTGGAACTCCTACACGAAAGCCGATGGCTTCGGCAGAGCGGGCATGAACAGCTTCAACCACTATGCCTACGGGGCTGTGCTTGATTGGATGTACGGCACCATGGCTGGGATCCGGCCTGACCCGAAGTCGCCCGGTTGGAAGCACTTCATCTTGGCACCGATACCGGACAAGCGTATCGGCAACGTGGACGCGACCTACGAGTCGCCGTACGGAGCGATCAAGAGTTCTTGGGAGTTCGGCAAAGACGGTACTTGGCGCTTCCGGGCGGAAATACCCGCGAACACCTCCGCGACCATCACCCTGCCGAACGGGGAGACATGCGAGGCTGCTTCCGGCAAGTTCGCTTGGAGCGGCAGGGTGGTAGTTAATTAGTGTATTACCTGCCGATAAGGCCAATAAGAAACAAGTTGCTGGCTTCGCCCGTATTGGGGTTAAGGCGGTGAGGGGTTAAAGCGGCGGTGCAATGTAAAGTACAGGCGGACGGCTCGGCGATCCTTCCCTGCCGGTTTGGACGGGAAGAACCCTTCACGCTTAACTTTTTTACTTTACGCATTTTTCAGTGATATATCGGTTTGACTATGACGTAGGGGTAGGGTAGACTCTTATACACTTATGTGATCTTTATCAATTTGTAGTTGGAAGGAAGTGTTGAGGTGAGTGTCGTTCAACCGTTGCTTGAACTGCAGGAGATTGACAGCCGTATACGTGAAATGCAGCAGGAAATCCGTGACATCCCACAGCGCCAGGCGCAAGAGCAAGAGCGTCTCAAGGACGCCCACGAAGTTCTTGAGCGAGCGCAGTCGGAGCTTAAGAGCGCCCAGTTGCGGGTAAACGAAGCTGAATTGGAGGTGCAGGCTCGTCGCGAGAAAATACAAAATCTGAAAAAAAACCAAGTCTTGCTCAAGACCAACAAAGAGTTTCAGATCTACAATCTGGAAATCGCCAAACTAGAGGGCGAGATCGATAATCACGAAGCCCGCCAATTAGTAGCCATGGACGACCTGATCCCTGTCAAGCACCGTCTGGCCGAAGCTCAGGCCAAGCTGAAGGAGGAGCAGGAGATTGTCGACGGTTACGTGGCCGAGCTGAACGGACGTTTGGCAGCAGTGAACGAAGCGTTGGCCGCAGCCGAGGCGGAACGGTGTGAGGCGGTCAAGGGTGTCGATCCGAAAGCCTTGCTTTACTACGAGCGGCTGCGCACCAAGCGTTGGCCGGTAGTCGTGAGTCTGCAGCAGGACGGGGTGTGCAATGGCTGCCACTTGGTGCAGCCGCCGTCTGTCGGGCAGATGGTGCGGCGCAAACAGGGGTTGGTGCCCTGTCAAATGTGCGGTCGCATCTTTTACGGTATCGAATAGCGGCATTCCTTAGGCGGAATGCTTTTTTTGTTTTCTGATTTGCGGTGGTTGCGGGGAGTGTGACCGGTCGCTCCTGTTTCGGCAGGGGAGGAAAGTCCGGACTCCGCAGGGCAAGAGGTCCGGCCGTCAAGGCCGGAGAGGCGCTGCTATATCGGCGTCGACGGAAAGTGTCACAGAAAATATACCGTCCCGCTTGCGGGATAAGGGTGAAAAGGTGGTGTAAGAGACCACCGGGCAGGCGCGAGAGCGTTGCCGCAGGGCAAACCCCCTCTGGAGCAAGATCAAATAGGGAGCCGAAGACGCGGCCCGTGTCGCTCCGGCCGTTTAGGCCGGATAAGGTTCCGGGTAGATCGCTAAGATGAATGATCGGAGCCGCCCGCAAGGGTGGTGAACAGAATCCGGCTTATTCGCCTCCCCGTAACCGCCGCTTTTATGGCAACAGCAGGAGGCGATTTCGTCTCAGTGCTTTGCGCTCAACGGCTCAGATGGGTGTCTTTTGTTTTACACACGGATAAAAATCTTCTTACGATACAATATTACGAGCATCGCAAACAAAATCGCGGCGTTGGAAACCCCCAGCAAAAATTCATAAACAGGCTTTTCGAGGAAACGCGCCAAACCGAAAAACAGCGATTCTGAAATCGAGCGGAACGAGATGACGTGAGAAACCACATAGGCGAAGATCGAGTTCATGCCGTAGATTTTGAACCAATAAAGCCACTTGCCCTTGCCTTTGACATCGATATACCAATAGGTGAGCGCCATCAGCGCGGCGCAAATCCCGCCAGAATACAGCACCATCGAAGCTGACCAAATCGGTTTGATGATCGGCGTTTGCAAAGAAAGCAGAAGGCCGGCAACAATTAGCGCGAAAGCGAAAAGGAACAGTTTTAAGGCGTTTTTGGCGCACGCCGCGCCTTTCAGCATCACGCCCGAGAACGCTCCGGCGAGCGTGGTCAGCGCGAAGCCGATAGAACTCCAGATCCACGTATAATGATATTTTGGGGAGAAGCTCCATGTTCCGTCCTTCCACGTCACGCCGTCACGCCAGCGCCCCAAGACCGCGCGGTCAATGGCTTCGGCAAAATTCCCCGTGGTGGTGAAATCGCCGAAAAACGTAAAGCCTGCCCAATACACCGCGAACAAGAGCACAGCAACGAAAACGCGCCAGCGGTTGTTCTTGATGTTGATGAAAATGAGCGCGGTCACAAGGTAGCCTGACGCGATCGCCTGGAGCGTATTGGAATAAAGCGCGATTTTCTGCGGGTCAAGCGACAGCAACCGCCCTTGAACCACCATGCCGAGGATCCACAACAAAACGACCCGCCTCAAGATACGGAGATATGTCTTGGCGGAAGTATCGTATTTGGCGAGCGAAAACGGCAAGGCAACGCCTGCCATGAACAGGAACAGAGGCATCACGAGATCCCACGCGACAAACCCTTCCCACGGCACATGCGATAGTTGACGGCGGACAGCGTCAGCAAATTCGCCTTTGCCGAACACGCCGAGGTTCGTGAGTCCGCGCAGTATGAAACAGCCCCCTGAGAGCATGAAGATGTCGATGCCGCGCAAAATGTCGAGTGAAAGGAGGCGGTTGGATTTATTCGACGAAGTCTGCATGTTTTGTTTCCTTGTTTAAGTTTAGCCATCAACCAGCGCAATCCGGTACTTGGTCTTTGTGTCCGCACGCTCTTCCCCATTGATGGTTGTCACCATTATGACAAAGTTTCCCGGCTTGTCGATAATTTCGCTGGTTTTTACAGAATAATGTAGTGGGGTGGGGGCGAATGAAACGTTATGATCCTCTTTCCCTGCCCCCCTTGACCTTCTGCGATTCAACTTTATTGAATCGTATCTCCGACTGCGGGATGTGCAAATAAACGGCTTGAGCCGATGATAGCGATTCAGTATGCTTTTTAAGTAAAAGAAAACACACTTTTGGGGTGTGTGAAACTGTATAAGGAAAGCCATGAAAATAGGTTTTATCGGATCCGGCAAGATGGCGGAGGCGGTGCTGTCCGCCGCGCTTGAGACGGGCGTTTGTGCGCCGTGGGACATCACGGCCTGCGATATCGACGCTGAGCGCCGCAAATACATCGAGAAGGAATATGAGGTGATCGTCACGGATGATGCGGTGCAGACGGTCAAGAGCTGCAAGGTTTTGCTGCTGGCGGTGAAGCCGCAGGACGCGGACGCGTTGCTGCGGGAGGTGCGCCCGGCGCTTACGGACAAGCACCTGCTGATCTCGATTGCCGCGGGCAAGACCTTGGCGGCGCTGAAAAAAGCGGCAGGCGGCAAGCCGCGCTTGGTGCGGGTGATGCCCAATCTGGCTCTGCTGGCGCAGGAGGGCATGAGTGTCTATTGCGCGGCCAAGAGTGCCAAAGCAGCGGACAAGCGTTTGGTTGCCCAGCTTTTCGGCAGCGCGGGCGCGGTGCTGGAGTTGCCCGAGAGGCACTTCGATGCCGTGACAGCGCTCAGCGGCTCAGGCCCGGCCTTTGTGGCTTATTTCATGCAGGCGATGATCGAGGGCGCTGTGGCGCTGAAGATGCCTGCCGACGCCGCTGCGTTGCTGGCCAGCCAGACTCTGATCGGTACGGGGATTTACCTGCAGAACACCGGGCGCGACACGGCGGAGTTCATACAAGCGGTGGCTTCTCCGAAGGGCACCACCGCCGCGGGTCTGGCGGTGCTGGAGCAGTCTGATCTGCGCGAGGTCATCTGCCGGACGCTGGCGGCGGCGGCGGAGCGCAGCGCTGAACTGAAACGCGCATGAGGACTATGTCTTATGGAGCGGCGGATCGGGTTTGTGGGCATCATACTGGAGGACCGCGACAACGTTGAGGCGGTGAACCGCACCATATCGGAGCATTCCGGTCTGGTCTTGGCGCGGGTCGGTCTGCCGTGCCGCGAGAAGCGCATCGCGGTGATCACGCTGGTGGTGGAGGCCACCACCGACGAACTGGGCAAGTTCACCGGCCAGCTCGGCCGCATGGAGGGCGTCTCGGTTAAGTCCGGGCTGGCCAAGCGTGCCCGGGCTGATCTTCAGGCTTAATCCGGTTGATTCCGAATTTTTTATTTTTCGCGGTGGGGTGTTGACGCTCTCACTCTAACCGTGTATCATAGTTACCAATGGTGGTGACGGAGTGGTTCCGGCATCGCCCATGGAACGCTAGTAATGCACTCTTTGAAGCGATGCCGATGTATGCCGCTGCTGGCGGGCTTGTGCTGTATGTTCCACTTTGCGGTCTCCGCTCAGGAGATGGCTCAGACGATCCAGCTCGTGCGCGGCTGGAACGCCGTGCATTTTACGATCTCACCGGATCTGGAAGCGGACGCGCTCTTCGCCGACTGGCCGGTGGAGAGC
>Ga0255347_1002143_pt1 | contig 28938 bp, 29 predicted proteins | sample wastewater_treat_2_FD_192479 | JGI IMG/M metagenome (GOLD analysis project Ga0255347, IMG submission 192479) | Wastewater microbial communities from Lulu Island WWTP, Vancouver, Canada - plant24 | ecosystem: Engineered > WWTP > Wastewater > Unclassified | place: Canada: Vancouver, British... | reverse complement strand
GGTTGCCTGCATGAACAGATGGTGGTTCAAACCCGAATGGCGGATTGGCTTGGTGCTGGCGTGTTGTATGCTGATGCTTGGGTGCGGCGGCGTGACGCCGGTTGAGCAGCGCGAGGCGCGGTCGCCTCATCTGCGGCGGGCGTTGGCGGCCAAGGAGGCGGGGGACTTGGATGGCGCGATTGCCGGGTGCGAAAAGGCGCTGCGGCGGCGTCCGAATCTGGCGCTGGCGCATCGCGAGCTGGCGCTGATTTTGCACCACTACCGCGAGGATTATGTGGGCGCGCTGTATCATTATCAGCGTTATCTGGAGCTTCGGCCGGATTCGGAGAGTCGCGGGGAGGTGGAGGAGATGATTCGCGGCTGTCTGGTGGCGTTTGCGGCGCAAATCGGGGCGGCTCCGCAGGAGACGCAGCGGGTGCTGCGGGAAAAAGACAGGCGGTTGCGCGAGCTGGAGGTGGCGAATGCCGAGTTGCGAGCGCAGGTGGCGGCGGGCGGGCAGCAGGGGCCGGCGATTCCGCCTGCGGCGGTTGCGGCGGCTTCCAAGGCGGCCAAGAAGGAGGGGACGGCGGCACCACGCGCGGCTACGGAGAAGACCGCGCCGACGAAAGAAAAAGAAGGGCAAACGCATCTGGTGCAGGCGGGCGAAACGTTGGCTACCATTTCGCAGAAGTATTATGGGACAATGGCCAAGTGGCAGGTTATCTTTGAGGCGAATCGCGACCGGTTGCCTAATGCCAACCGGTTGCGCACGGGCATGGAGTTGGTGATTCCCGCGGAGTAAACAGGAGACGGACATGGGCACGGATTTTTTTGATGATGATTTGACGCGCGAACGCGAGGCGGCGCTGAAGATTAAATTGAACCAAGAGAGCGGCGGGGCGCGTGACGGGTTTATTCCTTCGTCGCGCGAGATGCCGTTGCGTCCGGTGTCGGACTTGACGCTGACGCCATTGGCGCGACAGAAGCAGGAGGTTAGCGACCAGATGGCCGATAAGGCGCAGGAGCTGGACCGCTTGCGCGCGCGTCAGGAGGAGCTGGAGCGGGAACGGCGGACGCTGGAAGAACTGCGCGCGAAGCAGGAGGCGTTGGATGCCGGGCGGCGCGAGCTGAAGGATGGCTTGCAGACGAGTCTGGTGAAAATGGAAAAAGACCAGTTGGAGGCGGAGCGTCTGGCGGAATTGCTGGATGAGACGCGTCGTGTTTTCCGCGAGCGGCTGGATGAAGTGACTGCCTTGAATGAGGATGAGTGGGCGGATGAGCATTTGCTGGAGGAACTGAACAAGGCGCTGGCGCTGCTGGAGAATATTCGCTCGGATTACAACAAGGCGCTGGCCCGAATTGCGGCGGTGCATCCGCAGGCGGCGGACCCGGCAAAGCCTTTGCAACAACTGGTGTTGGATGCCGCGGGCGCTGGCGGGGCGTCGCTGGCGCGGCGTGATTTCCGCGACTGGTTGCGCGCGGGCCTCGCGTTCACGCTGCCTTTGCTGATTTTGTTGACGTTGCTGACGCTGGTATGGTTTGGATTTTATTTTTGGATGTAAGAAGGAATGGCGGCTATTCGAAACAGGGATGCGCTGGCAAGGCGCTTGAAGGATATTGAGCGCGAGCGGGAGCTTGTGCGCGCGGAAATTGAAGCTGTGCGCCGTCGGATGCGTTCGCTGGCGGGCGCGGAGCCGTGGTCGGGGGAGCCCCGTCTGCGCGAGGCGGTTTTGCCGCCGGGATATTCCGCGACAACCACGGATAGCGCGGCGAGCGAGTGGGACGGGGCGGGCGCTCCCGCGCCGGATGATGCCATGGCGCTTGATTTTGAGCCGGGACCCGATGGCTTGAATATCAAGCGTGTTGTGATGCCGCAATTGGAGCGTACGGATTTGCTGCGGCCGGCGCTGGACCCCATTCCACGCGCGCGGGTCGCGCAGCCGGAGCACGATCGTTTCCGCAATTATTTCGGCACCACCGGCCTCAAGCGCGTACGGGAAAGCCGTCAGGAACGCGGGAACAGTCGCGCGCGCGCGGTTTTCATGCTGCTGATGGTGCTGGTGCTCGGCTTTATCCTTTTCAAAATGGTGACATGAGCCGCGAGTCCTGCGAGGTTCAAACGGCCGTTTTAGAGACGACCTGGGGGCGCGTGATTGTGCAAGTCTCGGCGGCTGGCGTGGTGGCTTGTGAGTTGCCGGTGCTGGCGGGGCCGCCGGCGAACCCCTTGAGGATTACGCGGGTTCAGTTGCCGAAGAAATCCACGGCGCTTGCGCGGCGGGCGCTTCGTGCGGCGCGGGAGATGCTGGCCGGGAAACCGGTCGCCGATATGCCGCCAGTGGACCCGGTGGTATTTGAGCGGGCATCGGCGTTTCGGCGCAAGATTTGGCGGGCGATGGCGGCCATTCCACGGGGGCAAACCCGGACGTATGGCGAGCTGGCGCGAAGGGCCGGGCATCCCGGCGCGGCGCGCGCGGCGGGGGGCGCTTGCGGGGCTAATCCGGCGCCGTTGTTTTTGCCTTGTCATCGCGTTCTTGGCGTGGATGGGCGCTTGGGCGGGTTTTCATCGGGGTTGGCGTGGAAGACGCATTTGCTGAACGCGGAAGGGGCGCGACCTTGAAAGTGGCGGTTGCCTGTGGCGGCACGGGCGGGCACGTTTTTCCCGGTTTGGCTACCGCGCGCGAGTTGTTGCGGCGCGGCCACGAGGTGACCTTGTGGCTGACCGGGCGCGACACGGAACAAGCCGCGCGCAAAGATTGGGATGGGCCGGTTGTGGAGGTGGCGGCGCGGGGGCTGCCTTCGGGGTTGTCGTGGCAGTCATTTCAACGGCTGGGCAGTCTGGCGCGCGCGGTGTGGCGCAGCCGTGCCATCATGCGGGCGGATACCCCGGATGTTTTGCTGGCGATGGGCTCGTATGCCTCGGTGGGGCCGTGTGGCGCGGCGCGTTGGTTGAAGATTCCCTTTGTTCTGCACGAAGCCAATGTGATTCCGGGGCGCGCGGTGAGTTTGTTTGCCCGTTCCGCAACTGCCGTGGCGGTTGGTTTCGAGGAAACCCAGCGGCATTTGCAAAACGGCACGCTGAAAGTGGTGGGTATTCCCTTGCGGGAGGAATTGACTCTGGCGCGGCAGACGCTGCCGCCTCGTGCGGCGGCGGGGCAAGGGCCGTTTCGTCTGCTGGTGATGGGCGGAAGCCTCGGCGCGCGCCGCATCAACGAGGTGGCTGTGGCGGCATTGGGGCGTCTGCAAAAAAATGGCATCGCGTTCACGGTGACCCATTTGACCGGCGGGGAGGATGAGGTCAACGTGCGGGCCGCTTATCGCGAGGCGGGGGTGACGGCCGACGTGATAGCGTTCTCGAATGCGATGGCACCACTTTATCATGCCGCGGATTTGGCTATTTGCCGGGCGGGGGCGGCCACCTGCGCGGAGCTGACTTACTTTGGCGTGCCGGCGCTGTTTGTGCCGTATCCGCTGGCCGCGGCCGACCATCAGACTGCCAACGCGCGGGCGCTGGAAAAACGCGGGGCGGCGGATGTCGTGGCTGAGGCCAATCTGACGCCGGAATGGTTGGCGGGCTATCTCGCGCAAACCTTCCGCCAGCCGGAACGTTTGGCGCGGATGCGCGAGGCCATGCAGAAAAAAGGCGTGCCGGATGCGACGCAAGCTTTGGCGACACTGGTGGAGCAGGCCGCGCGCACATCATGAGCCCGATGGACGAACAGTGGCGCGAGGATATCCGCCGTTGGTTGCAGACACCGCAAGTGCGTGTTCACCTGATGGGTATCGGCGGCATCGGCATGGCGGGGCTGGCGCGCTTGCTGGCGGCCAAGGGGCAGGTGGTCAGCGGCTGTGATGCAGGCTCTCCGCGCACGCTCAACTGGTTGCGCGCGCAAGGCATTGCCGCTGTCACCGGTCACAATCCGGCGCATGTGCAGGATGTGGATTGGGCCATCTTCAGCCCCGCGTTGCAACCGGGGCACCCGGAGCGCGCCGCTGCGGAAAAGCGCGGCATCCCGTTGTATCGCCGGGGGCAGGTGCTGCCGGTTTTGGCGGAACTGTGGCGCACGACGATTGCGGTTGCCGGCACACATGGCAAGACCACGACTTCGGCCATGATTACGCATATTCTTCGCGAATGCGGCGTGGATGTTTCGTGGTGCATCGGCGGCGAATTGCCGCCAACAGGCGCGCCCGGCGGCGTCGGTTCCGCCGATGAGCTGGTGATTGAAGCGGATGAAAGCGATGGCACGCTGGCGTACTATCGCCCCGCCATTGCCGTCATTACGAATATTGAGTTTGACCACATGGAGCATTTTGCTTCGCCAGAGGATTTTCTTGCGACGTTTCAGGTGTTTGCGCAACAGGCGCGCACCGTGATTTATTCGGCGGATGACGCCTCGACCGCGCGGGTGGGGGCGGCGGTTCAGGGCCTTTCTTTTGGACTCGCGCCGGGAGCGGATTTTCGGGGCGAAGATGTGGAGATGACGCCCGACGGCGCGCGCTTCACCGTGCAGGGGATTCGCGTGGTGCTGCCATTGACGGGCCAGCACAATGTCGTCAATGCGCTGGGCGCTTTGGCCGCCGCGACTCGCGGGGGCATTGATTTGGCCGCCGCTACTGCAACGTTGCAAACGTTTGCGTTGCCCAAGCGCCGTTTTGAATGCGCGGGCGATGTCCGAGGCATTCGCGTGGTTGCCGATTACGCGCATCATCCTACCGAAATCCGCGCGTTGCTGGCGGCGGCCAAACAAGCGGGCGCGGATCGCATCTGGGCGGTTTTTCAGCCGCACCGCTACACGCGGACGCTTGCCTTGGGCGCTGACTTTCCGCCGGCGTTTGATCAGGCCGATGGCGTTATTCTCACGCCGGTCTATTCCGCCAGCGAGCCGCCTCTGGCCGGCGGCACCGCTGAAGATTTGTGCAAGCATTTTTGGCGACATGGCGGCGCGCCCGTGGAGTTGGCTAAAAATTTTGCCGATGCCGCCGCGTTTGTGTCGGCGCATGCGCAACCGGGGGACTGGGTGCTTATTATTGGCGCTGGCGATATTGAGCAACTGGCGCCGCTTCTGTTGCAAAAACTCGCCGATTCCGCCCACTAATTCGCCCCCCTTTCGGGCCTGCCCTTTTTGTGGATTTGCAGGGGCGGGTGCAAGTGGTAGGTTAATACATTTGTAGAAACAGGACGACGGATGACGAAGGACTTCATTTTGGTGGAGGGTGCGCGCGAGCACAACCTCAAGAATATCACGGTTAAGATTCCGCGCGGCTCATTGTGCGTGGTGACGGGCTTGAGCGGCAGCGGAAAGTCGTCGCTGGCGTTTGATACACTGTATGCCGAGGGCCAGCGAAAGTATGTGGAAAGTCTGTCGTCCTACGCCCGGATGTTTCTGGAACAGTTGCAAAAGCCGGATGTGGACCGCATTGAAGGGCTGTCGCCGGCCATCGCCATTGAGCAGCGCTCGGCGGGTTCCAATCCGCGTTCGATTGTCGCCACCACGACGGAGATTCATGATTACCTGCGCTTGCTCTATGCGAGCATCGGGCAGCAACACTGCCACCAATGCGGCAAACCCATCGCCCGCCAAAGCGCGGAAGAAATTGTTGAGCAAATTTTGAAATATCCCGCTCGCACGAAGGTGCAAATTCTGGCGCCTCGGGTGGAGGGGCGCAAAGGCGCGCATGTCGAGGTCTTTGACGAAGCGCGACGTCAGGGATTCACGCGTGTGCAGGTCAATGGCGAAATGTATGAGCTGGAAGCTCCCCCGCGGCTCGACAAGCAGAAAAAACATTCGATTGCCGTGGTGGTGGACAGGCTGGTCATCAGCGATAAAATTCGCGGGCGCCTGACTGATTCCGTGGAGCTGGCGTTGAAGCAGGGCGAGGGCGTTTTGCATGCGCTGTTTCAGGAGCCGGGCGACACCACGACGTGGACGCCGCAAATGTTTTCCGAGAAGAATGCTTGCGCGGATTGCGGCATCAGCTTTGATGCTTTGCTGGCGCGCAATTTTTCTTTTAACAGTCCCTATGGGGCGTGTCCGGTCTGCGCCGGGCTGGGGCAGATGCTGGTGTTTGACGAAGAACTCGTGGTGCCGGATGGAAACAAATCGCTGGATAGTGGCGCGATTGCTGCCTGGCGTCCGAGCGGGCGGCGCGAGGCGATTTATCGCAAAGGGTTGTTGCGGGCCGTGGCCAAACACTATGGATTTGAGCTGTCCACGCCGTGGAACGAGTTGCCGGCGCGCATCCAGAAAATCATTTTGCACGGCTCCGGCGATGAGGAAATCGCGCTGGGGTTTTGGCGCGGCGGGGCCTGGCGGAAATATAAAAAGCCGTTTGAGGGCGTTATTCCCAATTTGAATCGGCGGTACGCGGAAACGGACAGCGAATATATGCAGCAGAAGTTGACGCACTTCATGAGCCGTTTGCCCTGCACGGCCTGTCAGGGCAAGCGCCTGCGCCCGGAAAGTCTGGCGTGTCGGGTGGCGGGCAAGGGGATCATGGAAATCATGGAGATGTCCGCGCAGGATGCCATGAACTTTTATGAGCATCTGCCGTTGTCGGAGCAGGATGGAAAAATCGCGGCGGAAGTCTTGAAGGAAATTCGCAAGCGCTTGCGATTTTTGTGCGACGTGGGGCTTGGCTATCTGAATCTGAACCGCGAAAGCGGCACGCTTTCCGGCGGCGAAGCGCAGCGGATTCGCTTGGCGACGCAGATTGGCGCCGGGCTGGTGGGTGTACTGTATGTGCTGGATGAGCCGAGCATTGGCCTGCATCAGCGCGATAATGGCAAACTGCTGAAAACGTTGAAGGGCTTGCGGGACCTGGGCAATACCGTGGTGGTGGTTGAGCATGACGAGCAAACCATTCGCGCGGCGGATTATGTGATTGATTTGGGACCGGCGGCGGGCGTTCACGGCGGGGAAGTGGTGTGCGCTGGCACGGTGCCAGAACTGTTGAAGTGCCGCGATTCGTTGACGGCGCAGTTTCTGAATGGTGAAAAGCAAATCGCCGTGCCCGGCGAACGCAAGTTGCCCAACGATTCGTGGTTGGAAATTATCGGCGCGTCAGAAAATAACCTGAAAAATATTGATGTGCGCTTTCCGTTGGGGCGAATAACTTGCGTGACGGGCGTGTCCGGCAGCGGCAAGAGTACGCTGGTGGATGACATTTTGTGCCGTGCGCTTTTCCGCAAATTTTATGGCTCCAAGGAGAAGCCGGGCAAGCATCAACGGATTGTTGGTCTGGCGAATCTGGACAAGGTGATTGTGATTGACCAATCGCCGATTGGCCGCACGCCGCGCTCCAATCCGGCCACGTACACAGGCGCTTTCAGCGGCATTCGCGATTTGTTCGCCCAACTGCCCGGCGCGAAAATGCGCGGCTACAAGCCCGGCCGCTTCAGCTTCAACGTCAAAGGCGGCCGCTGCGAGAAGTGCAAGGGCGATGGCGTCTTGAAAATCGAAATGAATTTCCTGCCGGATGTGTATGTCACGTGTGAGCAGTGTCGCGGGCGGCGTTACAATCAGGAAACGCTGGAAGTGAAATGGCGCGGTAAAAGCATCGCTGATGTTCTTGACATGACCATTGATGAGGCGCGCGAATTTTTCGCCGCGATGCCCTCCATTGCCCGTAAGTTCAATACGATGTGCGACGTGGGCCTGGGCTATCTGAAAGTCGGCCAGCCGGCTACAACGCTTTCCGGCGGCGAGGCGCAACGCATGAAATTGAGTGCCGAGCTGGCCCGGCGCGATACCGGCCGCACGCTCTATCTGCTGGATGAGCCGACCACCGGCCTGCATTTTGCCGACGTGGAACGACTGCTTCAGGTTTTGCAGCGTTTGCGGGACGCCGGCAATACGCTGATTGTGATTGAACATAATCTCGACGTCATCAAGACGGCCGACTATATTGTGGATTTGGGCCCGGAAGGCGGCGATGCCGGCGGGCGTCTGGTGGCTTGTGGCACGCCGGAGGATGTCGCGTCGAATCCCGATTCCTTTACCGGCGAATACTTGCGACCGTTGCTGGTGGCCGCCGCGGATTTCAGAGCCACGATGACATCATGAGAATTACGCGCATCATTGGGATATTGGCCCTGCTGGGCGGTCTGGCGACGGTTGCCTGCGCGCAGGAGGCCGACGTAGAGGAACGCCAGCCGAATGCCAAGCTGACCGCGGAAGAGGCGGATCGCCTGTTGACCACGGGCCGGGCCGCGCTGGAGGATGGGATGTATCGAATGGCGCGGCATCGGCTGGGGGAATTGCTTGCCGGCGCGCCGGACCGCAAGCGTCAGGTTGAGGCGGCGCTGTGGCTGGCGCGAACGCATTGCGCCGAGCAGAATCCGCGCAAAGCTCTGGCGGTTCTCCATGACCACGCGCCGCAGGTGCGCGGTGCGGCCATGACCGCCGACTATGCGCTGACGACGGCTCAGGCGCAATTCGCGCTTGGCGAATGGGCCAGCGCCGCCGAAGGGCTGGAGGCGTTCAAGGAAAAATATGCGGAACAACCGATGGCGCCGGCCGCCTTGCATCTGCTCGCGCAGGTGCAGGTCGCGCAGACCAATTGGGCCGCCGCGCGCGAAACCGCCGACATGCTGACGGCCCGTTGGGCGGATGCGCCGGATATGCCTGCCGCCTGGTTCCATTTGGCCACGGCGCTGGCGGCGGCCGGGCAGACCAACGATGCCTTGAGCGCTTTCCAATTTGTCGCGACCAACCAAGCGGGTCAGGTATGGGGCGAGCGTGCGGAACTGCAAGTATTTGAGCTGAAACTGCGCATGGGCGAATACCCGCCCACGCGCGAGTTGGTGCAGACGCTTCAAACCAATGGCAACTTGTCGGCGGAAGCGCGCGCGCGGGGTTATCAGGTTGTCGCGGAATCCATGGCGGCGGAAACCAATTACACGCAGGCGTTGCAAATGATGGATAAGGCTCTGGCCGCCACGACCGATCCGGCGACCCGGCTGGCCAGCCAAGCCCAGAAGGCCTATTTGCTGGTATGCGCCGGACAAACTCAGGCGGGAATTCTTTTGATGCGGGAAGTGGTGACCCAGTTGCCCGATCCGGCACAAGCCGCGCAATGGCATTTGCGAATGGCCGCCGAGCTGGCCGTGCGCGAACAGTGGACGGAAGCAGCGGCGGAATATCAGGTGTGGCTGGATGCGTTTGAGCGCATGCCCGGAACTGCGGCGGCCCGGGAAGGGCTGGCGGACGCCTTGCTGGCTTTGGGGCGTTTTTCGGAAGCGGCTGCGGCTTATTCGCGGGCCGTGGTTGAGCAAACAAATGCCACCCGCCGATTACTCATCCTGCAACAGCAGGGCGACGCCCATTTTGCCGCCGGCGAATTTCAGTCCGCCCATGCCGCTTATCTGTCTGCGTTGGAGGCACCGCCGCCCGCGGGTGAAGAAACGGATCGCATTCTCTATCAACTGGCCGAAACAGAATTGGCGATGGATGATATTGCCGCCGGGGAAATTCGCTTGCTGGAGTTGAGCCGCGCCGCAACGGATAGCGCATTCATCCCCAAGGCCATTATGCGCTTGGGCGAGTTGTATGATGCTCGTGGGGCAGGGGAGTCGGCCATTGAACAGTACAGCCGATTGACGCAGACCAACACGGCCTCGGCCATCCGCAGCGAGGCCTTGTTCGCGCGCGGCATGATTCGATACCGCATGGGCCTGTTTCCTGAAGCCCTGGCCGATTTTACCCGCATTCGCGACGAGCTGCCCGAGACGCCCCCCGCCGCCCAAGCCATGTTCATGCGCGGCTGGTGTCTCTACATGCTGGGCAAGGACGTGGCCGCCTTGCAGGTCTGCCAACAATTTCTGGAGGATTATCCGAATTCGGAGTTCGTTCCCGATGTGCATTTCTGGCTGGGGGAATATGCGTTTAATCATGGTGACTTCGCGGGCGCGGAGGAACGTTTTGTGCAACTGGCAACGGATCACCCCAAAAGCCCTCGCGCGGCGGATGCCCTCTTCTGGGCGGGTCGCGCGGCGGTGGCGGCCCGGCATTATCTGGCGGCCAATGAGCATTTCAACCATTTGATGGAGCGCTATCCCGATTACGTCCGATTGGCGGAAACGTTGCTGGCGCAGGGCGATGTCCTGAGCGAGCTGGGACAGTTCCCCGCCGCGATTCTGGCGTTCAATGAAGTGATTGTGCGATTTCCGCAGCAACCGGAAGCATGGGTGGCGTGGGGGCGGAAAGGAGACTGCCAGTTTACGCTCGGGCAGGAAAATCCCGCCCGCTACGAAGAGGCGTTGCTGTCTTATCGCACGCTGGCTGATTCCGCCGGCGCGCCCTTCGACCTGCGCTTGCAGGCGCGCTTCAAGACGGGCCGCAGCCTCGAAAAAATGGGCCGCCCGACGGCGGCGCTCGACCGCTATCTGGAGGTGGTGTACGCCTTTTTGCAGGAGCCCAAGCCCGATGCCGAAGCCACGGTGTGGTTCACCCGCGCGGCCTTCAGCGCGGCAGGCTTGCAGGAAAAGGCCGGGCGCTGGAATGAAGCCTATAACATTTACCGCCGGGTGTCGGATTCCGGGGTGGCCGCCGCCAGCGAAGCCCGCGCGCGCATGACGCGCATCCGCCAGGACCATTGGAATCTGTTTTGACAGCCCGCCCCACATGCCGCCCACGACGGGCGATGGTTTTGACTTTTGAATTGAGGAAACCCACCCGCGCGCCTACAGTGGATTTCAATTGCCACGACTCACAACGGATGGACAACGGAGAATGCAGATATGCTTTATGCAATAAATAACGGAGGCCTGGTGGTTTGGCTTTTATTGGCCATGGGCCTGTTTGCCATTCTGGTTTTTCTCGAACGTTTGTTCAACCTGCACCGGGCGCAAATCGCCGCGGATGACTTTCTCAAAGGCGTTTATACCATCCTCAATCGCGGCAACACGGTGGAGGCCGCCACCATCTGCGAAGAAACCCCCGGTCCCGTTGCGCGACTGGCTCTGGCGGCGGTGTTGCATCATGACGACACCCTCGAAAACATCAGCCGCGCCATGGAAGATGCCGGTCTGGCGGAAATCCCGCGCATGGAGCGCGGGTTGGGTTGGCTGGCCACTTTGGCGCGCATCACCCCGATGGTCGGGCTGTTCGGCACGGTGCTGGGGCTGATGGATATTTTGTTGGCGGCGCAACGTAACGCGCCCCTCGTGCAAACCGCCGATTTGACCGGCGGGCTGTGGGCCGCCCTGACCGCCACCGCGCTGAGCCTCGTCATCGCCATTCTGGCCTACGCGGGCTATAATCTGCTCGTCTCGCGCATCGAATCCATTTTGCTGGACATGGAACGCTCGGCTTCGGCCCTGTTGAATTTCATGCGGCAATGGAAGAAGCAAAATCGGGGTTCCGCCGCGACATGAGGATTCCCGACCAGCCCATTCAACTGCAATTTCGCAGCGTGCGCCGCCGTTTCAAGGGGCGCTATCGCCGGGCCGTCGGCCCCATTGAAGTCACCGCCCTTCTCAACGTCATGATGCTGGTGGGCATGTTCCTGTTTCTTGCGTCGCGATTTGTGGTGCAACCCGGCATTCGCATCCATCTGCCGGTTGCCGAATTTCAGGATGGCATTCCCTACGGCGCGCGCGTCCTGACGCTGGCCCATGGCGGCCTGATTTTCTTTAACGATGAACGCCTCGAATTGCCGCAACTGGCAGCGGCCTTTTCGTCCGTGGAAGATTCGGCGCCCCTGTTGATTGAAGCCGACGAAACCACGCCCTACAGCACGCTGGTCGAGGTCTATTCTCTGGCCGTCAAAGCCGGCATCCGCGAAGTTTTGCTGGCCACGCGGCCGCCCTCAGTGGAGCCATAAGCGCCGGCCATGTACCTGCACAATCGCATGGAAGATTCTGCGCAGCGCTGGCGGCGCTTTTGTCGTCCCGGCTGGCGCATGGCCGGCATCAGTCTGGCCATTTGGGTTGCCCTATGGCTTGTGGTGATTCGCCTGGCCCCACTGACGCCCGCCAGCCTGCGGGTGTCGCCGCCGACGACAAGCTGGCTGCCCGCCACCGCTCCCGCCGTCGCCCACCATCAAACCCTTTGGACGCCTGCCGCCTTTGCGCTGCCCACGCCCGCTGGATTTACGCATCATTTGCGCCGCCAGCATGCCCGCATCGCCCCCCCGGAAAAATCCGCGGAGTCGCGATTGACGCACTTGCAACCGACCCGCTCGCCGACGACGGACCAGCCCGTGCCGTGGAAGATGCCCGCCGCGCCGCTCGCCGGTGCACCGACGCCAGCGCTGAGCGCCGGCGAGGTTTTCCCGCCGCGCGTACTCCCCGCGGAAACACCGCGCATGGAGTTTTCGGAAGGCTGGGAGTCGCGCCTCTTTTCGGGAATAGACTTGGACTATCCGGCATGGACCAATATCGCGTGGACCGCTCATGTGGAAGTTCAATTTGACGCCACGGGCGTGCCGATTTCCGTGTTGCTGGCCCAGCCAACGGGGCAATCGGAATTGGATGCCCGGCTGGTGCGCTCCGTCCGCGCCTGGCGGCTCTTGGAGCCCGCCGTCACCCGCCAGGGCAGCGTCACATGGATGCATCCGCTGACTCTTGCTGAACCCAATAACCTGAACGAACCAGCAACACCATGATTCCGCTCACGTTGCCTGATATATTCCTCTGTCTGTTGCTGGTGCATCTGGGGCTGGTGTTCGCCGTCACCCTTTACTATTCTACCCGTGGCGTTCGATGGCGGCCGCGCCGTCGCGCCGCACCCTTCATTTTCCGATGCGCCAGTTGCGGGCATGTCTATATGGACCGCCGAAACGTCCCCATGGCCGAATGCGGCAAATGTGGACACATGAACGAAAGTGTGAAAAGCTTCTAACCAACCCCCGAACCCTGAACCCTAACACCCTAAAAAACATGTCACTCACTATTCCCATCCTAAAGTTCACCCCTCACAAAGACCTTCCCGAGTTGGAAGCGTTTTTGCAGCGACCCGCCTTTGACCCCACCGCCGAGGAAGTTGCCCGCCGCGTGTTGGCCGACATCCGCAAACACGGCGACAAAGCGGTGCAGAAATACACCAAGGAATTTAATGGCATCAACTTGCCGCCCGCCAAATTTGCCGTGCCCCGGGAGGAACGACTGGCCGCCTCGGCCTCGATGGACCTGCTCTTCAAGCGCACAGCCTCGGAAATATTCGCGCGCGTCGTGCGCTTTGGCAAAGCCAGCATGCGCAAAGACTGGAGCATGGCCACGCCCAAAGGCGGCGTTCTGGGGGAAAAATTCACGCCGCTGGCGCGCGTCGGCGCCTATATCCCCGGCGGCGCCGCGCCGCTGGCCTCCACGGCCCTGATGAGCGTGGCTCTGGCCAAAATTGCGGGTGTGCCGGAAATTGTCGCTTGCACACCCTGCGACAAAAAGGGGCAGGTGAATCCGTATCTGCTGCATGCGCTGGAAGTTGCCGGCGCCACGGAAGTGTATCGCATCGGCGGCATTCAGGCCATCGGCGCCATGGCGTACGGAACCGCCCATATCGGCAAGGTGCAAAAAATTGTTGGCCCCGGTGGTCCCTACGTTACCGCCGCCAAAAAATTGGTGTATGGCGACGTGGATCTCGACATGGTCGCCGGTCCCAGTGAAATCGCCGTGCTCGCCGATGAAACCGCCGTTCCCGCCCATATTGCCGCCGATTTAATCTCGCAGCTCGAACACGGCACCGGCCATGAAAAAGCGCTCTTTGTAACTCCGTATATGAGCCTGGCCAACAAAGTGCTGGCCGAAATGGAACGTCAAATCGCCTCGCTTTCCCGCTGTGAGAGCATCACCAAAGCCGCGGCCTCAGGCGCGCTGTTTGTCGTGACCGACAATCTCGACACCGGCATGGAAGTTATCAACCGCTTTGCCCCCGAACACTTTGAAATCATGACGAAAGAACCGCGCCGCTGGCTGCAAAAAGTTAAAAACGCCGGCGCTGTTTTTGTCGGAGCCTGGACCCCGGAAAGCGCGGGCGATTTTGTCGCCGGCCCCAGCCATGTATTGCCCACCGGCGGCACCGCGGCATTCTTCTCCGGCCTCACAGTGGATTCTTTTCGCAAGCGCAGCAGTGTCATTGCCTTCACACGCGCCGACCTCATCGAAACCCTGCCGCTCATCGAAGAAATGGGGCGGGTGGAAGGACTCGACGGCCACGCGCGCGCCGCCCGCATCCGCTTCGAAAATCCCTCGTAAGCCCCAAGTATCCCTCATCGCCGCCGCTTTTCGTCCCGCGTATCCTCAACCAATGCCTCGCGGGCCAGGACTGGCTTGCAGGGCACTTTGGGGCGATTTTTGTGTTTTGCGGGAGGGGAGGGGCGGTGTGGGGAGCTTCGGGGGCGTTTTTTGTGAAGTTTGGGAAATGGGGATTGACAGGAGCGGGGCTTGGGGATATTTCCTTACCCCCGTATGGCTCGCGAGGTTCAAATTTCGCTGGGTGAGCGTTCGTACCCCATCGTCATCGGTGCGGGGGCGCTGGCTCGGTTGCCGGAAACACTGCGGGGGCGGCGCGGGCTGGTGATTACCGATGCCAACGTGGATGTCTGCCACGGCGGGCGCGTCATGGATTTGTTGGGCGGCGATTGGGGCAAATGGGTTGTCGCGGCGGGGGAAATGTCGAAATCGGCGGCTGTTTGGGCGGATTTGCTGGAAAAAATCGCGGCGGCGCGACTGGATCGCCAGAGTGTGCTGGTGGCGCTGGGCGGGGGCGTGGTGGGGGATTTGACCGGGTTCGCGGCGGCGGCCTATATGAGAGGAATAGGGTTTGTTCAGGCGCCGACGAGCCTGCTGGCGATGGTGGATAGTTCCGTGGGCGGCAAAACCGGGATTAATTTGGCGGCGGGGAAGAATCTGGCGGGGGCGTTTCATCAGCCGCTGGCGGTGGTGGCAGATTTGGATACGCTGGCGACGCTGCCGGCGCGGGAGTTCGCGGCGGGGATGGCGGAGGTGGTGAAGTACGGCGTGGCGCTGGATGCGGCGTTTTTTGACTGGTTGGAGCAGCACGCGGGGGCGATTGAGGCGCGCGAGTCGGCGGCGCTGGAGCAGTTGGTGGCGCGGTCGTGTGAAATCAAGGCGGATATTGTGGCGCGCGACGAGCGCGAGGGGGGCTTGCGGGCGGTGCTGAATTTCGGGCATACGCTGGGCCACGCGATTGAGAAAATCGCGGGCTTTGGCCGTGTGCTGCATGGGGAGGCCGTGGCGTTGGGCATGGTGTATGCGCTGGAGCTGGCGGTGGAGCTGCGGGGCTTTGCGCCTGCCGATGCCGGGCGCGCGCGGGCGTTGCTGCGGCGGCTGGGGCTGCCGGTGGCGCCCGCGAAGGATTGGGCGTGGCCGGAGCTGCTGGCGGCGATGGGGCTGGATAAAAAAGTGGCGGGGGGGCAGGTGCGAATGGTTTTGAGCGAACAATTGGGTCACTCGGATTTGCCCGTTGCGGTGCCGGTTGCGGCGTTGACGGCGGCATGGGAAAGGTGGTGTGCGCATGGCTTCGGTGGATGAATGGATTGTGCGGGAGTATTTGGAGACGCAAGGGTTTTTGGTGCGCCAGCCCCGGAAATATCAGGTGATGGCGCGCGCGAAGGGCGTCCATGAGGAAGTGGATTTGCTGGCGGTGAATCCGTCGGCGCGGACGAATGGGCCGCTGCCGAAGGGACGGGTGTGGAGCGGGGTGGAGCTTGCGCGGGTGCCGTGCGCCATCATTGCGATTCGCGGGTGGCATTCGGGCAAGTTCACGCCGCATATGCTGGAGAAGTCGCCGGATATTTATCGCTTTGCCCAGCCTGATTCGGTGCGGGCGGCGCAGGCCGAGCTGGGGATGCCGAACCCGGCGAAAATCTTGTGTCTGGGCGATTTGCCCGCCGTGCGCGAGCAGCGCGCGGAAGCGCTGGCTTTTTTGAAGTCGCGCGGCATTGATGGCGTGCTGTTGTATCGTCCGATGCTTCTGGAGTTGGCGGAACGAATTGACGTGAAGAAAGCGTATGACAAGTCGGACTTGCTGCAAATTCTGCGGATTTTGAAGAATTACGACCTGCTGAAAAGCGGGCAGATTGACTTGTTTAAGATGCCGCGCCGTCGCAAGGCGGCGGCGCGGGCGCCGGATGCCACGCCGAAATTGCCGTCCGCGGATTAACGGCGATTATTGAACGGAATGCCGGCACCATGACCTCGCGCGAAGCTTATATTGTTTTGAACCAGATTGAAGGAATCGGTCCGGTTCGCGTGCGGGCGTTGTGTGATGCTCTTGGCTCGCCGGAAGCGGTGTTGAGCGCTTCCGCCGCGCATTTGGCGACGGTGCGGGGCATCGGGCCGAAAGTGGCTGAGAATATCGTGACGCAGCGCGGCACGCTGGATGCGGCGCGCGAGGAAGAGGCGGCGGCGCAAGTGGGCGCGCGGCTGGTGACGCCGCTGGACGAGGAATATCCCGCGCCGCTGAAAAATATCTATGACCCGCCGCTGTGCTTGTATGTGCGCGGCACGTTGTGCGCAAAAGATGAGCAGGCGCTGGCGGTGGTGGGCACGCGGCAGGCTTCGAGTTACGGCATGTCGCAGGCGGAACATCTGGCGTTTCAGGCTTCGCAGGCGGGATTCACCATTGTCAGCGGGCTGGCGCGCGGGATTGATAGCACGGCGCATCGGGCGGCGCTGAAGGCGGGCGGGCGCACGCTGGCCGTTTTGGGCGGCGCGCTGGATAAATTGTATCCGCCGGAGAACCGCGAGCTGGCCGAGGAAATTGCCGCGAATGGCGCGTTGATTTCCGAGTTTCCGCTGGGGCGGACGCCGGATCGCACCACGTTTCCGTATCGCAATCGGATTGTCAGCGGCTTGTGCAAGGGCGTGCTGGTGGTCGAGGCGGGCTTGAACAGCGGGGCGATGAATACCGCCGAGCTGGCGATGGAGCAGGGGCGCAGCGTCATGGCGGTGCCGGGGCGCGTGGATATGGAAGGCTCGCGCGGGCCGCACCGCCTGATTCAAAACGGGGCGCGGCTGGTCACGAGCCTGGCGGATTTGCTCAAGGAGTTTGAATTTTTATTCCCGCCGGACGAACAGGCCCGCCTGTCGCGCCGGCAGGATGTGCGCCAGCGCCTGACCCTGACCGATGCCGAGGAGGCCGTGGTGCGCGCGCTGTGGGCGGAGCCGGAGCTGGATGTGGATGTATTGATTCGCAAGACCAGCCTCAGCCCCGCGCAGATGATGACGTTGACGATGCAATTGGAAATGAAGCGCGTGATTCGGCGGCTGCCCGGCCGACGCCTCGCGCTCATGGATGAAATTCGACAGTGGGATATGGAGCCTGCGGAACCAACTTTGTAATCAAGGAGAAAGAAAAATGCCCAAACATTTAGTGATTGTAGAATCGCCCGCCAAAGCCAAAACCATTCAGCGGTTGCTGGGACCGGAGTATGTGGTCAAGGCTTCGCTGGGCCACGTGCGCGATTTGCCCGAGCGGACGCTGGGTGTGGACGTTAATCAGGGATTTGCGCCGCAATATGTCCCGATTAAGGGCCGCGCGAAAGTGTTGAGTGAGTTGCAGGCGGCGGCGGCTGGTGTGGATACCGTGTATCTCGCGCCCGACCCCGACCGCGAAGGCGAGGCGATTGCCTGGCATCTGCGCGAGGCGCTGAAAGACAAGGTGCCCGTTCAAAAGTTCCGCCGGGTGACCTACAACGAAATTACGTCGTCGGCCATTCGCAAGGCGTTCAGCCAGCCGGGCGAAATTAACCAGAAGCGCGTGGACAGCCAGCAGGCGCGGCGCATTCTCGACCGCATGGTGGGCTATAAGGTCAGCCCGATGCTGTGGCGGCGGATTCCGGGGGCATCCAGCGCGGGGCGTGTGCAGTCGGTGGCGTTGCGGCTGGTGTGCGAGCGCGAGCGGGCGATTCAGGCGTTCCAGCCGGAGCCGTATTGGGTGCTGGGCGTCAAGGCGGCCAAGCGGGTTGAGCCGCGCGCGCCGTTCGTGGCGCGTCTGGCGCGCATCAATGGCGAAAAGGCCGAGGTGAAGGAAGAAGGCCTGGCCATGCGCCTGATGGATGAACTGCAACGGCGCGAATTGCGCGTGGCCGAGGTGCAGTTGAAGGAGGTCCGCAAATATGCGCCGCCGCCGTTCATTACGAGCAGCCTGCAACAGGCCGCCAGCGGTGCGCTGGGGTTGTCGCCCGCGCGCACCATGCGCATCGCCCAGAAACTGTACGAGGGCGTCAATCTGGGGCAGGGAGCAACGTCCGGCTTGATTACCTACATGCGCACGGATTCATTCACTGTTTCCAAGGAAGCTCAGGCGCAGGCTCGGGAATATATTTTGCAAAAACACGGCGCAGATTTTCTGCCGGAAAAACCGAACGTGTTCCGCAATCGCTCCAGCGCACAGGAGGCCCACGAAGCCATCCGGCCCACGGACCCCGCGCGCACACCGGAAAGTCTCAAGGATGTTCTGGAGCGCGATGAATGGCGCATTTACGATTTGATTTGGCGGCGCTTCATTGCCAGCCAGATGGCGTCGGCGCGGATTGCCCAGCGCACGGCGGATATCGAAGCCGTGGCGGCTGGCAGCGCCAGCGCCAGCGCCGAAACCTTCCTGTTCCGCGCCACGGCGTCGGAAATCGTATTCCCCGGTTTCATGCGCGAGTCCGGCCTGGAGAAGCGCAAAAAGGATGAAGCGGAAAATAACAACGGCGAGGAAGTGGACAACCTGCCGCCGCTGACCGCGGGCGAGGACTTGGACGCCGTGGAGTGGCTGAACGACCGCAAGGAAACGCAGCCGCCCCCGCGTTTTTCCGAAGCTTCGCTCGTGAAGATATTGGAGGAAAATGGTGTCGGTCGCCCGAGCACATACGCGCAAATTATCTCCACGCTCCTGGACCGCAAGTATGTGAACCGCGAAAAGCGCACGCTGGTGCCGACCGAGCTTGGCCTCAAGGTGTTTGATTTTCTGATTGCCAATCTGGAGGCGCTCTTTGACGTGCAATTCACCGCCGGCATGGAAGAACAGCTCGACGCCATCGAGGAAGGGCAGGTGGGCTGGCAGGACATGCTCACGACGTTCAACGAGAAGTTCCAGGAATGGCTCAAAACCGCGCGCGGCCCCGCCGGCGACCGCCAAGCTGTGGTCAAAATGCTGGACGCGCTGGAGTCCGTGAAAGAATGGCAAGCGCCCATGACACGCGGAAGCAAAACGCTGTATAGCGACGAAAAATTCGTGGCGTCCCTTCGCCGGCAGTGTGCGGAAAACAAGCGCGTCATTTCCGCGCGCCAGCAGGAGGCCGTCAGCAAGCTGATTTTCCGCTATCAGGATCAAATTCCGAATGCGGCGGCATTGATTGCCGAGCTGAAGTTGCAGCCTCCGGAAACGGATGCCGAGCGCGCCAAGCCGCCGCGTGAGGAGACCATCCAAAAACTTGCGATGCTGGAATCGGTTGCATTTGAACCGCCGCGTCAGTTCGGCAAAAAAGTTTATGACGACAAGGAGTTTTGCGCTTCGCTTCGCTCTCAGGTCAATCAAGGCAAGCGGCTTTCGACCGCGCAAATTGGCTATCTCGACAAAATCCTGCGCAAGTATGCGAAACAAATCCCGGACTTCGAGAGTCAAATGGAAGCGCTGGGCATCGCGCCTGAACCGCCGACGCCATCGGAAGGGCAGTTGAAGGGGTTGCTGGCGCTGATGGATAACGTGAAGGAATGGCGTCCGGCCAGCACCCGCAAGGGGCGCACGTGGGATGACCGCGAATTTTTGGAATCGCTCAAAACGCAGTTTGAGCAGCGGCATCAGTTGTCGTTCAAGCAGGTCAACGCGCTCAAGCGTTTGGTGGTGACCTACGCCAAGCAAATTCCGGATTACGAGGCCGCCGTCCAGACGTACGGCTTGCCTCAGCCGCGCGCGGCGCGCAAGTCGGCCAAGAAGCCGGCGGCGGAGTAGTCGCGGCGACGTGAAGTGGTGACGATGGCTCCGAGGAAGAAAACATCCCGGCCGGCGGCCCCGCCAATCGCCCGCGATCCGGCCATCGCCAGCTTCGCGGAGTATTTGCGGGTGGAGCGCAACGCCTCGGAGCATACCGTGGCTGCTTATCTGTCGGATATTGAACAGTTCAGCAAGCAACTGTGGGGCGAGGATGCCCAGCCGCCCTTTCCGTGGAAATCGCCGGATCGCTTTGCGGCGCGGCGCTTTTTGGCCAGCTTTGCCAAATCGGGTCGCGCGGCCACGACAGCCGGTCGCAAGATGTCCAGCCTGCGGTCTTTTTTCCGCTTCATGGTGCGCGAGAACCTCGTGAAGGATAACCCGTTCGCGGGCCTGCAACAGCCCAAGCCGCGCCGCCGTTTGCCCAAGGTGCTCAGCCGTGATGAAGTCGTGCGCTTGCTGGAAGCTCCCGCCCAGTTGTATCACGAGGCTCAGTCGCGCGCGAAAAGCGCTCCGCACCCATTCGCCGCTTATGCCGCTTTGCGCGACACGGCCATTCTTGAGCTGTTCTACAGCACCGGCATGCGCGTGGCTGAATTGTGCGGCTTGACGGATGCGCGGCTCGATTTGCTGACCGGCACCGCGCTTGTGCGCGGCAAGGGCCGGAAGGAGCGCTTGTGTCCGATTGGGCGTCCGGCGGCGGCGGCGCTTCAGGCGGCGCTGGATGCGCGCGATGGTTTGCTCCCGTGGTGGGGCTTGTCGCGCGCGCCCGCGCTGTTCCTGAATAAACACGGCGGGCCGCTGACGCCGCGCTCCGTGGAACGCGCGCTGAAAAAATATCTGGCGGCGGCCAACCTCGACCCGGGAATTACCCCGCATGTGCTGCGCCACAGTTTTGCAACGCATCTGCTGGACGCGGGCGCAGATTTGCGCAGTGTGCAGGAATTGCTCGGCCACGCCAGCCTTTCCACCACTCAAATCTACACCCACGTCAGCGTGGAAAAACTCAAGGAAGAATACCACCGGGCCCATCCGAGGGCGTAACCTGAACGAAGAAAGGAAAAACCAATGAAAACGAACGTCTGTGTTTTGATTGCCGACGGCACCGAAGAAATGGAAGCCGTGATTGTCGTGGATGTTCTGCGGCGCGCCGGAATCAGCGTATTTTTGGCAGGCGTCGGTGGCGACCGTCTCGTAACCACCTCGCGCGGCGTGCGGATTGCGCCCGATGGCGAGTGGGACCCCGCCGAAGCCTCCCGTTTCGACGCGCTCATTATTCCCGGCGGCGCGGGCGGCACCCAAATCCTGTTGCAGGATGACAGCGTCAAGGAGTCCATTCGCGAATTTCTCGCGGCGGGCAAAATGGTCGCGGCCATTTGCGCCGGGCCGCTGGTGCTGCAAGCAGCCGGTGTGCTGGAAGGCAAAACCTTCACGAGCCATCCCGCCTGCCGCACGGATTTCAATGTGGGCACTCGCGTGGATCAGCCCGTGGTGCGCGATGGTCAAATTCTGACGAGCCAGGCGCCGGGCACGGCGTTTGCCTTTGCGCTGGCTTTGGTGGAAGCGCTGGATTCGCCCGCCGCCGCCAAGCGCTTGGCCGACGACATGCTGTTCGCCGGATAATTCATGACCGCCACCTGGACCATTCCCGTCCATTTGGAGCCGATTCCCGTGCCGCCCGAGGCCGGTGATTTGCCCGTGCCGCATTATGTGGATTGCTTCATCCGCGACGCGGAACAGGCGGCGGAGGAATTAGGCCCGGAGGCGGGCGGCGGCCAGTATGTGCCCAGCGATTACCGCTATGCCTTTCAAGTTCTGCAATGGCTGTTGCAGTCGCAAAAGGTGAGCCGCGGGGCGACCTTTCTGGAATGGGGCAGCGGGCAGGGGATGGTCACCATCATGGCGGCTCTGCTGGGCTATCGTGCGCTCGGCGTGGAGCGCGACGTCCAACTGGTGCGCGCCGCGCGCGACTTGGCCGCGCGCTTTGATGTGGCGGCGCGTTTCGTGCAGGGCACTTACGACCCAGCCGTTCCCGGCCTGAAGCCCGTCCCTGCGCAAAAACGGGATGTGATTTATGCCTATCCCTGGCCCGGCGATGAGCCCGCCTGCCTGCAACTGTTCGCGCAGATGGCCAGCCCCGGCGCTTATTTGCTGACCTGTCTCGGCCCGGAGGATATTCGTGCCTACCGGCGGAAAGAGGATTGACGCATGTCGCGTATTCTTGTTCATGCCTGCTGCGCTCATTGCCTTGGCAAATTGCTGACGGCTCTGCGGGAGGATTCTGCCGACTGGCAGCCGCTGATTTTTTGGGGCAATCCAAATATCCATCCGTTGCTGGAATGGCGGCGGCGGCTCAAGGCCGTGAAGATGCTGGCTGAGCGGGCGCGCCTGCCGCTGGTTGCCGATGAAACCTATGGTTTGGTTGCATTCCTGCGCGAAGTTCACGGCCGCGAGGAAGCGCCCGCGCGTTGCGAACGCTGCTATGCCTTGCGGTTGGAGCGGGCGGCGCAGGTCGCCCGCGAACATGATTGCGCCGCCTTCACCTCTACGCTCGTCACGAGCCGCCATCAGGATCACGCCCTCATTCGCGCGGCGGGCGAGGCCGCCGCCGCGACCGTCGGCGTGCCGTTTCTTTATCGCGATGCTCGCGCCGCCGAAGCTCCGCCATATCTCGTCCACATGCTCTACCGCCAGCAATACTGCGGATGCGTCTTCAGCGAGTACGACCGCTACCGGCACACCCGCACCCATCTTTGGCCGCCGCAAAAAAATCCGTAAAAAAATCCGGAATAGGGGGTTGCCAAGACCCGCGGAGACTGGTATTGTCCGCGCTACTTTGTGTCAAAAAAAGGAAAAGGAACGAAGAAAATAATATGCCGACGGTAAATCAATTGGTGAAAAAAGGCCGGCACCCGTTGCGGGCGAAGAGCAAATCGCCGGCGCTGCATAAATGTCCGCAGCGCCGTGGCGTCTGCTTGCTGGTCAAGACGATGACCCCGAAAAAGCCGAACTCCGCGCTGCGCAAGGTTGCGCGTGTGCGCCTGACGAATGGGGAAGAAGTAAGTGCGTATATTCCGGGCGAAGGCCACAACCTGCAAGAGCACAGCATGGTGCTGGTGCGCGGCGGACGTGTGAAAGACCTGCCGGGCGTGCGCTATCACGTGGTGCGCGGCACCTTGGACTGCTTGGGCATTGAAAGCCGCCGGCGCAGCCGTTCCAAGTATGGCACCAAAGCCCCCAAAGCGGCGAAATAGGGGAGCATGAACCATGAGAAGGCGTAGAGCAGAATCCCGTGAGTTCGCCCCGGACGCTCGCTACAACAGCGTTCTGGTCACTCACTTGACCAACATCATCATGAGCCGCGGTAAAAAATCCACCGCGCAACGCACCGTTTATGGCGCACTGGAACAGCTCAAGGATCATTCCGAAACCAAAAACGCGCTCGAAGTTTTTGAGCAAGCTCTCGAAAACGTGAAGCCCAAGGTCGAAGTGAAAAGCCGCCGCGTCGGTGGCGCGACCTATCAAGTCCCGGTGGAAGTCCCCGCCGCGCGCCAAACCAGTCTGGCCTTGCGCTGGATTGTGGATTACAGCCGCGGACGCAAAGGCGTCTCCATGCAGCGCGCGCTCGCCATGGAAATTCTCGATGCCTTCAAAAATCAAGGCAACGTGATTAAAAAACGCGAAGACACCCACAAAATGGCGGCCGCCAACAAGGCCTTCGCGCATTACCGCTGGTAAAAAACTTTCCAGCGATTTTCAAAAGGACGCCCTCTGGGGCGTCCTTTTTTGTTTCCGGCGAGATTTTACAGTGGATAAAAGGCGTTTGCGTGGCAATTTTTTGAAATTCGCGCGCTGACGTCCAAGAAATCGCAAAAAACGACCCCAAAACGCAAAAACTTGCCAAAACCTGTCTGAAAATAGCGAACTATGAACGAAATGGTGTGGGTGATGGAAAAATCAGGGTGCGGGGGTTTGGGCTGGGCGGGCTTTTGCACCGCCTTTTCGTTCATATTTGTGTCGGTGGGTCTCATTTCTTGCTGGAATTATCCCCCGCAACCCCAGGTGCGGAAAATTCTCGACACGAGCGGGGGGCGTGTGAAACTTAAGGCCTGTTTACGCTTGGGACCCGCCCCCGTTCGATTGTCGAGCGCTTGCGCGTTTTTGTAAGGAGTGTGGAGGCCATATCATGTTTAAGTGGAAGTCAAAGTCAACGCGCGTGGTTCTGTTCCTTGCGGGGATATTGCTGGCACTTTTTTTGTTCGGTTATGTCTGGTGGTGCCGCAGCGATCCGGCGGTTGCCGCGAGGGAATTTTTTGAACAGCATTTTTATTTCTATACGCTGGAGGATATCGGGGCGGTTGAGCATGTTGTAACGCCGGAATTTTACGCTTTGCTGAATCGTATTATCACCGAAGGAGTTCCGATGGGGTATGTTGTTGATGCTTGCGCATGGACGGATGCTCAGGACGGGTGGTTTAAGGAGGAGCCGGTTTTCAGGGTTGTCCGTAACAATGGGAGGCGCGCGGTGGTGCGGTTGGATTATGACTTCGAGATTGGCTCCACCGTTGAACCCCAACGCACTCTTCTGGTGATGGAGAGGGACAGGTGGCACCGGCGCTGGCGGGTGGCGGATATGGAAGGACCCGATAATTATCCGTTTGTTCAAAGTCATGAAGACTGGTTTGAGCAGGTCGCCAGACAGGACTGGTTTATGGGCACCCCACCAGGTGGTGTGCGCGACTGAAAATCGTTGGGTAGCGTTATGCCAAATGACTGTAACGAGGAATGCCCAAGTAACCATACGCCTGCCAATGGCGACTGCCTGTTGCACAGGGAAAACAAGTCATGAGGAGACGAAATGAAATGATGGATATATGTTCTGGCCATAGCGATGTTGTGACTGAAAGAATGAAGACTACTCACCTCGCATTATTGAGCCTTGCTCTGCTGATCTCCGGTTGTGCGCATCCGACAATCTGCAAAGTTCAAGTGGTCGATACGGACGGTGTCCCAGTGCCGAGCGCAGAGGTCACGGTTGGCTGGTCTTGGAGTTATGATTTCAGCGGGAAGACTTCTCCCAAAAGCCGGCATAAGACGGGAATAGCTGATGAAAACGGACGCTACACCTTCTTCGGCATGACGAAAGGTAGCATTGGAGTGTCAGCCTCAAAAGAGGGATACTACAGGACTTTTGCAGGACCAGCAGATAAGCAGCCGGTTGTTGTCGAGCTGAGACGGCAGCTCAACCCGATTCCGATGTATGCGAAAGACGCAAAGATCGACCTGCCATCTGGCGATGGAACGTATGCCTATGATCTCTTTGTCGGTGATCTAGTGGCTCCGCACGGAGTCGGCCTCGTGACGGACATGATATTCCACATACAGACTACAACGACAAACTGGCGTGATAGGACAATTTACTATTTGAATGGGAATGTTACTTTCCCCCATGCGAATGACGGGCTTCAGGCATTCTTTGTCCCCAACAGAGTACATCCAATATCCGAATATCAACTCCCCCTGTCATCTCCGAGTGACGGCTATGCTCCATCTCTTGCCGAGGCGAATGGCGATAGCGAAGCGATATATCGCAAGTACGGGTACAACCGCTCTGGAGACGACTGCTTGCCAAAGCCCTGGTATTGGACAGACTCATATAAGTTTAGAGATCCCGCCCGCTCATGGATGGAAGAGGTACACTACTTTCTCCGCATCCGAAGCAACAACGAACGCGGTCCGTGCTACGGAGTCATCGGAATGTTCAGATTTGGGTATCGTGGTGATGACATTCCGTATATTGAGTTCACATATTTTGTTAACCCCGACCACTCACAGAACATTGAGTGCGATCCCAAACAGAACCTGATGACAGAATTCCACAGATACAAACTCTGGGAATACTCCCCGCGATAACTATGATGACAAAGAGGTCACAAGAAGGCGTTGCAGGCTATCGGCACCAAAGCGCGCCTCAGCCTGAACGCTGATGCTCGGCCCCGGTCAATTGGTTGACGCCCAGCAGGTCAATGTGATCATCAATCATCAGTGGCCGATTCTCTATGCTGAAGTGCAGCAGATGCCCCATGTCGTATTCAGCAGTTCATTTCAGACCCAGCCGAGAAAAGGTTTCGCGACGCCATGGTTCGGGGAGCAACCCTTTTGCCTGTCCATCAGCGAGGATCCGTTTGTCTTCAGCACAGACGCCAAGATTGTTACTCCGGAAGATGTGAAGCAGAACCGGCAGGGGGCAATACTCTTTTCCCTCCCGCGCGACGTGCAAATGGCCGCCCAAATCCTGCAGGCCAGCGGCTGGCGTTTCTATTATTCCATGGGGGGATATCATGTCACGCTATTGGTCGAAAGCATTTGGATGGACCCCGGGCAAATTGTCCGTTGCAAGGGATATGTCGTGGTGACAGCCGACCCCTCACTGTTGCCCCAGAATTTGCCAGAGCCGGGACTTTCGGAATGGCATATTGAGCAGTTGGAACGATTGGCCGGACTTCGCGACCGGGGAATTTTGACCGAAGATGAATTTACCCGGGAAAAAGAAAAAATATTGAACGCTCCGTGATGCTGAATGTGCCGTATGGGGTTTCCGGTGCCTGATGGGGGGCCATTTTTCGCAAAATGTCGTGCGAGCCGAAAAGCGACGACGCAGGGATGCCGCAAACGAGGTCTGCGGACGGAATAGTGTGGGTGATGGAAAAATCAGGGCGCGGGAGGCTCTTTTGCGGGGTGTTCGTGGGGGGCGGAAATGCCGTGGGCGGTTTGGATGAGCGCGGTGGAGGTCAGCGGCTCTCTGCCGGGTTGGGTGAGCGTCAGGCGAATGGCTTCAGGGAGTGACGGCGCGTTGGTGTCGCGGGCGGGCGGCCAGTCGGCGCGGCAAACGCCGTTGGTGATGGCTTCCAAAACCAGCGTAAAGCGGCCTTCCAGAAGGGAATTGGTGACGGGCTGGTTGGTGGCGGGGCCGGAGCAGGGGATGTGTATGCGCTCCAAGATTTGGCGATCGCGGGAGGGGGAGCGGACCTGATAGGTCACCTGCGCCATGTCGTAGGCGCCGGCAATGGGCGGGTCGAGCGGCACGGGGACGTGGAGGGTCAGGCGGCTTTCGATTTGTCCGGGGGTGGGGGCGGCTTCGAGCTGGAGCGGGATTGTGTTGGTGCCGGGGGGCGGGAAGGCGGCGGCGATTTCACGGCTCATGGTGCGCAAGGCACCGCGCGCAACTAGCGGGCCGCGCAGACGAAGCGATTGCGCTTGATCGGCGGCGAGCAGGCCGCGCAGGAGCATGCCTAAAATAAGGGCCACCAGAACTCCCAGTGCGAGAGCGAGAAGCAACTCCACCAACGTGAAGCCGGCTGCGCGTCGGCGGGTGGGCGGGCGGGGATTCATCGCGCTCCGGTATCCGGCGGGCGGGTGGCCTTAGCCGGCACGGAGGAGCATGAACAGAAAATAGGCCACGGCGGCCACGGCAATCGCGCCGCTGATGATGAGCACGAAGTACCATGTTCCGCGGCGTTCCGCCGGCGGGGCGCCAAAGGGGGAAATGCTGGCGAAATCTTGCGGGGCGGCCATGTTGGCGGTGGCCATTTCGGCATTGGCTTCGGTGTAGCGGGCGCCGCTGACGGCCAATTCGGGCGCGTCAAAAATAAACTCAATGGAGCCGAGCTGAATCAAATCCTTGTGGTGCAAGGCGGTTTCCTGCACGTCGCGCGAGTTGACGCGGGTGCCGTTGGTGGAGTCCAAATCTTGCAGGGTGCAGGATTCGCCTTGCCGCAAAATGACACAGTGGTGGCTGGAAATCGTCGGGTTGTCCAAAAGGATCACGTTGTCGGCTTTACGACCGATGGTGATCTCGCCTTGCTCGATGGGGTATTCGCGCCCCTTGAATTCGCCGGACATACCGATGAGTTTGGCCATGAAAACTGTCTCCGTAATTAACGCAATTCTACCAACCAGTTGTGAGAGACATTGTGCCCGTGGCGCACGCGAAACGCAACTCCAAAGTGCGCGCTTCTCATTGTCGTCGGAAATGGGTGGACTCTCGAATCGCTTCGAGTGCAAAAAAAATGAACGCGTGACCGGATTTGAGGTTGACACATGAGGCGGAATGACGCATTATCCAGCCAAAGTAAAAACAGGCCCGTTGCGGGCTATTCCGTCAACCGGGTTTGGCGCCTGAAGGCAAGGAGTGAAAAAATGAGAAAAATCGTTATCATGTTGCTGATTAGCCTGCTGGCGGCCAGCGTTGGTTTTGCCGCGCCGGCCAAGGATAAGGCGGAAGCCTCCCAGCCCGTGACCCATCCGCAGTTGGCGGAATTGCTGGTTAAGGCCTTGGGAATGATGCGCTTCCTCCCCAACGCGCCCACTCCCCAGCAAATGTTTGACCTTTTAATGCAAAACGGAATCAGCCCCGAGCAGGGCTGGAAGCTCGATGCCGTTGTCAACAAAGCCGATTTGTCCCGCGTGTTGATTCAGGCAATGCGCAAGGAAGACGAGGTGGAGAATCCCAACGACCCGCAGTCGTGGATTGACGCCTTGCGGGCCCTAGGCATTACCATTGACCGGCTGAGCGAAACCATCCAATCCGTGGAAGTCCTGCCCGAAAGCATGAGTCAGGTGTCATCGTTGCAATCCACCGACCCGTTGGTGTATGGCTTGAAGTTTGCGCCAGGCTCCCACGTGCAGTATTCCGTTGATTTGGAATTGGCCCTGCGCGTCTTGACCGAGCTGGAGCAGATTGCCGGCGAGTTTCGCCCGGCCCCTCCGACCCCCCACTAATGGCTGCGCATAACAACTTAAAAAAGAGGAACATGAGCATGAAATCAATTCGACTTCTTATCGTTGCCGGTCTGGCCTTGGCCATCACCGTGCCGGTTATGGCGCAATCCGCGACTTCGCCCGTCCATTTGAACAACCGTCTGCGTCTGGGCTATGACGACAACATCTATCAGGTGGGCGACCCTACGGAAAAAGCGGGGGGCTTGAGCAAGAAAGACAGCCTGCGCATTATTGAAGAACTTGAGCTGTTGGTCGCGCTGAACATGGAGCGCGCCTATCTGGGCTTGCGATATCGCCC
>Ga0255347_1002140_pt1 | contig 28984 bp, 20 predicted proteins | sample wastewater_treat_2_FD_192479 | JGI IMG/M metagenome (GOLD analysis project Ga0255347, IMG submission 192479) | Wastewater microbial communities from Lulu Island WWTP, Vancouver, Canada - plant24 | ecosystem: Engineered > WWTP > Wastewater > Unclassified | place: Canada: Vancouver, British... | reverse complement strand
GGACGGCGTCGCCGCGGCGCTCGGCTGGGCGATGGAGTGCTACGAACGCGGAATAATCGGCCCCGATGATACCGACGGTCTCGAACTGCGCTGGGGCGACTCGGAGGCCATCCTCTCCCTGATCCGGCGAATCGCGGAGCGCACCGGCTTCGGACGCCTGCTGGGAGAGGGGGTAAGAGAGGCCTCCCGCGTTACTGGGCGCGGCAGCGAGAGGTACGCCATGCACGTGAAGGGGGTCGGTCTCAACGAGCAGGGGGTGAGGTCGCACAAGGCCTGGGGGCTCGGCATGGCCGTGAGCGCCAGGGGCGGCGGTCACCTGAACGGGTCGCCGCAGACCGAGAACCGCCAGATTCCAGCCCAGGTCGGTCGGTGGCTTTTCGGCAACGACCAGGCGGGGACGCCCGGCTCCTACGAGGGGAAGGCGAAACTGGTGGCCTGGTACGAGGTCTACAAGGCTATAATAGACTCCGTCGGCCTGTGCTACTTCACCGCAGGATGGTACGACCCCGTGCTGGCGGACATCGCGCCGATCGCCGGCGGTCTGCGGGCCTTCGGGCGCCCGGACCTGACGAAGGAGAGGGTGTGGGAGACCGGCAGGTGGATAGTGGAGGCGGAGAAGGCCTTTAACACCGTTCATGCGGGCTTCGGGCGGGAGGACGACGCGCTGCCCGACAGGGTCATGGAGGAACCGCTGACATTCGGCCCCTACAAGGGCGCGGTGATGGAGAGGGAGAGCTTTGAGAGAATGCTCGACGAGTACTACGCCGAGAGAGGGTGGGACGCGAGAACAGGGCGACAGACGAAGGAGGGGCTTGCGGCCATAGGCGCGCACGACATAGCGGAATACCTCGAAAAGGGGGGATTGGACGGTAAGGACCAGGACGAGGCAGACGCAGCAAATATCTAATAGGAGGGATGTTAATGTCTTCTTACGATCCTGAACAGTTGGTGTTCGAGCAGGAGGTAACCAGTTCCATCAAGCCTATAATGGGGATCGAGGACAGGCCGAAGACGGTATTCGAGACGCTGTTCTACGCGTTTCAGGTTACGCTGGTCGACTTCACGCCCTTCATCTGGGCGGGGATGTTCGTGACGCTGGCCGGCCTTCCCGACTCCATCCTGCCGACGATGATAAGCACGTGCTTCCTCGCCATGGGGGTGGGAACCCTGATCCAGACGATATTCGGGAACAGGCTCCCGATCGTCCAGGGGCCGTCGGCGTCGGTCCTCTCCGCGATGGGACCGGTGACGGCTATGTACGGCTTCCCGGCCATGTGGGGCTCGGTGCTGGTGGGCGGCCTGCTGGAGACGTTCCTCGGCCTGTCGAGGCTGCTGGGGAGGATACGCAAGTTCATTCCCCCGTGCGTCACGGGCTCCGTGGTGGCTACGATAGGCTTCGTGGCGGCGAGGATATCCCTCACATGGATCTTCGGCAGCGGAAGAAATCTTCACCTGGTCATGGCCGTAGTGGCCTTCGTGGTCGCGCTTGTGCTCAAGTTCCGCTTCAAGGGCATAATCTCCAGGGGCTTCATCCTGGTCGCCACTCTGCTTGTCGGAGTGGCGGGGGCGAGCATGATCGGCGAGTACAACTGGTCCGCGGTCATCGAGGCCCCCTGGTTCGCCATGCCCAAGCTGTTCCCGTTCAGGGGATTCGACGGGACGCAGGACGCGGTGATCTTCTCGGTGGCCGCGATCATCGGCGGCCTCACCGGCTACATCGGCTCCGTCTTCGAGTCGCTCGGTGACTACGCCGCCACCTGCGCCGTCTCGGGCGAGAGCTACAGGGTCAAGCACATCAACAGGGGCATCACGGCGGAGGGCATCGGCTGCATAGCCAGCGGCTTCCTCGGCGCACTGCCGGTCACGAGCTACACTCAGAACATAGGCATAATCGCGGCCACGGGGATAGCGAGCCGCTTCGTCACTCAGGTGGCGGCGGTGATGTTCCTCTTCTATGGACTGTCGCCGAAGCTCGCGGTGATGCTGGCATCGATCCCCAGAGCGGTAATAGGCGGGGTCTTCGCCATCAGCGCGAGCTTGATAATGTTCTCCGGCGTCGATGTCATAGTCTCCGAGAAGCGCAACCTGAAGAACAATCTGGTGGCGGGGACGGCGCTCGGCATGGCGATCATGCTGCCCTTCTACGCCAGCACCGCCGGCGCGAAGTGGGCGGCGACGCTCAGCCCCTTCTGGAGAATGTACGTAAACAACAACGTGTTCATAGCGGTGACGGTCGGCGTAGTGATGAACCTGCTGGTGAACCAGTTCCTGGGCAAAGGCGTAGACGACGTAGAGGGGTAGGCAGGCGACCGAACGGGTGTTTTTCCCGTTCGAGTCGATCGCCTATCCTGAGGAGCGAAGCGACGAAGGGTGCAGGCGACCGAACGGGTGTTTTTCCCGTTCGAGTCGATCGCCTATCCTGAGGAGCGAAGCGACGAAGGGTGCAGGCGACCGGAGTTGGCTTGTCGTCCCGAACGAGCGCAGCGAGGAGGGACCTTACGTCGGGCCGCCTCTGAATCGGAGGTTGCCCCCGAGCAGGATCCCTCCTCCCTTCGGTCGTCGGGATGACATAAGCGGGCGACGGGTGTTGGCATTGTCGTCCCGAGCGAGCGCAGCGACGAAGGTAAGCAGGCGGCCGAACGGGCGCTTTTTCCGTTCGAGTCGATCGCTTACCCTGAGGAACGCAGTGACGAAGGGCCCCTACGTCGAGCCACCTCTGAATCGGAGGCAGTCCCCGAGCAGGATCCCTCCTCCCTTCGGTCGTCGGGATGACATAAGCGGGCGACGGGTGTTGGCATTGTCGTCCCGAACGAGCGAAGCGAGGAGGTAAGCAGGCGACCGCGATGTCGATCGCTTACCCTGAGGAGCGCAGCGACGAAGGTAAGCAGGCGGCCGAACGGGCGCTTTTTCCGTTCGAGTCGATCGCTTACCCTGAGGAACGCAGTGACGAAGGGCCCTTACGTCGAGCCACCTCTGAATCGGAGGCTGCCCCCGAACAGGATCCCTCCTCCCTTCGGTCGTCGGGATGACCATAAGCAGGCGATGCGCTTCTTCGTCATTCGTCGTACGTCGCTGGGGCCGGGGGGGCATCGTACTGCTTCTTCCAGAAATAGTTCACGTGGCGTATCATGGCCTCCCAGGCCTTCTGCGGATTCCTGGTCCGCATGGCCTCCAGCACCCTCCAGTGTTCCCGGCGGTCGTCGTCGGGGAGGATGGTGTAGTGGAACTCGCGCTGCTCCACTATCTCGGCGCGAAGGGAGCCGAGCAGTCTCACCAGCAGCCTGTTGCCCGAGATCTCCATGATCGCGTTGTGAAACGCGTCGTGGACTTCGTTCAGGGACTCGCCCCGCTCCTCCCCGCGCAGTATGTACTCAAGGTGGTCAAGGTCGCCCGGCTCCGCGCGCTCGGTCGCCCAGTAGGCGGCCTGTCCCTCCAGAAGGCGGCGTATCTCCATCAGCTCGGTGTAGGATGAATCGGAGAAGATCTCGCCGGCGCGGGTTCCGTTAAGTATCCTGTCGGCGTCCTCCGACAGAAATGTGCCCTGGCCCGGGTGGGCCTGGAGGACACCCGAGTATGCGAGCGCCTTCAAGACCTCGCGTATGCACGCCCGGCTGACGCCGAACGTCTCGGCAAGGACCTTCTCCCCCGGCAGTTTGCTGCCAGGCGCCCAGTGGTTGTTCCTTATCGCCTCCACCATCTGCGCCATGACGTCGTCGTGGAGTGTTGACCTGTTCGCATGCTTGAGTACTATCGTGTTCGACCTCCCTGATTGATGAAAAAACCAAGGAACATTATACAGTATTTGCTGTGAGCATGTAAGACCGGGGCAACCTTTCGAGGATCGGATGCCCCGGTTCTCGGTCCCCGGCTCCTAGCGGCGGCATCCGCCTTCGGGGCTCTTTCGCGCGGCCTCCCTGGGTATTGTGTACTCGAAGTTGCCGTTGATCTCCGACTTGGTCTCCTTGCCGCCCGCGACTTCGAGCAGCAGGTCGTACAGGTTCGCGCCGGTCTCCTGGATCGAGGCCCCGTCGATCACGACCCCGGCGTTGAAGTCCGTTATGCTCTCCAGCCTGCGGAATGTATCCGGGTTGCCCGTCAGCTTTATCGACGGCATCACGGCGTTGCCCACAGGAGAGCCGCGCCCGGAGCTGAACGCGGTCACCACCGCGCCCTGCATGGCCAGCCCTGTTAGGTTGAACGGGTCGGGCCCCTGCGCGCGGTTGTCTATTACCCACAGACCGGGGCGAGGCATCTCCTCGCCCAGCTTGAGAACGCCCTGCACCTTCGACTCGCCCATCTTCTTGATGTTGCCCATGGACTTTTCGACCAGGGTCGTTATGCCGCCCGCCTTGTTGCCGGGCGTGGGGTTGACCTCCTCGATCCTCTGGCCGTATGTCTCGATGTATTCGGCGCGCAACTCGGAGATCATGTCCAGCACCTGGAGTCCCACCTCGCGCGACACCGCCCGCGAGGCCACTATGTGCTCGCTGCCGGGAAAGCCCGCCACCTCGGACATCAGGACGCTGCCGCCGTTCTCTATGACCAGGTCGCTCATCACCCCGATGACGGGATTGGCTGACAGAGCGGTGGTCCAGTCGGACCCGCCGCACTGCACGCCGACGACCAGGTCGGCCACGGAGCACGGGACGCGCTCCTGGGAGGCGCAGATCCCTTTCAGCTCCTGGACAATCTCGATGCCCCTCTTCTCGGCCTGCGGGGATCCTCCCTCCTTCTGGATCAGGATGGCCTCCACGGGCTTGCCAGCCGAGGCGATCGCTTTGCGGACGCCCTCGATATCGGTCTGCTCGCAGCCGAGTCCCACCAACAGCACCGCCCCGACGTTGGGGTTTCGCCCCGCGGCCGTCAACGCCAGCACGGTCCTGGCGTGGTCGTGCTCGAACTCTGTGCACCCCTGCTCGTGGACTATAGGGATTGTCTTCGTGGCCCTCGCGATCCTCTCGGCCACGGAGTTGGAGCAGGAGACCATGGATATCACCAGCACGTAGTTCCTTATGCCGACCCGTCCGTCGGTGCGCCTGTACGCCATAATTCCGGCCATTCGCCTCACCTCTTCCCCGCGCGGAATTCGCGCTCGTACTCGTTGCACAGACGGTCGGTGATGTCCTCCACGTTGTGCGAGTGCACATGGGCGCCTGGCTCTATGTCGCAGGAGGCGAGGCCGATGGTGACCGCGTACTTGACTATCTCCGCCCCGCGCGGAATGCGCGTCAGCGCGATCTTGTGCCCCGCCGGCACCGCGTCAACGGCCGTCAGGGAGCCGCCTGAGCAGATCAGCGAATCCCCAGGCTCGGTGTCCTGGGCGACCACGGCGACGTTGTCGTCCGCCTCTATTCTTATGGCTTTCTTCTCCATCATCGTCCACCCCCGGCCAGGGCGACGATCTCGTCGACCGTCATTCCCTCAAGTCCCATCTTCGCGAGGGTGCGCCCCTCCGTGAAGTAGTTCCTTCCGTTGAGAAGCCCGCATAGCTCCACCACGGCGTTCATCACCGGAGTGGCGACCCCGGCGGGCCAGGCCAGCTCCACCAGGGGGACCATGGAGTAGGGCGTGTCCTCCGTCAGGAAGCGGTGGTCGAGGGTCTTCGGGGCATCGGGCTTGCTGCCGCCGAAGGCCGGGTTGGCCATTATCACGGAGTGCAGGTCCGGGCCGTCAATCCCGTACTGGGCGCGGATCGTGTCGCGGGCGCCGGGGAGATCGAGGCCGAAGGCCCGCGCAACGGCGACCCTCTCCCTGTCCACGGCCTCCATCGCGCGGCACACAGCGGGTGGCATCCCGTCGTAGTAGAACCGAAAGTCGCCCTTCGTTCCCTCTATTCTGCCCGCGTTCATCAGCATGGGAACGCAGTGGAAGATCATGTTTACGTTGGCCATGCTGGTTTGGAGCACGTTCTCCCCCTTCTTCCAGGAGGTGCAGAAGGCACCCTGCATCGCGGCGTCCACACGGTCGTAGTCGCTGTCGGGGAACGCCGCCAGGGTCACGGGGTTCTTCACCCCGCGGACGTCCACGAGGCCGGGTTCCTTGGCAGTGCAAGCGTAGGGCAGGTTGTCGGTCTCCCCGACGAGCACGTCCTTGCCGATGCGGCGAAGCGCGTTCTTGATCCCGAACACGCCGTAGTTGCCGGGGGACAGCACCAGCGCCTGCCCGTCCCGGAAGTGGGGGAGGGCGAGCTCGAAGAAGGCCTCCTGTGCGTAGGAGGGGGCGGTGAAGTAGACCAGCTCGGCGTTCGAAAGCGCCTCGGCGACGTCGGTCGTGACCGAGGCCAGTATGCCTGCGCCGCATATCTTGTTGGTCAGCTCAATCGTGTTCCCGCGGGCGCGGATCGCCTCCGCCACCTGCGAGAAGGCCGGGTGCTCGTAAAGGACGACCTCGTGCCCGCGAAGAGCCAGGTCCCCGGCCAGCGCCTGTCCTCCGTTGCCTGCGGCCATCACGGTGATTCTTTTCATAGAGTCCTCTCCTTCCGATCGAGGGCGGCGGGGGGCCGCGCTGCGGCGGCCCCCCGGGTCCCGGCCTGATCTACTCCAGAACGAACGTGGAGACTATCTCATCGTAGGCCTTGTCGCCCACGACCTTCTTGAACTCTCCCCATGACACTTCGCGCCCGATCCTGGCGAACTCCTTGAGCTGCTCGTCGGTGGGGCGGTACACAACCGTTCCGGCCTGCTCCATGAGGTCCACGTAGTGATCCTGGTCGGTTACGGCCTTGACCCAGCGGCGCTCCTCGAGCTCTCTGGCCTTCTCGTCGAGCAGCTTGCGGTCGGCCTCGGAGAGCGACTCGTAAAGCTCGAGGTTGATGGTGAAGGGCCAGCACTCGAAGTGCGTGTTAGCGGCTATGTAGCACTTCATGAGGTCCTGGAAGGAGACGTGGTAGTTCTCCGCTCCGCCGCCGAAGATCCCGTCGACTATGCCGGTCTGGGCGGCGGTGAAGAACTCGGCGAACGGAAGCGGGGTGGCCATGTAGCCGAATGCGTCCGCGAGGGCCTCCCATGTCTTCATCGTGGGCACGCGCACCTTGAGGTTCTTGGGCGACGTGGGGTTGAGGGGCTCGGCCGGCTCCTTGAGCAGGCCTATGCCGCCGAAGTAGACCGGCCAGTAGGCGAGCACCTTGATGTTCTGCTTCTCGTACAGCTTGGCGACGTAGTCGGCGAAGGGAGTGCCGGAGGCGTAGTTTTTCTTCGCCAGCTCGTAGTTGGGCACGACGTACTGCAGGGTGTAGGCCAGCAGCTTCTTGTCGACGTTGGTGGCGGCGGACATGATGCCCATCTCGACCGAGCCGATGCCGATCTTTTCCTGCACGACCGTGTAGTCGCCAAGCTGGTTGGCGCCGTAGACCTGGATGTCTATGCGGCCGTCGGTGGCCTTGCGCATCTCGTCGGCGAACCAGGTGATCTCCTTGTCGATCTCCGAGCCGGCCGGTCGAATGTGGGCCACCTTCCAGACGTAGGATTTTTCCTCGGCGAAAGCGCCTCCCGCCAGGAACAGGCAGCCTAGGACGACTGCCAGGGCGCAAAGTGCGGCAAACTTTTTCATTAGAGAACCCTCCTTGATCGATATCATGCCTGCTGCTTACCTCGGCATTTCAGACGGAACACGCGCTACCGGGCGAACCGAATCTCGTTGCTAGCCGGCCATCACCACCTTTCCGTCTCGAGACAGGATTTACAGGAAGCCCATCATCCTCGGCAGGGTCAGCGAGAGCGCGGGCCAGTAGGTGGTCAGAATCATCACCGGCACGTACCCCAGCAGGAATATGCCGAGCGGGGGCAGTATGTCGAGAAACTCGACCTTGCCTATGCGCATCCCCAGGTAGAGCAGGCTCGCGTAAGGCGGTGTGAGGCTGCCTATCGCGAGGTTGACGCAGAAAATAGCCGCGTACTGTATCGGGTGAAGGCCGATGGCCTGCGCCAGCGGCATCAGCAGCGGGGCGACCAGTATGATGCCGGTGACGTCGTTGACGATCATGCCGACGAACAGCAGCAGCAGGTTGATCAGGATCAGTATCATGACCCTGTTCGAGGTGAGGCTGAACACCGCCTTGACGATAAGCTGCGGTATCTGCAGCACGACGTAGGTCTGGCTCAGCATCATGCTGCACATGATCATTATCATGATCGAGCCGGTGGAGACCCCCGAATCCTTGGTCACCGACATGAAGGTCCTCGGCGTCAGCCCCTTGTAGACGAGGAACCCCACGGGAACGGAGTAGATCACCGCCGCTGCCGCGGCCTCGGTCGGGGTCATGACCCCGCCGTATATCCCGCCGAGGATGAGCACGGGCATGAACAGCGCGGGCAGGGCTTTCCACCCCTTTGAGACCGCTTGGTTGAACTTCTCCCTGCCTGTGATCGCGGGCGGGATCACCAGCGGGAACTTCCTCGCGTAGACCAGGTTTATCGCGCAGAAGATGGCGGTGGTGAGCAGGCCCGGCCCCACGGTGGACAGGAAGCAGGCCAGCACGCTGGTGCCCGTTACCCAGCCGAATATGATCATCGGCGTGCTCGGTGGTATAAGCACCCCCAGTATCGAGGAGGATGTCACCAGCGCCGTGGCGAACGGTCGTGGATAGCCGCGCTTCACCATCTCCGGGATCAGCATGTTGCCGGTGGCGGCAACTCCTGTAAAGGCGCTGCCCGAGATGGCCCCGATCAGGGCGCATGTCACCGTGGCCACGACGCCCAATCCGCCCCGGATCCGCCCCACGAACACGTCCACGAAGTCTAGAAGGTACTTGGCGATGCCGCTCTCGCTCATCAGGGAGCCGGCGTATATGAACAGCGGGATGCAGAGCAGCGCGGGGCTGAGGATCTGCTGAAGCCCCCACAGCATCATCCCCTTCATCGTGACCCCGCCCGCGAGGCTCATGTAGAACAGGGCCCCGCTGAAGCACAGGGCCAGGGGAACGCCCATGGAGAGCAGTCCCATGAGTATGAAAAGGGAGATAATCGAAACAGTCACCATGTCAGGCTCTCTCCTCTCCTTTGCCTGTCGCCAGGTCGGGCGGCGTGTTCCGGAACAGTCGCACGTACTCCATGAACTCGACCGCCGTGTACAGCAGCATGAGCGCGAAGCAGACGAACACCGCCGCCTCCGTGTAGATCATCGGGATGAAGAGGGTGTCGCTGGTCTTCTCGACCCTCAGAGAGTACTTCAGGAAGTCGTACCCCCAGTATGTGAGCCACATCAGTATGCCTGCCCCGACGAGAGCCGCCAGGGCGCGAAGAAAGTAGATCTGCCTGCGCCTGCGCAGAAAGATCTCCAGCACGCGCGCTATGAGCTGGTTCTGCTCCGACGAGGCCTTGACGGCGGCCGCCAGGTACAGCCAGGTCGTCGGGAACAGGCACAGCTCCTCTATCCCCATGAGAGGCGCGTGGAACACGTAGCGAAGCAGGACCTGCACGAACACGAGGAGCGCAATGCCCACAATGCTGAGCGCTATGATGCAGTCAAGCAGCTTGTCCAGCGGCGCCAGCACCCGCCTTGGCAAAAACTGCCGCGTTTCCATCCCGGATCACCCTTTCGGCCCGAAATCGAATTTCGGTGATTTGTCGTGGTCGCGACGCGCTAGCCGCGCCCCTTTGCCCTCTCCCGCTCTATGATGATGCGCGCCATCACCGTGGCGGTGGCGGTCATCCCCTCCTGTGCCGTGCGCCCTATGGCTGCCATGGACTCGTCGGCGCCGTCGCACACCAGGCCGTCGCCGCTCGGCACCACGTAGCCGTCTAGCGCCAGCATCGCCGACTCCACAGCCATGCCGGCCGCGGCGGAGAGCTTGAGCGCGCAGCCGTACTTGGCGCCGTCGCAGACGATACCGGTGAGGCTGCCGGCCATGTTCTGGATGGAGCGGTCCGCGCACTCCAGGTCCCCCCCGAGGAGCATCGAGGCCCCCGCCGCCACTCCGATCCCGGCGGCGATGGCGCACGCGCATATCGCGGACAGCCTGCCTATGCGGCTCTTCATCAGGATCGTCAACAGGTAGCTCAGGGCGATCGCTCGCAGCATCTCCTCCTCGCTCCTGCCGAGCTCGGAGGCCATGACGACCAGCGGAAGCATCGCGGTTATCCCCACGTTGCCGCTCGTGGCGCAGCTCATGGCCGACAGCCCCAGGCCTCCCATGCGGGCGTCCGACGCGGCCGCAGTGTACGACTTAACCCTGGCGATCAGGCCGCCGCCGGTCATGGCGCGGTAGGCCACGCCGAACCCGGCGCCGACCCCCTCCTTCAGGCCCGCCTCCGCCAGGGCGCGGTTAAGGTCGACCCCCTCCCTGAGGAAGGCGATGTCGGAGAGCGGGACGTTCGAGGCGAACCTCCACAGGTCCGCCAGCCGGTACTTCAGGATCGCGTCCTTGGAGTAGTCGAACGTCGTCCCCTCCAGCGAGGCGCGCTCGTCCAGCAGGACCTTGCCGTTAGCCTCCAGGTATACGACGTTCGTGTGTGTCTTCGCCACTATCGCCCTGCCGACGCCCTTCTCGGTCTCGACCTCGGCCTCAATCCGAAGGCCTATCCCGGTGTACTCCCAGAAGATGTCCACCTCGACGTTCTTCATGAACTCGACGGCCCGCCTCTCCTCCTCCGGAGTGACCTTGTTCAGCACCTCGAGCCCCGCGGACGAGTCGCCCGCCACCGCTCCAAGGGCCACCGAGATGTCGATTCCCATGCGATCCGTGCCGGGGATGCCGACGCTAAGGCTGTTCTTGTAGGAGTCCTTGTCCATCCTCACCACCGCGCGGCGCGCCGTCCCACCAACCGCGTCGCGGGCGGCGGCGGCCGCGAAAGCTATCGACACCGGCCCGGTGCACCCCAGTGCGGGCTTTACTTCTTTCTTTAGAATCTCAAGAAGCTCGTTCATTGCTCGCCGTTCCCCTCGTCCTAGTACTCGACGAACGAGTACGATCCGCCGATGCCCTTGTCCCTCGCCCTCTCCCAGGCCAGGGTGGCCACCGACACGTCCATCGCCCCGGTGCCTATCGGCACGCATATCGTGCGCTCGTCGGCGGACACAAGACCCTTTTTCTTTCCCGCGGCGAGTTCCCCGATCGTGGCGTACAGATCCTCCTCCTTGAGCCTGCCGCTGGAGCCGTGCTTGGCGAGAGCGCCCCTGTGCAGCGCCTGCCCCGCGTGGTCGACGACGATCTTGTCCGCTTTCTCGATGCACTCGTCGGAGCACTCCTGGTAGGACCCCATCGGGAAGAGTATCATGCCCGGCTTGAACCACTCGTACAGGAAGAACTCGTCCTTCGACTGGGTGACGCAAACCGCGATGTCCCCGTCCGCAGCCTCCGCAGGATTTGAGGCGATGTTTATCCTGCCCTTGACGAAGGACTTCATGTCCTCGGCGTACCGCTCCGACGCGGCCCTGTTCACGTCGTACACCGTGACCTCGGAGATGTCGAAAAGCTCGGCTATCGCCATCGTCTGGGTGTGACCCTGCATCCCGGCGCCGTACAGGCCGAGGCGGATCTCCTTCCCCCTGCTGTACATGTACTTCAGGGCCACAGCAGTCTGGGCGCCGGTGCGCATGTTCGTGATGAACGCGCCGTCCATCACCGCCCTGAAGTTACCCAGCCTGGGATCGATTAGCAGGATCATCGACGTGATGTAGGGCAGCCCCTGGGCCTTCCTCTCTCCCAGGAAACCCCCCGCCCATTTGATCCCCGCGCTGTCGTTCCAGCCGATGTAGGCCGGCATCGCGTTCATGAAGCCGCTGTAGGGAGGGTAGGGTGCGACCTCGCCAAGGTCCAGGTTCACCTTGGTCGGGTTGACGACGGTCCCCTCGCCCATCCCCTTGAAGGTTTTGTCGACGCACTCCACGACGTCCCTCATGGTGACGACGGACTGGATCTCCTTCTGACTGAGCAGCATAGTCTCCACTTTCACGTCCTTCATCCCTTTCCGTAACAAGATAGATTCGAAGCTCGAGCCGTCTAGCCGACGGCTATGCAGAATATCTGAATGTCCGACATTTGGATGATAGCATCAGAAAACCAAAAAAGTCAATATGATTTGCGGCGTTCCGACAGCATGTCGCCGATAACGTATATTATCATAATAGAGCGAATAGGGGAACGAGGCGCGGAAAGCGTTGGCGAGGGTGTGGTGATAGAAAAGCGTCGTCCCGACGACCGCTGTGGAAGGCGGCATGCTTCTGGACCCAGGCGGGCGACGGGCGTATGCACTGTCGTCCCGAGCGAGCGCAGCGACGAAGGTAAGCAGGCGGCCGAACGGGCGCTTTTTCCGTTCGAGTCGATCGCTTACCCTGAGGAACGCAGTGACGAAGGGCCCCTACGTCGGGCCGCCTCTGAATCGGAGGCTACCCCCGATCAGGATCCCTCCTCCCTTCGGTCGTCGGGATGACATAAGCAGGCGACGTGCGTTGGCATTGTCGTCCCGAACGAGCGTAGCGAGGAGGTAAGCAGGCGACCGAACGGAGGTCTTTCCCGTTCGTGTCGATCGCTTACCCTGAGGAGCGCAGCGACGAAGGGACCCTGCGGTGTGCCGCCTCTTAATCGGAGGCCGTCCCCTCCTGCCCGATGTGGAAAGTACTCAAGGGCGTGCCGCCCAGGCGAAGAAACGAGGAGGAGAAACCTGGCCTTGCGCCGAGGGATTACAGGTTACCTCCTTACTTTATTACGATCCGAAAAGCTCCGCGTGGCTTCCAAGGCGCACGAGAGTGAGAACATTATCCCGTAGAAAATAGAGCAGCAGGAGATCGGGAGCGAGGTGGCACTCTCTGTGTCCGCGCCAGTTTCCCCCGAGCGAGTGATCGCGATACGGCGGATCGAGCTGTTCGCCCATCGCCAGAGCGGAGACGACACTCCAAAGTTATTTCTTGAGGATGTATCGCGATGGCCCCTTGATCTCCCGTTTGAGGTCGCGCTTGAAGGCCGCTGTCTGCCTAACGGATCGCATCCAGTTCGGCCTTCAGATCGTCCAATGACAGCTCTTCCACCGTGCCGGACTCGGCCTCCCGCATGGCGGCCAGGGTCTCTTCCGGCAGGGCAAGTCCGAAGGGAAGTCCGCCCGTGTTTATTGTCTGTCGGTAAAACAGGCGAATGGCCTCTGTAGGAGTGAGCCCGCATCTCCTGAAGATACTCTCTGCCAGTTCTTTGTCGCGAGCGGCAAGCCGGACATTGACACTTCGGTAACCGGGGCGTTTGGTTTTCGCAGGGTGCAAACCCATTGAAACACCTCCTTCGTAAAGAAGGATAACGCCAATGGCGTTATATGTCAAAAGACCGCGCGAGACATTCAGCGAAGTGATGAAGGATCCTGGCAGAGAGCCACCCCCGATCGGGATCCCTCCTCCCTTCGGTCGTCGGGATGACATAAGTAGGGGACGGGAGTTGGTATTGTCGTCCCGAACGAGCGCAGTGACGAAGGTAAGCAGGCGACCGAACGGGCGCTTTTTCCGTTCGAGTCGATCGCTTACCCTGAGGAACGCAGTGACGAAGGGCCCCTGCGTTGTGCCGTCTCAGAATCGGAGGCCGCCTCCGAGCAGATCCCTCCTCCCTTCAGTCGCCTGGTCGCCTCTCCTTCGACAGTCGGGACAGCCGAGGCAAAAAGCGCCGCTCGGGCTGTGCTGTGCGGCGCGTCCTCCGGGTTTTTTCGGCGCCTGTGACTACTTTTTCTTCAGCTCCTCGAAGGCCTTCGCCGCCCTGCTCCGGGCGAGCTCGATCTCCGCCTCCGAGAGCTTCCTGGAGCTCGGGTCCCCCTTCCCCTCGAGCTTGTCGATTTCCGACTGTGCGTACTCCAGACCGTTCAGACGGGCCAGATAGTACCAGAAATACGCCTCTGAATAGCTCTGCGGGACTCCGTCGCCGTCCCGGTACCGCGCGCCCAGAATATATAGAAGCGCGAGTCATCGGTCCCAGAACCCGGAGTCGTGTCGGCATAGAACGTCGCCTCCCGTTGTGATCCAGTCGGCGGAACAAGCGGGCTACGGCGGCTAGGGGCCGGGAGTCGGGGTTCCGACGCCGATCTTCGCCACGAAGGCGTCTACGTCGCCGTTGTGCGTCTGGCCCGGCCCGACCGTCACGGGGAAGGTCCTCTCGCCGGACCACGTATCCCCCGTCACGTAGGCGTTGCCCGAGTCGTCAACCGCGATGCCTTCGCCGCAATCAAAATTCGAGCCGCCGATGTAGCCGCAGTAGACGAGTTTCTTTCCGGAGGCTTTTATCTTCGCGACGAAGGCGTCTACGTCGCCGCCGTTGTGCTTCATGTACGGCCCGATCTTCACGGGGAAGGTCGCCTCGTTGGAACGTGCGTACCCCGTCACGTAGGCGTTGCCCGAACCGTCCACTGCGATGCCTCTGCCGGTATCATAACCCTCGCCGCCAATATAGCCGCAGTAGACGAGTTTCTTTCCGGAGGCTTTCACCTTCGCAACGAAGGCGTCGCCACCGCCGTTGTGCGTCAGATCCGGCCCGGCCTTCACGGGGAAGGTCGCCTCCGTGGAACTTGTCGATCCCGTCACGTAGGCGTTCCCCGAGCCGTCCACCGCGATGCCCCTGCCTTCATCATTATCCGCGCCGCCGATGTAGCCGCAGTAGACGAGTTTCTTTCCGGAGGCTTTCACCTTCGCGACGAAGGCGTCGTTGTCGCCGCCGTTGTGCGTCAGATCCGGCCCTACCTTCACGGGGAAGGTCGCCTCCGTGGAGCTTGTCGATCCCGTAACGTAGGCGTTCCCCGAGCCGTCCACCGCGATGCCCCTGCCCGATTCATTGGCCGAGCCGCCGATGTAGCCGCAGTAGACGAGTTTCTTTCCGGAGGCTTTCACCTTCGCAACGAAGGCGTCTGCGCAGCCGTAGCCGTTGTACGTCTGATCCGGCCCGACCTTCACGGGGAAGGTCGTCTCGTCGGACCTTGTACTCCCCGTCACGTAGGCGTTGCCCGATCCGTCCACAGCGATGCCGTTTCCATAATCATCATCCGAGCCGCCTATGTAGCCGCAGTAGACCAGCTCCGTCCCAGCGGCGTTCACCTTAGCCACGAAGGCGTCGCCGAAGTAGCTTCCGCCGCCGTTGTACGTCAGGTCCGGGCCGACAGTCACGGGGAAGGTAGTCTCGTCGGACTCCGTATTCCCCGTCACATAGGCGTTGCCCGAGCCGTCCACAGCGATGCCGGTGCCCTCATCATGGCCCGAGCCGCCTATGTAGCCGCAGTAGACGAGTTTCTTTCCGGAGGCGCTTATCTTCGCTACGAAGGCGTCGCAGTCGCCGTTGTAAGTCAGATCCGGCCCGACCGTCACGGGGAAGTCTCTGGAATACGTTTGCCCGGTCACATAGGCGTTGCCCGAGCCGTCCACCGCGATGTCGTTGCCCTTATCCTCGCCCGAGCCCCCGATGAACCCGCAGTAGACCAGCACCACCGGGTCGATCACCAGCTCCCTCGCAGGGTCGTAGCCTTCCACTAAGAAGCCGTAGTCGAGGGGAGCGTCGAGTGAACCGCTTCCGACCTCGCTCCGGCCGAGGGAATAGGAGACGTTCACGGGGACTCGACCCTCCTCCGTCTCCTGCCAGGAGACCGGCGCGTCGTCGCGCAGTACCCTGGCGGCGGTGACTATCTCGAGTCCTCCCTCCCCGTTTACATCAAGACGCTCCGCTCCCCGATAGGCGAGGCGGATACTGTTCGGATCCGCGCCGGGGCGGACGACGAAGCGGTACTTCAGGCGGCTCGCGTCGCCGTCGTACATGAGGTCGATGCCCGGCCAGAGGTCCCTGTAGACGATGCTGTTGTAGGTGGGCACTCCCGAACGGTGCTCGCTCTCCGGTCCCTTGAAGTAGGAGATCACGGTCTCGGCGGGTTTTTCACCCTCGGGGCGGACTCGCCCGGCGCCCAAAAAGTCGAGCTTCAGGGTCCAGCGCTCGCGGGACTCCTCTCCCGGTCTTTCTCTCCCTTTCAGACTGGAGGAGATTCGGCGCGACGCGGGGTCCTCTCCTCCTGCTTTCTCGTACCCAGTATCCGTAGGCATGGCAAGGGAGAAGGCGAGCCCTTCGGGGGTGAAGTAGAGGGTCTTGTCGCTTCCCTTAACGGTGAAGGCGACCTCCGGGTCCGTCTGTCCCCCGTTCTCCTCGAAGAGCAGCGGGAACCTGCCGTAGCCGGCATCTAGCCGGGCTTTGGCCTTCTCCACTTTGGCCGTATCCTCGACGGAGGAGGCCGGCAGAGGACCGCCCCTGGTTTGCTCGCCCTGCAAGTCGGCTGTTCTTTTGTACACCCTCGAGGCGAACTGAGAGATAGCGTTCTCTCTGTCGAAGCTGGTTTTGAGCATCTCGCCTCTCAGGAAGGCTTCGGAGGAGAGAGCAGGGAGCATGAAAGCGAGGGAGAGGAGCAGAACCACCCAACCCCTCCGGAAGCCGCTTGCGCCGTTAGACTGCTTTTTCATTTGAATCCCTCCTTCATAGATGACGATTCAACGCGCGAAGGTCGTCGAAGACCGTCGCGCGTCCCCGCCGGCGACCTGTCCCAAGAACGGGAGGGCGCCTGCGCCTTTCAACGTTGCGATAGAACAGAATCACTAATCGCGCAATTGCATTATATCACCGGAGAGCGGTTTGGCAAGGCAGTTTGTTTCTTGAGATCCCTCCTCCCTTCGGTCGTCGGGATGACCATAAGCGGGGGACCGAACGGGCGCTTTCCCGTTCGAGGTCGATCGCTTAGGCGGCGTGCGCCTGCCCGCCGAGGCGGAAAGCGGGAGGGGCGGCCTCAATGCCGAACCCCTCCCGCTGTCGTCTCGTTTCCGTCGAGTTGCCTGCTACGACTCGATCGCTACTTTCTTCATCCTCTCCGTCTGCGCCCGCTCCGCTACCTCGACTGTCAGCACGCCGTTCTTGAAGCTCGCCTTGGCGCTGTCCGGGTCCACCTCGACCGGGAACTGGATTGAGCGCGACACCGAGCCGAAGTAGCGCTCGCAGCGAAGCACGTCTCCCTGCTCGACCGACTTCTCGTCGCACTTCTCGGCCTTGAGCTCCAGTCTGTCCTCGAAGACGTTCAGGTCGACCTTGGACGGGTCCACGCCGGGAAGCTCGAACTCGGCGAAGACCTTTCCGTCCTTGCGGTAGAAGTCTGCTCTCGGGACCGCCAGGACCCTCTCGGCGTCGGCCGGGTAGCCGACGTCCGACGTGAAGTCCCCGAATACCCTCATCATGTCGCGCATCATCCTGTCGACCGATGGAAACACGTTGAGAGGCGCGGCCTCGTCGCTCGGCCTTATGGCCAAAAATCTGCGTGTCATGTGCAACACCCCCGATTTGTTTGATCTATACTGACCTATGTGCCACTATTATATATGTCAGTAATGGTCAAACAACGTCCGAGGATCCGGGTTGCAGTTGAATAGTGGATAATATCGCCTGTTCTCTTCGATATTCTCCACTATTCTCATGATATACCGTTTTCGCGTCGTCCCGACCCTACTTGATCTCCTTCAGCGCGGCCAGGGCAGCCTCGTAGTCGGGCTCGGCTATCTGCTCGGGGACTATCTGCACGTAGCGGATCACGTCCTGCTTGTCCACTATGAAGATGGAGCGGGCCAGCAGGCGCAGCTCCTTCATCAGGACGCCCCAGTTCGTGCCGAAGGAGGCGTCCCTGTGGTCCGACAGGGCGATGGCGTTCTTTATCCCTCCCGTGGCGCAGAAGCGGGCTATGGCGAACGGCAGGTCCATGGATATGTTGAGCACCACGACGTCATTGGGCTGCTTGGCGGCGTCCTCGTTGAACCAGTGGATCTGGAGGTCGCACACCGGGGTGTCCAGCGAGGGCGTCACCGAGATCACCTTGATTTTCCCGGCGAAGTCCTTGAGGGTCTTCGGCGCAAGCGTCCCATCCAGGACCAGGAAGTCGGGGGCCTTGTCACCGGGATGCAGCCCGGGTCCGACCAGCGTCATCGGGTTGCCCTTCATGGTCGTTATTCCTCTTCTCTCCATTGTTACATCACCTCCAGCATAATTTTCAAGGCTATTTTATCACAGGACGGGTCCTTCGCCGGGCATCTTGCCGGGGTTGAGGATTCCCATAGGGTCGAACGCCCTCTTGATCCCCCGCATGATCTCGAGCTCCTCCGGTGACTTGGAGCGCAGGAAGATAGGCATCTTCACGTAGCCGACCCCGTGTTCGCCGCTCCCCGCCCCGCCCAGGCGCAGCGCCGCGGCTGTCAGGTCGTCGTAGTACGCCTCGGCGCAATCGGTCCACTCCTCGGGGGTCATACCCTCCGGCTTGAACACGGTCGGGTGGAGGTTGCCGTCCGCGACGTGGCCCAGGATGGCGACGACAATGCCGCGCTCCGACGCAGCCCTTCGTATCTCGCCCACCATCTCCGGGACGGCCGACAGGGGCACGACTATGTCGCCGCTGAGCGAGCAGTAGGGGTCGCGGGCCCTCATGGCCTCGGTGATGTTCTGGCGCAGGCCCCACACCGCGGCGGACTCGGTCCTGCTCTCCGCGACGAAGACCTCCGTCGCGCCGTTGTCGAGGCACAGGGTCCCCGCCCTCTCGCAGTCGTCGTCCAGTCGCTCCTCCGAGTCCCCCTCCAGCTGCACCAGCAGGTAGGCGTCCGTGCTGTCCTGGCAGGGGAGAGGCGCGTTGGCGTGGCTGGCGGCCATGTCGGCGGAGACCCTGTCGAGCAGCTCGCAGGAGACGACGGGGAGTCCGGCCCGGACGACCTTCGCCACCGCCGCCACCGCCGAGTCGAGCTCCGCGAAGGCGGCCAGCAGGTTGATGGTCCTGCCCGGCAGGGGCTCGAGGTTGACCGTGACCCTGGTCACCACGCCCAGGGTCCCCTCGGATCCTATGACGAGGTGCATCAGGCTGTACCCCCAGGTCTCCTTGCGGATGCGCCCGCCGAGGTCCAGCACGCTCCCGGAGGGGAGCACGACCTCCAGCCCCAGAATGTGGCGGCGCGTGCTGCCGTAGCGGATGACCCTGCCTCCCCCGGCGTTGGTCGCGACGTTCCCGGCTATGAAGCTGGTCTCCGTGCTCATCGGGTAGCCGGCGTACAGGAAGCCGCGAGCGGCCGCGGCCTTGCACAGGTCGTTGGTGACCACGCCGGGCTCGACCACCGCGACGCGGTTGACCGGGTCTATCTCCAGTATTCGGTTCATCCTCTCCATCGAGAGGACTATTCCTCCGCGCAGGGGCACCGCCGCCCCAGCCAGCCCGCTGCCCGCCCCCCTGGGGGTGACGGGGACGCAGTGTCTCGTCGCTATCCTCATCACGGCGGACACGTGCTCGGTGGACTCCACCTTCACAACCGCCTCCGGCATCGAGGTGTACATGATCCCGGCCTCGTCGGAGGCGTAGCTTTCGAGGGCGTCGGCGTCTTCTGCGACGACGTTCCCGGCCCCGACCGCCTCCCTCAGCTCCGCCAGGATTTCGGGCGTGATCCGGTTGAACCTCTCGCTCATGATCTCAGCCTCCCGATCAGGGCGGGGACGACCTCCAGCGCGTCGCCCACTATCCCGAGGTCAGCCACGCGGAAGATGGCGGCCTCCGGGTCCGTGTTTATCGCTATCACCGTGTCGGAGGCCGACATCCCGGCCAGGTGCTGCACCGCCCCGGAGATCCCGCACGCGATGTAGACCTTCGGCGTCACGGACTTGCCCGACAGCCCCACCTGCGACGAGTAGGGCGCCCAGTTCATGTCCACCGCCGCCCGCGACGCCCCGACGGAGCCGCCCAGCAGCGCGGCCAGCTCCTCCAGCATCGCGAAGTTGCGCGCGCCCTTCATGCCCCTGCCGCCGGAGACTATCACCTCCGCGTCCTGCAGAGGCGCGCCGACCTTCTTCTCCGGCAGGAACTCCAGCAGCCTCATGACCGAGGAGACGTCCGGGGTCTCCTCGACGATCCTCCCGGTGCGCGATCGGTCCTCGGGGAGCGGCCTCCTGGACCGCGGGCGGACGGTGCACATCTGGGGGCGGCCGAGCGGTGTCCTGATGTCCGCCATGACGTTCCCGCCTATGGCGGGGCGGGTCTGGAGCAGCAGGCGCTCGTCTGTCTCGATGGACAGTTCCGTGCAGTCCGCGGTCAGCCCCGTGTCCGCGTCGACGAAGAGCAGGGGCATCAGCGCGCGGCCGGTGGACGTGGCCGAGGCTATCAGTATCTCCGGCCTGTGCCTGCTCACCAGGTCCCCGAGGACCCTCGCGAAGCTGTCCGGCAGGAAGTCGGCCAGCTCCGGCGAGTCCACCACGTACACCTGGTCCGCACCGTGCGCCACAAGCCCCTCCGCCTGTCCTGCCACCCCGTGCCCCATAAGCACGGCAGAAAGCGGAGTCCCCAGGACGTCGGCCAGGTCCCGTCCCCAGGCCAGCAGTTCGTAGGAGACCTGGTGCACAAGGCCGCCGCGCACCTCCGAGAGAGTCCAGACGCCGCCCGACTCGATCATGCCCGTTCGCCCCCTCTCGCGATCCCGCGGCTCTCCAGCACCCCCAGGATCTCGTCCAGCGCCGCGTCCAGGCCGTCCTTCGCCGACAATACCCTGCCCTTTCGGACGACGTGCGGGTAGGAGACCCTGACCACCCTGGTCGGGGAGCCCGCCAGACCCAGCCTGTCGTCGGAGATGTCCAGCTCCGCGGCCCCGACGACAGGGATCTCCGCCCTCCGCGCCCTCATCCTGCCTCCCAGAGTGCACAGCCGAGGGACGTTGATCTCCTTCACCACCGACAGCATCGCCGGCAGGGGGGCCTCCACCCGCTCGTGCCCCCCCTCCACCGCGCGACGGACGACTATCCTGCCGTCGCCGACCGACTCCACGGCGCTGACGAAGGCGAGGGGCGACATGCCCAGGATGCGCCCGACGGCCGGGCCGACCTGGCCGGTCTCTCCGTCCGTGGCTCGCTCGCCCGACAGCACCAGGTCGAACGCCCCCTCGCGGCGCAGCCCGGAGGCCAGCGTCCTGGCGGTGGCCAGCGTGTCCGACCCGGCGAACTTCGCGTCCGACAGCAGCACCCCCCGGTCGCACCCCATCGCCAGTGCCGACCTCAAGGCCTTCGCCGCCCGGGGCGGCCCCATCGAGAGCGCCACAATCTCGCTGGCGCCGAATCGCTCCCTCAGGCGGACCGCCTCCTCCACCGCGTGGAGGTCGAGCGGGTTCAGCTCCGCCTCGACCCCCTCCCGTATCATGGTCCCGGTCGCGTCGTCTATCCTGACGTCCTCCGTGGCGGGGACCTGCTTGACAAGAACAGCCACTCGCACCGCGCGCACCTCCCGAAATAGTTGGGGACGCACACTATGATAGCCTCTGCGGCGGGCAAAGCAACCCCGCCGCAGCCCGTCGGGACGCTCCCGGCGCTTCTACCTGAACTGCTCGTCCAGCCAGTCGAGCGCCACGGCCCACGACAGCGGCATGTTGTCGAGCTGGCAGTGCAGGTTCGCGCCGCTCTCCTCGTGGAAGATATATATGGAGGCCGCCGGGGCCAGCTCTCCGAAGCGCCTGGCCTGGGAGACGGGTATGGCCCCCTCGGACTCGCTTACCATCCCCAGGGCGGGCATCGACAGCGAGCGGAGCTGGTCGGCGGTCAGACTGTACTCCCTGAATCCCTCTATGGCCGCCCTGACCGACGGATGCCCGTAGCGCACGCACAGGTTCAGCAGCGAGGTCCGGAACTTGGCGGGCATCTGCTCGTCGCTCATGCCGCGGATCTCGTCCGCGGTCAGGTCCTCGGCCTGGAACATGGCCATCACCTGGGGCCCCAGCACGCCGGAGAAGTACTCGTACATGTCTATGACCGGGGAGTTCGCTATCACTGCCCCCAGCCTGTCGTCCCTCGCGGCTCCGGACAGGACGAAGTACCCGCCCAGGCTGGCCCCGTACAGGCCCACCTTGGCCGGGTGGACCTCCGGCCGGGCCAGGACGAAGTCCATCACCGCCCTGATCGTCGGCCCAAGATCCGGCACGAAGGTGGAGGAGGGGTGGAAGCGCCGCTTGCCCGCCTGGCCGGGCCCCTCGAACAGCAGCACGTTGTAGCCGCGCTCGAGCGCCGCCCTCCCGACCGCGAAGTACATCTCCTCCGCGGTGCCGTCGAAGCCGCTCTGGGCCACGAGGGTCTTTCGCCTGCTCGTCCCCTTGGCCGGGGAGATGAAGTACCCCGGCAGGAAGTCGTCGTCGCCGAAGGGTATCGTCACGCTCTCGGTCTTCCACGTCGAAAGCTGCATCCCCCTCAGGAACAGGTCCCGGCACTTCATGCCCAGCTCCGCGGTCTCCGGCGCGACGGAGTCGCCGTAGTACTCCGCCGCCCTGTAGTAGGACGAGGCCCGCATGAAGCTCTCCATCGCGCTCGCCTTGTGACCCCGTTCGAGCCTGGCCTCCCCGTCCGCCTCCATGCGCCTTGCGAGAGCCGCGAAGGCCGCCGTCCACGAGGCCGGGTCCCCGTCCTTTATCCCCTTCGCCGCGGTCAGTATCTCTCCGACCGCGCCTCCCCCGGCGGCGTCCGCGCCGAGGCTCCTGACGAGCTGGAAGTCCATCTCCGTGTCCTTGAACCAGGACAGGTTCACGCTGCCCCGGGACAGCATCTGCTCCGTCGTCTGGGCGCACGCGCGGCCGCGCGGGCAGAGAGCGACGCACAGCAGAGCCAGTGCCAGCACAAGTATTCCCCTCAACATTCAAAGCACCTCCGATTCTTCGTCATGACAGGGCCCCCGACAGCCAGTGGTCGATCAGCCTGCGCGAGATGCTTATCGAGGGCGGGATCTCCGGCATATCCTCCGGCGTGAACCACCCAGCGTCCCCGATCTCGACCCCGTCCGGCATCAACTCCCCCTCGGCCCATCGCGCGGTGAAGCCCAGCATCAGCGAGTGAGGGAAGGGCCAGGGCTGGCTGCCGAAGTACCTGATGTCCCTCACCCTGATCCCCACCTCCTCGAACAGCTCGCGCTCCACGGCCTCCTCAAGGCTCTCTCCAGGCTCCACGAATCCGGCCAGCACGCTGTACCTGCCGCTGGGGAATCGCGTCCCGTGCGCCAGCAGCAGCTTCCCGTCGCGCACCACCGCGACAATCACCGCCGGGCTCAGCACCGGGTAGGACACGTAGTCGCACTCCGGGCAGCCGTACGCTCTCCCCTCGTCGGCAGGGATCATCCTGGCGGCGCAGCGCGGGCAGAAGCGGCAGTTGCGCCTCCAGTCCATCATCTGGAAGGCCGTCCCCGCCGCCTGGAAGAGCGCCTCGCCCCCCAGCCCCCATATCTCCCTGAGGCCGACCGGCTCGCACCCGGCCGGCGCCTGCTCGTCGCCGGGGATCTCGCCCCAGGCGAACCCGCCTCTGCCGGGGGAGAGCACCCCCTGGAACGCCAGGTCCGCCCCCGTCGACGCGACATCCTCGTCCGTCGGCAGCACGAGCGGCGACCTGGACTTGACCAGGACGAGGTCGTTCTGGAAGAGCAGCCACCTCCTGGCCGGCGTATCCTCGATCAATCGATCATCTCCTCTCGCGGCGCGACCGCCGCCGCGCGAAAATTCTAGCACACGCGGCGGAGGGGGACAACTTCAGGGCCGAATCGGCGCGGTCGCCCTGGACGAGGAAAAGGTGTATAATTCCCAATAGACGCACCTGATCGCGAATGTTTCCTCAGGTCCGGGACCCCGAGGGCGGCGGGTTGCGCTGCGAGGTGGCGGTTCGGGCGGTCGTGCCATTCAGTCTGAAGGAGGGTGAAAGTCCATGAGGTCTTGCAGGTTTGCGCGCGCTCGGGGCCTGTCGTCGGCCATTTTCGTGCTTCTCTTCCTGGCTCTTCTGTCCGCGCCGCCGGGGTTGGGGGCGGAGGAGCGCAAAGCGCCCGGGGTGGTCACCGTTGTCGTCTCCGAAGCGGACGGCGCTCCCCTGAAGGGCGTGGTAGTGACGCTCGGGGGGAGGTACGCCACCACGGGAGCGGACAGCTCGGCCCTCTTCGACGGAGTGCCGGCGGGGGAGTACCGCCTCGTCGTCGAGCACCCGGAGTACAACGCCCTTCGCGGCAGGGTGAATCTGCCGGAGGGCGCGAGGAAGCCGACCCAGGTGAAGCTGGAGAGGGTCCTCTGGTGCAGGCTGGCCGGCAGGGTGCTGCTGGAGGAGAGCGACTCGGCCGCGGCCGGGGCGCACGTCTCCCTCGCGCCCAAGAAGGTCAGGGCGGCGACGCAGGGCCCCGTCTCCTTCATAACGGCCTGGGACGGCGGCTTCGTCGTTCCCGCCCTGCCCGCGGGCGTCTACACGGTGGACATCGTCCATCCCGGCTGCGAGCCGGGGCGTTTCGAGATCACCGTGACCCCCGACATGCCGGACATGCTGTGGCATCTCTCCCCGGTCTCGGAGGAGGCCCGCCTGTCCGTGACCGTGCGCGGCAGCGGCGGCGAGGCCGTGGCGGGCGCCCGTCTTGTCCTGGCCGAGGCGTGGCCCGACGGATTCATAGGCGAGGCGGTGACCGACGGCGCGGGTGCGGCCGCCTTCGAGGGTCTGAGTGTCGGCAGGCTGAACCGCGCCAGAAGCCCGGACAGCCCCATGATCATAACGAGGAGCGCCGTCACGTTGAGGGCGGAGGCCGACGGATACGAGCCGATGATGGTGCCCGTCTCGCTCGGGCGCGCGGCGAGTGCCGAGGTGACGCTCAACTCCGCCGAGCCGATGGAGGGGGAAGAGGGCAACATCTCATTCTCCTCGGCTCGGCAGGTGCGCACCGGGGCGCAGATTCGCTTCACGCTGGATAACGCCGGCGAGAACAGGTTCTTCCGCTTCCGCCTGCCGCACCCCGCGTGGGTGAAGGTGGAGTTCGGCAGGGGGGAGAATCCCGTCTGGATGCGCCTGCTGCTGCACCGCTCGGACGGGACGCAGCTCGCGGACTGGGGCCTCTCCGCTGTGAACTCCGTCTTCGACGCAGGGGCGCTCCCGGCGGGCGACTATGTGCTTCAGGCCAGGGAGTGGAACGACAACGCGGCCGCCCCATCGCCCTCCACCTTCGCGGTGCGGTGCGACTGGGCCCCCGACCCGCACTCGCCGAACTCGGACCTGTCGTCCGCGAGGCCCCTCCAGACAGGGTCGGAGGTCTGCGGCTACATAATGCCCGCAGGGGACGGCAACTGCTTCCGCTTCGAGGTGAAGCGCCCCTCGGAGGCGAGGCTGACGCTTCGGCGGCCTGGCGACATCTGGATAAGAGCCCGGCTCTATCGCTCCGACGGATCCGAGGTCGCGGACCTCGGCTGCTCCGGCGAGACGGCCGAGGGGGTGTACAGGCTGGACCCGGGCTCGTACACCGTGGACGTGAGGGAGTGGAACAACAATGCCGCGAGCCTGTCGCCGTTCCGCATGCGGCTGGAGGAGGCGGCGGACGACGGGATGGACGATGCCGACCAGTCCCCCGGTTCGGTTCGGACTTTCAGGCCTCTGCCCCTCGGCGCCATCAGGGGGGGCACGGTCTTCCCCGCAGGGGACAGGGACTGGTACCAGGTCACACTGCCGAGCGCGGGGGTCCTGAGCGCCTTTCTGCTTCGCTCCCCGTCCGTGTGGAACAGGCTCGAGCTGTTCGACACGAGGGGGAATATGCTGGCGGACTGCGGAGCCAGCGGTGAGAGGGGGGATCTCTCCTGGCACGCCCCCGGCCCGACGACGGTGCTGCTGAGGGCCCGGGAGTGGAACGACAACGCGCGGGACATGTCCCCCTATGTCGTCGGGGCGTACTTCCAGCCGTGCGACCAGGGCGACTCCGCGGGCAGGAACGACGCGCCGGAGACGGCTACTCCGCTGGAGCTCAACGAGTGGGTCCGCGGCAACGTGCTGCCTGCTGGCGACAACGACTGGTTCCGGCTGGACGTCGACTTCCCCGGAGTCCTGAGGGTGGAGGGGACGACCCCGCCCGACATCTGGACCAGGCTGTCCCTTCACGACGCCCGGGCGGAGCAGCTCGGGGACGTCGGCCTGTCGACCCCGTCCGGCAATTTCGCGTGGGAGTCGTTTGTGCTCCCCGGCTCCTACTTCCTGCGCTTCCGGGAGTGGAACGACAATGCGGCGAGCGCGGGCGACTACAGCCTCAGGGCCGTGCTGGAGCGGGCCGAGCCGGCGGAGAGCGTGCCGCTCGCCGCGGACGGGGCGCGAACCCTGTCGCCCGGCGTTGCGGCCTCATTCTTCATAGATCAGGCGAGGGACAGGGACGTGTTCATGTTCGACGTCCCGAGGGAGGGCCCGTTCTGGCTGAAGATCGCCAGGCCCGCGGACATCTGGCTGAGGGCGAATCTGTTCGACGACAGGACAGGGGAGCAGGTCAGGGACATCGGCATCTCCGGGACGCACTGCGACGAGAGGATCGAAGCGGCGGGCCCCTCCCGCTACAGGCTGGAGCTGAAGGAGTGGAACGACAACGGATCCTCCCGGCTGCCGGGGCTGGTCCAGGTGCGGTTCGACGAGGCGTCTTTGACGGCGGCGAGGATCAGGGCGGCGGCCGACGCGGTCACGCCGACCCTCGTCACGTTCAGGCTTGAGGATTGGGGGGGCGCCCCGGTGGGCGCGGTCGGCAGGGTCGAGGTGGACGCCACCGGCGACGGCAGCATCGACTTCACCTTCCCGCCCGGCCAGGCGGCGACCTGGCGCTACCCGGCGGAGGGGCTGTACAGGGCGACCGCCCTGATGCACGGCGAGGGCGGGGGCAGGACCGAGATCCCGTTCTGGGTGGACGTCTGGGGCCCCCGCGAGCGCAAGGGCATCCACCTCACCGCGGACTTCCCCGGAGAGGGGATGACGGTCGAGAGCGCCGCGCCCGCCAGGGTAAGGGCGATAAGCTACAGCGGCGCCCCGATAGCCAGGATCGAGGCGACAGTTGACGGGACGCCGCTTCCACCGGCATACGCCCCTCCTTACGAGTTCGAGGTACCGTGGAGGAGCCTCCCCCGCGCGGCCAAAGAGCACGTCATGACATTCACCGCCTTCGACGGCAGGGGCGAGACCGCCACGCTGGAGAGGAAGTTCTCCCTTTCCGAGTACTTCGACCTGCGCCCCGCGGACGGGGCCGTGCTCTCCGGCAACCAGGTCAGGGTGAGCTGGACCAGCGGGGAGTTTTCGCCGACCAGGGTGCGCTACAGGGAGGCCGGCTCGGACGAGTGGAGGGAGGTCGAGGGGGAGAGCGGCAGGGAGCACTCGGTCGTCCTGTCCGACGTCGCGCCCGGCGTGGCCAGCGAGTTCCAGCCGCTGGGCGGGGTGGACGAGGGCCCGGTGCGATCGTTCACGCGGGTCAAGGGGCTGGCCTTCGGCAGAAGCCGCTACGGTGCGAAGATAGAGCGCGACTACGGCCAGCGCTTCCCCATATCCGTCAGGAACCACGCCGAGTCCACCATGAGGGTGGTGCTGACCTCCGGCAAGCTGGAGGAGGACGGCCTGTACATCGGCTTCGTCGGGGAGGGCTCCGAGGGCGAGCCGTTCGACCTCGCCCCCGGAGAGGAGCGCGAGTTCCTGTTCGTGTTCAACGCGCAGAACGTCGTGAAGGAAAGGCACGTCTTCCCGGTGAACATCAGGTCCGAGAGCGGATACGCCGACGAGGCCGAGGTGGAGGTGGAGGTGCGCCTCCCCGAGGTGAGGCTCGAGTGGGAGGACCTTGGGGAGACTCCCGAGGGGCCGGGCAGGCGCCTGAGGCTGGTGAACAGAGGCGACAGCCTCACCGACCTGTCGGTTAAGGCTGACACGGGCGACCTGCTGGTCTCGCCAGGCGTGGACCACGGCCTCCTGCCGTCGGGCGGCTCGCTCGAGATCACCGTGAGGCCCAGGCTGTACGAGGGCTTCCACGAGGCGGAGGGGACGGTCGCGGCCAGGGCGGTGGGGAAGGAGGTCCCCTTCCCGGTGCGCATCGCCCTGCCCGAGGGGCGCGAGGTGTTCGGCTTCAACCTCCTGCCCGCCTCGGCGGAGGGGGAGGACGAGGACGACCGCGACCTGCTGGAGGCGAGGGCCGCAGCGGCGGCCTTCCTGTCGCCCGAGTACATCGACGCGTCGATGTGGGGCGCGGGAGTGGACTCTGACGGCGACGGCAGGGTGGACAGGTGGACCTGGATCGACCGGGCGGAGCGCATACTCTGGACAGGCGAGGACACGGACGGAGACGGAGAGATCGACTTCGTCCGCGCGGACGTCGGGTTCGACGGGCGCGTGGACTACTCCGCGTTCAGAGGCAGGGACGGATGGGGGGAGACCAACCTGCTGGACGCCTGGCTCGAGATGACCTTCACCCTCCCGTGGGGCAGGGGGACCTACGAGCCCCACGACGTCGACATAGTGATGAACGGCCAGGTGATCGGCAGGGTGACCGACGCCGTGCCCGAGGGCAACTACCGCTTCCCCGTCCCCCCGTCGGCGATAAGGTTCGGCGCATCCGGCGCGCCCGAGGGGAACTCCGTGGAGATCGTCTCGCGCCACCTTCGGGGAGGGCACTACGTCGTGAACAGCGACTTCCGCCTGGTGACGCGCATGAACGCGGCACGGGCCTGGGCGGTCGCGGAGTCCCGGGAGGCGGCGGAGCAGGCCGTGCGATCCACCGAGGGGTACATCCCCGACCGGGCCAGGATGAGCATATCCTCCCACGGACTGTCTCTGCCCGAGGGAGGAAAGCTCAAGTCCGGGGAGATCGCCGCGCTGAACGTCTCCGTCAGGAACCTGGGCGCCCTGCCGGGGTACGGCGCGGCGGCAGTGCTGAGCCTGGCCGACCCGGACCTGCCGGAGAGGGAGCTGGCCCGCCGATACATACCGTTTCTTCCTGTGACGGGGGAGGTGCCCTTGAGGTTCGACGTGTCGCTGCCGCCCGGCAGACACCGCCTGAAGATAGTTCCCGCGGAGGGAGGAGGCCCCGAGAGCGCGGCCTACATATGGGCCGAGGCGGAGGGGGATGCGCAGAGGCCGACCCTGGAGCTGATATCCCCGCGCGATGGCGACAGGCTGGAGAGCTCCCTGCTGAATCTCTCGGCCAGGGCTGCGGACGACGTCAGGGTGGCCAGGGTGGAGGCCAGGATAGACCAGGGGCTGTGGACGCGGATGACCCGCGTCTCG